>Ga0247832_1001561_pt1 | contig 39521 bp, 37 predicted proteins | sample LaCruzMarch2015__10_FD_192407 | JGI IMG/M metagenome (GOLD analysis project Ga0247832, IMG submission 192407) | Freshwater microbial communities from meromictic Lake La Cruz, Castile-La Mancha, Spain - LaCruzMarch2015_4m | ecosystem: Environmental > Aquatic > Freshwater > Lake | place: Spain... | reverse complement strand
GGCTCGAAAACCGCCAAAACGGACTGACTGCGGACCTGAAACAGCACGATCAACTGTTATCGGCGGAAATCAGCCCTGCGGCGGGAAAAACACGTCCTCAGAAAGGGTTTTTCCGCAAACTCTTAGGCGACCTGATCCAGAAAACGGCCACAGCCCAGTTCTGCCGCACCTTCAGCGCCCTGAGCAAGGCCGGCGTTCCCATCCTGAAGGCCCTTGAGATCGTCAAGGAAACTGCCGGCAATGCGGTGATTGCCGATGCCATCCAGGCTTCGCGCACCGAGCTGCAGAACGGCATTCCCCTAAGCGTGGCGCTCTCGCGCAAACGGGTCTTTCCGGAGATGGCCCTCAGCATGCTGGAGATCGGTGAGGAAACAGGCGAAATGGACAAGATGCTCTCCAAGGTCGCTGACTTCTACGAAGACGAGGTGGCGGCGGCGGTGAAGGTCATCACCGCCCTGCTGGAGCCGGTGATGATCGTGCTCGTCGGCATCATCGTGGGTGCGATCCTGCTGGCGATGTACCTACCGATGTTCTCGATCTTCGACAAGATCAAATAGAGGCTGCCGCAGCCGCGATCGCCGATCCCGCCAGCCAACCGGAGCTCCAGCAGTGCTGGAAGTTGAAGCCGCCGGTCACCCCGTCCACATCAAGCAGTTCACCGGCGAAGTAGAGACCGGGGTGGCGGCGGCTTTCCATCGTGGCGAAGTTCACCTCCCCCAGGGCCACGCCTCCGGCGGTCACGAACTCCTCGCCGAAGGGGCCGCGACCGCTCACCGCGTAGCGGCTGGCGCGCAGGGCCACCACCAGGCGCTGCTGCTCCAGGCGACTCAGGTCGGCCCAGCGCTTCTCCTGGTTGACCTGGTGGCTGGCGAGCAGGTGGAGCCACAACCGCCGGCTCAGCTCAGGCCAGGGGCGCCAATTGGCCAGCTGGCGCTTGGCCTGCTCCCGTCGCGCGGTGGCACAGGCCGCCTCCAGCTCAGCGACGGACCTGCCACCACTCCAGTCGATGCGCAGCTCGGCGCGATAGTCCTCCTCCTTGAGGGCACGGGCTGCGAAGGCCGTGAGCCGCAGGGTGGCCGGACCACTCAGCCCCCAGTGGGTGATTAGGGCCGGACCCCGTTGGCGGAAGCGCCGCTCAGCCAGCACCAGCTCCAGCTCGACCGGATCCATCACCACGCCACTGAGCTGTGCCAGGGGATTGGCCTCCAGAGCCAGGGTGAACAGGGAAGGCACCGGTGCCACCACGCCGTGGCCCAGCTGGCCGGCCAGGTACCTGCCACTGGGGTGGCCACCGGTCGCCAGCAGCAGCCGGGCGCAACGCAGGCGCTCCTGGCCACGCCCCGCCGCATCAGCAGTGAGCCGCAACTGCAGAGCAAAACCCCCTTCGCCCAGGGCCTCAACAGCCCGGAGCGATGCCCCCCGCCAGAGGGTGACCCCAGCCGTTGCCGCCGCCGTCTCCAGAAGCTGGGCAACGGAGCTGGATCGATTGCTGCGGGGAAACAGCCGTCCGTCCGGTTCTTCCACCAGCTCCAGGCCCCGCTGGGCAAACCAGGCCAGGGTGTCGCCGGTGGCAAAGCGATTGAACGGGCCCCGCAGGGCTTTGCCTCCCCGGGGGTAATGGCCCACCAGGGCCTTGGGGTCCCAGCAGGCGTGGGTGACATTGCAACGGCCACCGCCACTGATCAGCACCTTGCCAAGCGCCTGGGGGGTGGCCTCCAGCAGCAACACCCCGGCCACCCCCTGCTCCGCAGCGGTGATGGCGGCCATGAAGCCGGCCGGTCCGCCGCCGGCCACCACCAGGGAACGGTCGAAGGGCAGCATGGGGGGATGGGAGAGGGGCACGGCCAGGGGGCGGCCGCAACGGCCGCGTATCGCTTCAGTGTGGCGCCGATGATGGACTGCACCGATCGGCACTTCCGGGTGCTGATGCGGCAGATCACCCGCCGGAGCCTGCTCTACACCGAAATGGTGGTGGCTCAGGCCCTGCATCACGGCCGCCGGGACCCCCTGCTCGATTTCGATCCCTGCGAAAAGCCGCTGGCCCTGCAGGTGGGAGGCGATGATCCGGTTTTATTGACGGAAGCGGCGCAGCTGGCGGCGGCCTGGGGCTACGACGAAATCAACCTGAACGTGGGCTGCCCCAGTGAGAGGGTGCAGAAGGGGCGATTTGGAGCCTGCCTGATGGCTGATCCCGAGCAGGTGGCCCGCTGTGTGGAAGCAATGGCCACGGCCAGCTCCTTGCCGGTGACGGTGAAACACCGCATCGGCATCGACGCGCGAGATTCCTACGCCGAGCTGCTCCAGTTCGTGGACACCCTGGCCGCCGCTGGTGCCGCCCGCTTCAGCGTGCACGCCCGCAAGGCCTGGCTCTCGGGCCTCGACCCGAAGCAGAACCGCACCATCCCGCCGCTCCGCTACGACCTGGTCCACCGGCTCAAGCGGGAGCGGCCCGGGCTCCGCTTTGAGTTGAACGGGGGCCTGCAGGAGCTGGCCGACTGCAAGACCCAGCTGCAGCACATCGATGGTGTGATGGTGGGGCGTGCCGCCTATGACCACCCCCTGCGCTGGGGGCGGGTGGACCAGGAGCTGTTCGGCGCGATCGCCCGGCAGAGCCCCTCGGCCTCCGCGGTGCTGCGGGGCCTGATCCCCTACGCCAGCCGTTGGTGCGACGGCGGTGGCAGGCTCTGGCCGATCGCCCGCCACCTGGTGCATCTGGTCGAGGCGGTGCCGGGGGCGCGCCATTGGCGGCGGCGGCTGGGTGAAGCGGCGGGCGCCAGAACCGCAGGCCCCGAGGTGCTCGATCAGGCGGCCGCGGCCCTGGAGCAGCAAGGCCTATGAAGCAGGACCTAGGGGGGTGGGCCCGCCGGCAGATCGGGGCGGGGCCCGGTGCCCAGCCGCAGGCGGGCCAGACGCAACTGTTCGTTCACCTGGTCGAATCCCGTGCCGCCCTCGCTGCGCCGGGCTGCCACCACCTGGCGGGGCTTGATCGCCGCGTAGACGTCGGCAGCGAAAGCGGAATGGAGCCGCTGCCAACGCTCCAGGGGTAAATCGCGCAACAGGATCCCCTCGGCCAGGCAGGCTTTCACCAGCCCTCCCACCAGCTGGTAGGCCTCCCGGAAGGGCACACCCCTGACCACCAGATAGTCGGCCACATCGGTGGCATTGGAGAAATCGGCTGCCACGGCCTCCTCCAACCGCTCGGGCCGGAAGGTGATGCCCTCCTCGATCAGGATCGCCATCGCCTCCAGACAGTCTTCGGTGGTGCGCACCACATCGAAGAGGGCCTCCTTGTCCTCCTGGAAGTCCTTGTTGTAGGCCAGGGGCAGGCCCTTGATCATCACCAGCAGACCCTGCAGATGGCCGAACACCCGGCCGGTCTTGCCCCGCACCAACTCCGGCACATCCGGGTTCTTCTTCTGGGGCATCAGGCTGCTGCCGGTGGCGCAGCGGTCGGTGAGGCGCACGAAGCCAAACTCCTCGCTGGCCCAGAGGATCACCTCCTCGGCCAGGCGGCTGAGGTGGGCCAGGATCAGGCTGGCGGCGGCGCTGAACTCGACGGCGAAGTCCCGGTCGCTGACCGCATCGAGGCTGTTGGCATAGATCGCCTCGAAACCCAGCTCCGCAGCGGTCTGGCGACGATCAATCGGCACGGGGGTGCCGGCCAGGGCGGCGGCTCCGAGCGGGCAGATGTTCACCCGCCGGCGCACGTCGGCCAGCCGCTGCCGATCGCGTTCGGCCATCTCCACGTAGGCCAGCAGATGGTGGGCCAGGCAGAGGGGCTGGGCCCGCTGGAGGTGGGTGTACCCGGGAATCAGCGTGTCGGCGTGGGTTTCGGCCTGGCCCAGCAGGGCACGTTGAAAGCGCCGTAGCGACTCGTCGAGGCCATCGATCCTCTGGCGCAGCCAGAGGCGCAGGTCGGTGCCCACCTGGTCGTTGCGGCTGCGGCCGGTGTGGAGCTTCTTGCCCAGCGGACCGAGCAGCTCGATCAGGCGCCGCTCCACGGCGAAATGCACGTCTTCGGCTTCGAGGCCGGGGCTGAAGCGGCCGGCGGTGGCTTCAGCCCGCACCAGCTCCAGCCCCTCGATCAACTGGTCGGCCTCGGCGCCGGTGATCACGTCGCAGCGACCGAGCATGCGGGCGTGGGCGATCGAGCCGTCGATGTCCTGGGGCAGCAGGGCGATGTCGAAGCCGATCGAGGCGTTGAAGCGCTCGATCGCCGGATGCAGGCCCTGCTCGAAGCGATCACTCCAGCCGGCGGCCGTGCCGCCGGTCACCCCGCTGGACGGTTCAGACCTCTCTGCTGTCATCAACGCCGGCCCCGGCCCAGCCGCTCAGCTTGCCGCATCAACCTGGCAGGGATGGCAGACTGACCTCCTCGCGCACCTTCAACACCACCATCGAGGCGTCGTCATCGAGCGGACGGCCCACCCCCACGAACCGATCCAGCCGGGAGAACAACTGATTGAGGATGACCTGGGCGCTGAGGCCGGATTGGCTTGCGGCCTGCAGGCTGCGGATCAGGCGAGCCTCATCGAAGCGTTCTCCGCCCAGGCCAGTGGCTTCGCTGACCCCATCGGTGTAATAAAGGATCACATCCCCGGGCTCGAGCACCACCTGCTCACAGCCGTACTCCGCTTCGAGCTGCAGACCGATCAGCAGCCCGGGAGCGTCGAGCCGCTCGACGCGGTAGCCCTGGCGCCGGCAGATCAGCGGCGGATTGTGGGCCGCGTTGGCATAGCGAAGCACCCGGGTGAGGGGATCGAAATCGGAGTAGAAGAGCGTGACGAAACGATGGGAATGGGCCAGATCTTCCTGGGCCAGCTGGTTGAGGTCGTGGAGGATGCGGTCGGGGGGGAGACCACTCAGCACTTCGGCGCGCAGCATGCCGCGCAGCAGGGTCATCAGCAGGCCGGCCGGCACCCCCTTGCCCATCACATCCCCCATCACCAGCGCCCAGGGAGAGGTTTCCCGCTGCCGGCCGAGGCGGTGGGGTTGGGTGGGGATGAAGTCGTAATAGTCACCTCCCACCTCGAAGGCTGGCCGGCAGCGGGCGGCCAGCTCGATCCCCTCGATCACCGGGCAGTGGTCCGGAAGGAGCTGGGCCTGGATCTCGGCACCGGTGCTGAGCTGGCGGTCGAGCCGCTCATGGCGACGGCTGTCCTCCTGGAGCCCGTCGTTCTCGATGGCCACGCCGGTGAGATCTGCCACCAGCTGGAGATGGCGGCGATGCACCTCGCTCCAGCTCATTCCGTCGCTGGAGCCAAACACATACAGCCGCCCCCACGCCTGGGTTCGCGCCACCACGGAGGTGCCGAACACAGGGGCATCGCCCAGCAGCATGCCCACCTGCCGGTCCAGTCGCTCGGCGTCCAGGGGTTGATCGGCCACCGCGGCGAGCTGGCGCAGCAGCTCCGCGCAGCGATCGGCCGGGGAGCCATGTAACTGCTCCTTCCAAAGGCTCCCGTCGGCATGGAACACCACCAGCAGGCTGCCCTCGGCACCCACCAGGCGGGAGCTCACCAGGGGCACCAACTCGAGAAAGCGGCTCAGATTGGTGAAGCTGCGCAGGGTGAAACCGAGCGAAGCGAGCAACTCCTGGTTGCGTCGCTGTTCGCGGCTGAGGCTGTCGAGCAGCTGCCGCATCGATGCAGCCGCCGAGAGCGACGGGTGGGGCCGCGGCGGTGGGGGCGGCAGCCGTGACGGCACCAGTGGCTTCGGTGCGCGGCTCAACAGGGCAGTCAACTTGAGGATGAACGTTAGCAAGTTTTCAGTTGGTCCCCTGCAGAGCAGGCGGCTGGGCGGACGCCGCCATCCAGGTGAAGGGAGTGGACCCGGAGGGCGACCGGGAACCTGCCAGCCGGTGAGCACTCGGCTATCGCGCTAGCAGCGCCTCGACGAACTCGAAGCCGTTGAAGGGGCGCAGGTCGCGGATGCCTTCGCCGGCACCGATGAAGCGAATCGGCAGACCGGCTTCCGAGGCCACCGCCAGGGCCACGCCGCCACGGGCGCTGCCGTCGAGCTTGGTGAGCACCACGCCGGTGAGGCCGGCGGCGCTGGCGAAGGCCATCGCCTGGCGCAGGCCGTTCTGACCCTGGCTGGCATCGAGCACCAGCAGCGATTCCACCGCCGCCTCCGGAGCCAGCTTGCCGATGATGCGGCGCACCTTGGCCAGCTCCTCCATCAGGTTGTGCTTGGTCTGAAGCCGGCCGGCGGTGTCCACCAGCACCAGCTCGGTGCCCTTCGCCTTGGCGGCGCCGATCGCATCGAACACCACGGCGGCCGGATCGGCGTTGGCGCTGGGGTTGGCGATCACCGCCACGCCGCTGCGCTCGCCCCAGATCGTCACCTGCTGCACGGCGGCGGCGCGGAAGGTGTCGGCGGCGGCGATCAGGCAGCTGTAGCCGCTGCGCACGGCCAGGTTGGCCAGCTTGCCGAGGGTGGTGGTCTTGCCCACCCCGTTCACCCCCACCAGCAGCCACACGTTGAGGCGATCGCGCTCGGGGGCCAGCAACTCCTTACCGCTGGCTGTGATCGGTTGCTCCAGCAGGGTCCGCAGCTGCTCCTTGAGGAAGCGGAATCCCTCGGCAGGGTCCACCACCTCCCGGTTGAGGCGTTGACGCAGGGCCTCCAGCACCCGATCGGTGGCGCTCACCCCCACGTCGGCCCTCAACAGGAGGCTTTCGAGCTCGTCGAGCACCTCGGGGGTGAGCGGATCGTCGCCAAGGGTTTCGAGCAGCTGGGCCACGAAGCCCTGACGGCTTTTCTCCAGGCCTCTGCGCAGGCGGCCGAGCCAGTCGATCTCCTCGAGCGACACCTGGTCGGGCCGGCGCCCCTGGGCCGCCAGCACCTCCGCCGACCAGCTGAATTCGGCATCGAAGCTGCCTAGCCGTGGCGCCGTCTCGTCGGTTTCGGAAGCGGGCCGCGGGGCTACGGCGGAAGGAGTGGCCGGCGCCCCTGGGCTCGCTTTGGCCAGAAGCTCTGCCTGCCGTTGCGCGCGACCCGCCGCCGCCTGCTCCAGCAGGGACAGCCCCGGGCTGGAGGGCTGGGCTGGGGGTGGGGGTTCAGGACTGGAATCCAGGCCAGGCTCGCAGACTGGCGCAGGCTCCGGCTGAGACTCAGGCTCCAGCTGTTGTTCAGCTTGCTGTTCGGCCTGTTGTTCGGCTTTGAGGCGGGCATAGGCCTTGCGGGCCCAGGCCAGGGCCTCCTGATCCACGGTTGCCTTCGGTGACACCGGCTCGACGGTGGCTTTTGGCTCGCTGACGACGGGGACAGGGGGGGATTCGGCGATAGACGGCCCGGCCAGCTCGGCGGTGAGGTCCGGCGCGGATCCAGGGGCCACCGCGGGAACGTCGTCTAAGGGAGCTTCTAGAGGGGCGGCTTTGCGCTTGAACCAGTCGAACACCATGGCTTGCTCGGAAGTATCTGGGCTCAGCGGGCTGTGATCAATCGCCGCAGGACACCGTTGATCATGCGGCGTCCCTGCTCGTCGCTGTAGCGGTTGGCTAGCTCCACCGCCTCGTTGCAGGCCACGGCGGCGGGCGTGCCGAAGCTGTGCAAGTCCACCGCCGCCAGGCGCAGGATGTCGCGATCGATGCGGGGCAGGCGGGTCAACCGCCAACCCTCCATCACCCCATCGAGCTGTCGGTCGAGCTCCTCGCGGCGCTCCAGCACGGCCCGGGCCCGGTCGATGGCGCCCCGGCGGATCTCCTCCTGGTCGGCCAGCATCAGCAGGCGAGGCAGTTCGAGACCGGCGGAGACGCGATTGATCGCCTGCTCGGCATGGCTCAGACCGCTCTGAAGGTGCTCGCGCACCCGCGGCAGCTGGGCTTCGTCATCGATGAGTTCACTGTCGAGCAACTGCTGCTGAGCGTGCTGCAGGTCGAGGGCGGAGTGGTCGAGCGCCTCACGCACATGCTGGCCGAGGCTGGTGAGGGCCTGCTGCAGCAGGGCATCGAGGGGCAGGTCGGCGGCGGGCAGGCGGTCATGGATCTGGCCAAGCATCAGCAGGGCCAGTTCACGGGAAACGGATCGACTCTGCATCAAACAAGCGCAACGAGGGGCTTGAGCGGACTCAGGCCTTGGTGGGGGGGGTGGAGGAAAACACCGGAGCGCGCAGCTGGGAGAGCAGGCTGGAGAAGCTGCGGCTGGCCGTGCTGGCCCGCTCGTCGTCGGGGCTGACGATGCCTGCCGAAATGATCGTGCGGAAGGCATCCTCCACCGAAAGATCGACGTCACGGACGCCACTTTCAGGCACCACCGCATACCAACCGGTGGTGGGATTGGGGGCTGTGGGGATGAACACGCTCAACATCGGCTCCTGGAAGCCACTCTGCACGGCAGCACCGATCACGCCGGTGACGAACCCAACGGCGAACAGGCCCTCCCGTGGATACTCCACCAGCACCACCCGGCGAAAGCGGGTGGAGTTGTCACGGAAGACCGTTTCGAGCAGTTGCTTGAGCGTTTTATAGACCGATCCGGCCAGCGGGATGCGCTGCAGGGTTCCTTCGCCGAAATCGAGGAGCCAACGGCCGACGATGTTGCGGGCCATCAAGCCGATCAGCAGGATGGCCAGCAAGGGGACCAGCAGCCCGACCCCCAGGTTGATCAGATCCTGAAGGAGCGGATTGAGGGTGTTGAACGGATTGAACTGCTTCGGAATCGTGGTGAGAAAGGCCAGCACGAAGCGGCTCACCGTGGTGGCCAGCCAGATGGTGGTCGCCAGGGGAATGACCACCAGCAGACCGGCGATCAGATCATTCTTGAGGTCCTGCTGCAGGCGTCCCCCCAGTGGCTGATCCGATCGTGGATTGGATTGAACCAACGGATGGGGCCCGGCAAACCGGCGATTCGAATGCTGCCCCCAACCTAGCCAGCCAGCGGCCGGGACCGCCCACGGGGGAACGGCGTCAGAGCACGGCGGCCAGGGCCACCAGGGCGAAAGCCACCGCCATCAGCACGGCGGTGGCGGTGCCGCTGTACAGCCGCTGGTTGAGGGCGACGCCACTGGCCCTCTCCTCCTGCTTGAGCTGTTGCTCCATCTGCTGGAGCTGGCGGTCGATGAAGCCTCGGGCGGCCTGGAGCTTCTGATCGGCGCTGGCCTGGGGCGGCACCTGGCCGGCCTGCTCCGCCTGGCGGATCAACTGCTCGATCACCTGGGGATTCTTGCTCTGCTGCCGGGCCATCTCCAGCTGGCTGCGCTTCGCCGCCAGGGCCTGGTCGGCCTGGGCGGTCAGCGCCCCATCCCCCGTGATCGACAGCGGCACAGCCACGGCCAGGGCCAGCGCCAGCAGCGCCGCCACCGCCATCACCAGCCAGCGCAGGGGGGTGCGGGGCTGATCCGGGTGATCGAGGCGGGAGCCGAACAGCACCAGCAGCAGACCCACCAGCGCCATCGGCGACTGGCTGATCAGCCGCTCCAGCACCAATTGGACGAAGGCCTGCTCCCCCCAGTTGCCCAGGACGGCCACCGCCATCACCTGAAGCACCAGCAGCGCGACCAGGGTGAGGCCGAGCCACCTCAAGAGGTAGCCGAGCCGGCCAGGGGCGAGTGTGCTCACAGCAGAATGGTGAAGTGCCAGAACTTTACGGGTGAGCTCAGGTCCCGAACAGGCGCGGGCGGGGGCCGGAGCACTGGCCCTGGAGCTCAAGCGGCAAGCCGGCGCCCTGGGTTTCGAGCCGACGGGCATTGCCGCCGTGCCGGCCGGCGAGCGAATGCAGCTGCGCACCGCCTCCCTGCAGCGCTGGCTGGCGGCCGGCCACCAGGCCTCGATGGACTGGATGGCCGATCCAAAGCGTCAGCGGATCGAGGCCCTGCTGCCCGGGGTGCGCAGCCTGCTGGCGGTGGGGCTGAATTACCACGTGGCCGCCGAGCGGATGGCCGGAACCCTGGCCGTGGCTCGCTACGGCTGGGGCCGCGACTACCACCGGGTGATCGATGGCCGCCTGCGTCAGCTGGGGCGTTGGCTTGAGCACCAGGCCCCAGGGGTGCGCTGGCGCGCCTGCGTCGACAGCGCCCCTCTCCTGGACAAGGCCTGGGCCGAGCAGGCCGGCCTGGGCTGGATCGGCAAGAACGGCAACCTGATCCACCGACGGCGGGGCTCCTGGTTCCTGATCGGTCACCTGCTCACCAACCTGGAGCTGCCGGCCGACGCCCCGGCCGAACCCCTTTGCGGCAGCTGCAGCCGCTGCCTCGACGCCTGCCCCACCGGCGCCATCCCTGAACCGTTTGTGGTGGATGCCCGCCGCTGCATCGCCTTTCACACGATTGAGAACCGCGATCCCGCGTTGCCGGCGGCGATCAGCGCCGCCATGGGGCCCTGGGTGGCCGGCTGCGACATCTGCCAGGACGTGTGCCCCTGGAACCACCAACCCCTGATCAGCAGCGCCGATCCGGATCTGCAGCCGCGGCCCTGGTTGTTGAACCTGAAGGCGGAGGAAGCCATGGGCTGGAGCGATGAGGACTGGGACCACCGGCTGCGCGCCTCCGCCCTGCGCCGCCTCAAACCGTGGATGTGGCGCCGCAATCTTCTGGCCAGCGGCGGCAGAGAGGGCCCCTAGGCTGGAATCTCGATTGATCGGCTTGCATGGCACCGCGCTGGTTCAGCACCCTGGCGGCGGCTCCGATGGCCCTGGCCATGGTCACGGGCGTGTCCACCGCCGTGGCGGCAGCGGCCCTACCGGCGCGGGCCGTGATCCCATACGTCTATCTGCCCCGATCTGAAGAACTGGAGTCGGCTGGTCTGGGCATCGCCCAGGCGGCCAGCCGGCTGCTGCGGCTGGGCCAGGCCGAGGATGCCGCCCGCTTGGCGGGCCTGACCGTGCAGCTGTTGCCCAACGATCCCCGCGGCTGGGTGTTGCTGGCGGAGGCCCAGCTGCGCAGCAACCAGACGAAGCAGGCCGGGGTTTCCCTGGCCCGGGCCAAACAGCTCGACCCCAGCAACCCGGGCATCTGGTTCGCGGAGGGTTCCCTCGCCCTGCGGGATGGGAAGCCGCAACAGGCCGCCGGCTTGCTGGAGAAGGGGCTCCGGTTCGACGGCAAGAACGCCGGAGCCCATTTCGACCTGGGCAACGCCCAGCTGATGCTGAGCAATCCCAACGGCGCCCTGGTGGCCTTCAAGCGCGCCGCGGAGCTGCGCAAGGACTTCTGGGAGGCGATCAACAACCAGGGGCTGGTGCTCTATGAGCTCGGTCGCCCTGAGGAGGCGATCGAGCGCTGGCGCCGTTGCCTGACGATCAACGGCAAGGCGGCGGAACCGATGCTGGCCCTGGCTACGGCCTTGAACGCCAGTCCGGCCAGCCGGCAGGAGGCCCGGCAACTGGCGGGCTCGGCCCTGGCGATCGAGCCGAATTACGTGCTCGAGGCCTTCCAGAAGGAGCAGCTCTGGGGCCCCCGTCTGCGCAGCAGCACCAGGGCCCTGCTCAGCCAGCCGGAACTCAAAGGCGCCGTCGATCGGGCCAACGCCAATGCCACCGGTACCACCGATTCCGGCGACGACGAGGAGAAGTAGGGACACCTCCGGAGCCCTGGACTGCCCAGACGGGATCTGTAGGCTGAGCCCCTTCCGCCCTGAGACCCCAGACCCGGATGGCTGAGGAGCGCGTTCTGCCGATTTCCCTGCATCAGGAGATGCAGCGCTCCTACCTCGAGTACGCGATGAGCGTGATCGTGGGACGGGCCCTTCCAGATGTCCGCGATGGGCTCAAACCGGTGCAGCGACGCATCCTCTTCGCCATGCAGGAGCTGGGCCTCACCCCGGATCGGCCCTACCGGAAATGCGCCCGGGTGGTGGGCGACGTGCTCGGCAAGTACCACCCCCACGGCGACCAGGCCGTTTACGACGCCCTGGTGCGCCTGGCCCAGACGTTCTCCAGCCGCCATCCCCTGCTCGACGGCCACGGCAACTTCGGCTCCGTCGATGACGACCCGCCGGCGGCGATGCGGTACACCGAGATTCGGTTGGCGCCAATTGCCAACGAAGGCCTGCTCGATGAGATCAGCAGCGACACCGTCGATTTCGCCCCCAACTTCGACGCCTCCCAGCAGGAACCGACGGTGCTGCCGGCCCTGCTCCCCTTTCTGCTGCTGAACGGCTGCACCGGCATTGCCGTGGGCATGGCCACCAGCATCCCGCCCCACAACCTGGCCGAAGTGGTGGATGCCCTGATCGCCCTGATCCGCAAGCCCGATCTCAGCGACGACAAGTTGCTGGAGCTGGTGCCCGGACCGGATTTTCCCACCGGCGGCGAGGTGCTCACCGGCAGCGGCGTCCGCGACACCTATCTGAACGGCCGCGGCAGCATTCCGATGCGGGGCGTGGCCCACATTGAGGAGATGCAGCCCGGCAAGGGTCGCCACCGCCGCGGCGCCGTGGTGATCACCGAGCTGCCCTACCAGCTCAGCAAGGCGGGCTGGATCGAGAAGCTGGCCGAGCAGGTGAACGAGGGCAAGATCGGTGGGATCGCCGACATCCGCGACGAAAGCGACCGCGATGGCATGCGGGTGGTGGTGGAAGTGCGGCGCGATGGCGAACCGGAGAAGGTGCTGGCCGAGCTGCAGCGCCGCACCGCCCTGCAGAGCAACTTCGGCGCGATCCTGCTGGCGCTCGTGAACGGTCAGCCCAGACAGCTCAACCTGCGCCAGCTGCTGCAGCACTTCCTCGAATACCGGGAACTCACCCTGGTGCGGCGCACGCGGCATTCCCTCAAGCGCACCGAAGACCGGCTCGAGGTGGTGGAGGGGCTGATCCGCGCCCTCGACTCCCTGCCGGAGGTGATCGAGCGGATTCAAGCCGCTAGCGATGCCGCCGCCGCCAAGGCCAGCCTGCAGGTCCACCTCGATCTGAGCGAGCGCCAGGCCGAGGCGGTGCTGGCCATGCCCCTGCGGCGGCTCACCAGCCTTGAGCAGGACGGCCTGCGCAAGGAGGCCGCCGAGCTGGCCCAGGAACGGGAGCGGCTGCGCCACCTGCTCGACAACCGCCAGTCCCTGCTCGACGCGATGGTGGTGGAGCTGCGCGGCCTCAAGAAGCGCTACGCCACTCCCCGCCGCACCCGGCTGGTGAGCGGCGGCGACGCATTGGTAGCCCAGCGGGCGGCCGCCACCCGTCCCACCACCGAGCTGCAACGGCAGCAGGCGCTCAACGCCCTGCCACCCGACGGACGGCTGTTGATCCAGGCCGACGGCCAGCTGCGGGTGGTGGGAGCCCAGATGCTGGGGCGCCTCCATCTCGACGAAGCCGCCCCAATCGGCGACCATCCGGCACCGGCGCGGCTGATCCTGCCGATCAACACCAAACCTGCGCTGCTGGCCTTCAGTTCCAGCGGCCGGGTGGCCCTGCTGCGCTGGGAGTTCGCCGCCCAGCAAACCGGTGGGATCGAGAAGTTCCTGCCGGAAAGCCTGGCCGGTGATGCGGTGGTCCAGCTGCTTCCACTCAGCCGGGAGCCGCAGGGAAGCCTGGGGCTGCTCAGCAGCGACGGCCGCTTCAAACGCTTGCCGATCGAAACCTTCCTAGACCTCTCCGGCCGCGCCGCCACGGTTCTCAAACTGAAGGACGGCCTGCGCCTCTGCCGGGTGGTGGAGTGCCAGGAGGGCGACGACCTGGTGGTGGCCAGCAGCACCGGCCGCATGCTGCGCCTAGCGGTGAACGACGCCAACCTGCCGGTGATGGGAAAGACGGCCCAGGGGCCTGTGCTGATGCGGCTGTTGCCTGGTGAGGAGGTGGTGGGAGCCGCCTGCGGAGCCGCCAGTGCCGATCTGCTGCTGGCCAGCAGCCTTGGCCAGATCAAGCGCCTGCGGCTCGAGAGCCTTCGGCCCTGCGAGCGGGGCGATCTCGGCCAGATCGGCCTGCGGTTCGAGCGTCGCGAGGATGTCCTCGTGGATCTGCAGCCCACCGCGGCGGTGGTGGCGGCGACGGTGTTGAGTGGGAGGAGCTTCCGCTTGCGGCTGGAGGAGCTGGAACGGCAGGACAGCCTGGGCTCAGGGCAGAGCTTCCCCCTCAAGCCAGGGGAGACGATCAAGGAGCTGGTGCCCCTGTTGGTGTAGGGGACCGTTAGCGATGCAGGGGCATGAGCTGGTCCTGGCGGGCCAGAAGGGTGAGCCGGTCGGGCTGGGAAGCCAGCTCGCGCCAGGATCGCTGGCTCACCTCCACATGAATCGGCTCCAGGGTCGTGGCCGTTGCCCCCTGCGGCACCACATAGACCGAGACCGTGAGGGCCCCCTCGCTGACATCCACCACCCGGCAGGGCCACCGATTGGCGGGGCTTTCCAGGTCTGACGCCGCGAAGGGACGCAGCTCCAGGTGGTTGGCACGAATGCCGATGGAGGTGGTGTCCCTGGGCCAGGGATGGTCCCGGTCCAGGGCAATCCCCCAGGCCGGCGCCCAAAGTTGGTGACGCGTGCGCCACTCCACCCGGGTGATGTTCTTGCAGCCGGTTAGGCGAGCCACTTCTCTGGAGAGCGGCTGATCGAAGACCCGGCGCTTCGGAGCATGGGTGAGCAACTGGCCCCGGCCGATCACCAGCAGCTCCTCGCTGAGGCGGTAGGCCTCGTCCATGTCATGGGACACCAGCAGCGAGGGAACCCCTGATGCGTCGAGGACTTCGAGCATGTGGCGTTGGAGCTGCCTGCGCCGATGGGTGTCCTGGGAGGAGAAGGGCTCATCGAGCAGCAGCAGGTGCGGCTGGGTGACCAGGGCGCGGGCCAGGGCCACCCGTTGCTGCTGGCCTCCGGAGAGCTGGTCGGGGAAACGGTGGGCGAAGGGCAGCAGGTTCAGCGCTTCCAGTTGCCCCCGGACCTGCTGCCGGCGGCGGGCCCGATCCCGAACAGCCAGGCCGAACGCCACGTTCCCCGCCACCGTGAGATGGGGGAACAGAGCGTAGTGCTGGAAGACGACGGCAATCCGCCGCTGCTGCAGGGGCCGATCGATCCCCAGGTCGCTGTCAAACAGCACCTGGCCGTTGAGGCAGATCCGCCCCCGGTCGGGGCGCTCCAGGCCGGCCAGGCAGCGCAGCAACAGGCTCTTGCCGGCGCCGGAGGCGCCGAGGATCGCCACCCGGGAGCAGGTGGTTTCGAACTGCAGGTGCAGCCGAAACGGGCCGTGGCGCCGGGCAAGATCCACCTGCAGGGCAAACGGTCGATCGCCAAGAGCGGGCTGGGCCGCCATGGTCTGGCCGGGCGTTGTTTGAGTGGGTGGAAGCTCTGCGGATGCTGGCTGCGCCGATCCAGCGACCGATCGCCACCGCGCACCGACCAGGATCCGCTGCACCAGGGCCAGGCAGAGGGCATTGAGCAGCAGAACCAGGCCGGTCCAGAACCAGGCCAGACGCAGATCGCCGGCATCGACCGCCGCGTAGATGGCCAGCGGCAGTGTCTGGGTGCGGCCGGGGATGTTGCCGGCCAGCATCAACGTGGTGCCGAACTCCCCGAGCGCCCGGGCGTAACTGAGGCTGATCCCCGCCAACAGCCCCGGCATCGCCAAGGGCAGGGTGATCTCCCGGATCACCCGCAGGGGCGTGGCACCGAGGCTGAGCGCCACCGCCGCCAGGGACGGGTCCGTCTGATCCAGGGCCGCCAGGGCCGTGCGATACATCAGCGGGAAGGAGACCACTGCGGCGCTCAGGACAACGGCCGGCCAGCTGAACACCAGCTGAAGCCCAAGCCGATGCAGCACCTGGCCGATCGGCCCGTAACGACCGAGCAGCTGCAACAGGATGAACCCCACCACCGTGGGCGGCAGGACCAGGGGCGTCAGCAGGAGCAGATCGGCGACGGTGCGGCGAGAACCCTGCCAGCGGTTGACCTGCAGGGCGGCCAGGAAGCCGAGCGGAGCGACGCAAACCACGGCCAACGCGGCGCTGCGCAGGGACAGCCAGAGCGGCGATAGGCTTGGATCAGTGGGATTCAAGTGCTGAGCTGGCCGGCAACGGTGAGAAGCCGTGGCGGAGAAACACCTGGTGGGCGGCTGGTGTGCTGAGCGAATCCAGAAACGCCCTGGCCCGGGCAGGCTGGCGGCTGGCCTTGAGAACGGCGCCCTGATAACGAATGGGGGCGTGACTGGCCGGTGGCGCTGCGGCAACGATCCTCAGGCCTGCCACCTGCAGGGCATCGCTGCGGTAGACGATGCCGGCATCGACATTGCCGGCGGCAACAGCATTGGCGACGGCCCGCACGGACCCCAGCGGGACAAGTTTGGGCTCTACCGCAGCCGTGAGCTTGTAGGACGCCAGGGTCTGCCGGGCGTAGTCACCGGCGGGAACGGTGCGATCACCGATGGCGATCCGGCCGATGGCCTTGCTGCCCAGACCCGAAAAGCTCAAACTCCGGATGGGAGATTGCGACGGAACCACCAGCACAAGCTGGTTGCCGATCAGGTTGCGCCGGGTGCCCGCCAGCAACAGCCCCGCCTTCTGGAGGGCATCCATCGGCCGTGGCCCGGCGGAAAGGAACACATCGACCGGAGCGCCCTGCTGAATCTGTTGCTGCAACACGCCCGAGGCAGCAAAGTTGAAGCGGGGCGTTTCCGCACCCTTTTGCCTGGCAAACGACTGGGCCAGGGCCTGGATCGGCTCTGTCAGGCTCGCCGCCGCGCTGACCAGCAGCGGAGGGGTGGAGGCTGCTCGAACGGCTCCCACGGCAACGAGAGCGGATCCCGCCAGGGCAACGATGATGCGTCTGAACGACTCTCTGCGCGGAGCGTGAATGCACGTCGGCCGCCCCCTTGTCAGCTGGCTCACGTTCAGCTCAGCTCCTTGGTGCCGGGGAGTTCAACTCTACCAACAGATCCACTCCAGCGCTATTGCAAGCGAATGGCAATCGTTGGGCTAGATATTGATCGTCTGCCGGACTTCTCGATGAACACTGATCCTTTGAGGCGGATCTGTTGAGGCAGACAGCATTGATCCGTTGGACTGTTGGTTCACGGGCACGGGCGATTCAAACCCCTGATTCATCCTGCCGCTGCCTCAGGGCAGAGCCAAACAACTCAGAACCTCCAGGGCTGCCCGCTCCCCGGATTCCAGCGCCCCCTCCATGTAGCTCCTCCACTGGCTGGCCGTCTCGGTGCCGGCGAAGTGCACACGGCCGATCGGTTCCGCCAGGACCGGCTGCTGGGCCTCCTGGCAACCCAGACCCAGCCGGGAGGCGTAGCCACCCTGGGCCCAGGGGTCCTCCATCCAGTCGATCGAATGGAAGACCAACGGGGCCGCTGGAACCTCGCCCAGGGACTGGCGGATGTGCTCCAGGATGAGCGCCTGGCGCGGGCCAGGCTCCAGGGCCGCCAGCCGCTCGGCGCGGGAGGCCGTGGCGAAGGCGATCAGGATGCCGGGGGAGCCCGCCGGGTTCGATCCATCGGCCAGATGTTCGATGAGCCCCTCTGGATCCACCACCTGGCCACTGAGGCCGGCTCGGCGCCACCAGGCCTCGCCGTAGACGATCACCGTCTTGACCACACGCCCTTTCACGATGGCGCCGCGGTACCACTGGGCCCGGCGGGCCAGCTCGGCATCAAGCGCTATCGAAGCGAGCAGCTGGGGCGGGAGGGCGAGGATCACCCGCCGAGCCCGCAGCTGACCCTGGCGTGTGGTGAGCCTGACCGCACCGGCTTCCTGGTGAACGGCCAGTACCGGTGTCGCCAGCTCCAATTCGGCGCTGAGCCCACTGGCCAGTCGCCGGGCGATGGCCATGGCGCCTCCCGGCAGGAAGGTGTGCTCGGCCCGGGCCAGGGCCGCCAGCCCGCCGATGTTGGCGAGTTGCTGGATCACCTCGTAACAGGACACCTCCTGGACCGACGCGCAAACGCCCTCCTCGACGGTCAGGCCTACCGCGTCGCGACCCTCCTGTGTCCACGCCTTCGCTTCCAGCCAGGTCGCGACGGGCAGGGCATCGAGAGCCTGCCGCCGCGCTTCGGTTTGAGCCGAGGGAACGGCCAGCTGCCGGGCCTGTCGCTCCCGCCGAAGCAGGATCTGAAGTTCATCCAGCTTCGCCAGCCAGGTGGAGGGAGAGAAGCCGCGGGATGGAACCGGGTCGCCGCTCTCGATCCGGAGGGCCGTGCCCATGGAGTGGCTCTGGGCGGTGGCGAGGCCGAACTCCTTGACCAGGGCCTGGATGCGCCGCTGCCCCGGGGCGATCCACTGGGCGCCGAAATCGATCCAGGCGCTGTCTCCCAGCGGCTGGCTCCAGACACGGCCGCCCACCCCGTCTCGTGCCTCCAGCAAGCGGACCGAAAACCCGCCCCGCTTGAGCTCTCGGGCGGCCATGAGGCCGGCCAGGCCGGCGCCCACCAGCGCCGCCTCGCATTTCTCCTCATAGTCATAGAGGGCATTGAACTGTGGGAAGGAAAGCCCTTCCTGGAACTGGATGAGGTTGCGGGGCCCATGACTGGGGTGGTAACTAAATACCATCAAATTCCCGAGCCGGGCCTTTGCGGAGCTTCCTGAGAAATCAAGTGACGCCTAGGCCAGGCTCACCAGGTGTGGACGTCCGCCGTGATGCCAGACCCGCGCCGCGAGTTTCCGATCACGCCCTGCCGATTGTTCAGCCGTCGCGCCCCTCGCCTGGCAGTGTGTCGAGGATGGCGTGGCAACGGCCGCAGATCCGTCCGCGGATGTTCTCGTTGAGCGCGTGATCCTTGACGTCCGTTTCGAAGTGCCAGCAGCGTTCGCATTTCTCGCCATGGGCTCGGGAGATCAGGATCCTCAGGTCGTCGTCATTGGCTTCCGCCAACACCGATTCAGCCACCACCGATTCCGCCAACGGCTCGGCCGGTGGAGCCCCAACAACCTGCAGCTCCGACACCAGCAACCAGTCGGCCAGGTTGTCGACCTCGGGGTGAGGACTGGTCTCGAGCCAGGCGAGGACAAGCCGCAGCGATGTAGCCTTCGGCCCTTCCCCCAATTCGATCTGCACATGAGCTTCCAGGGATGAGCCGAGCGAGGGGCGAGAATCTTGTGGGTGCGTCATTCCCACCTGCTTTTTCCGGCAATCCTCCATGAGGCGATTGACCATTGAGCGCAGCTCCCGAAAATCGTGAATTGCGACTCTCTGCTTCTGAGGAATCACCCACTCCTGTGGAACATGAGGCCAGCCCCGCTCGAACACCGAGGGTTCCGCCACCGGATAGGGCAGGTTCTTCCAGATGTCCTCGGCCATGTGGCAAAGCACCGGTGCGATCAGGCCAGCCAGCCTCTCCACCACCAGGGCCATCACCGTCTGGCAGCTGCGGCGGCGGAAGGACCCAGGCGCACTCACATAGAGCCGGTCCTTGGCGATGTCGAGATAGAAATTGGAAAGATCGACCACGCAGAAGTTCTGCAACGCCTGGAAGAAGCGGTAGAACTCGTAGCGCTCGAAATCGCCGCTGACCTCCTCGATCAGGGTTGCGGTGCGCTGCAGCATCCAGCGATCCAGCAGCGGCAGCGCCTCGATCGGCACGGCATCGCCCCCCTCACCCTGGGGCCTGGGATCGAAATCGTGCAGGTTGCCTAGCAGGTAGCGCGCGGTGTTGCGCACCTTGCGGCTCACATCCGCCAGCTGTTTGATGATCCCAGGGCCTAAAGGCACGTCGGCGGAATAGTCGACAGAGCTCACCCACAGGCGCAGCACATCGGCGCCGTAGGCGGGCTCCTGTTTCTCGTTGTTCCCCCCCTCCACGATCACCACCGGGTCCACCACATTGCCCAGGGACTTGCTCATCTTGCGCCCCTTCTCGTCGAGGGTGAAGCCATGGGTGAGCACCCGCCTGTAGGGAGCTTGTCCGTTGACCGCCACGGAGGTGAGCAGGCTGCTCTGGAACCAGCCGCGGTGCTGGTCGGAGCCCTCCAGGTAGAGATCGGCGGGGTAATTGAGCGTGGTGGTGGCCTCGCCCTCCAGCCCCCCTAGCACCGCCGCCCAGGAGGAGCCGGAGTCGAACCACACGTCCATGGTGTCGGTGCCCTTGCGCCACAGGTGGGCCTCGGCGGCGTGTTCCGGCGGCAGCAGCTCCGATTCGTCTCTCTCCCACCACACATCGGATCCGTGCGCGGCGATCAGGCCCTGGATGTGATCGAGCGTGGCCTCGTTGAGCAGCACCTCGCCGCTTTCGCGGTGAAAGAACACGGGGATCGGCACGCCCCAGGTGCGCTGGCGCGAGATGCACCAGTCGCCCCGTTCCCGCACCATCGCCTCGATGCGGTTGCGGCCGCTGGCCGGCAGCCATTCCACCGCGGCGATCGCGGCGAGCGCTTCGGCGCGGAACCCCTCCACCGAGGCGAACCACTGCTCGGTGGCGCGGAAGATCGTCGGCTTCTTGGTGCGCCAGTCGTAGGGGTAGCGGTGGGCGTAGGTCTCCTGCTTGAGCAGGGCGCCGGCCCCCTCCAGCGCCGAGATGATCGCCGGGTTGGCGTCCTTGAGCACGTTCAGCCCCGCGAACGGGCCCGCTTCGGCGGTGAGCGTGCCGCCCTCATCCACCGGGCAGAGCACGGGCAGGCCCGCCTTGCGGCCGGTGTTGAAGTCGTCAACGCCGTGGCCCGGCGCCGTGTGCACCAGGCCAGTGCCGGCCTCGGTGGTGATGTAGTCGCCGCCGATCACCACCGGGCTGGTGCGCTCCATCAGCGGATGGCGGTAGCCCATCCCCTCCAGTTCGGCCCCCTTGAGCGACAGCAGAGGCTCCAGCGGCAGCCCCAGCCGCTCCCTCAGGCTCTCCACCAACGCGCTGGCCACAATCAGATGGCGGCCCGGCTCCACCCGGCACACCGCGTAGTCGAGCGCCCCGTTCACCGACACCGCCAGGTTGGCGGGCAGGGTCCAGGGGGTGGTGGTCCAGATCGCCACCGCCAGCGTGCCCGGTGCCGGGTGGGTGGCGTCGTGTTCGCCGGTGAGGCCGATGGCGGTGAGCCGGGCGCCCAGGCCACCCGGCAGGCTCACCACCGGAAACGCCACGTAGACGCTCGGGGAGGTGTGGCCGTCGGGGTATTCCAGTTCGGCTTCGGCGAGGGCCGTGCGGGAACTCGGGCTCCAGTGCACGGGCTTGAGGCCCCGGTAGATGTGGCCGGCCAGCACCATCTGGCCGAACACAGCAATCTGGGCCGCCTCGTACTGCTTGCTCAGGGTGAGGTAGGGCTGGTCCCAGTCGGCCCAGATGCCCCAGCGGCGGAAGCCCGCCTTCTGGCCTTCCACCTGCTCGAGCGCGTAGGCGTGGGCCCTCCGGCGCAGATCGATGGGAGTGAGGGCGCGCCGTTCCTCGCTGCCCATGGCCTGCAGCACCTTGAGTTCGATCGGCAGGCCGTGGCAGTCCCAGCCAGGAACGAATCGGGCCCGCCGACCGCGCAGCAGGGCGTGCTTGTTGATGATGTCCTTGAGGATCTTGTTGAGCGCGTGCCCCACGTGCAGGGTGCCGTTGGCATAGGGAGGCCCGTCATGCAGGGTGAAAACCGGCCCCGGATTGCTGGCGCTGAGCCGCTCGTAGATCCGCCGCTCCGCCCAGAACGCCTGCAGCTCGGGCTCGCGCGTCTTGGCGTTGGCCCGCATCCCGAAGGGGGTCTGCAGCAGGTTCAGCGTGTCCTTGTAGGACACCGGCGGGGCGGTCACGGTGCCTGGGGGGGAGAGCAATCAAGGATTATCGACCCCGGCTGCATCGGCGGCGCCCTGGCGGCCGGGCGCGGCGACCAGGGTCTGGGCGGGGAGCAGGTTCAGCTCCTGCCGCCACTGCTCCAGGGGCTTCTCCCAGCCTTCCTCCCAGCGCTGGGCGAACAGGGGCCGGGCCCGTTGGCCCATCTGCAGCCCGGTGTGGATCGCCTGAACCAGTGCCGGCAGCTCTTTGGCCTCAAAGATCGTGGTGGAGAGCAGCGCCTGGGCCGTGAGCACTGCTGCCAGGGGGTAGGGGAACTGGGTGAGGTGGAAGGCCTGCAGGCCGATCTCGCCGTTCACGGAGGTGTCGAACCCGGTGACCACGTGCCAGAGGTCGTGGGTCTGGCTGAGCCGCAGTTCCACGTACACGGCGTCGCTGCTGGGCTCCATGCCGGCGTGGAGATTTGGGTCGTAGCCGAGACGGCCCAGCGCGGCGGCGTAGGCATGGCCGAGCGATCCCGCCGGTAGGGCGGCGAGCTGCTCCAGGTTCTGCTCGCCGGGGATCCAGCGCTCGTCGATCAGGGCGGCGCAGGCCGGATCACGGCGCAGGTGTTCCGCCGCCAGGGCGTAGGAGGGGGTGTCCAGCAGGCCCTCGGTAAGGGCCCCCACCAGTTCGAGGCTGCTGTCCCCGGCCGTCATGGCGAGGAAGGTGCCAAGGATGCGGAATAGGGAGGAGGGCGCCTCCGTGGTGAGGTGGGCCAGGGGATCGATGGATCCGGGCATGGAACAGGGCAGGGTGCTGGTCATTGGGCGTTCCGTGGAGGGGGAATGGGGCGGCGAATGCCGAACAAATGTGAGTGGTCCTCACGTCCAGGAAACTATGAGCACTACTCGCGTTTGTCAAGCGGATGCGAGGATTGCTCGTGTTACAAGCCCGCCACCCCGGCAATGGCCGACGCCAGCCCAGCCCTCGGTGAGCCCTCCCCCCTGCGCCGCCAGCCCCGCCAGGCCCGCAGCCAGGAGCGGGTGCGGCGGATCCTTGAGGCGGCCGAGACGTTGTTCGTCGCCGGCGGCGTTGGCGCCACCACCACCAATGCCATCGCCGCCGAGGCCGGGGTGCCGATTGGCTCCCTCTATCAGTTCTTCCCCGACAAGGGGGCGATCCTGCGCCGCCTTGCCCAGCGCTACGGCGAAGAGCTGCACCAGGAACTCGTCGCCTTCGAGCAGGGGGAGGGCCAGGCGCTGCCCTTGGACGCCTACCTCCGGAGCATCGTGGCGCTTACGGATCGCTTCTTCCGCGACCATCCCGGCTACCCCGCCATCTTCATGGATGTGCAGAGCAGCACCGCCGATCTGATCGCCATCGAGGAGGAGGCCGATGCCCGCCTGATCGCCGACTGGTCGGGCGCACTGGTGCAGCGGGCCGCCGCCGAAGGGACCAACCTCAGCGCGGAGGATGGCCGCCTGATCGCCTACGTGCTGGTGAAGGCGATCGGCAATCTGCTGTGGCTCTCGGCCAGCCAGGAGCCTGCCTTCCGCTCCCGGCTGGTGCGGGACACCGCCGAGTTGGCCATCGGCTACCTGCGGCGCCGCATCGCCGCCGGCTGATCAGGGCTCCGGTTCGACGGGCTTCGTCTCTGTGGACGGGGCATGGTCCTGGGCGTCCTTGATCGCCTGTTGCACGAGTACGTCCACCTCCTCAAAGGAGCTCACCACCGCCAGGGGCGGATCAGACAGGACCGCCGATTCCTGCTCGGACGGTTCCGGGCGTACCCAGCGCTTGGTGACCTGCGGGCTTTGGGTGGCCTTTGCGCTCATGCGTTGCTTCAACCAGCCGCCCAGGCTGGAGGAAGAGGCCTGCAACCCGTTGACGAGCTGAGCAAGGGTGGCGCCCAGCTGGCTGAGGCTGGTGCGCCAGCGCTCCTGGGCCCAGAAGCGCTGCCGCTCTTCGTCGCTCAGCTGCCGCCAACGCCCCAGGCTCACCTCGGTGCCCAGGCGCCCGATCAGCAGCCCGCCACAGAGCACGGCCAGCATCGGGGCGCCGCTGAGCCGCTCAGCGCTGGTCACCAGCACCAGGCCGAGCAACAGCACCAGGGCGCCCCAGAAGGCGTCGCGGGGGCGGCTCAGCTCCGGCACCAGCAGCGAAACCAGCAGCACGGTCAGGCCTGCCAGGAGGGCCAGGATTCCGCCGAGGGTGGCAAGCATGGAGAGGGCTCGGGATCAGGGCCATTCTGGGCGCCTCGATACAGTTGGGGCCACGCCCACCTGGCGGAATTGGTAGACGCGCTGGTTTTAGGGTCCAGTGGCTTCGGTCGTGGGGGTTCAAGTCCCCCGGTGGGCATCGACGGGGACCCTCCCGCCCGGGGCCGGGACTGGGGGCACCTCCTCCTTGAGATCCACCATCAGTTGCATGGTTTCGATCGAGAGATCGCGGAGGTCCTGGGTCAGAGGCGCCGCGCTATTCGGACCGAACCACTGATCGAAGATGGCCGTTTCCTTGGGCCGGCCGGCAATGAATCCCTGCATGTAGCGGATCAGCGCCATGTCGACGATGCGCTGAAAGCTGGAATCATTCTGAGGCACCATGCAGGCGATGCCCTCCTTGGAGTAGGCATCCTGAGCCACCTTGAACGGGGCCGGCTGGGGCTGTCGCTGCAGCCAGGAATAGAGCAGGACGCCATCATCAGCAAAGGCGTCGATCTCTCCTGCCTTGAGCGCCCGATAGCCACTGTCCCTGTCGTCGATCCGCACCAGGATCGCCCGGGGTTGCTGCTTGCGAATCGCCACTTCACTGGTGGTTCTCGGCAGCACACCAACCCTTTTGGCCAGCAAGGACTCGGGTGTGGAGAGGTCTGAATCCCGGCGGACCAGCAGCTGGGTGCCGGTGATGCCGTAGCTCACCGAAAAATCAACCTTTCGATCCCGTTCCCAGGTGAAGCTGCTGGCATCGCAGACGAGGCTGACCTCGGCGGCGACCAGCCGGGGAATGCGCTCATCGGTATCCAGCGCCACCAGCTTCAGGCGCACCGGACGGCCCAGCTCGAGGGCCAACTCCGCGGTGATCCGTTGCATCATGTCGATCGAATAACCGACCAACTCTCCAGCCCCATTCCTGTAGGCATAGGGGAAGGCATCCTTGCTGGTTCCCGCCGTTAACACACCGGTTCGGGCAACCTGATCCATCACCGGGCCCGCCTGAGATGGCCCGGCAGCCACCACAGCAGACAGGCAAGCCACGGCCATAAAAATTAGATGAACCAACACTGATATCGTTATGAATTGGCAGCTAAAGTACCATGGGTTCACCGTATGGCCCGTCAGTTTCCCACCCTTCGTTTCTTCCGGCGGCCTCGGGCTCCGCTCCCACCATGTCCCCATCCACCCTTGAGCTGGGCACCGAAGACTGGCGGCGCCTCCGCGATGCGCTGCGGTATCAGGCGCGCGACCTCCATCACCGTTCCTACGCGGTGCCGGCCGACCGCCGTGAGCTCCTCTGGGAGGAGATGGATCGTTGCCTGTCCCTGGCCGGGCGGATCGAGGGACTGATCGTCAGGGAGGAAGCCTGAGGATCGCTGGCTTGCGGGCGGCTCAGTTCTTGATCTTGGCCACCTCAGCCTTGGCCCGCTCGAGCACGTCACCGGTGAGGGGAACGAAGCCGAGCTCGGCCGCCTGCTTCTGGGGTCCTTCGCCCAGGGCCCAGGCCAGGAACGTGCGCACCGCCTCGGCCTTGTCATCCCCCTGGCCGCTCTGGTAGGCGAGGATCCAGGTGAAGGCCACGATCGGGAAGCTGTCCTCGCCGGCAGGATTGCATTCCTCGCCCCCAAGGCGCTCGTCGAGGGGAACCTGGTTCAGGGCGGCCGCCCCGGATTTGGAATCGGCGACCACGAACTTGCCTGCCTTGTTCTGCAGCGCCGCTGGCTTGACGACGCCCCGCAGGAAAGCCTGGTTGACGTAGCCGATTGAACCTGGCGTGTTCTGGATCAACCCAGCCACGCCTTCATTGCCACGGCCGCCCACGCCCACCGGCCAGTTGACGGCAGTGCCGGTGCCCACCTTCGTCTTCCATTCCTCCGAGAAGCAGGAAAGGGAATTGGTGAAGCCGAAGGTGGTGCCAGAGCCATCGGAGCGGTGGGCCACCACGATCGGCCGGGCGGGGCAACCCAGGGCGCTCCAGTTCTTGATCTTGCCCAGGAAGATGTCAGCCAGCTGGGCCTGGGTGAGCTTGAGGTCGGGGCAGTCGGGGTTGTTGTAGGCGGGGCTGATCGTGCCGCCCAGCATCGGGATCTGCAAGGCACCCCGCTTGGCGGCCATGCCTTCCTTGAAGTTCTCGGCAGTCAGGCTCTTATCGGTGGCGCCAAAGTCGACGGAACCGGAGAGGAAGGAGCGCACACCGGTGCCGGACCCCACCGACTGGTAGTTGACCAGATAGCCCTTCTCCGCCTTGTAGTCGGAGGCCCAGCGCTGGTAGGCCGGAGCGGGGAAGGAGGCGCCTGCTCCGTTCACCGAGGGCAGGCGCCTGCCACCACCGCAGCCGGTCGCGGTCAAAGCGACGATGATCAGGCTGATCGGCACGAGCCGGTGCTGGCTTCCCAGCGCCTGGGTCAACCGTTGGGGCAGGAACGGGAACATCGCCAGAGCCGCTGGGGTGATGTAGAGCTAGTCGATTCAACGCTTTGGGAGATTATCGGCTCCTTAAGGTGTCACCCTGGACACGAAATCGTGCTGGACACCGTATCGAGGTGGGGCCCTGAGCCTGGCTTCAATCCATAGATGCAATGGGCTGCAGGGAGCAGCGCACACCCAGGCGGGTGAGTTTGCTCTGCACCAGCCGAGCGAAGTCTTCGTCGAGGGGGTCACTGAGGTGGGTGCCGCCATCCAGCAGGTGGGCCATGGCACCGGGGGGCTGGCCGAAGTATCTGCCCAGACACTGCTTCACCTCGAACAGGGCCTCCGCAGGCAGATGCGCTTCCAGCTGGAGCCGCCAGCCGGGTGAATCCAGCCGCCCGAGCTCGATGCGTCGCAGGCCGCTCAGGTCGGCGAGGATCACCAGCTGGTCCCCCTCCGCCAGGACGGTTTCCGGCGCCGGCAAGGCCTTGGCCCCGGCCGTCCCTGGCTGCCCCCGGGTGATCACCGTCACCCCGTAGCCGCTCTCGAGGCGGGCGATGCTGCGGCCCCAGAGGCTGTCGCCCGTTTTGATCTGATAGCGCACCAGCAGCAGATTGCTCCCCTGGATCCGGGCGATGCCTTCGACCCGCTCGCCGAAGGCGGTGGCCACCAGGGCATCGCAGGCCAGGTCCATGGTGGAGAGCACCGTGACGCCGCCCAGCAGCTCTCCCAGCCGTTCGGCAGCCTCGACCGCGTGGCTGAGGATCACCAACCGGGCCTTTGGCCAGCGCTGCTGCAGCGACAGGGCCCCGTGCAGATTGGCCAGCAGATCCGTCGAGAGCAGGCCGATCGCCTCGACCCGGCAGTGCCTCAGCAGGGTTTCGGCATTTTCCAGCCGCTCCACCACCACACCCTCCCGGGTGGCGCTGCCGCCGTTGCCGCTGGCTTCCACCCGCACCACCTGGAGGCGCGCCCGCTTCAGGGCCGCCCCCACCTGGGCGGCCATGGCCCCACCATGAAGCAGCAGGATCTGGGCGCTGCCGCGCTTCAAGGGGCGGGGTCTGGTGATGCCGAAGCGGGCGCTGAGCAGGCGCTCCAGGATCACTGCCACCAGTCCGGAGGTCAGCAGGGTCCCGATCAGGGAATAGAGCAGGGTTCCGGCGATCAGCCGACCATCGACATCGGCAAGCGTCTGCTTCGGGCTCTCGGCCAGCAGCACGTTGACTGGATCGACGTATTCGCCCTTGAGCAGGGCCAGGGTGACGAACAGACCCTGCCGCCAGCCCCCCTGCAGGGAGAACACGCCGATGCCCCCCGCCAGCAGAAGCAGCAGCAGGGCTGGGACGATCGATTGCAGCGGGGTGCGCTGGCGCAACCATTCCCAGGCGCGTTGCCAGGGCCGCATCAGCCGCTGGGCCCTGAAACGTCCCCGCCTGATGCGTCCCTCAGCCGCGGCGCTCTCCCCGGCCGGGAGCTGGGTTGGGATGCTGGTGAGGCTGCGGCGGAAGCCCAGCGGGCTGACCACCATGTGGCCCCGGGGACTGGCTCCCCAGCCGGTTTCGCGAGGCAACCGCAAGAGGCGATAGTTCCGGTCGTAGGCGGCGGCGGCGGCGATCTCGGCCGGGTCGATCGCATCGAACACTTCGAAGCGGTGGCCATCCACTTCGAAAAGGGCCGCCTGGTCGCCCGAGCGCAGCGACTGGGCAACGGCGCCGGCCGTGAGCAGGAGGGGATCGACGACGGCGATCCCTGGCAGTCGTTGTTCGAGCAGGGCTCCGAAGGAGGCGTCCTGGCTGGAGGAGCGAACCACGATCTCGGCACTGGGGTTGAGCAACCGAACCTGGAGCGCCGCCTCGAAATTGACCGTGCTCTCGGAACTCAGCAGCAGCACCGACCGTGCCTCCACCACCCCAACCCGGCGCAGGGCTTCCGGCCGGCGCATGTCCCCCTGCAGCACCTGGCCCGCGAGTGCCACCGCCAGCTCGGGGTGGGTCCAGGCCGGGGCGTTCAGGTCAAGGCAGATCAGCGCGGACTCGAAATCGAGCAGACGCAGCAGGCAGGCCTGGCCAAGCGATCCGAGCCCGCAGACCACGATGGGTCTCTGGTGTGGCATCGGATGGATCGGCAATGGCGCCATGCCACCCATCTTCGGCAGCGGGGGTTAAGGGAGGCTCAACAACTCCCACCCCGCCGCAATCCGCTCCTGGCGATGCGGTTGGCTCCATCCCCTGGCTGATGCTGTTGCACTGGCCGATCGCCCTGGGGCCACGGTGGCGATCCTGATCCTGGGCGCCTCTCTCGGCCGGATGCCTCAGCAGCCAGTCAAGATCCAGCTGGTGATGGATGCGCCGTTGCCCGTGGCAGGCCAGGTGGATTTCGGCAGCATCAAGACGCCGCTCCTGGTCGAGAGGATCCAGACCCCGATCCGCACCGAGCCGCTGGTGACCCGGCCGATCGCGGCCAACTTCACCCTTTTCGATGGGGTGGAACTGGCTTCTCCCCTTTCTGTCTCGGTGCCCAAGCTGAGCAAGGGCCTGGGGGTGTCAGTCCGCGGCCCCGTCAATGCCAGCGTGATCGGCGATGTGGCGGCGGTGGTGCGGGGCACTGTCGATGGCAAGGTCGATGTATCGGTTCCCGAAACCCTTCAGCACCGCCGCATTCAGCTGGGCCTCTGAAGGGAAGGATCAGCTTCCTTGGTGAGGACCTGATCATCAAATTCAATCGAAACCGCCCCTTGGCAGCTCCAGGGAAGGCTGGAACCACGCTTTACAAATCTTTACGCTAAGCTGATAAGATCTTGTCCTAAAGCCCATGGAAGCCTTGCTCGGGATTCTTTACTTCACTTTTTTTGCGGTGATTGCAGGCGGCGCCTTCGCCTTGATGCGCCAGAATCTTCAATCCACCGACTGGAGTGCCAGGCCCCGCGGCGTGGCCTCCTCCCATCCAGAAGCCCCCCGCCAGGGTGATGAATTGCTCTATGCGGACTTGAGCCGCGAGCGACTGGAGCGTTTATTCGAAGAAACAGCCTGAGGTGATCATCCACCCCTGAGGTGCTACCGGGTTTAAATCGTCATCGTGGAGATCGTTTTCAAGGGGGTGGCGCTGATCGAGTCCACCACGAAGCTCGACCAGGTGGAAACGGCCCCGGCAGACGATTCGATCAGTGGAAACTCGATGCGCTTGCGTTGATAGGTGAAGCCCACGCAAGTGAGATTCGCATCATCCGCCATCAACGACCACAGCACCTTGAGCTGATCCCGTCCGTAGTCGCTGGGTGGTCCGCCTGGCGGCAACTCGAAGACATGGCCAGGGTCGCAGCGGATTGCCCATGGATTCTCCCAGGAGAGATAGTGGCCATCCTCCGTTGGGTAGAACCAGCAGGTTTCATTGCTGCCGGCTTGAAGCGGCAGGCTGTCGAGCCGCTGGACGGCGGAATCGTCACGATTCGGATCCTCCAGGCTGTAAACTTCAAGCCACTGCCCCGCTGGATCGAAGCTGGGGATCAGGGCATCGCAAACCAGCCGTCGTTGCCGCTGGCCTGGAGGCCGGTGACCATCCGCTTGTTCAGCGAATGGATCCTGGCCGGAGTGATTGGCCTTGCCGCTGGCAAGCAGATCCTGCAGAGATCCGCTCCAGCCATCAGGACAGCGATAGATCCGCAGGGCCTTGCCTTGCCGGACCGTTGCTGCTTGCTGGCGCACCAGATCAGTCCACCGCAGCAGGGGGCCGGCCAGGTCAGGAACACTTGAGCTCAGAACGAAGCGAAGGGCGTCAGACATCGGCCCAGGATAAGAAGTGGTGCAAGAACAGCAAAAAGCCAGGTCTACCTTGAACGGCGGACCTGGCTTTGAATGGATGGAAAAAGGAATCAGCCGAGGCCGATCTGGCTGAGGATGCCTTGACCGGTGAGCAGCTCGGTGGCCAGGCCGATCACGAAGCCCAGCATGGCCATGCGGCCATTCCAGGTTTCGGCGAACTGAACGAAGCCAAAGCGGGAGGTGGATTCAGTCATGACGGAGGTGAGGGGTGATGCCTTCATGAAGCGTAACACCTTTCTTGCGTTGTGTGTCGGATTGGTCGGCTGGGGTTGCGCATTCCCCTTTTCCCTCTCTGGCCAGCTCAAGGGCCCTTCGGCTTTGGCTTGGCAGGCCCGCCCGTTGCCGGTGGGGTTTTGGGTGGGGCATTTGGTGGGGTAGCCGTCGACGCGCCGGCAGCGGGCTTTGCATTGGCGCACAGGGAGGCGATCATCCGGTCTTCACCGCCGATGGTCTTGGATTCGTCGGCCGAAAGGGGCAGCCGCCACTCCTCCCAGGCTCCTGCACCGGTCCTGCGGGTGAGTTTGAGACTGGGGCAATGAACGGCCACGCTGGCCTGCACCGGGGGCTCGCCGCATTCCACGGTGGTGGATCGGACGTCACCCTCGCTGAGCCGCCAGGTGCTCCAGTCGTAGCGACAGGGACCGAAGCTGCGCCACCGTGGGGCCTTGAGCTTGCGGATTCGCTCCAGCAGCTCCTTTTCCTTGCTGCTGGGGCTGGCGTCCGATTCCACAGTGCCCTCGGGCTTGAGGGCGGGCTTGCTTTGCAGCGGTGGCGGTGCCGTGACCTGGCCGCGCGCGCTGTTGTTGGTTCCCAGAACCAATACAGATGACAGCCCCAGGGCCAACCAGAGCGCTGGGGCGAGGCGGAATTGCCCCCTGGAACCTGGTCCACATCGTTTTGTGGATCGTCTCGGGGATCGTTCCATCGCCTCCAACCCCACGATCAATCGCGAATCCTGCCATGGCCCGGGAACGGATGGCAGGTCGAGGTGATGTTGTTGAAAGGAGTGCGTCCCTGCCTGGAACTCAGCGTTGCCCTGGCGGGTGCCGCCTCATTCTTCGTCGCCCTCGTCGCTGCCGACGGGCACCAGGCGCATCTGCTTGCGGCCGAGCTTCAGCTCAAACTCATCACCGGGCTTGAGATCGAGCAGCCCGGTGTAGGCCTTGCCCACCAGCAGGTTGCCGTTGCCCTGAACCGTGGCGATGTAGCTGAGCTTGCGGCCGGCTTTGGTTCCCATGCCGTTGCCACTTCCGTTGCCGAGGCTGACGCCTTTGGCCTCGAGCAGCGCCTCATAAAAGGCGGTGAAATTGAGCCGCTCGCTTCCATCCTTCTTGGTGCTCAGGTAGCCGCAGCTGCGCACCAGATCAGATTTGGAGGCATCGCCGAGCTCCTTGACTTTGGTCAGCAGGTCGGATCCAGTCAGCATGATGGTGGGATGGGATAACTGATTCAACATAGCAATCCACGGGAGCCTTTTCAATGGCCCGTGCCGTGTTTGTCAGCCGTTGTTGTCACAAGTCCGCCAAACTGACCCGATCCGAATCCTGCCGAACCATCCGTCGGGAGATGAACGGGGAGGTCATCGCCCTGAGCAGGGCCCCGTAACTCAGCTGAAACGACAATTCCGTGCCGACGGGAACGGCGATGGTGCCGGTATCGAGGACCAGATGATCACTGCTGGCGCCAAGAAGCTCCATGCCGGCGGGGGGTGTCAGGCCGCTTGGATCCACATCCTGAACGCCAAGGGCGAGCAGCACGCGCCAGCGATCGCCACAGTCCCTCTCTGCCCCAGCCCCCGGCAGGTTGGCTTGGAGCGGGCGGGCTTGAGCCAGACCGAAGGCCGTCTGCCGTTGTTCTCCCCGGGGCAGGCTTGGCTTGCGATTCGATTCGATCACTTCGGCGATCAGGGTGAACGCGTTGGTGCACAGGCCCGCAATCGGCTGGCGCTGCAGCGGTTCCCGGCCTAGCAGGATCGATTCACCCAGGCGAAGATTGTTGATCCGACCCACCACCCCTCCGGCCAGCAGCCAGGGCAGGTTGGCGGAGTTTCCTCCCGAAACCTGCTCGAGCGCGATGCCGAACCGGCTCTCCAGGGAGATGGCCAGATCCGAGAGTTCGGCCATCGATCCATCGGTTGGAACCACCCCGTTCTGGCAGCCCAGATTCGTGCCAATTCCGATCAGTTTCAGGCCGGGCAGCAGCAACACATGCTGAGCAACCCCTTCGAGCTGTTGCGGCAGGATTCCCTCGCGCCGATCACCGAGTTCCACCATCAGCACCACGCCATGGCGGCGTCCACGGGCCATGGCGGCGGCGGATAGATGATCCATCACCTCCCGTTCGGTGTTGAGGCTGACATCGGCGACGGCGACCACCCGGGCCACCTGGCTCAACATGGGCGAGCGGATCAGGGTGATCGGCAGGTTCACCCCGGCTTGCCGCAGCGATTCGATCGTTTCGATGCGCGGCTCGCCGATCCCGGCGATACCCGCCTCCGTGAGGATGGCGACAATCGGCAGTGAGCCGAGGGTGGCCTTGGTCACCGCCGTGACGCTGATTCCCTGGCTGCTCAGACGATTCACCAATTGCCGGGCGTTGTGCTGAATCCGATCGAGCCGAATCTCCAGCCGCGGGGCCGTCAAGGGGTGAGGGCAACCGGCTCACGGACCAGTTCAGGGAAGGCCCGCAGCACCATCTCCACCAGGCGTTCCGGCGAACGGGTCAGGGCATCGGTGGCGGGGATGGCCAGTTCCACCTCGTAGAGGGCAATCGCCGCCGTGACCTGCCCATCGTCCATGCCTTCGTGGTTGATGCACAGACCGATGACCTTTGTGTTCGAGAACGTTTCAATCAAGGCGATTTCGCTGGCGGGCGAGGGCATCGGCAGGGCGGGGAAGTCGCTGAGCCGCTTCCGCATCGGGGCGTGCTGCAGCACGACGGCCTGGGGTTGGCTGCCCCGCAGGATGTAGGCCGAGCTGAGATAGGCGGGATGGCTGAGGGCGCCCTGCCCCTCGATCACGATCACCTCGGGCTGGCCATCCGCATGGGCCCCCAGCACGGCGGCCTCCACCTCGCCGGAGCAGAACTGGCAGGGGATGGCATCAAGGGCGATGCCGTGGCGGGCCCCCTGGATCAGGCCGGTCTGCCCGGTGCCCACCATGACCGCCCGGATGCCCCGCGCCCTGAGGGCACGGGTGAGGATCAGGGCGGTGGTGCGTTTGCCGATGGCGCCATCGGTGCCCAGCACCGCGATCCGCCGGCCCGGCAGCGCCGCGACCGCTCCGGTGAACATGTGGAGGTCTTTCTTGGCAGGGGGGCGGCGCACATCGACGATCGAAACGCTGCGGGCAGCGGCGGCGGCCACGAAGGCGGGGTCGTCGTTGAGAAACTCATGCAGCCCATTGATCAGATGCAGGCCGGCACCGAGTGCCGCAAGCATCACGCCGCGCTCTGCGGGGGTGAGCATGCCGCTGGCCGGGGCGACGCCGAAGATGAACACATCGGGCCGCTCGGGGGCCATCGCCAGGGCTTCGCCCAGATCGGCCACCACCGGGATCCCGTTGGCGATCCCGTCGAGGACGGCGCCAGCGTCCTGGCCGGCGGCCTGGCTGTCGATCACCGAGAGGATGCGGTAGCGCTCCGAATGGCGCACCAGCCCATTGGCGGTTTTGCCATCGAGGCGGCCGAAATTCCCTTCGCAATACACAGTGGCCGTCGGGGACGGAGGCAGGCCGAGGGCCTGCAACGATGAAGACATCAAAAAAATCAGGTTGGAGTGAACCCGGAAGGGCGACCAAATGGTCCGCTCGGATCCAATCGAACGGGGATAACCAGTGGTCCCCAAGAATGGGGTCTGTTGCTCTTAGCCTAGGCCATTGGCCGGTGGGGATTGTGAAGCGGGACCGTCAATCCGTCGGGTTGTCAACCTTCTGGGGCTGGGTTGGCGCCATTTTCTTCATCAAAAGGCGCCAATGTCCTGGGGTGATTGTGTTCTGCCTTAACGCTGTCAATGAGCACCCCGGGGTGATGATCGAAGCGGCCTGTTCCCACCAGCGGCGGCCGCTGGCCTGATCCGCCCTTCCTCCGGAGCGATCCCATGCAGGCTCTCTTCCTTGACATCAATGGGGTGCTGGTGGAAGACGGCCTGCCCATTCCCGGTGCCCTCGGGCTGGTTGCGCGGGCGCGGCAGCGGGGGGTGCCGATCCGCCTGGTGACCAACACGGCGACGAAGGACCAGGCCACCATCCAGGCCGAATTGCATGGGCTGGGTTTCGACCTCGAAGCCGCTGAGTTGTTCACGGCTCCGCTGGCCACACGCCAGTACCTGATGCGCCACCGGCTGCGTCCCCATGCCCTGGTTCATCCCGCCATCGCCGCCAGCTTTGCCGATCTCGCCGTGTGCCAGCCGAACTGCGTGGTTCTCGGGGATGCCCGCGATGGCTTCACCTATGGAGCGCTGAATCGGGTGTTTCAGCTGGTTCAGCAGGGCATGCCGCTGATCGGCATCGGTAGAAATCGCTATTTCCGGGAAGGGGGCCAGTTGCTCCTCGATGCCGGCGCATTTCTCCAGGCGATCGAATGGGCCGCCGGTGTCGAGGCGGTGGTGATGGGAAAACCAGCGGTGGCATACTTCCAGGAGCTGGTGAGCTCCGTGGGCCTGCAACCCGGGGATTGCTTCATGGTTGGCGATGACCTGGAGGCCGATGTGATCGGCGCCATGGCGGCGGGCCTGGGGGGCTGCCTGGTGCAAACAGGGAAGTATGTGCCCTCCGACCGGGAACGCCTGCCTCCAGAGGCCCGGTTGATCGCGAGCGTGGCGGATCTGCCGGGCCTGCTTGGTTGGGGTTAGCCGATCCAGCCGGCCAGCTGGGAGGCGGCCCGGGAACGGACCAGGGCCCGGGCGGCGGGCAGGGCGGGCTCCAGCCGCAACGAGCTGAACGGTGGCAGGCTGCGGCTGCGCAGCCAGGCCCCCCAGCGGAATTCGTGGAAGGGAATCAGCGGCGCCGCCTCGATCAGCTTCTCCTGCTTGAGGGCCCAGACGAGGCTGCGATAGGGGTCATCCTGGAGGTCATGGAGCCCGGTGGGCAGCCGTTGGGGTGATTGCGGCCCCTGGCCCCGGGCGTCGTAGAGGTACAGCCAGCCCCGATGGAGCAGGGCCTCCAGAACATCTCGACGAACCGCGAGATCCAGCTCCAGCACCACGTAGCCGAAGGCGGTGGCGTCGGGGTCCACCGCGATCAGGCCGCTGAGGCGGTGATGTCGGTCGAGCATCCACAGCTCCCCCGCGGCGCTGCGCACAAGCGGGACGGGCTTGCCGCGCAGGTAGCGGCGACGATCCTTGGCGCTCTCACCGGCGAAGTCGGCGCGGCGGTGGCGCACCTCCGCCAATCCGACGCAGAGCTGGGTGGGCTGAAGCTGCGCCACCGGCACCTCCAACAACTGCTTCGGGGAGTCGGGCGGGGGGGGGAGGGGCTCAAAGGGAGGGAGCTGGAGCACCATGGGGAGATTCAGGCCAGCGGCTGGGGCATTGTCACCGAATGGGAGAGGCGGGATCGTCGCTGACTGGTTTCGCTCAAGGTGACGTGCGCAGGGAATGCGTTGTGACGGTGCGAACCAAAAATTGGATTGACGCACCAACCTTGACGCCTTCTTAATCTAGGCATAACTCAAACGATCCTCCTTGCCTGCTAATTATTCGGTGGAAACTTGATTGGCTTCTCTGATGACCTTCGCCAAGAAGGCCTCGATCTTCTCCGTTCTTGCCATCCTCGGCACAGGCGCAACGGTTTCGGCTCAAAGCGCCCTCAACGGCGCAGGAGCCTCTTTCCCAGCCCCTTTTTATCAGCGCGCCTTCGCTGATCTGGCCGCCGCTGGTGGGCCCAAGGTGAACTATCAATCGGTGGGCTCAGGCGCAGGGGTGCGCCAGTTCATCGCCGGCACCGTGGATTTTGGTGCCACTGATGAGCCGATCAGCTCCGCTGACGCCGCCAAGGTGAGCCGCGGGGTGGTGCAATTCCCCTCCGTTGGCGGCACGATTGCGGTGGGCTTCAACAACCCGGGCTGCACCCTCAAGCTCACCCAGAAGCAGCTTGCCGATATCTTCCTTGGCGAGATCAAGGATTGGAAGCAGGTCGGCTGCAAGCCCGGCAAGATCACCGTGGCTCACCGCTCCGACGGTTCCGGCACCACCTTCGCGTTCACCAGTTCCCTCTCGGCCTTCTCGCCTGCCTGGAAAAGCAAGGTGGGTGCGGGCAAATCCGTCAATTGGCCTGTGGGAGTCGGCGGCAAGGGCAACGAGGGTGTGGCTGGGGTGATCCAGAACACTCCGGGCTCGATCGGCTACGTCAATCAGGCTTTTGTGAAGGGCAGCGTCAAGGCGGCCGCTGTTCAGAACAAGGCTGGAAAATTCGTGCTTCCCAACCTCAAGAGTGGCGCCGCCGCCCTCAACAACATCAAGCTTGATGGCATGTTGGCTGGTGAGGACTTCAACCCGGCCGGTGCTGAAAGCTATCCCATTTCCACCCTCACTTGGATTCTGGCCTACAGAAAGGGCAATGGGGCCAAGGCTGGGGACATCCGCAAGGCCATGAGCCATCTGCTCAGCCCCGCCGCCCAGGGCAAGGCCGACGATCTCGGCTACGTGCCCCTGCGTGGATCCATTCTCAACAGTTCCAAGAAGGCGGTGGCGAACATCGGCTCCTGATCCAGCCAGCCGCTCCTTCCCTCAGCCGCTGGGGGAACCAAGGTTCACCGGGGGGCTGAGGCCCCCCTTTTTTCTTGTCTCGCTGGGAATCTATGGCTCCGGAGTGGGACCAGCTTCTTAGCCTCGGGTTAATCAGTCGCTCATCCCACCTTTGCCCCCCTGTCTGTCGCCCTCCATACACTCCGCTGGTGTCCTCGCGTCGTGACCATGGTTTCGAGCCCCTTTCGCCATGCCGGCCGCAGCGACGCGATTCGCGAGGTCCTGGAAACCAGTTACCGCAACCGCAACCTGCTCCACATCACGGCGGGCAGCGCCGTTCCCCTGCTCAAGAACTGCATCTGGCTCGTCGTGCGGGGCATGGTGAAGCTGGAGGCTGTCACCATCCATGGAGATCCCCTCCTGCTGGGGCTGGCCGGGCCGAACGAGCCGTTCGGGGAACCGCTCACCAACGTGCTGGCCTATGAGGCCTTCACCCTGACCGACAGCGACCTGCTCTGCCTGACCTGCGCCGAGATCGAGCAGTCGCCCCATCTGGCCATGGCAATGATGCAGGCGGTGGTCAGCCGCTACCGCCAGGCGGAAACCATGCTCTCGCTGCTGGGCCTGCGACGCGTCGAGGAGCGGGTGCGGGGCTTTCTGGAATTGCTGGCCCAGGAGTACGGCCAGCCCTGCGACCAGGGCCTGCGCCTCAACCTTCGCCTCACCCACCAGGAACTGGCCAGCGCCCTGTGCACCACCCGGGTCACCGTGACCCGGGTGATCGGCCTGCTGCGGGATGAGGGCTGGCTACAGATCGATGGCCAGCGCCACCTGGTGATCAGCCACCTGCCGAAACGACGTTGATGACAACCGCCAATGGCCTAGCGTCAGGTTCGTGACCAGCGCCATCGGCATGCCGCGTCTGCTCATCGTCGATGACGACGAAAGCATCCGCACCACCCTGGCAGAAGCCCTGCACCACGAGGGTTTTGAAGTGGCCTGCGCCTCCGACGGACGCCAGGCGATCCAGCAGTTCGACGCGCGGCAGGCCCAGGGCACCGGTGGATTCGATCTGGTGTTGCTGGATCTGATGCTGCCGGGCATTGGCGGCCTGGATGTCTGCCGCCACCTGCGCCGCGCCGACTCCCGCACGCCGATCCTGATGGTGAGTGCCCGGGACACCGAAACCGATCGGGTGCTTGGCCTTGAACTCGGCGCCGACGACTATCTGATCAAACCCTTCGGACTGCGGGAACTGGTGGCCCGGTGCCGGGCCCTGTTGCGGCGCTCGCAGCAGGGTGGCGAAAAGTTTCCGGTGGGCGCGGTGCTCCACCACGCCGAGCTCAGCCTGTATCCGGATGAGTTCCGCGTCACCCGCGACGGTCAGACCGTGTCGCTATCCCCCAAGGAGTACAGGCTGCTGGAGTTCTTCATGCAGAATCCCGGCCGGGTCTGGAACCGCAACCAACTGATCGATCAGGTGTGGGGCACCGATTACGTGGTGGATACCAAAACGGTGGATGTTCACATCCGCTGGCTGAGGGAGAAGCTGGAGGCGAATCCCTCAGCGCCGCAGCATCTCCTCACCGTTCGGGGCTTCGGCTACCGATTCGGCTGAGGGCGGCGCCGCTTTGGCCGCTGCCCTTGCCCTTGTCGTTGCCCTTGGCCTGGGGTTGGGGGGCGGTTTCTGGCTGGGCTCCAGGCCGGCGCGGCGCCGTTGGCTCCCCGGCCGTCCCCCCCAGGACCCCCCCTGCCCACCCAGCTTGCTGCTCAGGGTTCTCGAAGAAGCCCCGCTCGGTTTGCTCCTGCTCGACGGGCAGCTCACGATTCGTTCCATCAACGCCAGAGCCGAGCGGCTGCTCGAGCTGGGTCCCGCTCCCCTGGTCCGCGGCCAGCCCCTGTCGGCGTTGATCGACGCCCCGCTCGTGGAGGAGGCCGTTCGCAGCGCCCTGCGCCAGCAGCGCCCTGAGCGCGTCGAGTGGCAGGAGGGCGAGGAGCCGATGGAGGCCACCCTGCTACCTGCGGAGGGGGGCTGGTTGGCGCTGTGGCTGAGCAGCCGGCGGTCGCTGGAATCCCAGCTCGATCAGCAGGGCCGTTGGGTGAGCGATGTGGCGCACGAGCTCAAGACCCCGCTGACCTCCCTGCTGCTGCTGGGGGACAGCCTGGCCGCCCAGTCCAACGGCACCCCTGGCGTGATGGTCGAGCGGTTGCAGCGCGAGCTGCAACGGTTGCAGCGGCTGGTGGGGGATCTGCTGGAGCTCTCGCGGCTGGAGAACAGCCTTCCCCGCGATGAGTTGCGCTATGAGGTGCTCGACCTCGGCGAGCTGGTGGAGGAGGTCTGGTCGATGCTGCGCCCGTTGGCCGAGCAGCGCGGTGTCGGGCTCGCTTTCCCCAATCGACCCTCCAGCCTGCTCTGGGGGGACGCCTCACGCTTGCACCGGGCCCTGCTCAACTTGCTCGACAATGCCCTGCGCTACAGCCCCGATCAGGCGGAGGTGGAGGTGCGTTTGACGGGAAGCCCGCAGTGGTGGGAGCTGGAGGTGCGCGACCACGGCTCCGGCTTCAGCGAGGAGGATCTGGAGCATCTCTTCGAGCGCTTTTATCGCGGCGATCCCTCCCGGGTGCGCAGCAACCGCTCCGGCAGCGGGCTTGGCCTGGCGATCGTGGAGCAGATCGCCCTCACCCACGGGGGCCGGGTTCAGGCCCGCAACCACCCGGGCGGCGGCGCCGTGGTGGAGCTGGTGCTGCCAAAAGGGATGCTCCTATAGATCGTCAAGCCGTTCCAGCGGCTTTTTTCTGCGTTGGTGAGGTCGCGCGGCCGGCTCCGAGCCACCCAGGTGCTCGACCGCCCATCAGAGCGGTCGAGCACCTGGGTGGG
>Ga0247832_1001560_pt1 | contig 39522 bp, 33 predicted proteins | sample LaCruzMarch2015__10_FD_192407 | JGI IMG/M metagenome (GOLD analysis project Ga0247832, IMG submission 192407) | Freshwater microbial communities from meromictic Lake La Cruz, Castile-La Mancha, Spain - LaCruzMarch2015_4m | ecosystem: Environmental > Aquatic > Freshwater > Lake | place: Spain... | reverse complement strand
GCCATGATCCGCTCAGGACAGCCTTGGAACAATCAAATCAACGCTGAATTGACACCCGCATGACCTTGGTCAAGACAGTTGCTACCTTGGACACACCTACTTCCGCTCCAAAGCCCCCCTCCCACGCAAAATCTTGGGCCGAAATTTATCAATCCGCGCCCGGCGGGTGGACGGGTTTTGGGTCGTGCCAAGCGCGATGGCATAGCTGCGCTGCCGCCCCTGAGTCAGATCGTGAAAGGCTTGTGCCAGTTCCGGATCGGCATCGAGGGCCTCGATCAGTTCATCAGGTAAGTCGAATTCTGCTTGGGTTTTGACGGGCTTAAGGCCTGCCCGGGCATAGCCAATCGCCTCAGCCAAATAGGCTTTCAGCGTGGGGGCCAAGGTCTGAACTTCTGCCACATCTTTAAACCGCACAAGGTCGGCCGTTTGGGTGTTGGGGCCAGCGCGCTCTAGGATATGCTCTGGGTCCTTTAACAGCGCAGCATTGCAAAAGGTCAGCACAAAGCTGTCGCGGTGCGCGCCAAGCAACGCGATGTTGCGATCACCCTCTTGATAGCAGGGGTGGCCCCATTTCACCGTCTCGGTCAGGCCTGCTCCCAAGCAGAGCTCACGAAGCGCAGCGAGCCCTTGGCCCCACAGATGGACGGAACAGTCTGGCGTCTCAAATCGCCCACAACGACCGCATCCCTTCGTGAAATAATCGTCGCTGTGGGTAATCATGGGCAATTCCAGCCAGCCTACCCCTCGTTCAGACCATCCGGCACGCCGACGACATGGAAGCCTGCGTCGACATGGACCACTTCAGCGGTGGTCGAGCGGCCGATGTCAGACAAGAGCCAGAGGGCGCAGCCTGCGATGCCTTCCATACTGGTGTCTTCCTTCATCAAGGACCACTCGCGGCCCGTATTGACGAGGCCACGGCCACCCTGGATGCCAGCTAAGGCCAGGGTGCGCATGGGCCCGGCGCTGATGGCGTTCACGCGAATGCCGCTGGGGCCCAAGTCGCGGGCGATATAGCGGGTGGCTGCTTCCAGCGCTGCCTTGGCGACGCCCATGACATTGTAAGATGGCAAGACGCGTTCGGCCCCCAAATAGGACAAAGTAATCATCGAGCCGCCGGGCGACATCAAGGGGGCGGCGCGCTTGGCACAAGCCACCCACGAGAAGGCAGAAATATCCATGGTGCGGAGGAAGTTTTCGCGCGTGGTGTTTTCCACAAACGAGCCCTTAAGCTCATTCTTGTCAGAGAAAGCGATGGCGTGGACCAAGAAGTCAAGACCTCCCCACTTTTCCTTAATGGCCGCAAAAACTGTATCCAAAGCCGCATCATCAGTGACGTCGCAAGGCAGGATCAAGTCAGAGCCAACGCTTTCAGCCAGAGGCCGCATGCGCTTTTCCAACGCTTCGCCTTGATAGGTAAAAGCCATTTCTGCGCCTTGGGCAGCCAATTGGCTAGCAATGCCCCAAGCGATCGACTTGTCATTGGCCACGCCCATAACAAGGCCGCGCTTGCCCTTCATCAGGGTTCCGGTTGGATAGCCAGTTTCTTTCGTTTCGCTGCTCATGAGAGCTCCTGCCGCTGAGAATGCTTCCAATCATGTGGAGGTCACATGATGCGTCAGGCTTCATTGCCCTGTCCGAGCCAAGGGTCAAGAGGCTGGTGCGGCGGTGGTCGAGAGCAGAGGGTCTAGTGGCGGGTGAACAGACGTTGCAGCATGCCGAGCGCACCGGTCAAAGCGATATCGCCTTCTTCAACGGTCAAGGCCAAGCAAACTCCGCCCGGTAGAGCGACGGGATGGTGCATTTGGCCTGGCCGCTTGATCGAGAGATCGCCGGGACCAAACATGCCAGTGCCATCCTCAAAGGCGCCGCAGACAACCAAGGTATATTCGGTGCCGGTGTGGTCATGGTGGGGTGCGCCATGGCCGGGCTCGATCCGCAGCAACTTGGCACGTAGCGTGCCGCCAGTCTCCAAAGCCATGGATTTGACGCCAGGACCGGCAAAAGTCCAACCCTCCTGAGCGGCGGAGTCAAGGCTGATGTCGCGCAACGGCTGCGGCAGGCCTAAGAGTTCGTCTAATGCGCGTCCTGCCGCGTGGACAGCTTCGCGCGCTTGGCCTTGGCTATCTTCCAGCGCATCAATTTGTGCCAAAACGCCTGCCAAGAAATGATCGGAAACGTCGACCGGGCCTTGAGCTTCTAGGGAGACACCGCCAACCACATCACCAAAATCGCGGGAGAACGAACGGACGCCTTTTAAGGCAGCTTGGGTCTCGACCAAAAGACGCAGCGACGGGCCTGCCGTTAGGAAGTCATCAGGATATGCGCTGATCATATTCTTCCCTAATCCAAACCCAAAAGGTCCATTCAAAGATTTGGCGCAACCGAGCACAGGCTCGTTCACGTTTCCAAGGTAGTCGATATTGGTTGCCATTTCCTAACGTCAAGGCGAACTTGCCGCAATCGATCAGTCTGGGCTGTCCAGTTTCGACCTTAGCTTCAAAAAAGCCAATCGAAGTCGGGACTTGACAGTGCCCAGCGGGGTGCCGGTCTGCTCAGCGATCTCGCGGTGCGAGAGGCCGTCATAGAAGGCTTGCTGCAAAAGTTGGCGTTGTTCTTCTGGCAGATCGACGATAGCAGCGCGCACCAATCGGTCACGCTCGGCACCTGTAATCAACTGATCCGCAGCTGGGGGTGCTGAAGGCAAGAGCAATGGGTCATTAGGGTCAAGCTCTGGCTTGGTGGTACGGCGGATGGCATCGATGCGTTTGTTGCGCGCCACCCGAAACAGCCACGTGGAGACCGAGGCTTGGGTGCGATCAAACAAATCGGCCTTGCGCCAGACCGTGACCATCACATCTTGGGCTAATTCTTCGGCCAGCGCATTATCGGCACCTAGACGCATCAGATAGGCCTTCACGCGCGGGCCATAATAAGCGAACAACTCCCCATAAGCCGCTTTGTCTTTGTGGATCGCCACGGCTTCCATCAGATCGGCAAAGCGATCACGCTCCCCTTCACTCAAGGTCCCCGATGTGGCCGGGGTCTTGCCGCTGGCAGAGCCCAACGGGCTCGCTGAAGGCTTGCGTGAAGAATTGTCCGAAGGAGACATGGGGTTTGGAAGCTACTTTCTAGGTCGCGCCCTTTATCCTTACCACGCAGGTCAAAACAAAGTAAGGCAAACGCAACAGTCTGTACTCGGTGCACTTTTTAGAGCAATGCCCGAGCTAAGTGAATAAGATAAAGCGGAAAAGCAATCCAAACGGTCAAAAGGTCGCGGGCTGATGTACCACACTCTCAACCTTTGACGCATTTGGACTTATCAGAGAGAGTCGGGCCTCCTCCATCTAGCGGATAAGCCCGCTCAAGATCGAAGGATGAGACAAAGGATGAATATAGTCGTGCGCCCTTTTCGCCTCGCACAATTGGTTTCGGTTTTCGTCTGCGTGCTTGTTGCACACTTTGGCCTTCCGGCCGCCTCAAGCGCACAAACAGGTGCTGTTCAAATTGAACCGGATACCATGATCGATCTGTGGCCCGGCGCAGCCCCGGGCGCGCCAAATCCGCTCCCCAAAGAGGAGATTGTCTTCCGGAATAATCCGTTCAACCTAATTGACCGCGCGGCCCATCAAGTCGCCAAACCCAACCTCAGCCTTTTTCGTCCCAAGAAGGCAAATGGGGCAGCGATTTTGATCATTCCTGGTGGCGGCTATTCTTGGGTCGTAGTCGATAAGGAAGGTTATGAGGGCGCAAAGCGCTTTGCTGCTGAGGGTTATCAGGTCTACGTCCTGCGCTATCGCCTGCCCCACCAAGGCTGGGCCGCAGGACCAGATACGCCCTTACAAGATGCCCAAAGGGCCATGCGCGTTATCCGCGCGCGGGCAGCGCAAGATGGCATTGACGCCAATAAAGTCGTGGTCATGGGCTTTTCCGCAGGCGGTCATGTTGCAGGCTCACTCGCGCTCAAGTTCGACCAAGCCATCGCACCGCCGCTGGACAGCATCGACAGGCTCTCTGCCAAGCCAAATCTAGCTGTCCTCATGTATCCGGTTGTGACCATGACGGAGCCTTTCAGGCACCCCAAGTCGCGCGAGAATATAATCGGACTTACCCCGACTCCGGCGGCAATCGCAGCCTATTCGTTGGAGACCATCGTTCGGGCCGACGCACCACCCTTGTTCATTCTCCATGCGGGAGACGACGCCTCTGTGCCGGTTGAGAACGCCTTGATGCTGTATGAAGCAGCCCGGCGCGGCAAGGTCGCGGTCACCCTGCACCTGTTTGAGAAAGGTGGTCACGGCTTTGGTCTGCGTGGGATTGCAGGTACGCCTTTGGCCCTATGGCCTGATCTCGTGCTAAAGTGGGCGCAGGATCACGGCTTTCCTAAACCTTAAGTCCCGCGTGATTTCGCTCCAGAATCCAGCACATCGGGACGACGAGGCTCCATGGTAGCCAAGTCCCAATCGTCGGGCACATAGGCGCGATACGTGGGCTTCTGCACGGGATAACCACCCACTTCATTCTCACTATCGATGATTTTGCCGCGCCCTTCGGCAATATCGGCCAAAATCCGCACATCGTGCGCATCACGGTCCCAAGGTCGCGCGCCCACTGTGGTCAAAAGATCGGCTTCCAGCCCCGCTGCTGGGGCAATCCTGAGGCCCGCCGGCAAGTCGAGTGGTTTCGTACTTGGATTAATCTTCGCCGTCCCCGAGGTATAGCGGCCCGTCTGTGGCAGCGTTTTGCCATTCATGTCTTGGGCAATATTGTCCCGCAGGAAGAGATCCAAATCGCCGTGCCCGCCCAGCATCACAAGCGGCAGGCCAGCAACAGTATTGGGCCCACCGCGCATCGCATTGCCGATTACCGTCATGCGGCCATTTTGGAATGGCTGCGTGCCCCATTCATTAGCCATCAAATTGTAATGGATGGCACGTTGGCCGGGATTATAGATCAGATTATTGATGATCGCGCCATGCACGCCGCCCTTAAACAAGGGATTGCGCTCCACATTATGGGCATAAACGTTGCGATAGATGAGCACGTCATTGGCATTGTCATGGATGAGTGAACCCTTCGAATGCTCCCCCTTAGCATGGGTCGAGTTCGCCAAACTTTCGGCGATCAGATTGTTAGAATAGGTGATCTGGCGTGAAGTTCCGGCCCGCCATTCTGCCGGGGTTTTACCTGTAAAGCGCGGGCCTGAAGCCGAGAGATTTTCGTCCGTACCCCAGGTCAGGCTGCATTGATCGACGATCACATTACGTCCACCAATTGTGGCAAAGGAATCAAAGTCACTCCCGCTCATTTTCGGCTTGCCGGCTTCCCCTGCCCGCACCCTTATATGCCGCATAATGACGTCAGAGGCAGTTACGTCCAAGCCGCCACGGATTAAGGTAATACCGGGGGAAGGCGCAGTTTGGCCTGCAATGGTCAAAAACGGTTCGGTGACTCTCAAGGTGGTGGCTTCCAGATCAATGACCCCACCGACTTCAAACACGATGATTCGAGGCCCCTTGGTCTCAACGGCCTGCTTGAAAGAACCGGGGCCATCCTTCGCCAAAGTCGTGACGCGCAGGATTTGTCCACCACGCCCGCCGACGGTGTTTGCGGCCCAGCCAACGGCACCCGGAAACGCCTTCTCTACCGCAGCATTTGCTAAGGTCTGCGCCATGCCGGGGTTGGCAATCAAACCCACAACTGCCGCTGAAGTCGCACCCAAAAGCTGTCTGCGGTTCATGCCGCTTCTCCCCTGTTTTACGATCCAGTCTGAACTTGGCCAAACTGAACATGATCGTTGATTTTGTATTGTTCATGCATATTGACACCGGTTTCCAAAATGCGCAATCATGAAAATCAAAGGACGAAAGCGCAGATGTTTGAGACCAATGACTCCGTGACAGAAACCTACAGCGCCACGCAAGCCAGCGCCATTGCTGGCGAGTTTCGGGCGGCGAGGATGAGTCGGACTGCCCTAACAGACTTTCCGGGGCCATTGCCGCGTCTCCTCGATGAGTCCTACGCGATTCAAGATGTCGCGATCGCGCATTGGCCTGACGAACTGGTCGGCTGGAAAGTCGGACGCATCCTTGGCGATCTGGTCGCCGTACATGGTACAGACCGCCTGATTGGACCGATCTTCGCCGCTTCGCTACAGAATGCTGATGGCGAGGGCGAGCAAGATTTCGCAGCCATTGCTGACGGCTTTTGTGCGGTCGAAGGCGAATATGTCTTTGAGCTTGCAACCGATGCAGTGCCCAACAAAACCGATTATGATGCAAGCTCGGCGCTCGCGCTCGTCGGCCAATTGTGGACCGGCATTGAAGTCGCGGGCAGCCCGCTTGCCACGATTAATGACCTAGGCCCGACGGTAGTGGTCTCAGACTTCGGCAATAATTGGGGTTTAATCCTCGGCAAGCCGGTTCAGAATTGGCAAGCTCGGCTGGAAGATCTGACCTGCTCTGTAACGGTCAATGGCGACGTAGTTGGCTCGGGGATTGTCACCGCGTTTCCCGGCGGAGTCACGCAATCCCTTGTATTTGCTTTAAATTGTGCCGCATCTCGGGGTCTACCGCTGAAACGCGGCATGTTGATCTCAACAGGGGCAGTCTCGGGTGTTCATGACGCAAAGGCCGGCGATCATGCGATTGCAGACTTTGGGCCGGATGGGCGAATTGCCTGCCATCGTTTGGCGGTAACTGCAGGTTCAGGACTAGGATTATGATTTCACGTCGCACTCTCTTGGCCACTGCTGGCCTCGCTTTGCCGCTGGTCTCTGCCTGTCAGCCCCATAGTGCAGGCGGCGTTTTGACCGCTTGTGACGTGCATCGCGACGGCTATCCGACCGTCACCGCTGTGAAGTGGCTGGGGGAAGCACTGTCTAAAGAAACCGGCGGTCGGCTGTCCATTCGCAGCTATCCCTCCGGTCAATTGGGCGGAGAGGATGATACGATTTCGCTGGCCCAATCCGGCGTGATCGACATTTGTCGCGCCAACGCCGCGGCGCTCAATAATGCTTTTCCGCTCACGCAAGTCGTCTCCATGCCATTTGTCATTCAAAATGATGACCATTTGCACCGCGTCCTTGATGGTCCAATTGGCCAAGAGATTTTGGATGGTTTTGCCGCGCGCGGCCTTATCGGCCTAGCCTCCTATGACGCGGGTGGTCGCTGTTTCTACAACACCCAACGCCCAATTGAGACGCCGAAGGACCTGCATGGTCTCAAGATCCGCGTGCCACAGTCTGATGTCTTTATCGACGCCGTGGGCGCGATGGGGGCAAACCCCACACCGCTGGGCTTTAGTGCCGTTTATTCTTCGCTGCAAAGCCGCTTAATTGATGGGGCAGAGAATAACTGGCCAACGTTTGAGACAGCCCGTCACCTCGAAGTGGCGCACTATTGGTCTCAGACCCAACATTCCTACTCGCCAGAGTTTTTGATGATGTCGGCGAAGAGTTTTGGCCAACTCAGTCAAAAGGATCAAGAACTGGTTCGCGAACTCGCCAAGGCCTCGGTGCCCATTATGCGAGAGGCTTGGGTCAAAACAGAGTCTGAGTCTCGCACCAAAGCGCTCGCTGCTGGCACCAAAGTGGTTGAGGTCAACAAGGCAGCCTTTAAAGCCGTCTGTGACCCCGTCAATGCAAAACGCCTAAACAACCCTGATGTCGCCCGCCTGTATGCGGTGATTAAAGCGATGGTTTGATATGGAAAACGAACAGAACACGGCACCTTTGGGTCAAAAAAGCCTGATGGACCGGCTGGCGAATGCCTGCAAAATAATGGCGCTGACAGGCCTCGTGATCATCACACTGGTGCAGGCTTGGCAGGTTTTTGCCCGCTATGTTTTGAATAATTCTCCTGGTTGGACAGAGCCGGTATCGGTCTTCTTCATGGGCATGACTGTGATGATGGCAGCTGCCGTTGGGGTCCGTGAAGGCACACACTTTTCCTTCTCGAATATCCTCGATGCCATGCCTGCCGGGATCCAAGCCCTCGTCCGCAGGTTGCTTCTCGCCCTCACCTTTGGCGTCGCACTTTTATTAGCCTATTGGGGCATGACTCTCGCTTTAGATAATTGGGATGTCAGCATGGCCGGTGCACCAATCCCCGCCGGCATTCGCTATGTGCCCTTTGCGGTCGGTGCAACCATCATGGCGCTTTTTGCCGCCGAGCGCCTCGTCGCGCGTCAGAAAAACTAAGGACGAAACCGATGGCTCTTGCGGCACTTTTCCTCGTCTTCGCCCTTCTTCTGGTTCTCGGCGCGCCAGTAGCGATTGCCTTGATCATTTCCACCATCAGCGCCGCTTTGGTGGTGGGCATCCCGCCGATTGTGGTAGGCCAACAGGCAGCGGCAGATATTTCCAATGTTGGCCTGCTCGCCATCCCGCTGTTTGTGTTCGCCGGTGAATTGATGCTCAAAGGTGGCATTTCTGAGCGGATTATCGCGCTAGCCAGCGCCCTTGTCGGGCGCTTCCGCGGCGGCCTCGCTCAAGTCAGCGTCGTCGCATCGACCTTGTTTGGTGGCGTGTCGGGCTCTGCCATTGCCGACATCTCGGCCGTCGGCGGCACAATGATCCCACAAATGGCCCAACGTGGCTATGACCGAGATTATGCCGTCAATGTGACGATCTCGGCTGCACTGGTCGCGCTACTGGTGCCCCCGTCGCACAATATGATCCTATTCTCTGCCGCTGCAGGCGGCGGAATTTCGATCACCGCACTCTTCTCTGCAGGCATTATTCCGGCCCTGATGCTGGCGTTGTCCGTGATGGCGACAGCCTATATTCTAGCTGTAAAGCGCGGCTATCAGGCCGAAGGCAAAGTCGGAGCGCGCGCGCTCCTGACGACTTTTGTCACCGCTTTGCCAGCCTTGGTGCTGGTGCTGATTATCTTTGTCGGCATCAAAGCCGGGATTTTCACCGCGATTGAAAGCGCCTCTGTGGCCGTGGTCTATGCGGTCTTGGTGACGCTGATCGTCTATCGGAGCTTAAGCTGGAACGCCTTTTTGGATGCCGCCAAGGGTGCGGCCAAAACGACAGGTTCTGTCCTCTTTGTTATTGGCGCTGCTGGGGCCTTTGGCTGGATGATGGCCTATCTGCAAGTGCCTAGCCACGCAGTTGAAGCCATGCAGGCGATTGCCCATGATAAGCTGACGGTTCTGGCCCTAATGGTGCTGTGCCTCTTGGTGCTGGGGACCTTTATGGATCTGGCCCCACTGATCATTATCGCAACGCCGATTTTCTTGCCCGTGGCCAAGGCCTATCAAATCGACCCCGTGCATTTTGGTGTCGTGCTGATCTTGTCGGCTGGCATTGGTCTGGTGACCCCACCTGTTGGTTCGGTGTTGTTCTTGGGTGCCTCAATCGGAAAGATCAGCGTGATGGAAGCCGTGCGCGGCATGTGGCCTTTCTATCTGGCTGCATTGATCGTTCTGGCTCTGGTGATGATCTTCCCGCAGTTGTCGCTGTGGCTGCCAGGCTTGGTGGCCTAATCAGCGAACGAGCGAATTCAACCAGACCTCAAGATGGCTGATGCCATCTTGATCGGGGTCTAGGCCCGCATCGCCAGCTTCATTTGGATTGAGCCTATGCTGGATTTCCCATGCATCGGGTAAGCCATCACCGTCTTGGTCTGGGCGTGGGTTGCCACGTGCCAACTCTGGCCAGCCGCCAACTTCGGCTTGCGAATTGATGATCTGCCCGGTCCGGGTGCGCACGCTGGCAATGACGCGGGCATCTACGGTGTCGCGCACGAGCGAAGCACCTGCCTTGGCCAAGACTTTTTCTTCGGCCTGTAAGGCAGGTTCAGCGGCAAAATCACCGTGGTCAAACGGGGCAGCAGAGAAATAGCCCTCGAGGGGCCGCTTCAGACGAACTATCGCCTGCGTCTCCACGCCGACGCCATTCATGGTGTTACCTGAGTAATGCGCCCGTGCACTCGGTGCGGATTCTACAAACGCTAAGGCGGATTTCGAGTTCAAACCCTGGCGGTAGGAATTGGCGCGGAAACTATAACGGCTGATTGCTGTGTCATCCACATTATAGCCCGAACCGTCTTCGCCCCAATTGTAAAAGACGTTGTTGGTGAAGTCGAAGATCGGGCCTTGCGGGTCGAACTTGGCATCGGCGAAATTGCCGGGCCGGGGCAGACGCGCGCGATGATGCGCCCATAGATTGTGATGGAAACTATAGCGAGAGCCCGCTGACCCACGCACCAGCGAACCGTAACCATGCGCGCCTTTGGAATGAACCGATTGGTCCAAGGATTCTGAGACAATCGACCATTGCACCGTCACAAGGTCCAATTGCCGCTCGCCCTGCGTCATTTGCTGGGACACAGACAGGGTCTCATCGGTCGACCAAGAGGCCGAGCAATGATCGATGATGATGTTTCGACCCGCAGTCAGCGAAATCGAGTCGGTTTCGGTCTTTGATATGTCGCCGGGCCGCACCCGAATGAAGCGCACGATCACTTCACTGGTGGAGACCAAAAGGGCATGACCCTTCAAAGTTATCCCATCACCTGGGGCTGTTTGCCCTGCCACAGTGATGAAGGGGTTACGGATCACCAGAGGCGATTGCAGCTCAATCGTGCCGCCGGTTTCAAAAAGGATGATGCGCGGGCCTTTGGCTTCAATGGCTGCTCGCAGACTGCCAGGTCCCGCATCTGCGAGATTGGTCACTTTGAGCACGCGCCCGCCGCGTCCACCTTGGGTGAAGGCACCGAAACCTTCAGCGCCGGGAAAAGCGCGCAAGGGTTTTGCGGGTGCTTGTGCGCTGGCGTTAGCAACCAGAAGCATACTGGCCAAACCAAGTGACGACACAATTCGACGCATCAGCTACCCCATTGGATGAATGGAACGGTTTGGAACAAGGCGCGCTCCATGCCGCGCGGGTCTAAGTCTAGGCGGGTTGTCGCATCGAAGATCATCGTCTCGCGCCGCTCAAGGCTATAACGAGCCCAAGCTGGCAGGCGCTTGGATTGGGGCGATCCATTGCGAGCCAGACTGACGAGGGCGGAGGAAAGCTCGCTACTCACCTTGCGCGCCTCAGAACCTGTGCCAGTCATCGGGCCAGAGGCGGCCAAGGTGCGGAAGGCATGGGGTATGTCGAGCGTATGATAGGCCCCCCACTTGCCGCCATCTTCGGGGCTTTTTAAATCAAAGCGGTACACCCAAGTTGGTGCCCCTTGGCGGGCACGCGCATCAGCCTCTTCCACTTGCCCGCGCCAAGAGCGCCCGGCCGTGGTTGCGGCAAAGAAGAGGTCCGCGGCGGAGATGCCGGGATAGGCCGCCTGATAGGTCGCGATCACATGGGCAGGCGAAATGTCGCTGCGCATATGGGTGGCGAGCCAGGTGGGGAGCGCCTCAAAAGTCAGGCTGAAGGCGGCGGGGTTTGATCGGCCAATCAGATTGCGGGTTTCATTTGCCATATTGCCCAGGATCATCGGTATCTGTGCCGATTGTGGCGGCGCGTCTGGCCAGAACGGGTGACGCGGCAGATGGCGCTGGTCCAGCACGGGACCGAAATAGAGCTTTTGCGTGGAATTGATCGGATCAGAGGTGTTCAACGCCTCGATCAAACGCGCGGTCGGTACACTGAACACCTCTTGTGGTGAAACTTTTAGAGCCTCCAAAAACGCTTTCGCCCGCGCCGTGGCGTTTAAGGGGCCAGAGGCCGTGACCTGTTGGCCACTCATGGTCGCAACCGCATGGAATAGGCCAGAAGCTGCCGGGGCTGCCATTAGCGAAGCAATCTTGGCCCCACCACCCGATTGCCCAAACAGCATCACGCGACCCGGATCGCCACCAAAGCGGGTGATATTGGCTTTCACCCAATTGAGCGCCAACACCAAATCCCACTGCCCGGCATTGCCACTATCTGGCGCGATGTCCGGCATAAGCTGGCCCAAATAGAGATAGCCAAAGGCATTCAAGCGGTGGTTGATCGTCACCACCACCACATCCTCTTCGCTGGCCAAAGTGCTGCCATCGGTCAAAGGTGAGGAGCCAGAACCTGTGTTGTAAGCCCCGCCGTGAACATAGACCATGACCGGCTTCTTGGCGCGCGGATCAAGGCTGGAGGTCCATATATTTAGGAACAGACAGTCTTCAGACTGGTTGGGCTCGCTGCCTGCTTGAGGACTAGCAGGCCCATAATCGACAGCCTCGACAGGCTCTTGCCACGGCGCAGGTGGCTTTGGGGCCGCAAAGCGCGTGGTCGCCGTGTCAGCGCCATATCGGATGCCCTTGAACACGTGCAGGCCTGCCTGCTTGCGTCCACGAACGGGACCAAAGGTCGTTTGGACTAGACTTTGCGCCTCATTCGCACAGAGGGATTGGGGAAGCAGGCCCGTGATCAAGCCACCGGCCAAGATCATGCGGCGCGAGGCGGCACCGCCCAGCGGGCTAGCCTCACCGGCGGACATCGAGCCCGCCACCAGCCATAGCTTCAGTGACATCCTGAAGATTGGTCAAGTTAAAGTCGCCGGGGATGGAATGTTTGATGACGGCTGAAGCAACCGCAAATTCCAAACAGGCTTGGGGTTCGTGCTGCGATAACAAGCCATGCAAAAGGCCAGCAGCAAAAGCGTCGCCTGCGCCAATGCGATCAACAACGCCTGCCAGCTCGTGGTCTTTCGAGACATAGCGCTCGGTCCGGCTGACCATTTCACCTTGCAGGCCTTGGTGCGTGACCGAAGCAAGCGTGCGCGTCGTGGCCGCAATCCATTGAAGCCGTGGGAACACTTCAAAAGCCCGTTGCAATGCAGCCTCACGGCCCGCAAAGCGTTCGCCCAAGATCAGCTCAACATCGCGCTCATTGATGAACGCCAAGGTCGCGTGCGACAAGATTTGTTTGAGGATGGCGGGGCCGTCGCCAGCCCAAGCCGCCCAAAGTTGCGCGCGATAATTGCCGTCAAACGAAACTTTGACCCCGGTTTGCGTCGCAGCCTCCACCAGTGCAAGCGCCGCTTTGGAAGCCTCGGGGCCAACGGCAGGTGTCACGCCTGAAACATGCAGCCACTCGGCCCCGGCCAGAACCTCGGCTGGCACCGTCAGATCGGCGGCAGATTTTGCAAAGGCACTGTCAGCGCGGTCATAGAGGACAGCAGATGGGCGGCTAACCGCGCCATGGGATAAGAAATAAAGCCCCATCCGGCCTTTGGTCTGAAGGACAAGGCCGGTATCCACACCATGCTTACGGATTTCAGCAATGGCGGCTTGGCCCAATTCATTGTCGGCCACCACACTCGCCATCCGGGCCTTGTCTCCAAAGCGCGCAAGGCAAACCGCGACATTGGCTTCAGCCCCGCCAATCGCCACGTCCAAGCTGGGGGTTTGCAACAGACGTTGATGGCCCGGCCCACTGAGGCGGATCAGCAATTCCCCGAAACAAACGACTGATCCTGCCATCGTGAACTACCTTGCTAGCCACCCGCCATCGACGGGGATGACGGCTCCATTGAGGTAGTCTGACGCTTTTGATGCCAAAAAGACAGCCGTGCCGCCCAGATCAGAAGGCTCTCCCCAGCGACCCGCAGGAATACGTTTCAGAATGTCGCTGGAACGTTCTTCGTCGGCGCGCAATTGGGCCGTGTTGTCAGTCGCCATATAGCCGGGCGCGATGGCATTGATATTGAGACCCTTGGAGGCCCACTCACACGCCAAAAGCTTGGTGATGCCAGCAATCCCGCTTTTGGAAGCGGTGTAAGACGGCACGCGAATGCCGCCTTGGAAGGACAGCATAGAGGCGATGTTGATGATCTTGCCGCTGCCTTGACCAATCATAACTTTGCCCGCCGCCTGGCTCATGAAGAAAGCGGACTTGATGTTGACATTCATCACATCATCCCAGTCTTTCTCCGAGAAATCCACCGCATCCTGACGGCGGATAAGGCCCGCATTATTGACCAGAATATCGAGGCCACCGAGGCCCGACAGCGTCTCGGCCACAATGAGGGCTACAGGTTCAATGCTCATCAGATTGGCGTCAATATTGATGAAGCGACGACCAAGAGCTGTCACTTTCGCTCCGGTCTCATCCGCAGGGACGATACCTGCAGCCGCAATATCGGCACCCGCTTCGGCCAAGGCCAAAGCAATGCCCTGACCCAGGCCCGTATTGGCACCGGTGACGAGCGCGACTTTGCCAGTCAGATTGAAAAAAGAAAGGCTCATGATCGTAATCCCCGATTTATTTCAACTGGCAGATGTCGCAGACCGCGAGGTCTGTATAGTCGAGGTTTTCCCCGCCCATTGCCCAAATGAAGGAATAATTGCGGGTGCCCGAACCCATGTGTATCGACCAAGGTGGCGAGATCACGGCCTCATCATTTTCCATAACAATGTGGCGGATCTTGTCTTCTTCACCCATGAAGTGGAAGACCCGGTCTCTCTCGCCCAAGCCAAAATAGAAATAGACCTCAGAGCGGCGATCATGCAGGTGCGGCGGCATCGTGTTCCAGACACTGCCGGTGTTAAGCTGGGTTAGGCCCAACAGAAGCTGGCAGGACTTCACCGTCGCGGGCACAATATATTGATAGATGACGCGCTCGTTTGATTCTGCGAGCGATCCGCGCTCCAACGGCACAGCTGTTTCGATCGAGATTTTAGCGACCTCAAATCGGGCATGGGCTGGGGTTGAGACCAAATAATATTTGGCAGGTGCATCAGCCGATTGTGACGCGAAGATCACATCTTTTGAGCCCATCGGCACATAGAGGCCGTCGCGTGGCTTAATCTCATGCGCCACACCGTCTACATGGACGATCCCGATGCCGGTACCGACATTGATAAGGCCCAGTTCCCGCCGTTCAAGGAAAGGATGGCCCGCAGCCGAAGCTGGCTCTGTCTGATGTAGCAGCACCACTTGGCCATTCACCGGCATGGCCCCGCCAACCACCATCCGCTCATTATGCGAATAATTCAGATGAATTTCATCGGCTTGGAACAAATCGGTGACCACATAGCGCGCGCGCAGCGCGTCATTGTCGGCCCCGGCCATCATGTCTGGATGGGTGGCGTGATAAACCTTGTCGAACATCTTTTTGGCCCTCCCAAGCCAGCGTCATCTCCGGTATGGTAACCGGTGTCATTCTGACGAAAGTCTTACACAGGAAGATTTCATCTGACAAGTGGCGCTGTGAGCGGTGCAGTATGTTTGTGCGCTCTAATTTGCGCTTGGCGCTGCGGTCGATCCGCGTACGACAATCTCGGGCGAGAAGGTGATGAACTTCTTAGCTGTCATTCCCTCAGCTGTCTGAAGCAGCAGGGTCGCAGCAGCAGAGCCCATCTCGCGGATCGGCAAACGCACGGTTGTCAGCGCAGGCCACAGCCTGCCCGCAATCGGGGTGTCGTCAAAGCCGACGATAGAAATGTCTTCTGGAATTCGAAAGCCTGCCCGGCGCACGGCGACATAGGCCCCGGTCGCCATTTCGTCATTTCCGGCAAAGATGGCTTTAGGCGGCTCTGATTGCGCCAGCAATTGCTCCGCCGCCACAACACCGCCTTCAAACGTATAGCCACCTTCGACTGCCATTTCCGGGCGCAGGACAAGACCCGCTTCGGCGAGTGCCCGCTCAAAACCTGCACGGCGCTCATGGGTGGAGCGGAAGCTTAACGGCCCGTGGATATGGGCGATGTGGCGATGGCCAAGTTCTGCCAAATGACGCCCGGCCGCTGCTCCACCGTCCCCGTCCAAAGTGCGGATCATGCGCGATGGCGTATCGAGCTCTACCGAAGCAATACGGACATAATCGACATCGGCTTCATTCAGAGCCAGCGCTAAAGGCTCATCCTCAGACACCGATGGCGGCAAGATCAGGCCAAAGGGCTTATGCTGTTGGATGAAGGACTGAATGCGGGCCACATGATCGGGCTTGGATCGATCACACGGATGCAGCACCAATTGAAAGTCCGTGCCTTCCAGCGCGTCCAAAATGCCACGCTGAATAGACACAACATATTGCGGGCTGGGGTTGTCATAAACGAGGCCAATCAGAAAACTTTTCCGTCGGGCTAAAGCCCGAGCCTGCGGGTCCGGTGTGAAACCCAGTTCTGCGATCACCGCCTTAATCGCATCGCGTGTCTTTTGCTTCACAAAAGGCGATTCATTGATGACCCGCGAGACAGTCTTCTTGGAAACCTTTGCTAAGCGCGCCACATCGTTAATGGTCGCCTTACCGCGCAGGACAGCTTCCCCACCCACAGCTTGCGGGCTGGACGATGGCAATGCGTCTTCGGGGTCGCCTTCGTGTTTCACAAGAACCTCTGCATGCGTCTTTTCCTGTTAGCCTTGCCTCTCGCAGCGCCGCAAGCAAGGCCCATCTGCATTGAGGTGCCCCCTACACTGCAATCAAGTTTCATCGCATCGTCAAATAAGGATTGACACCGGTGACATTTTCGAAAATGCTACCGGTAGCAAAAGACTGTCAGATGGGTTGCTGTGCGTTGATACAGCGGACCCGGAAAGACGATATAGGGGCAACGCCTCGAGGGGAGTTAACAATGTCACGGAAGATACGTCTTACCGCCGTTTTGATGATGGGTGTTGCTGCGGCAAGCCTCCAAGCAGGTCTTGTCCATGCGCAATCCGCAACGGCCAGCGCCACCGAAACCGAGAAGGAGGTTGAAGTCGTCATCGTGCGCGGCTCATTCCGCGAGTCGCTGCGCTCGGCCATCGCGACCAAGCGCGCGGAGATCGACATCGTCGACTCGATCAAGGCTGAAGACATTGGCAAATTCCCAGACAACAACTTGGCCGAATCTCTCCAGCGCATCCCAGGCGTCGCCATCGACCGCGAAGGCGGCGAAGGCAAGACCATCACCGTACGGGGCTTGGGCCCAGACTTTACCCGCGTGCGCTTGAACGGGCTTGAAGCCATTTCGACCACAGGCGGCAAAGATAAGGACGGCGGCGCGAACCGCGGCCGTGGCTTTGACTTCAACGTCTTTGCGTCGGAATTGTTCAACTCGCTGACAGTGCGCAAGTCGACCTCGGCTGAGATTGAAGAAGGCTCGCTGGGCGCAACCGTCGATTTGCGGACGGCTCGTCCGTTTGACTACAAAGGCTTCACGATGGCCGGCTCGCTGCAGGCGGGCTATAATGACCTCTCCGAAGATGTCGGCAAGCGCGGCACCTTCATGGTGTCGAACCGCTGGGCCGATGGCAAATTAGGGGCCTTGTTCTCGGTCGCTTACTCAACCAAGCAAAACTTCGAAGAAGGCCCGAACTCTGGTCGTTGGCAGAATGCTTATTCGGCTGGCAATGCGGGTCGTCTCCAATCCTATTCCACGGACGGCGGCCGGACCTTCCTGCCGATCACGCCTTGCACCACGGCAAACACCCGCGTGTGCAACACCACCGAAAACAACGCGACAAACCCGACTTTGACCGGTGAAGCTTTGGCAGTGACCCAAGCGATCTACCCACGCTTCCTGCGCACCTCGCAATTCGTCACCGACGCAGAGCGTTTGGGGGTTACGGGCTCATTGCAATATCGCCCGACCGAAGACACCACTTTCAGCTTGGACATCTTGCATTCGGTGTTCAGCGCAGACCGCATCGAATATAACCTCGAGCCGATCTCCTTCTCGCGCAACACTGCTGGGGTGCCACAGACAGATATCTATGATTACACGATTGACGGCCGCAAAGTGATCACCAAAGCGGCCTTCAACGACGTGGATATCCGCACGGAAATGCGTTTTGACGAATTGAAGACCACCTTCAACCAAGTCAATTTCACCATTGATCAGCAGTTCAATGACAAATTCTCGGGCAAGCTCTTGATCGGTAGCTCACGCTCTTATCTCGACAACCCAGAGCAAACCACGTTCACGTTCGAATCTTACAATGTCCAAGGCTATAAATATGACCTGATGGACATGACCAAGCCGGTCATCGACTTTGGCCGCAGTGCAACGGGCTGTAACATCGCGCAAGCCTGCTATTGGCAATATGCTGCCGCCTCTTCCACCACGGCGGCGACCAATACCAATGGCGACGCATCCTTGATCCGCCTGCGCCCACAAACGGTTGAAAACACCTACAATACCGGCGCGATGAACTTCAAATATGAGTGGAACGACAATGTAACGTTCAAATTTGGTGGCTCGTTTAAAGTCTTCTCGTTTGAGACCCAGGAATGGCGTCGCTACACCACGTCTCCGCTAACCTCGAACGAAGCCGCAGCACCTGGCTCTGGTATTGTGACAGAGCTTAACGGCAATCTGGCCAATTATTCGCGCAGCGTTACGGTTGCGGGTCTCACCTATTTGGTTCCTGACCTCGATAAGATCCGGGCCAAGTTCGACTATAATTGTAACTGCATCAACCAATGGGGCCAGTTCACGGTCAATCAGATCAATAACAATGCCCGCGCCAGCAACCGTTCAGCGCAGGAAGAAGATACTGCACTCTACTTGCAGTCCGACTTCCAGACCGAACTCGCCTCTATGCCAATCCGCGGTAATATCGGCGTGCGCTATGTCGGCACGTCGCAATCGGTGGACGGCTTCTTCTCGCGCGGTGCAGTCTTGGAAAAGATCACGCTGAAGCGTTCCTATGACGATTATTTGCCTGCGTTCAATCTGACGATTGAGCCGATGGAAAATGTCTTGGTGCGATTTGCCGCGGCTAAAGCCATGTCGCGGCCAACTTTGGCCAGCCTCTCGCCCGCTGGTTCGATCAACACCACCAGCAACACCTTGTCGATCGGCAACCCTTATCTCGACCCGATCCGCGCCAATACCTATGACATGAGCCTTGAATGGTATCCAACCAAGGACACCCTCTTTACGGTCAGCCTGTTCAAAAAGGATTTGGAATCGTGGATTCAGCGCTTAGTGCGCACGATTCCGTTTGGCGAGACCGGCTATGACGTCTCATTGCTCGATGGCACGGGCCAAAGCGCAGCGACGCCTTATACGGTGACCCAGCCGATCAACACCACGGGCGGTGAACTGCAGGGCTTTGAAGTCTCGGTCAACCAGCCGTTCAACTTCTTGCCAAGCTTCTTGTCGAACACCGGCATGATCCTGAACTACACACAAGTAGAATCGACGATCAATTATGTGATCTCCTCGACCGCAACCACCACCACTTATGCCGCTTATAATCTGATCGGCATGTCGCCAAACTCCTATAATGCCACCCTGTATTATGAAGGCAAGGCATTGTCGGGTCGGGTGTCTTATTCCTATCGTGATGGCTATATCTCACAGCTCTTGCCTGGATCGTCAGCCGATTTGTGGGGCAAGGAAGGCGTAAGCTCGTTGGACATGCAAGTCTCCTACAAGCTGAATGACAAGATCACCTTCGTGCTAGAAGGCACCAATTTGACCGATGAGGCCCAAGACAGCCGCATCACCTACAACACGGCGCAAGGCAATGTTGCCAACGACTTGTTGTTCGACGTCTCTAATTCGGGCCGCCAATTCTACTTTGGCGCACGGATGAAGTTCTAAATCATATGGACCGCAGGGACCTGATCGGGGGCACGTTTGGGCTAATTGCCAGTTCAGCCGTGACCCCGTCAGGTCTTTTTGCTGCGCCGCGAAGAGAAGGCCTACTCTCGCCCCATGGTGCCACTTGGCGCAAGCAGAAATGGGCGACAGGCTTTGATGGCCAAAGACGTGCTGACCTAGGTAATGGCCGCTTTTTAAACCCCGTTTTTCCCGGCGACCATCCAGACCCCGCCCTCATCCGCGTCGGCGACACCTTCTATCTCACCTTCTCCAGCTTCGAGGCCTATCCGGGTCTTGTTATCTGGCAGTCGAAAGACTTGGTGAATTGGGCACCGGTCACCGCAGCGCTTAAAGCCTACATCGGCTCTGTCTGGGCGCCAGCGCTCGCCCAACATGAAGGCCGCTTTTACCTCTATATCCCGGCGCGCACCGCTGAGTATCGCTCCATCTATGTCATCCATGCTGATCGGATTGAGGGGCCGTGGAGCGAGCCGATTGATCTGAAACTGCCCGCTCATATTGATCCCGACCATGTTGCGGACACGAACGGTCAACGCTGGCTGTTCTTAAGTGGCGGTGACCGCGTTCCTCTATCCGCCGGTGGCCTTTCAACCACTGGCCCGGTCGAACACATCTATGACCCGTGGCGCTATCCAGACGATTGGACAGTGGAGAGCTTTTCGCCAGAAGGGCCCAAAATCACCAAGCGTGGCGATTATTGGTATATGATTACCGCAGTTGGCGGCACCGCTGGCCCGCCAACGGGCCATATGGTAATCGTGGCGCGGGCGAAGGACTTAGGCGGCCCTTGGGAAGACTGCCCCTACAACCCGACCGTTCGCACCTGGTCTGCGGAAGAAAAATGGTGGTCGCGCGGTCATGCCACTTTAATTCAAGTCCCCGACGGCTCATGGTGGATGGCCTATCATGGCTATGAGAATGGCTTTTGGACTTTGGGTCGGCAAATGCTGCTTGACCCTGTCCGCTGGAGCAAAGACGGCTGGCCTTTGGCTGCAGGCGGGGACCTCTCGCAGCCTTTGCCAAAGCCTGTGAAGAGCCCCATCAGCCCGCATGGCAAGTCGCTGTCAGATGACTTTTCAGGCAATCATTTAGGCACGCGTTGGTCCTTTTATGAGCCTGCCCGCGATGAAGCTCGCCGCTTTCAGATTGGACCCCAAGGCCTACGCTTAACCGCAAAGGGTACCAGCCCAACCAACGCCTCGCCTTTGGGCATAATCGCGGCCGATTTAGCTTATGAGGTTGAGACCAAAGTCACGTTAGAACCGGGGACGGAGGCTGGCCTGCTCCTCTTTTATTCCAAGCGGCTTTATGCGGGTCTTGGCTTTGACGAGCGGGGCCTTGTCATGCACCGTTATGGCCGCCAACGCCGGTCGCGGGCACCAGTCGGGCTTGCCCAAACCCTTTACCTGCGCCTTCGTAACGACCACCATATCGTAACGATCCACTATAGTCTGGATGGCAAAGCTTGGACAAAGTTTCAGGTCCAGATGGAAGTTTCAGGCTATCACCACAATACCGATGGCGACTTCTTGAGCCTCAAGCCTGCCCTCTACGTCAGCGGCACAGGTGCCGCCACATACCACAATTTTGTTTATCGCGGACTTGCAACCTGACCATGACCTTTATGCCCCGCCCGTCTACCACCGCCTTAAGCCTGCATCCTGACCGCCTGTTCTCATCCGACACTGCCCAGCGCCAGATGGCGCGCACGCTTTATGAGACGGTCAAGGACCTGCCGATCATTAGCCCGCATGGCCATACTGATCCGTCCTGGTTCGCGACCAACGCGCCCTTCGCCAATCCGGCAGAGCTTCTCATCACGCCGGACCATTATGTGTTTCGCATGCTCTATAGTCAGGGCATCCCGATGGAGCGTTTGGGCGTTCCACGCGCCGATGGCGGCTGGACTGAGACGGACCCGCGCAAGATCTGGCGCTTGTTTGCTGAGAATTATTGGCGGTTCCGGGGCACCCCGTCGCGCCTTTGGCATGACTGGGTTTATTCACAAGTCTTCGGCCTGACAGTGCGCCTCGGCCCAGACACGGCGGACCATTATTACGATGTGATGGCGGAGAAGCTCGGCCAAGATGCTTTTCTGCCGCGTGCTTTGTTTGAGCGGTTCAACATCGAAGTCATCGCCACCACAGAAAGCCCGCTCGACCTCTTAGTACACCACCAAACTATCGCGAGCTCGGGCTGGAAAGGTCGGGTGATTACAGCCTTCCGCCCGGACCCGGTGCTCGACCCAGATTATGAGGGCTTTGTCGATAATCTGCGCAGCTTGTCAGAGATCACCGGCCAAGATGCCCTGACCTATGCGGGCTATTTGGCCGCGCTGCGCGATCGTCGGGCCTATTTCAGAGCCCATGGCGCGACCTCGACCGATCATGGTCATCCAAACGCCAAGACCGCTTTGCTGAGCGCTTCAGACGCAGAAGCCCTGTTCGCGCGGATCACAAACGGCCCTCCTTCCCCAGAAGACGCCGAAACATTCCGCGCCCATATGTTGGTCGAGATGGCGGGGATGAGCGTTGAGGATGGCCTTGTGATGCAAATCCATCCGGGCAGTTTCCGCAATCATAATGCGGGCGTCTTTACCCGTTTTGGCCGCGATAAGGGCAGCGATATTCCAACCCGAACTGATTATGTTCGCGACCTAAAGCCCTTGCTCGACCGCTATGGCAATGATCCACGCCTTTCTGTCATTGTCTTTACTTTGGATGAGAGCACCTATGCCCGCGAACTGGCACCACTGGCGGGGCATTACCCTGCCTTGAAGCTTGGGCCTGCTTGGTGGTTTCACGATAGCCCCGAAGGCATGCGGCGGTTCCGCGAAATGACGACGGAAACCGCAGGCTTTTATAACACCGTTGGCTTTAACGACGATACGCGCGCCTTCTTGTCCATCCCAGCCCGCCACGATGTCGCCCGCCGCATGGATTGCGCCTGGCTGGCGCAACTGGTGTGTGATCACAGACTAGAAGCGGATGAAGCGGCTGAAATCGCCTATGACCTCGCCTATCGGTTGGCTAAAGAAGCCTATCGGCTGTGATGTGATGCGGCTTTCGGACACCCATCTTCCAAAGGGCATAGGTGGTCCGGCCTATGATCGACGTTTGGTCCGCACGGGACAGGTGCATCTGGGCGTTGGCGCATTCCACCGCGCCCATCAGGCCATCTATAGCGAAGCTTGCCTTGCGGCGGGGGACTTGCGATGGGGCATTGTGGGCGCGAGCTTGCGCAGCCCGCAGGTGGCCGACCAACTGAACCCGCAAGACGGGCTCTATAGCTGTTTGGTGCGCGACGGCATGGATAGTCAGGCCAGCGTCATCGGCGCGATCGGAAAAATCCTCGTCGCGCAGCAGAATCCTGCTGCCTTGATTGAGGCCATGGTCGATAAAGACGTTCATGTCGTGACGCTGACGATTACTGAAAAAGGCTATCATCTCGACCCGGCCACAGGGGCCTTGCAGATGCAGGACCCGGCAATTGTCGCAGATCTCGCGAAACCAAATGCGCCAGCCACTGCACCCGGTCTGTTGGTCGCAGCCTTAGCAGCCCGTCGCGCGCGCGGCCTGTCGCCTTTCACCGCCTTGTCCTGCGATAATCTCCCTGACAATGGCGGAAGGCTGAAACAAGCGGTGCTGGACTTCGCCCGCGCCCAAGACCCTGCCCTCGCCGATTGGATTGAGCGCTACGGCGCTTTTCCATCCAGCATGGTCGACCGCATCGTGCCCGCCACGACGCCAGACGACCTCACCCAATTTGAAGCAGATTTTGGTGTGCAGGACTTCGGCCTCGTCAAGACCGAGCCCTTCTCGCAATGGGTGATTGAGGATCATTTTGTCGGCGAAAGGCCCCAATGGGAATTGGCTGGCGCGCAGTTCACACAGGACGTCGCGCCTTGGGAAATGGCGAAGCTGCGCCTCTTAAATGGTGCGCACTCGGCGCTTGCCTATCTGGGCGGCTTGGCCGGCTATCAAACAATCGACCAAGTTTTGGCAAATCCTACGTTTGAACGCTTTGTCGACCTACTCCAAGATGAAGCCCAAAGCACGCTAACCGCCCCGCCGGGCCTCAATCTCGCAAGCTATCGCACCGACCTGAAGCGGCGCTTCAAAAATGCCGCCTTGATGCATAAGGCCTTTCAGATCGCCATGGATGGCTCGCAGAAATTGCCGCAGCGCTTGTTGGCGACGATTGAGACGCGGATGACGCGTGGCCAAGACTTTGCCTGCCTCGCGCTTGGTGTTGCTGGCTGGATGCGCTGGCAAGCGAGCCTCGACCAACAGGGCGAGCCCTATGAGGTGCAGGACCCTTTGGCGGCTGAAACGCGGGCGCTTTATCAAAAGGGCCAGAACGGGTTTGAGAAGGCTGCAAGCCTTTGTTCGCTGGAGGCCGTGTTTGGGCCAAATCTGTCGCATGATCCCCGCTTTGTAAACGCGGTCGGGGCAGCACTGGACGCACTCCTGCAACAAGGGGCGCGCGCATCTGTCGAAGCCCTCGTCCTGAGAGAGGCTGCGCTATGAAGGTTCTGCGCTTAACCGAGGCCGATGATGTCGGAATTGCTTTGACGCCCCTAGCGGCAGGTGACGCGCTGGGCATCGGCGACCTCCGCGCACTCGAGCCTATCGCCGCTGGCCACAAAGTCGCGTTGCGCCGGATTGAGGCAGGGGCTGCCGTCGTCAAATATGGCGCGATTATAGGCCAAGCCTCTCAGGCGATTGCGGCGGGTGCCCATGTTCACAGCCATAATCTGGGTTTTGTTGCGAGCAGCCAAGAAGCAACCATCGGCAGTGATTTGCGGACCTTGCCTGCCGTCCTGACCCCGCGCACCTTTGAAGGCTATCACCGCGCCGATGGCCAGATTGGGACGCGCAACTATATCGGCATCCTGACCTCGGTGAATTGCTCAGCAACGGTTGCCAAGCGGATCGCGGCCCATTTCCATGAAGATCGCGTGGCGGAGTTCGCCCATGTCGATGGCGTTGCCGCCTTCACCCACACAACAGGCTGCGGCACGGCTAGCACAGGCGACGGCGTTGATAATCTCCAGCGCACCTTGGCGGGCTATGCCCGCCACGCCAATTTCCATTCCGTCGTCATCATTGGGCTGGGGTGTGAGGTCAATCAGCTAGACCGCTTGGTTCAAGAGATGGGTCTTACCCGCTCTGACCGCCTACAAACCTTCACCATTCAAGACGTCGGCGGCACAGCTCGGGCGATTGAGCATGGGCGCGGGCTGGTACAAGAGCTCGTGCAAGAAGCCAATCATGCCCGCCGAAGCACGGCCCCTGTCAGCGCCTTGACCCTTGGCCTACAATGCGGTGGGTCAGACGGTTGGTCTGGCGTGACGGCGAACCCTGCCTTGGGCGCTGCAAGCGACCTCTTGGTTGCCCATGGTGGTACTGCCATCCTGTCGGAAACCCCTGAAATCTATGGTGCGGAATATTTGCTGCTCCAGCGCGCCAAAAATGGTGAGGTCGCGCAAGACCTCAAGGACCGATTGGCTTGGTGGGAAGATTATGTCGGCAAGCATGGTGCCAGCCTCGATAACAACCCCTCACCCGGCAATAAGGCGGGCGGTCTCACCACCATATTGGAAAAGTCGCTCGGCGCGGTTGCCAAAAGTGGTTCCACACCCTTGAATGGCGTCTATCGCTACGGGCAATCCATCACCGAAAAGGGCTTTGTCTTTATGGATAGCCCGGGCTACGACCCGTGCAGTGCAACGGGCCAGATTGCGTCAGGGGCAAACCTGATCGCCTTCACGACCGGGCGCGGCAGCGTGTTTGGCTCTAAACCCAGCCCGTGCCTAAAACTGGCCTCCAACCAAGCCCTCGCCCGCCATATGGATGAGGATATGGACATCGATTGTTCGCCTATCCTATCGGGCGAAAGCATTGAGGCGGCAGGTGCCCGCATCTTTGAAGCGCTGATCGAAACCGCCTCTGGCAAGCTTACCCAGTCAGAAGCCTTAGGCCTTGGCGACGAAGAATTTGTGCCGTGGCAAATTGGGGCTTTCCTCTAGAGCAAAATGCGTTTGGGTGAAGCGGGCTCTTTAGGCATTTTGCTCTACATTCTTTAAGGTCGCAGGCTCCATCGTTTCTATCGAAACGAGTCCTGCTCTAGCCGATTAGCGGATATTCCGCCTCAATTCCATATAGGTTTGAGCCCTTTTTCGAGATATGGCTGGCGTAAAGGTAAAAGCGTTCGGCCGTCCACGGCCCTGCCTTGAACAAATGATGGCGGGCTTGATAGGCAATCACCGCTTCCAGATTATGACCATCTTGTAGATAACAGGTGGTCACATGGGGGGTATAGGCCCGTGTATCCGGGGCGAGGCCAATTTGTCGACACGCGCGCTCGCACGCCCGTTGCAAGTGGGTCAGGGCCTCGCTAGGGGCGACGCCCATCCAAGCCGCATGCGGCTTTGAATTGCCGAAAAAGCCTGAACCCTGAAGGACCAACTCAAACGGTGCGACGCGGATATCGGCCAAAGCCAAATCCAAGTCGGTGGCTTGGGCTTCATCCAACTCGCCCACAAAGCGCAAGGTGATGTGCAAATTGTCGCGCTTGCTCCACGACGCGCGCTCCAGCCCGCTTTGGGTTTTCTGCACGGCTCCCGCAATCGCGTCGGGCAAGGGCAAGGCAACAAAGAGGCGCAGCATTGGCTTGGCTGAACTTAGGGGCAAGGATTGGGGATGGTCGAGTGCAGGGTCTCGACGGCGCTTTCAAGCTCTGGCGTCCAAGGCTTGTCGAACGCTTCAATCGCTTGGCTCAATTGTTCCATCGTCGTCGCCCCGATGATGACTGACGTCATGAATTCCCGCGTGGCGCAGAACTTCAGAGCCAATTGCACTGGGGTCAGGTCATGGGCCGCAGCCAATTCCATATAGGACTTGATCGCAGGCTCTGCCCCCGGCCCCTGATACCGCTGACCGCGCTCAAACAAGGTCGTGCGAGCACCAGGTGGCCGCGCGCCACCCAGATATTTGCCCGTCAAATAGCCTTGCGCCAAAGGCGAATAAGCCAGCAGGCCAACATTTTCGCGCATCGAGACTTCGGCAAGGCCGGTTTCAAACGTGCGATTAACGAGATTATAGGCGTTCTGGATGGTTGCGATGCGTGGCAGGCCATTGCGCTCTGCTTCTTCAACAAAGCGCATCACGCCCCAAGCGGTCTCGTTCGACACGCCAATGTGCCGGATCGCACCTTTCTGAACCCAAGGGTCTAATGCGGCCAAGACATCTTCAAAGGCGGTATAGTCATCCTTGTAATCGCGATAGCCCCAGCCGCCGAACATATTCACGCGGCGGTCGGGCCAATGGATTTGATAGAGGTCGAGATAGTCGGTCTGTAAGCGTTTTAGGCTCTTCTCAATCGCCTCATCAATATTGGCCTTATTGACGCGGGAGCCCTCGCCCGAGTCGCGGAACCAATTCATCGGTGAGCGGCCAGCCACTTTCGAAGCCAGGAAAATCTTGTCACGCGTGCCGCGTGCTTTCATCCATGTGCCAATGATGCGCTCAGTCGCGCCAGTTGTTTCAGGGCGGGGCGGAATGGCGTAAAGTTCTGCCGTGTCAAAAAAATTGATGCCGCGTTCAAAGGCATAATCCATTTGGGCATGGCCTTCGGCTTCGGAATTCTGCTCGCCATAGGTCATGGTGCCGAGGCAAATCAGCGGGACGGATAGGCCAGTGCGGCCGAGCGGTTTCATGATCATGGGGTGAGTTCCTTTAGACGGCGAGCAGGGGTTAGAGGCGCTTGGGTTTTAGACCAAATGATTTTGCCACAAAGGGCACGAGGCGGGCCGCAATCCGGTCGGCACCTACCGGGTTTGGATGGATCCCATCGGCTTGGTTGAGCGCAGGGTTTAGGGCCACGCCTTCTAGTACAAAGGGGTCCAACGCGATCTTATGTTTGCGGGCAAGGCTTGGGTAGATGGCGTCAAAGCGCGCCCGATAATCTGCGCCCCAATTGCTGGGCGCTCGCATGCCGAGTAATGCCACCTTCAGGCCACGGGCTTTTGCCCGTGTGATCATGGCATCAATGTTTGTCTTGGCATCTTCCGGGCTGCGCCCTTGCAACATGTCATTGGCCCCAATGGCAAGCAACACGGCATCCGTGCCGCGCGGCACGGCAAAGTCAAACCGCGCCAAGGCCCCTGCGGTGGTGTCGCCCGACAGGCCTGCGTTGGCGATACGCAGATCATAACTGGCAGCCTTCAAACGGGCTTCGAGCCGGGCGGGAAAAGCTTCACTGCGCTTCACGCCAAGGCCAGCCGTCAAGGAATCGCCAAAGGCAACGATGGTATAGGGCTTTGGCCGCGCCGCTTTGCTTGTTTGGGCAGCTACCTCTTGCCCAGCCAGCACCAGTGCAGCGCTACCGGTCACAAAGGCTCGACGGGTGGTGAAAATAAGGGGCAAGTGCAGCATGACGCCTATTTAAGCTATCGCACCCATTGCGACAGCCCCTTTGAAGATTATGTGCAGTCTATGACCGAAAACCAAATTGTCCTCTCGCTTAACGATGTAACATTAACCCTCCCCGGCGCGGATGGCCCGGTCCATATTCTCAAAGGGATTGATGGCGAGATCAGGGCGGGCGAGATTGTCGCGATTACTGGAAGATCAGGCTCTGGTAAGTCCAGCCTCTTGGCGGTCTCCACCGGGCTAGAACCCGCCAGTGGCGGCTCCGTGAAGCTGTTGGGAACTGAATTGGTCGGACTTAATGAGGACCAATTGGCCTTTGTTCGGCGTGGACGGATTGGCATTGTCTTTCAAGCCTTCCACCTTCTCCCCAATATGACGGCGCTGGAAAATGTCGCCACCGCGCTTGAAACCGCAGACATTTCAACCGGCAAGGTCGCCCGCGAGGCCGCTGCTGCCGCGCTTGAAAAGGTAGGGCTGAGCCACCGGCTCAAACATTATCCAAGCCAGCTTTCCGGTGGAGAGCAACAGCGCGTCGCCGTGGCGCGCGCCACCGTAATCCAACCAAAATTGATCTTTGCCGACGAGCCGACCGGCAATCTCGACCAAGCGGCCGGGCAATCGGTTCGTGACCTGTTGTTTGATGCGGCCCGCAGCCAAGGGGCGGCTTTGGTGCTGGTCACGCATGAAGCCAGCCTTGCTGCGGCGTGTGACCGGATTGTTCGTCTTGAAGATGGGAAGGTCGCTTCGTGACGCGCTGGTCCTATGCGGTCAACATTGCGGTGGCGGAGCTGCGCAGCGGCATTAAAGGCTTTCGTCTATTTCTCGTCTGTTTGGCGATTGGCGTCGCCGCCATCTCCGCAGCGGGCAGCATGGCGCAGGCCTTTCGGTCCGGCCTTGATGCCGAGCAGAGGCGAATCTTGGGTGGCGACTTTGTCCTGAACCTTCGCCAGCGCACGCCAAGTGCGGACCAACTGGCCTTCTTTCAACAACGGGGTGCCACTTCCCTTGCCATTGATAGCAATACGATGGGGACCTCTGGCGACATAAGGCGCCTGATCCAATTGCGCGCGGTCGATCAAGTCCACCCGCTTGAAGGGAGTGTCACCCTAGCCCCGCAGCAGCCCTTGCAAGGACTATTAGCCGAGCAGGATGGCGTTTGGGGAGCGGTCGCTGAACAGGCCTTGCTCGATGCCTTCAAGCTGAAAGTCGGTGACGAGATCGCTTTGCCCTATGGCAAGGTGCAAATCCGCGCAATTCTGTTGAAAGAACCGGATGCTTTGGGCCGTGGCTTTGCCTTTTCGCCGCGCCTGATGGTGTCGACAGCCGCCCTAAAGCCCCTCAATCTGGCCCAACCGGGCGCGCTCTTTTCTTCCGCACTCCGGGTGAAACTGAAGGATGCGGGTTCGGCACCCGCCACCAAGGCCGCCTTTGATAAGGCTTTCCCAAATGATCAAGCTTCCTTGCGCGACAAAGCACGCTCCGCTGAAGGCTTTGATCGCGCCCTCGACCGGGTGGAACTCTTCCTGTCGTGCGTTGGCTTTGCCGCCCTTCTGGCTGGGGGCTTAGGTGTTGCTGGTGCGGTGCGCGGACATTTGCAAACGCGGCGCGGCTCCATTGCCATTTTGAAGGCCATGGGGGCTTCAGGTGGCGATGTCCGCTTGGCCTATGGTCTCCAGATTTTGTGCTTGGCGCTTTTGGGCGCGCTTTTAGGTGTCGTGATTGGCGGGGCAGCACCGTTCTTGACCTCTTGGGCTTATGGCAGTGCCTTGCCCATTCCGATCGAACTGACCTTGTTTCCAAAGCCACTCGCCTCTGCGGCGGGGATTGGGCTTTTGTGCGCCTTTGCATTTGCCGCGCCACCCTTGGGTGCGGCGCGCGCAACCCCGCCTTCCCATCTGCTGCGCGGCGGTGGTGGCGATAGCCCCACGCCGATGGTTGAGCGGATCGCAGCTATGGTCGGCCTCATAGCACTAGCCGGTCTCTTCGCGCTGACGAGTCCAGATCCCGTGATGGCGATTTTGTTGGCAATTGGGGCTGGTCTTGGCTGGTTGGCCTTTTGCGGACTGGGCAAAGCCGCGCAAGTCATCGCCCATCGTGCACCCCGCCCCGGTGGCGCTTGGGGATTGGGCCTTGCAGCACTGGGTGGTCCGGGTTCACTTGCACCCGCTGCCGCACCCGCTTTAGGCCTAGGCCTTGCCCTTCTCGTAGCGCTCGGTCAAATCCAGTCCAATCTGGTGGCACAAGTGCGCGATACGGCCCCCGCCAAGGCACCCAGCGTAGCCTACACCGAGATACCCGATCTGAAGGCGCTTGAGTTCGATGCTTTGGTCAAGGCAACGGTCCCTCGCCTCAAGCCAGAGGACTACGCCCGCACGCCGGTGATGACGATCCGCGTCATCTCGCTCAACGGGCAAGAGATTGACGTCACCAAGGTTAAGTCATCTGAGCGTTGGTTTGTCGAACAAGAAATCGGCTCGACTTGGCAGGCTAAACAGCCGGAAGGCGCAAAGCTTACCGCTGGATCGTGGTGGCCCGAGGACTGGAACGACCCCTTTGAGGCCAAAATCAGCCTTGAAGCCGAAGCCGCAGCAGGCATTGGGGCTAAGGTCGGCGATACACTGGGCATTCTGGTCTCAGGCCGTGAAATTGAGGCCAAAGTTGAAAACCTTCGGAAAGTCGATTGGGGCGGCTTTGGCGCAAACTTTGCCATCGTCTTTGCCCCCGGTGCGTTTGAAGGCGCGCAATTCCGCCATTTCGCCATTGCCCGGCTGACGCCCGATGAAGAGGTGGAAATGACTAAGGCTTTGGCGAAGGACTTTCCCGCTGTCGGCATTGTGCGGGTGCGCGATGCTTTGGCTGCAGCCGGTGATTTGTTTGAAAGCCTCGCTATCGCCATTCAAGCCATTGCCGCCGTCGCCTTGGCTGCAGGCGCTGCTGCTGTCGCGGGGGCGTTGGCCGCCGGTAGCCGTAGACGACTTTATGAAGCTGCGATCCTGAAAAGCCTCGGGGCAAGCCGCGCCCGTATTGTGGGCGCGATGGCCATAGAACAGGCCTGTGCCGGTCTGATTGCGGCGCTGATAGGCGCAGGGCTTGGCCTTGGGGCCGCTTATGCGATTGTTACCAGCGTGCTGGAGGCCGATTGGTTGCTGAACGTCGGACTGGTGGCTTCCATCGTCGCCGGCGCGGTTACGGTCTTCGCGCTGGCAGGTGTGGCAATTGGCTTTGCCGCCCTTGGGCGACCGCCTTACCGGGTGCTGTCGGCATCAGCAGAATTCGGGTGAGCAACAGCTTATCCACCTAGCGCCTGAAGCTGGCCACCTTGGCTTTTCAGCCACGCGCGAGCTGGCTTCCAGTCAGGCATCAAGCGCGCCACATGGGCCCAGAAGGCTGGGGAGTGGTTGAGTTCCAGCAAATGCGCCATCTCATGGGCGACGACATATTCGAACACTTTCGGCGGGGCACCTATCAAACGCCACGACAACATGATGTCTCCGCGCGACGTACAGGACCCCCACCGAGAGCGCGTGTCACGCAGGGCGATTGACGTCGCTTCCTTGCCGAGGCGGGGGGCAAAACCGTCTGCGTAATTCACGGCATCGGATTGGGCGAAGGCCTTTAGGGCCACGGCGACGCGGGCACTAAAGCGAGCTGGCGTCGCTGCAATCACCAAGCGCGGCTCAACCCCATCTTGAAAAATGGGAGCACCACGTCCGGGTACGCGCACCAACAGCGTGGGACGACCACGAAACAGGATCTCAGCCCCTTCGACAAAGGGCGCGGGCGCGGGCAAAGCATCCAAGCGCGCTTCGATCCAAGCGGCATTGTCCTGCACAAATCCTAAGGCTTGTTTCTGAGAAACGCGCAAAGGGCCACTGACCACCACACGCCGTTTGATCGGGTCGACGCGCATGGTCAAGCGCTTGGATCCACGACGGCCGGTAAAGCAGGCTTCAACACTGCGCCCAGATGGCAGACTTAATTGGGCGACCCGTGCCACCATGTGACCACCTGCCCTTAGTTTGGCGTAACAGGGGCCCCAGATACAGGCGATCTAGTCCCCTCGGCTGGCTTGTTCTCAGCCCGACGCGTGGTGACAGTAGGCGCGCGCTTTGGAAGACCCGCGGCCAGTAATTCATAGGCACGCTTCAGCTGGTAATCTTCGGTTTCCTTCCAGCCAACTGGCGGCATTTCGGCAGGCATATGTGGAGGCTTGCGCTTCACGCCGCTTTCATTATCGAGCGCGTGGGGCAGATCTTCCTCACCTTGGAAGAGCGCTTTACGCTCCTTCAACTGCTCTTCTGTGATGCGCACGGCACCGATCTCAATATCGGGCTCAATCCCTGCACCTTGGATCGAGCGACCGGCTGGTGTGTAATATTTCGACGTCGTCAGGCGCAGCGCACCATCGCGACCATTGCGCAATGGGATGACTGTCTGGACAGAGCCCTTGCCGAACGAAGCCATGCCGACAATCGTGGCGCGGCCACGATCTTGCAGCGCGCCAGCCACAATCTCCGATGCCGAGGCTGAGCCTTCATTGATCAAGACCACCATCGGCACATTGGCCAAACGCTCACCCGGCGTGCCATAATAGCGCTGAATGTCGTCAGCGCGGCGACCTCGGGTAGAGACTACTTCGCCACGATCCATGAAGATATCGGTCACTTCAATAGCTTGATCCAACAAACCACCGCCATTGTTCCGCAAATCAAGCACAACGCCTTTTAAGCGGCCACCCAATTGGCGTTGAACATCATCAACCGCTTTGTTGAGCCCTTCAGAGGTGCGTTCATTCACAAAGGTGGAAATGCGGATATAGGCGTAGTCACCTTGAATTTTGCTGGTCACAGGCTTCAGCACAATGGTCTCGCGCATGACTTTGGCGACAAAAGGTTCTTGGCTCTCGCGTGCGACCGTGATGTCGATTGACGTTCCAACCGGGCCGCGCATTTTCTTGACGGCTTCATCCAAGGGCAGGCCCAGAATAGAAACGCCATCGACAGCAATCAGTTTGTCGCCCGCCTTAATGCCAGCCCGCACCGCTGGGCTATCGTCCATGGGCGAGATTACTTTGACCGCGCCGTCTTCACTGGTCACTTCAATACCAATGCCGCCATATTCGCCCTTGGTCGATACCTGCATATTGTTGAACGCTTCGGCATCAAGAAAGCTGGAGTGTGGGTCTAGCGATTGCAGCATGCCATCAATGGCTGCTGCCACCAATTTGTCGTCCTTGGTTGGTACGACATAGTCGGTGCGGACGCGCGCCATCACATCGGCAAAAATTTCTAATTGGCGCAGCGTATCCTCACCCTTGGCCGCTGGTGCAGCAGTGTCTGTACGACCGCCAGCTGACCACGCCACCGCCGTCGCGCCCAAAGCAGCACCCAGTCCCAATGTCCCGGCCAAGACTGGCGCAATCCACCAGCGCTGCGTCTTTTGGGAATCTGTCATAAGCGGCTACTCCAAGTGGCTAAGGCCATAGGTACATCAAGAAACTTGCACACTCTATATAATCCAAGCAAAGTGGTTAAGCACCACCTACCACAGTTGATTGCGGTGATTTAATCTACAGTCCGACGGGGATGATCGGCCAGGCCTAGGTGCCGTTAGGCCGCTTTAGCCACAAGTTGGGGTTTTGCGGTGTGCTTTGCTTGCGCACTTCCATATAAAGATCGGGCATAATTCGACTGTCTGTCGCCATTTCACCAATCGGCTCCCCCGCCAAAACTTCCTGACCGGCCTCCGCATAAATCGTCGCCATGCCTGCTAAAACAATGTGGTAGCCATTGCCGACATTTAAAATCATTACCCGACCATAGGAGCGGAAAGGACCCGCAAACTCGACCTCGCCATCATAGGGGGAAACGACTTGTGCGGAACGGCGGGTTCGAATGGTGATCCCTTCAGATCGCCCGCCACTGTCCAAAGCAGCCCCAAACCCTGTTACGACTTGGCCATAGGCCGGATAGGCAACAGTGCCCATGGCACGGTCAAAGCCGCGCGCGAAGTCAGATCCGTCTTGTTGTTGCTGTGGGTCAAGCCCAGGGACCGAGCCACCTAGCCGGACCACCAAGTCGCGTAAATCATTGGCCCGCCGCACAATCTCAGAAATCCGCGCCCTCTCTGTCTCTGCGTCACGCATGATACGGGCCTGAACCATGCGCCTTTCTTGGATCAAGGAGCCAATCGTTTGCCGCGCAATCATTAGGCGGGTGTTGCTGTCCCGATAATTGGTATTTTGCATCAAAATCGACTCGCGCAGGCTCTGCAGCTTTGCAATATCGGCAGCCGCTTGCTTTGCGCGAGTGTCGAGCAAGGGCGCAATCTCTCCCATCAAAATGGCGACACGAGCTGCCTCAGCCGCATTTTTAGGCCGGACCGCCAGCGCCGGTGGGCGGTCGCGTTCCATAGCAATCAGGGCAATGACGACATCTTCCAAGGCGTCACGATTGCTGTCCAGCTTTGTATTTAATTGCTTTTCTTGAGCGCGCATCTGGATAAGGCGGACTTCTGAACGTTCCACCTCGCGCTCTAACCGATCCCGATCTTCGGCGGCGGCAACGAGCTTTTTCCGAAGAGCTTCTGCGTCGCCTGCGACACGATTGGCGTCATCGACGAGGGTGCCAACCCGCTCTTCGCGTCGCTGGCGTTCAGCTTCAAGGCGCTTGAGCTCCTGTTCGGCAGAGCTTTGGCCGTAGACCGGCATGGCTGCGCCCAGCGTCACGCACAACAGAAGGATTGCTCGAAATCTGCGCATGGTCCCAGAGATAACCAGATTTGGCACTGCGGTCATCTCGCTGTTACAGGCGGGCCTCGCCACTCTAAACCCGATGATAGGGCGTGCCTGCAAGGATGGAGACTGCGCGGTATATCTGCTCTGCCGCCATGGCGCGCACCAGCTTATGCGGCCAAGTCCAAGAGCCAAAGGCCAGTTTCATCGAGGCGGCTTGGGTCAAAGCCTGGCCGTGCCCATCCGGGCCGCCAATCGCCAAAACAATGTGCCTTTGGCCTTGATCGCGCAGGCTGGCCAGTCGGTTGGCAAAACCAACAGAGCCCGGCGCTTCGCCGCGCTCATCCAATGCGATAATGAAACTTCCGGTCTCAATCGCGGCCAAAAGGGCAGCGGCCTCTTTGTCGCGGTCGGGCTCCCGCAGACGCGGGTCAATTTCCGCTAAACGGACCGACTTGATGCCCAACGGCTTGCCCATGGCGTCGGCACGGCCGAGCCAGTCTAGGGTCATGACTTGTTCAGGTTCTTGCGCCTTAAGCCGCCCAATGGCAGCCAAAGTCACATTCAAGCAGCACCTGCCGCATGACGGGTTTCCCCGGTCCAGATGCGTTCAATCGCATAAAAGGCGCGCACTTCTGGCCGGAAGATATGGGCGACAATATCGCCGGCGTCGATCAAGACCCAGTCAGCATTGGGCAAACCTTCAACCCGCGCCTTACCAACGCCCGCATCTTTTAGCTTGCGCACAATATGGTCTGCAATCGCGGCGACATGGCGTTGCGAGCGGCCAGAGGCGACGATAATCGCGTCTGCGATGGAGCTTTTGCCTGTTAAATCAATGCACAGCACATCTTCTGCTTGGTCGTCATCCAAAGATGCGAGGATGATGTCTTTCAGATCAGGGTTTTGAGTATCACTTAGTTCGGACGACAGGGTGTAGGCCTTTCAGAAATTTGAAGTCTTCCTTAGCACAAGTGAAGTCGAAATGCATGCCCTGTTGCAGACAGTGCAGAACCAACGTGGAAAATGGTTTTTTAAGGCCAAGATGCTAGACAGCCACTAAAGGGGTTTGGTGATGAAAGAGACGGTGGCGTTGGATCATGCGCAGGCCCAGATACGGCTGCCTGAGGCCATGGCCGATGCACGCGCCGCCACCTACGATCTCATCGAAAAACGCAGCATGATCGTTTGGAGCGAACATTGTTCTGAATGCGCCGCCCCCACATGTTATACCGCCTGCAGTTTCTACACCCCGCGCCCAGATGGCCATTGCCGCCGCTTTACGAGGGGCATCGAAACCGTCGACAGCGGGACTTCTGACAAGACCCCATTGACCCGGATCGCCTTTCGCCGCTGGGGTAAGCTGGAGGGGCGAGGACCCGTCCGTCCGATGAGTAAACGAGAAGCCGCCGCCGAAGAACAATACGCACAGCCCGCCCTAGGTTTAGGTCTGGCCTTTTTGGCGCGTCGGGAAGCCCGTCAACGCACTGCAGGCCATATCGAGACGAGTCGAGGTGTGCATGGCTCGTTCGATGCATTTCTGATCGAAGGTGCAGCCCTTTCTGCCAAGGCAATAACTTTCACGTTGACCATGGTCCCCGTCGACAAAACCAATCCGGCCCTGTTCCAAAGCCAGTTCTCATTGAACGCAGACTGGACCCGGGTCTCAATCCCCGTCACAGACATTGCGCGCACCATCGACCTCGCCCAAGACTATCTGATGCAGATCGAACCAGTCGGAGAGGCAGAGGGTCTTGAGGTCCTTTTAGGCCTGTGTGACTTTGTGACTTGGACACAGGCGGTGACACTTCCATCCACGTCAAACATGCCAGCCACCAAAGCCAAAGTCGTCGTCTGGGACCTCGACCATACGATCTGGGACGGCATCCTGCTCGAGGACGGGCCAGAGGGCGTGATCGTAAAGCCCGGCATCCGCGAGATGATCGAAGCGCTAGACGCGCGTGGCATTCTGCAATCGGTCGCCAGCAAGAATAATCATGACGAGGCGGTGGCGGCACTCGCCCATCATGGGCTCCTCGATTTCATGCTCACCCCGCAAATCAGTTGGGGGCCGAAAAGTGCGGCCATGTCTCATATTGCAGAGACGCTCAATCTCGGGATCGACTCCTTTGTCTTCATCGACGATCAGCCGTTTGAACGCGGTGAAGTTGGTGAAGCCCATCCGTCAGTGACTGTACTGGCTGATACCGAAGCGCTTAAATTGCTAGAGCACCCACAATTTAACGTGCCTGTAACGCCCGAAAGCCGAGGCCGGCGCGCCCTATATGCAGTGGAGGCTGCGCGCGCTCTGGCGGCCGAGTCTGCTGCTGGCGATATGGACCAATTCCTGCGCGGTTGCGGTCTCGTTTTAAGCGTGGCCCGCTTGTCGCCAGAGGATGCTGAGCGGGTCTATGAATTGTCGCAGCGGACCAACCAACTCAATATTGCCGCAACCCGCTATAGTCGCGACGACGTTGCCGCCATGCTGTCAGACTCGAACGGGTCTGAGGCTTGGACGCTACGCTGTGCCGATCGGTTTGGCGATTACGGCCTGATCGGCTTTGCTTATGGCACCCCGCAGACTGGACACATCCGCGATTTCTTCATGAGCTGCCGCGTGCAACGCAAGCGCGTGGAAGCGGCTTTCTTTGCTTGGCTGGCAGCACGATATGAGACGGAAGGGGCTCCTGCCCTCACTATTTCTTATCAGAAAGCGGCCCGCAATGGCCCCGCGCTGGACCTATTTTTGGGCTTAGGGTTTACGCTGGACTCGACCGATGACAGCCACGGCCAATTGCGGCGCAGCCTAACTTCTGGCTTTGAGGGTAGCGACATTGTGCGCGTCGTACACGCCGCTGATGAACCCATTCCTGCCCTTGACACGGAGGTTGTGTAGCTATGGCAACTGGACTTCTGACGCGCATCGAAGGGGCCATAACCCGCGCCATCCCCTTAAACCCAATCCAATCGCGCCTGACCCAAGCGCTTGCCTCGATTAGCTTTGACGACATTCCGTTTTCGGCTGCCCGCGTCGGTGCGCCCATTCTAGAGCGTGCTGAAATCCAAGGTACCTTTTATGTGTGTGGTGGCCATACCGGGGAGACCTTTGAAGACCGCGCCCAGCATCAAGCCCATGACCTTTTGGCCCTGCACCAAGCGGGCCATGAGATTGGCTGTCACACCTTTGCCCACCCCTTTGTCACCAAGCTATCGGACACCGCGCGCGATCAAGATCGGCAGGCCAATGCGAACTTTATACGCGACACGCTGGGTGACGTGATGATGACCAGCTTTGCCTATCCCTATGGTGCGGTGAGTTTGGCGGCCAAAGCTTTTTATGCGCGCCAATTCTTTACCTGCCGGGGCGTCTATCGCGGCCTGAATTCGGGACGGGTCGATTTCTCAGAGTTGCGCGCAATCGGGATTGAGCGCCGCCAGCACGATATCGGCGAGGTCCGCGATCTCGTGGCCGAGGCCAAAGAGCGCAACGCTTGGATCATCTTCTTCACCCACGATGTAGGGCCGGACCCATCAGACTATGGCTGCACCCCTCAAAATCTTGAGGATGTGATCACAACCCTTAAGGACGCGGGGATTGAAACCCTTCCCGTGAAGGCCGCAGCCGCGAAGGTCATGTTCGGCTAGGCCCGTAGCGCACGGATCCGCGCAATCATCGCCACGCTGGATGGGTCACGCTGGTCACTCGGGCCATTTTGCAGATCAAGGTCGATCTCGCTGGCAATCACTTTGCCCAGCTCAACGCCCCATTGGTCAAAGGAATTGACGCCCCACAGCTTGCCTTCAACAAAGGTGCGGTGCTCACAGAAGGCCAGATAGGCCCCGAAATTGGTCGGGCTTAAGCGGTCCATCAGAACAAAGCTGGAGGGGCGATTGCCTTTAAAAACCCGGTGTGGCGCGATAGCGGCAATCTGCGCCTCGCTCGCGCCTGCGGCTTGCATGGTCTCGATTACTGACGCGAGGCTTTTGCCATGGGTCAAGGCTTCGGCTTGGGCCAAAACATTGGCTAATGTCATACGCGTGCGAACTGGCGCATCTTCGTCATCTTGTGCGACCGCGATAAACTCAACCGGGGTCACATCCGGGCTCTGGTGCAGATGCTGGAAGAAGGCATGCTGGGCGTTTGTGCCTTCCGCACCCCAGACAACTGGACCGGAGGTTTCAACGCTATTTCCATCCAAATTGACGGACTTACCGTTCGACTCCATCTCCAATTGCTGCAGGAATTGCGGCAAGAGACGCAGGCGCTTGGCATAGGGAATTACGGCGCGGCTCTTGAACTGCAGGCAGGTGCGGTTCCACCAACCGATCAGACTGGCAACAACAACGGGGTTTTCTGCGAGCGGCAAGGCCTCAAACAGATTGTCCATCGCGGCGGCACCCGCATGCATCTCTGCAACGACTTCAGGCCCCAACGCGATTTCACACGACAGGCCCACCGCTGACCAGAGCGAAAACCGTCCGCCTACCCATTCTTTGAAGTCAAACACGCGGTCAGGTCGGAAGCCGGCAGCTTTGGTCTTTTCAGGCGCAGCACTGATCGCAACCAAATGGGCACTATCATCTGGACCAATGGCGGCTTGCAGCCACGCGCGGGCGGCTTTCAGATTTTCCAAAGTCTCCAGTGTCGTGAAGGTCTTCGACACGCACAGGATCAAAGTCTCACGCGGATCGAGGCCAACGAGCGCCGCGGCTAATTCTCCGGGCTCAATATTGGCGGCAAAGCGCAAAATGATGTCGCTGCCAACTGTTGAGGCCAAGGCTTCATAAACAAGGCGCGGTCCAAGGTCTGATCCGCCGATCCCGATATGGACGATTGACTTAAACGGGCGACCATCCGTGGCCGCA
>Ga0247832_1001552_pt1 | contig 39645 bp, 32 predicted proteins | sample LaCruzMarch2015__10_FD_192407 | JGI IMG/M metagenome (GOLD analysis project Ga0247832, IMG submission 192407) | Freshwater microbial communities from meromictic Lake La Cruz, Castile-La Mancha, Spain - LaCruzMarch2015_4m | ecosystem: Environmental > Aquatic > Freshwater > Lake | place: Spain... | reverse complement strand
AAGTGATTCCGGCAATAGCTTACACTGTTCAGCCGGGTGACACGAATAACATGCTGAATATCAATTGGAATCCAGCTTTTGTAGGCACAGTTCGTGTATTTGCAAGTGCCAGCAATGCTTGCGGAACCTCGGATACCAGCAACCACTTGGTGTTCAACATCATTCCAGGCACAACAAGGCCAGATTTGCCAACCACCACAAACGCTACAACATGTGCTGCCGTTGCCTCAACAGCCACCACGAATGCAGGCTTAGGTCGCTACAACTGGCAAGTGATTCCGGCAATAGCTTACACTGTTCAGCCGGGTGACACGAATAATATTTTGAACCTTGTTTGGAATCCAGCATTTGTAGGCACAGCCAGAGTTTTTGTTTCAGCACAAAATGCCTGCGGAACTTCCGACACCAGCAACCACTTGGTGTTCAACATCATTCCAGGCACAACAAGGCCAGATTTGCCAACAACAACCAATGCCACGACTTGTGCAGCAGTAAGTTCAACAGCCACCACCAATGCTGGACTGGGTCGCTACAACTGGCAAGTGATTCCTGCATCGGCATACACAGTTCAACCGGGAGATACCAATAACATTCTGAATATCAATTGGAATCCAGCTTTTATAGGAACAGCCAGAGTTTTTGTTTCAGCCCAAAATGCTTGCGGAACTTCCGACACCAGCAATCACTTGGTATTCAACATCATTCCAGGCACAACAAGGCCGGATTTGCCAACAACCACTAACCCGACAACTTGCGCTTCCGTTGCTTCAACAGCCACCACCAATGCAGGCTTAGGCCGCTACAACTGGCAGGTGATTCCAACAACAGCTTACACCGTTCAGCCTGGCGACACGAATAACATCCTGAATATCAATTGGAATCCAGCTTTTATAGGAACAGCCAGAGTTTTTGTTTCAGCCCAAAATGCCTGCGGAACCTCGGATACCAGCAACCACTTGGTGTTCAACATCATTCCAGGCACAACAAGGCCAGATTTGCCAACCACCACAAACGCTACAACATGTGCTGCCGTTGCCTCAACAGCCACCACGAATGCAGGTTTAGGTCGCTACAACTGGCAAGTGATTCCGGCAATAGCTTACACTGTTCAGCCGGGTGACACGAATAACATGCTGAATATCAATTGGAATCCAGCTTTTGTAGGCACAGTTCGTGTATTTGCAAGTGCCAGCAATGCTTGCGGAACTTCCGACACCAGCAACCACTTGGTGTTCAACATCATTCCAGGCACAACAAGGCCAGATTTGCCAACCACCACAAACGCTACAACATGTGCTGCCGTTGCCTCAACAGCCACCACCAATGCAGGTTTGGGTCGATATAACTGGCAAGTGATTCCTGCATCGGCATACACAGTTCAACCGGGAGATACCAATAACATTCTGAATATCAATTGGAATCCAGCATTTATAGGAACAGCCAGAGTTTTTGTTTCAGCCCAAAATGCTTGCGGAACTTCCGACACCAGCAACCACTTGGTGTTCAACATCATTCCAGGCACATCAAGGCCGGACCGACCAACAACCACAAATTCAACTACATGCGCTGCCGTAGCTTCAACAGCCACCACCAATGCAGGTTTGGGTAGATATAACTGGCAAGTGATTCCTGCATCGGCATACACAGTTCAACCGGGAGATACAAATAACATTTTGAACCTTGTTTGGAATCCAGCTTTTGTAGGAACCGTTCGTGTATTTGCAAGTGCCAGCAATGCCTGCGGAACTTCCGACACCAGCAATCACTTGGTATTCAACATCATTCCAGGCACAACCAGACCAGACAGACCAACAACGGCAAACAATACTACTTGCGCTGCCGTTTCTTCAACAGCCACCACGAATGCAGGCTTAGGTCGCTACAACTGGCAAGTGATTCCAACAACAGCTTACACTGTTCAGCCGGGTGACACGAATAACATCCTGAACATCAATTGGAATCCAGCTTTTGTGGGCACAGTTCGGGTATTTGCCAGTGCCAGCAATGCTTGCGGAACTTCGGACACCAGCAACCACTTGGTATTCACCATCATTCAAGGCACAACCAGGCCAGACAGACCAACAACCACGAATGCCACCACTTGCGCAGCAGTAAGTTCAACAGCCACCACCAATGCAGGTTTGGGTCGATATAACTGGCAAGTGATTCCTGCATCGGCATACACAGTTCAACCGGGAGATACCAATAACATTCTGAATATCAATTGGAATCCAGCATTTATAGGAACAGCCAGAGTTTTTGTTTCAGCCCAAAATGCTTGCGGAACTTCCGACACCAGCAATCACTTGGTATTCAACATCATTCCAGGCACAACAAGGCCGGATTTGCCAACAACCACTAACCCGACAACTTGCGCTTCCGTTGCTTCAACAGCCACCACCAATGCAGGCTTAGGCCGCTACAACTGGCAGGTGATTCCAACAACAGCTTACACCGTTCAGCCTGGCGACACGAATAACATCCTGAATATCAATTGGAATCCAGCTTTTATAGGAACAGCCAGAGTTTTTGTTTCAGCCCAAAATGCTTGCGGAACTTCCGACACCAGCAACCACTTGGTGTTCAACGTTATTCAAGGAACAAGCGCAAGACCTGATCGTCCTGCTACTACAAGTGCCTCAGTTTGTGCCGGCAATTCAACCACCATCAATACCAACGTAGGTTTGGAAAGATATCGTTGGGAAATTATACCTGCCGATGCTTATGTTTTGCAACCAGGCGATACAACCAGCACATTAACCGTGAATTGGGCCAGTGGATTTGCTGGTGATGTCCGTGTAGTTGTTCGATCCATCGGTATTTGCGATTCAAGTGATCCTTCTGATACCTTATTCATTCTGGTCTCTCCTTCTGTCACGCCTCAGATCACAGGACTCGATTCTGTGTATTGCGCATCCTTAATTCCTGTCAATTTAACCTTGAGTCCTGCAGGTGGTCAGCTCTCCGGACCATTCATTTCCGGCAATACATTTACACCTTCTACCCCGGGCTTATATGAAGTGAAATACATAGCGGGCGAAGGCGATTGTCGTGATTCTGTTACCCTGCAAGTGCGGGTAGCACCACAGCCGGTGGTGTCGATGGCAGGTTTAGATTCCAACTACTGTTTTGGAAACCAGCAGGTTATTTTATCTGGTTCGCCTTCTGGAGGTGTGTTTTCTGGCAGCATTATGAATGGCAATCGATTCACGCCAAATGTGCGAGGAACTCATGTTGTCCGTTACACCTTCACTTCTGCAGATGGTTGTGCAGATTCTGTTTGGGCCCGAACCAATATTTTCCCAGCCATCAATCCGCTTATTTCAGGATTGGACACAGCCTATTGCGAAGGAAATACACCTGTTAACCTTGCAGGAACACCTGCTGGTGGCGTGTTTTCAGGTCTTTTGGTTACAGGAAATCGGTTTACACCTATCGAGCCTGGCATATTCCCCGTTAGATATCGGGTTGAAGTTGGCCAATGTGCTGATTCTGTAGAAGTCAATGTGTTGGTTCGTCAAAAACCAATTGTGAGCTTCACGGGACTCGATTCCATCATTTGCCGAACTACGATTCCTGTTAGGTTGACTGGTTCGCCAGCTGGTGGTGTGTTTAGAGGGCCAAGGGTTGTTGAGAGCAACTTCATTCCTGATCTGGTTGGAAATTACAGGGTCACGTATACCTTCACCGATGAATTTGGCTGCCTGGATACTGCCACCAACCGAACACAGGTAAAGCCAGTTCCGACAGTGAATGCTGGCAATGATTTGAGTTTGTGTATTGATGCACCTGGTGAAAATTTAAGTGCTTCTCCTGCCAATGGTTTCTGGACAGGTTTGGTAATAGACAGTGCTGGAACAGTTAGAACCAACAGAGCTGGGCGCTACAACCTGGTCTACAATTTCAACCTCAATGGTTGTTTTGGCCGGGACACGATGTTGTTTACCGTGCGAGCGCCTTTTGAGTTTAACCTTGGAGCCGACACCAGTATTTGTTTGGGCGATACCCTCATGTTCTTTATAACCAAACTGCCCGGCTACACCTACCAATGGAGCAATGGAAGCCGAGACACCAGTATTTTTGCATCAACAAGAGGTACATTCTGGCTCAGGGTGAGTGACAATGTATGCCCTTCAACATCGGATTCCATCACCATCAGAAGTGTGGATGCCCGACCCAAATTTGAGCTTGGCCCCGACACCATTGTTTGCCCAACCCGTCCCATTATATTGTCTGTGAGAGGTTTGGGCGGCTATGCCTGGAGCGATGGAACATTTGCCGACACGTTGAAAGTGAAAGCAGGAGGCAGGTATATTTTGACAGGATTCCTAAACAACCCGAATTGTACTTTTACCGATACCATTCAGTTCGAACAAATTGAATGCCCTGATTTGTTGATACCTGATGCCTTTTCTCCCAACGGCGATGGTGTGAGTGACATTTGGCAATTGAGAGGCCTGGGTATCACAGAATTTGACCTTACCATTTACAACGCCTGGGGTGAAGTTGTCTTTGTTTCAAAAGACCAAAAGAAAAGTTGGGACGGCACATACCGTGGAAAAGTGGCTCCTGTGGGCATCTACAAATACCTGATAAAATACAAAGTGGAAATAGGAGATCGTCGGTATCAGGAAACTAAAACAGGCACTGTAACCCTTGTGAGATAATGGAAAAGCTGCAATACGTTTTCCCTACCTTGGTGCGTGTCTTCACCCCGATAGCCTTGGTGCGTGTCCTCACGTACCAATTCCTTTTTTTAGTCCTTGTCGGTGTTCACCTACAAGCGCAAGATGCCCAGTTTGCCCAGTTTTTTACAGCACCGATGTATATGAATCCTGCCTTTACAGGTGGATTGGAATATGATGTGAAAGATCCCATGTCAAAATTCCGATATACGTTTCAAGCCCGCAGTCAATGGAACAATTATCGCTCTTCATTGGCCTCGGTTGATTATTTTAACAAGAAAAAGAAAATAGGATTGGGCATTCAGGCCTTGCGAACTACTACTGGAAACCGTGGCGTAGAGAAAACCGAAGTTGGATTTTCCGGTTCGTACAAAACACCCATCATTGAAGGCTTGAATTTTCACTCGGGCATCATGCTGTCGGTGGCCAACCAAAGTCCGGCTTTTCGCAACATGACTTTTACTGATCAGTTTAACGACGACCGGTTTCTGGGTACAGTAACTATTGACAATATCAATCTCCAGCCTTCTATTTTTTACTACGATATTTCGGCAGGTGGCATTATTTTCAATGAAAAATTTTGGGCGGGTGGTTCGCTTTACCACATCAACAGGCCCAACGTTTCGATGATTGGGGACATGGCCAGATTACCCTGGCGGATCAGCTTGCATGGAGGTTATAAGTATCATTTGAAAACAAACAAAACCTTGGTGAGGCGCAAGCGAGACCGAAGCATCATGCCCAACGTTCAATACCGGATGCAGGGCAAGTTCGATCAGTTGGACATTGGTTGCTACTACACCAACGAACCATTTTTGCTAGGCATGTGGTACAGAGGCCTGCCTTTGAAGCAAGCCGAGGATCTTCGTATTAGTCAGGATGCTTTGGTGTTTATGGTGGGCTACAAGTTTTTTGGATTGAAAATTGGCTATAGCTACGACATTCCCCTCACCCGCTTAGGCTTCAACTTTGGCGGTGCGCATGAAATCAGCTTTGCCTTTCAGCCCCTTTCGGAAGCCAGCCGCAAAAAACGAACCTGGAAAAGTATACCGATGCCGGCGATGTAAAGGATCAATAACCATTGAAGAAGCAATCAAAAAGGTATTAAAACCATCTCAGATTTTCTGGATAAGCATCTGATCGTTTGGAAGCCCTTCGATATTTTCTAGACAAGCATCTGAACTCTACTCCACCCCAAACTTCACCTGCTCCCACTTGCCTTGGTTCAACACCCGCAGCACATACAATCCTGCTGGCAATTCGTACACATCGAGCAGGGCTTGTCCTTGTTGGGTAGTGAGTGACAGGTGCTGTTGTTTTCCCGATGGATGCACCATGATGGCCTGAGTAATTCCATCTGCTGGTTTTAGCCCTTCCACATGCAGTATTCCTTTGGCAGGGTTTGGCCAGGTACGCAGGGTTTGGCTTGTTTTGCCAATCAAATTATTGGTAATCAATTGGTTAAACACCTCCAATATACAGTTACTGGCTCCAACAGCTTGAACCGAGTATAGGCCGCTGCCTAAAAATTCCACCGTAGCCGTTTGGTTGGCAATTGGGTTTCCTGCAAAAGTCCAAATGTAGGCCACAGCACCAGGAGCATAAGCCGTAAGCGAATCTCTGTTCGCATTGAAAATGAGGCTATCAACAACAGGGGCAATACCGGGCGAAACCACCACTGGCACAGAAGCCTCGCTCATGCATCCTCCTGTATCGGTGGCCTGTACAGTGTAATTGCATGGCGTGCGAACCACGAGCGTTTGTGTAGAATCATTGGTGCTCCAACGGTAGCGAAGGGTTTGTGCATTTCCGGGCTGCGCTTGTAGAATTATGCTGTCACCAAAACAAATTTCAGCACCACTTGCCGGAGAGATAGTAGGTGTAGGTGTGGCAGGAATGCGTCGAACTATGATTTGATCCGAAACATTGCTACAGCCATCTGCATTGCGAACTTGTACAAAATAAATGCCTGGGTTCGACACTGTGATGGCATTCGTGGTGGCGTTATTGCTCCATTGGAAAGTTACATTTTGGGCATTGGAAGTTAAAGTCACTGTTTCGCCTGGGCAAAGTCGTGAGCTGCCTGTAATGGCATATGAAGGCCAAGGCGGAATAGCACCTTGTCGGACCACAATGGCTTGTGATGAGTCCCTACGACAGGCTCCAATGGTTGCAATTGCAGGATTGACACTTCCGACTAAGGGTATCATACACCCTACAATGCGTTTTGTTTCCACATTTGGGGCACATAAAGCCGTTTGCCCATTTAATATCAGCTAAGTGTTGAAGTGCTTTCCTGTTGTCGGAAAAGGCATCTTAAAACTTCATAATGGTTGAAAATGAGAACTTTACGATTGACATGAAGACTTGCAGGTTTGTTTGACTGCAAGAATACAAGAGCAGGTATGACAAAACATGTCATATCGGCCAATTAAATTCAGGATTCTATGCGCCTGATTCTTTGAGAAAATTTCAAAGGAATTGCTAAGCTTAGAAGTTAAACCTCAACTTCTTCTTCCAAAACTTCTTTTTCCGGCGCAACCAGGTCTTTCTCCACACGTAAGCTGTCGATGATGAATTTTTGACGTTCAGGCGTGTTTTTGCCCATAAAGTAATTGAGTAATTTCGGAATGGAGTAGTCCTGTTGCAGCAAAATAGGATCCAATCGGATGTCTTCGCCAATGAACTTGCCAAACTCATCAGGCGAAATTTCACCCAAACCTTTGAAGCGGGTAATCTCGGGCTTTGGCCCAAGTTTTTGAATGGCATTCCGGCGTTCTTCGTCGGTGTAGCAGTAAATGGTTTCCTTTTTATTTCTCACCCGGAAAAGCGGCGTGTCAAGAATGAAAACATGACTATTGCGCACCAGATCAGGGAAAAACTGAAGGAAAAAAGTCATGATAAGCAATCGAATGTGCATGCCATCCACATCGGCATCTGTTGCAATGACGATTCGGTTGTAGCGCAAACCATCAATGCCGTCTTCGATATTGAGGGCATGTTGCAGCAGGTTAAATTCCTCATTTTCATACACCACTTTTTTGGTCATGCCAAAGCAATTCAATGGTTTACCTCTCAAGCTGAATACCGCCTGAAACTGCACATCTCTTGACTTGGTGATCGAACCACTGGCAGAGTCACCTTCGGTTATAAACAATGTACTCAAATGCCGGTTTTCATTTTTTTCCTCGTTGAGGTGAATGCGGCAATCCCGTAGTTTTTTGTTGTGCAGGTTGGCTTTTTTGGCTCGCTCGTTGGCCAGTTTTTTAATGCCGGCAATTTCTTTTCGTTCCCGCTCGCTTTGCATAATCCGCTTCAACATGCCATCGGCAGCAGCAGGATTTTTATGCAGGTAATCGTCGAGTTCTTTTTTAACAAAATCATTGATCCAGCTTCTCACAGTGAGTGTAGATTCAGGAGAAACTGTGTTCGAACCCAACTTTGTTTTTGTTTGCGATTCGAAAACTGGCTCCTGAATACGCACCGCAATAGCACCCACTATAGATGCCCGCACGTCGGAAGATTCAAAATCTTTTTTGAAATATTCCCGCACAGTTTTTACTACAGCTTCCCGGAAAGCTGCGAGGTGCGTGCCGCCTTGTGTGGTATGTTGACCGTTTACAAAGGAATAATATTCTTCACCATATTGTTGCCCGTGGGTCAGCGCCAGTTCAATATCAGTGCCTTTTAAATGAATAATCGGATAGCGAATTTCTTCAGCGTTGGTTTTGTTCGTAAGCAGGTCGAGAAGGCCATTTTGCGAATAAAACTTCTTCCCGTTCATCGCTATGGTGAGGCCCGAGTTAAGGTAGGCATAGTTCCAAATCTGACTTTCCAGAAAATCGGGAATAAACCTGAAATGCTTAAAAATCTGTCCATCAGGTTCAAATGCAACGAAAGTCCCGTTGCGTTCTTTGGTTTCAAACTCTGGGGCATCGCTGGTCAATTCGCCACAGGCAAACTCAGCCACTTTGGCTTTTCCATCCCGCACCGACTGCACTTTGAAATATTTGCTCAAAGCATTCACTGCTTTTGTACCTACGCCATTCAAGCCCACTGACTTTTGAAATGCACCGCTGTCGTACTTGCCGCCTGTATTTATTTTCGATACACATTCCACCACCTTGCCTAGCGGAATTCCCCGTCCATAGTCCCTCACTTCAACCCGGTGTTCGGTAATTTTTATGTCGATTTGCTTGCCGTTGCCCATCATGTGCTCGTCGATACTGTTATCAACCACCTCTTTCACAAGCACATAAATGCCGTCGTCGAAGGCAGAACCGTCGCCCAATTTGCCGATGTACATACCTGGTCGTAAGCGAATGTGCTCACGCCAGTCGAGCGATTTAATACTGTCTTCGTTGTAAACTACTTGATTCTCGGCCATGTGTGCACTGTTATTCGAGTGATTGGGGCAAATTTAGAGCATTTGAGGGATAATAGGTGAGGTTGGCAAATCTGAATCATTTTGATTGAATAATTTATATATCAAATTGCTATTTTTTTTTAATATTTATTTCTACCCAAAAATTGATTGGTCAAAACGTAATAATGTTCTTGTAGTAAAATTTGGATGTGAATTTGGTGTTGATCTGGTTGTACTTTATGAACTTGTTAGCCTAAAAACACCAAAAAGAATGAAATGGTGGAAATCAATAACCTAATGAAGCCAACGAAATTACATTCACCCCGTCCTTTCTTGTATGGCTAAAACCTGTTCCTGTGATGATGTTTAACGACATAAGTTTTGAACGACTTGAATCCTCAAGAACGGATGCAAATTTTAGCAGGTTCCTGGCTGCCTCTTCTATTTGCCCTACTCCTAATTTAACCTCAAACGCACAGCATTCTCCCGTATACTTCTGAACAATGACATCTACTTCCAAGCCGCTTGAATCGTAGTAATGATACACTTTGGCATCATTGGCTTGTGCATACACCCTTAAGTCATGCACAGCCAACGACTCGAATAAAAAGCCGGTATATTTCAAGTCATTCAGCAAAGTTTCTTTGCTGGCGCCAAGTACTGCCACTGCCAGCGATACATCTGAAAAATGACGTTTGGACGATTTTCGTAACGATGCCGACGAACGGATGTGCGTGTTCCAAACAGGTTGTTCCTCAATGATCATTAGCCGTTCAAGTGCCTCAAGGTAGTCGTAAATGGTAGGTCTGGAAATGTCGGCAAACTCTTTTTGTTTTACATCCTTTTCCAAAACCGTAATATCTACAGTAGTTGCCGTATTTCGGGCTAAGGCTCGCAGCAGGCTTCGCACTTTTTCAGGGTTTCTTTTCACATCAGACACCCGCCTGATGTCCACCTCTGCCAATAAATCTACATAAGCTCTGTTTATTTCGATGGCCAGTTCCATTTCTTTATGGATTAATGCAGGGAACCCTCCTTTGATGATTCGTTCTATGATAACTTCCAGATCCCCAGATCCATCATGTACATCTGGTTGTTTGCCCTCCAACAATTGGCCTATACTAACTTTGCCGGTTGAATACCCCATCTCCTGCCATGACATGGTACGCATATCCAAAATAGTGAATCTACCAGCTCCCGAGTGCATTTTTATACTTTCTTCAGGATTGGAAGAACCCGTTAATATAAATTGCCCTGCCTCATTTCGTGCATCTACTTCATGCCTTACATAGTTCCAAATCTTCGGGTGTTCCTGCCATTCATCTATCAAACGGGGCGTTGGGCCAACGAGTAGGCGTTGTGGTGCAGTGTCCATCAAAATAGGAACTTGCTCATCCTGATCAAAAGCGATAATACTTGAGGCAAATTGTTTGGCTGATTGTGTTTTACCACAAGCCTTCATTCCTCGAATTAATACTGCCCCAGAAGCATTTAACTTTCGTTGAAGTTCTATGTCCGAAATGCGCTTTATATATGTAGGTTCTTTCATCAAACACTGAGTTTTCCGGTGCGAATTTGGGTAAACTTTACAGATTGTTGATGAATTATTTTACATTTTATAGCTAATAAATTTTACAAATAATTGACATTTTGTTTTACATATTACCAAGACTTAGCTTTCTTTCCCCTGCTTTTTTAATTTTTGTATAAGGCAAGTCAGTATGGAGAAACCCGAACAACTTTGCGTTAATCTCAAAGCTAAATGACCAGTTGAGCCTGGCATTTAAATAAGATTGCGAAAAGTGGTTGATAGTAAAATAGCCATAAGAAATAACAGTAAAAGCCCATTGGTATTTCGCAATGAACACTTAAGCATTATTTTTTTAAGCACTCAGCGCCTGCTTTGCAATGAAAAAGTTTAATAAAAATTGACTTTCAATTTCCGCATTATCCATATTTCAACAGCTAAAGAAATATTATCTGCCCAGCCTCCGTTGCACAAACATGGTTGACCCATTGGGAAAAAAACTAATTTCGCCCCGGTTTGTGTTTCAATCCATTTCATGGCAATCAATTTAGAGGCATTCGAGCAGGTAAAAAAAATCTTCTATTCCTTTTTGGAAAAGAAGGAGTTGCGCAAAACACCGGAGCGGTTTGCCATACTTGAGGAAATCTACACCCGGGAGGGCCATTTTGATGTGGAGTCGCTCTACATCAGTATGAAAAACAAAAACTACAGGGTGAGCCGAGCCACGGTTTACAACACTTTGGATCTGCTTCAGGAATGTGAATTGGTGACAAAACACCAGTTTGGCACACACCAGGCCACGTTCGAAAAATCGTTTGGATACAGGCAACACGACCATCTCATTTGTACAGATTGCAATCATGTACTCGAATATTGTGATCCACGCATCTACAACATTCAAAAAATGGTGGAAGAAATTCACCAGCAAAAAGTGCTACATCATTCCCTCGTCATGTACGGAACGTGCACCAAAGAACATTGTGAAAATAGAAAATAACAACGCATTCATGCGCCAACAAGTTAGGTTAGGATTACTCTTTATTGTGCTTTTATTCTCTGCAAATCTGTTTGCGCAAGGAGGTGAAATAGAAGATGTTGAGTTCATCATCGAAAAAGACAGGAAAATCGAAATGCCTGAAATCATCAGGAATTTTGAAAAGAACAATACCGCTTTAAAACCTGCTCCTGCTCCCAAACAAACCTACAGCTACAAGCAATACACCATGGATATTTCCCCGGTCGAACCCAAACTTCGACTGGTACAATTGAAACAAGATCCTTTGGAAAAATTGTATCCTGGCTACGTGCGTGGAGGTTTGGGCAACTATGGAAGCACTTTGTTCGATGTCTTCATCAACAGCAAACGCACCAAAGATTATGCTTATGGCGCCAGTTTTCGCCATTTTGCTTCGGCCAATGGCCCAGTTCAAAACTCTGGCTGGAGCAGAAATCACCTGACAGGATATGGCAAGTATTTCTTGAAAAAAGCGACACTTGAAGGCGATTTTACCTACGGACGTGAACGCTACAATTTCTACGGATACGACCAGGAACGATTTAAAGACAGGGCTACAGATTCGGTGAGGCAGGTGTTTAATACAGTGGCTTTCAGAACCAGGTTGACCAACAACAAACTCGACAGCATCACCATCTACGATGCCCAGCTCAACTTTTTTAACCTCGCCGACCGCTACAATGCCGGTGAGTTTGAAGTGCAGGGTTTGCTGAATGGTTCTAGAAAGATAGATAAAACTTCATCTATTGAACTGCAAAGTGAGATTTCATTGAGCCGATACAGAGATTCGTCGAGCATCAGTAGAAATCTGTTCAGAATTCGCCCTACATATCATTTTCAGGCTTCAGGTTTCGGCATAGAGGCCGGGTTTAACTTTGTGTACACCAACGATACGGTTGGAAGCAAAGCACATTTTTACCCAATCCTTAAGGCTGCCTACGACTTCATTCCAGGCAAACTTAATTTGTATGCAGGTCTTGGTGGCGACATGGAAAAGCAATTGCTGAGAACTCACTTAGCAGCAAATCCATTTCTAGGGCCAAATCAGCGTGTTTTTCATACCAATCGATTTTTGGATCTTTATGTGGGTGCCAAAGCCACACCTATTTCCAATCTTACCGTTGATGCCTCATTGCAATTTGCCAACTATCGATGGTTGCCATTTTATATGAATGCAGGCTACGACAGCTCCCGGCTTATGATTGTATATGCGTCAGGAAGTAGTCGGGTGGTTAGGTTTAACCTATCTGGCCTGTATCAGGTGTCGAAAGAATGGCAGGTGGGTGCCCGCATGCAGCTACAGTCTTTTTCGCTTGATACGTTGAAGCGTCCTTACCATACACCAACCTTTCAGCTGGCAGGTTTTGCCAGGGCTAGCCTGAGCGAAAAAGTACTTGTTTATGCTGAATTGCAATATTACAACGGTATGTATGCCCGCACCATCCAATCGAAAAGCGAGAAGAAGTTACCAGGGTTTGCCAACCTCAACCTGAAAATGGAGTACCTGATTTCGGATCGATTTTCTGCGTTTGTTGAGGTAGACAATGCATTGAACCAAAAGAATCCGAGATTTTTGTATTATCCAACACGGGGAATACTATTTTTGCTCGGAGCTACAGCTTCATTTTGAAGCTGAAAGTAACCAAACATTGAAGCACACACCATGATAGAAGAAACACTCGAAGACCTGCTGCACGAACATGAAATGGTGGTGGTTCCGGGTTTAGGGGCTTTTCTTACCCAGGCAGCTCCAGCCGAAGTAAATTTTGGAAACCATCAGGTTTTGCCACCTTCCAAGTCTATTGTTTTCAATGCCAAGGTGTTGTCTGGTGGCAGTAAACTTACAGAGGCTCTGGCCCAAACACTTGGAACGAGCCAGGAACATGCACGTCAATCGATAGAAAATTACATCGAGGTTTTAAAGGAACAACTTGCCGTAGGCGGTCGAGCCTGGGTTGGTCGCTTGGGCGAATTGAGTATAAGTTCTGACGGTACCATTCAGTTTCAGGCCAATCCTAGTTTAAATTTGTTGTCCGACAGCTTTGGGCTGGCACCCCTTGAAGTTGTGCCTGTTGCCCTGCAAATTAGAAAACAAACCGAACGGAAAGGTTTTGTCGTACCTATCGATCCTGTCTATTCCGGCAAAGCCAGCCGTAGAAATGGTGCTAAAGTGAGGCAAATGGCAACCCGATTACTGCCAATAGCGGCTTCATTTACAGGGATACTCATAGCCGGGGCGGCCATTTATTGGCTAAACACAGGCCGAGCGCATGTTGAGATGGCAAGTTTTAATGTATTGACCCCGGAAAGTCAAGTGGAAGCCCCAATGGAACAACCTTCAATTGAACCAGCAGCGAGCCAACCAGAAAATAATATTTTGTCAACAGAAAAAGGCGGTACAACTGAAAACCCTGTTGAAGCAGACATTGAAAGTGCTCCTGTTGAATCCATTGAAAAAGAAGCTGAGGTTGCTACCATGTCCTATTTTGTAGTTGCCGGCAGTTTCTCAAAAGAAGAGAACCTGTTAAAAATGAAGGATTTGCTGGCTTCTAAAGGCTTTGAATCCATTGAATTAGAAGAAAAAACACCCGCAGGAGCTACCAGGGTAGCAGCCGCAGGTTTTGCAAGCAAAGAAGAGGCGAAGCAATTTATTGCAGAAAAACAATCCGACTTTCAGGAGCAACTTTGGGTTTACAGCAAATAAGCCATTGAATTTCACGTATTACGAACCATCGCATACAAACAAAAACACTTTTCATCATTTTTGCCGGCCAGAGCGCATTTGCCAACAAACCTCAGTATGAATAACATTCTTTTTATTTTAAGTCAGATCACCACAACCGACGAACCGGTAGCCAAAGAAAGTGTAACCATTTTAGACTTAGCCATCAAAGGCGGTTGGTTCATGATCCCCATTGTGGTGTTGTCCATTTTGGGTTTCTATGTGTTTTTTGAACGATTGATGGCTTTGAAAAAAGCAACTGCAGATCCAGAACAATTTATTGCAAAAATCAAGGAACTGGTGCTTTCCGGCGATATCAAAGGTGCCAAACTCCTTTGTGCACAATACAACACACCCGTTTCCAGGATGATCGATAAAGGCCTGAGTCGCATTGGGCATCCATTAAAAAACATTGAAGCTGCTATTGAAAACGTAGCTAAAATTGAATTGTACCTCCTGGAGCGTAACTTGCCCATTTTGGCAACCGTGTCGGGTGCTGCGCCCATGGTTGGTTTTCTTGGAACAGTGACTGGTATGATCGGTGCTTTTATTGCCATTGCCCAGGAAGAAGGAAACGTGAGTCCAAAATTGTTGTCGGCTGGTATTTATGAAGCCATGATTACCACAGCAGCAGGTTTGATAGTAGGTGTTATTGCGTATTTTTTCTACAACTATCTGGTTACTAAAATTTCAAAAGTTGTGCACCGCATGGAATACACGGCCATTGAGTTTCTCGACCTTTTGCAAGACGCTCGATAATATCTCCATTATGAATATTGAACGTAAAAATAAAATTGATACAAGCTTCAGCATGGCCTCCATGACTGATTTGGTATTTTTGTTGCTGATTTTCTTTATGCTGATTTCTAATTTTGTTACCCCTTCCGGTTTACCTGTCAATCTGCCTTCCAGCAAAGCTTCAAGCATAGCGCTACAAAAAATGGAAGTCACCATAACCAAAGATCTGCGCTATTTCATCAACGGAAAGGAAGTGTCGTTGCAGCAAATAAGGCCAACGCTAGCTGCAGAACTGAACGGGCAAGAAGGTTCGGTAGTTTTAAACATTGACAAGGATGTTCCCGTTGAACACTTTGTGCGGGTGGCCGGCATAGCCAACGAGCTAAAAGCCAAAGTTTCTATAGCCACTCGTCCAGAATAAAGAAAAACGCATGCGATTTATTATGGTGACCCTTTGGGTCATTTCTGTGGGAGGCTATTTATACAACCTGTTCACTACTTATGGCAATATGACACCTCATATCAGCTTTCCGATTTTGGGAAGTTTTGTATCCAAAGACGTGTACTTTTTTGCTTTCACAGGTCTGTTTATGGCCTTCGCTTTTGTGTTTTATGCCCTCAATCAGGTTATTTACAGGTTGCCCAATCATCTGTTTGTGATTCCCAACAAGCAGTTTTGGCTTTCTACAATCGACAACAAAAGGGCGTTGAGGTATTTACTGGTCAATTGGAATTACGCTGCTGCCACAGTGGTCAATTACTTTTGCATGTACATCATGTTGATAGCTGAGGCTGAAAACCATTACGAAGGTGAAATCGACAATGCCTTGGATTGGTTCTACAAACCCGGCTTGGTGATGTTTGCCAGTTTGGTGCTGCCCTTTTTTCGCCTTATGGTCTCGAAAGTCAATTTTGGAGAAAGAGATACAGATTGAACGCAGTGGCTTTTGGCCAATTGCCTCAACCTTATATACCATCAAAAATATCTTTGAGGTATCTTGTTTTCGATATCCCTCTTTTCAAAGCGATGTAAACTTCTTTTAAGTCGTTCAAAATTTGTTAGTTGGTTCGTTCATCAGTTTCTTTTTCTTTAGATTGAATCAATTTGATGAAAGTAGCTCGTTGGCTTTCGGTCAAATGGCTGCGAGTTTGGCTGGTTAATTCGCTTAAACAGAGCCGGGCAGTAAGTTGAATAACTGTCTCCTGCTGGAATAAGATAATGTTGCAGCTAGTCAAAGGTAAAGAAAAACTGAATATAGCTGCATGAGTCCGCTTGCTTGTTTAGTGATGAAAAACCTTAAAAAAAGCTGTAAAAGCTAACTCAGACAAACACAATAAGTACTGAGAAAAACGATCCCTCTTTAAACCATTTCTGCTTACTTGCATCATAGCTCCAAATCTATTCATGGTAAACGAAGCACTCATTTTAGAAGCCTTAAAACATCCTTCAACAAAAAGGAAAGGTTTCGATCAATTGGTGTTAGCCTGTCAGAAACAGGTGTATTGGCTGGTGAGGAAAATGGTGATTGACCACGACGAAACCAATGACCTCACTCAAGACATTTTCATTAAAGTTTGGCATAATATCGATGGTTTCGAAGGTAATTCTAAACTATATACCTGGATCTACCGAATTGCTGTTAACGAATGCCTGGCGCATTTGAGAAAAAGAAAACAACGACAAATGATTTCTCTAGAGGCAGTTGACAACGAGTTGGTTGGCTACCTTGATCAGTCGGGTTTGGCGGATGGTGAGCATATTCAAATGTTGCTGCAAAAGGCCATTCTCACCTTGCCAGACAAGCAAAAAATGGTGTTTAACCTGAAATATTTTGAAGAAATGAAATACGAGGACATGTCTGCAATGATGGGCACCTCAGTGGGTGCGCTGAAAGCCTCTTTTCATTTGGCCATGAAGAAAATTGAAACCTACATGCTCAACCAATCTATTGTGTATGGAAACTGAAAAATTGCCTGAGATTCTGACCAAGCCGATACTTAAGAAACTGCCATTTCAGGTGCCGGAAGGGTATTTTGCGGGGTTTTCTGCAAACCTGAATGAACGGATGAACCTAGAAGCAGAGGAAGAAAGCGATGTGTTTTCAAAACCTGAGTATGAGGGTTTAAACTGGTCAATACCCAGTGGCTACTTCGATACCCTACCTGAAATGATTGGCAAGCGAATCGACCATGAAACAGCACAGCATGCTACCAAAATCGTGAGCATGTGGTCTAGATGGAAGGTTTTGGCCGCCGCCGCCTCAGTACTGCTTCTTTTGTTTGTAGGGCTAGATTATTTCAAAACTTCCGAACCTAACTACAGCCCCGAAAATCTTGCTTTAGCAGGGGAGGACATTGAAAAGTATCTGTTGGAAGCTAATTGGCAAGATCAACCGCAAGTGCAAATTTGGCTGGCAGGACAAGATGCCCCTTTACAAAACAACGAATGGCTGAATGAAATTGACCATGAAACAATTGAAAATGAACTGGAAAACTACGATGATGAACTTTTCACAAACTAAAATGCTACTTACAGCAGGGGGATTTTTCTTTTTGCTAGCAACAGAATTGTTGGCTCAAATGCCTGCCAACGACAGGATTCAGGCTAATAAGGTGGCCTTTATCACCAACAAACTAAACCTCACGCCTAAGCAAGCTGAGCAGTTTTGGCCTATTTTCAATGAGTTTGAAACCAAGCGTAAAGATTTGAAGGGAACATTTAAGGAAAGTACAGAAATGGCTCAAGGTGAAATGAGCGACAATCAGGCAAAAGATGAGGTTAAAAAAATGCTTCAAGGCCGGCAGCAAGAAGTTGACCTCGAAAAAGAATTTGCAGACAAATTTATGAAAGTAATTACTCCCAAACAGTTACTTACCTTGTTCCACAGTGAAAAAGAATTTACCCGCATGCTGGTGAAGCGACTGCGGGAAAAACGAGGCGGTCGTCGGGAATTTTAATACTTATTGTCTGGAGAAAGTGCTGAAAAACTGTTTTTCTGCCGCTGTTTTCACCACAAGTCTGAAAATACCGGTGGGCAATGAGCTGGTTTGAATAGACGCCCGTAGGTTCACAATTTCCACTTCTCCACTTTGAATTTTTTTGCCGTTCAAGTCTATCACGTCATATTGTGCATTCCCCAATTCGCTGATCGGTAGTGCAATGGTGATGGATTCAACAGCAGGATTTGGGAAAACCTGAAATTTTCCAAGGCTCCTTTTATTGCTTATTGAGGTAACCAAATATACCACCTTTGAGTATGTGGGTATCCCATAACCTACTCGATTGTTGGGTGTTGCACTTGAATCGCCCGCCATTTTTATGGCCTGAATCAGATCGACTGCCTTGATGTTTGGAAACTTTTCCATCAATCCGGCTACGAGTCCTGCTATCATAGGACTTGCAAAAGAAGTGCCGCTTCCAGTTCTGATTTCGCTTCGGGTCGTGTGGTCTACTATCGTATTTCCCACCCCCATGGCTACAATATCAGGCTTTATTCTGCCATCGGCTGTTGGGCCTCTGGAACTGAATCCTGCATAGGTACGTGTAGAAGATACTGCACCCACTGTCAATATTGAATCTGCATCTGCCGGCGCACTAATGTACCCGCCCCACGAAACATTTCCCCCGGAATTTCCTGCGCTGGTTACCACTATCATGCCTTTGGCTCCGGCTATTCTTGCTGCTTTCGAAATGATGGTGGTGTTGCCATCCAACATGCTGTAGGTATAGTCTTGTGCCGGATTGTCAAAATCAATATATCCCAACGACGAGTTGATTACATCTACTCCCAGGCTGTCGGCTTTTTCGGCGGCTACCAGCCAATAGGCACATTCAATTTCATATTCTGTACTTGCATCTTCGGTTCTGAATAAATACAGATTGGCGTCATAAGCCCCTCCCATTAATTTGCCAGGCAAATATGCTGATATATTCGACAATACTTTAGTGCCATGGTCATGGGTTCGGAACACATTGGGTGTTCTGTCCACAAAGTCGTAGCCGCTTTTGTACAATCCATTGGCGAAATGATATTCAAAGGCTTCGTGGGTGTCTACTGCAGGAAAGCCCGAATCAAATACTGCCACACTTACTTGCTTACCTGAAATACCTTCTCGGTGCATGGAATCGATGCCAAGAAGATTGATTTGAGCTGTAGAAGTTCCATATTCAAAGGTTGTTTCCACAGATTGTGAGTTCGACTCAATTACTTGATTTTCATTGCGCACACCTGAATTACTGGGCAATTGTAGTATTTGGCCTCTTTGTACAAATGGAAGACTAAGAATGGTGCTGAGCTGGGCAGTTGTTGCTTCAACAATGATTCCATTCAGCCATTTGGTCTTGTACAAAACCTCGGCTCCTGTCGCATTAATTTGCGAGACATAACCTGGATTAACCGGCAAGTCCCGATTGTCGAGCTGTACATTGTTTTTCTGCCGACGGGTCAAAGCTTTGGCCGAAAGAAACTCAGTGGGTCTGTCGAGCGAAAAAGGAGAATTGGCTTTGTCTCTGAAGTAGATCAGGTGTTTTTCGGTTTGCCCAAAAGTTTGCAAACCAGTGATGAGTAGCAGACCCAAAAAGATTTTAATTTTTACCATATCGAATTAAACGAAAGTGTCTGATTTTTCCTTGTTCTATGGCACCTGTACAAGGCAAAGGATTGGTTTTGTAGCTAATGGCTGTTTGTTCTTTTTCCACCAAGCCCACATTGGCCGCAAAGCGTTCAGATCGCTTAATCAAGCCTACACAACTGGAATCCATGTTATGAACAACTGTAAGGGTTGGAAGTTCAAGGCCCGGGACTATTTCCCGCACTTTTCCAAGGCTCTTGATTTGATAAACTTCGCCATCGCCCAGTTTGTTTGGGTGATATGCGTCGCCATTCCAGGTTAGATTTTCTTTTACAGGGAAAATTAGCTTTACCAAAGGTCGGTTGTTTTCTACCAGAAATGCTTGATTTTCATTTGAATAAGCCAGAAAAGTTGAATCAGGCAAGTATTCTCTCAATGTGTCGAACGATTTTTCAATCTTGAACACAAAACGCATTTGCCCGGCAGGGTTAGCAAAGGAATCGCTTACAGTTACTTTTCTAAAAAATGTACCCCTTGTTGTATCGCCTGAAAAAGAATATTCAACGGTATCGACTTTGTAAATCCAAAACAAGCCTGTTTGTAAAGGGAAATATTCATATCCCAAATTAGCGGTATCGGGCTGTAGTTCAACCTGACGACAAGACGCCAAACCCAGTACACTGGCAACAAACAAATATTTGATTAAATCCTTCATGCGTAAATAATTAAGGATCCATGGTAGCCTTTCCAATCACAATACCCATCACTACAGCCCAGGCCACAGCCACTCCCATAACCACGTACAACCAAACATAAATCCTGTCTACTTGTTTTTGGGCTTCGTAATAGAGGTTTCTGCCTAAATCTGCCTGGTCGTCTTCGAGCATCACCAAGGGCCTGATGTTGTTTTGAAACAGGGTGTAACTTCGTCTGGTGAACAGGTCTCTGGCTTTCTCTTTATCACCTCGTTTACTGTAATGTAAAATGCTGTCTTCCAATGCAAGGTATCGTTTGTGCGCCTTCACAAAAGTCTTCAAATCCTTGGCTTCCCGAGGATCCATGATATAAGAAGAAGTGGTGTATTTTTTCAGTACCGAGTCCATTTTGTGGTTGTTGACGGCAATGTCTGACTCAAGTTGGCCGTAATTTTCAATGGAGACACCTGTCAGATGCTCTTCAAGGTGAAATCTGTTTTGGTACTGTAATTCAACCAACCTGGCCATGTCGAGCGCAGGAATGAGGCGTTGCTGAAAAAGCTTTCTGAACTGAACGCTGATTTGCTTTACGCCTGTAATTGAAAAAATGCCTACACCAATAAGCAGAAAAAACAGTGTCAGGAAAATCTGCACAATTTTCCTTGCGTCTTTGTTGCTTTTAAACCACCTCATGCCTGCAAATGTACCTTCATTTGAAGTGAGTAAAAAATCGGTGTAGGTACATCATCGAACTTACACTTTTTTTCGAAGCCAGCCATGCTGCAATTTTTGTTGCGCTGGAGTGGCTTTAGGGTCTTGAACAAGCTTGTAAGAAACTTGTTGGTCGGGCACAACCGGCAAACTCAACTGCCTCAACTCTCCATTTTTTCTGGACACTAGTAAGTGAACCATATCCCCTGCTTTTTTTCCGATAAGCATACTGCTAAACTCTGCTGTTAAACGCTGATTATCAACCGTTAAAATTTCATCATTCACATAAAGGCCTTCTTTAAATGCTGGGTAATCTCTGATGGTTTGGGTTACTATAAATTTGCCGTTTTGGTTAGAGATGGTAGCACCAATAGTAGGTAAAAACTGGCCATCATTTTTATTGATTAATAACAGACCCACTGGCGAAAACAATGCTTGCAAATCAATGGCTTCCGTTGAATGTACCCATCGATCTAACAACGGTTTCAAATTTATTTTAGCAACCTTTTGCATGGCATTTTCCAACTCCGAGGCTGTAAATCCTCTGTTTTTTTCGAGATAATAATCTTTCCAAAGCAACTTGAGCAAATCATCAAGATTGGCTTTTCCTTGAGTCGATTGGAGTATAGCCAGGTCAAGTGCCAAAGATGCAACAGCTCCTTTGGTGTAATAATTTGTGGCACTATTGGGAGAATTTTCTGTGGGTCGGTAATACTTGATCCAGGCGTCGAAACTGGCATCGGATAAAGATTGAAACTGGTTTCCTTTTCCGTTGATCACGTAGTTCATGTTGCTACATATCACATCAAAAAACTTTTCCTCGTTGGAAAGACCAGCCCGGTACATGATGAAATCGTCGTAGTAACTGGTCCAACCTTCTACTGTCCAGAGTTGGCTGCAGTACACTTCTTCATGGTAATTGAAGGGCCCTAATTCAATAGGTCTGATGCGTTTTACATTCCAGAGATGAAAATATTCGTGAGCTACAAGCGACAGAAAATTGTAATAATCCTTTTCGTTGCTGTATGTATTTCTATTCACCAAGAGACTTGTGCTGTGGCTATGTTCCAACCCTCCCCCACCAGTAGCCAGGTTGTGAATGATAAATGTGTAATCTTGGCAAGGGTGAGTTCCAATTACTTCTGTGGCAGCTTTTACTATGCTGGCCATGTCTAGCTTCAGCTTCGCCACATCGTAGTTGGCATTTCCAACCATGGCAACCGTGTGATTTACACCAGAAGCCTCGAAGGAAAAAACATCAGGATTGCCAACCAAAATCGGGCTATCGACAAGTTCATCATAATTGGTTGCCTGCCAGGTTTGTGTTTTTCCGGAAACTTGTTTTAACGCTGTAACCACTTTTGCCCATTGGCTCGGTTTGTTAATTTGCACCTCGCAAGGAAAGTTGAGCGCAGGTTTGTAAAAACAAAAAATGGAAGCTCCGTTCATATAGGCTTGATATTCATCAACATAACTTGTGCGAACTGTTAGGTCAAAGGCATAGACGAGGTATTTGATTTTAACGAGTTTAGAGCCACAGGTGCTGATTTTCCAGGTATTTTTTGTGCTTTTTGTGCAAATTAAGGGTTCTGACTTATCATTGAAAGACTGTAATTGTTCAACATGGCGGGCATACTCACGAACCAGGTAGGAGCCAGGTGTCCAGACAGGTAAGCTCACTTCAATACTTTGTGTTGCTCCCTTTACAAAATGCGATTTTTCAATGCCTGAAATGGTCATTTCAACTTCCACGTAATGGGTATGCGGGTTGCTAAAGCCAAGAACATAAGAAACCTGAGGTGTTGCAAATGTGTGGGTTGTCATGGAATAAGAAAGAATAATGAGCAATAGCGGAATTCGAAGTAAAAACATGGCTGCAAAAAAAGGCTTTTAAATGGTAGTTGACACCCTATTTCAAATTGAGTTGAAGCAAATTGTTACAAATTTTTGGTAGACTGACTTCAAGTCTGTTTTTTGCCCTTAGAATCAGAATCGTTATGAAGATAGATGCCCATCAGCATTTTTGGTATTATGAACCCGTTGAATTTAGCTGGATCAACGATGACGCTAAATTTCTTAGGCGGGATTTTTTACCCGGCGACCTGAAACCGGAGCTCGCCAAGTTTGGCTTCGATGGCACTGTGGCTGTTCAGGCTCCGCAGCGGATCGACGAAACTGCTTTTTTGTTGAAACTAGCCAATGAAAATGATTTCATAAAAGGAGTAGTTGGCTGGGTAGACTTGCAGGCCAAAGACCTGGAAAAACAGCTCGAAGCATGGCAAAGCGAAACGTTGTTGAAAGGATTCAGACACATCGTTCAGGCGGAAACCGATAATAATTTTCTGCATAAGAAGGAATTTAAAGCCGGTGTAAAAACACTTGGAAAGCGAGGCTACACCTACGACATACTGATTTACCCGGTTCAACTTCCAGCAGCCATCACGTTTGCCAAAGAATTGAACGACCAAAAACTGGTACTCGACCATATTGCAAAGCCCTACATAACCTGGCAAGAAAAAGAACCATGGGCTGCACAAATCAAGGAATTGGGCAAACTGGAGCATGTTTTTTGTAAAATATCTGGACTGGTGACCGAAGCGGATTGGAAACGCTGGAAAGCCAAAGATTTTGATTTTTACCTCGACACTGTTTTGCAGGCTTTTGGGCCATCACGACTCATGTTCGGCTCAGACTGGCCTGTTTGTCAAGCAGCTGCTACTTACAGCCAAACCCATGAACTTGTTTCCAGGTTTGCTGCCAAATTATCCGACTCAGAAAAAGCGGACTTGTTTGGCGAAACCGCAGTTCGGTTTTATAATTTGAAATAAACAAGCCACACGATTTTGGACAAAGCCGCCACTGAGGAAAAGGTATATCAGATTGGGTTAACTATGGTGCCTGGCATTGGCGATTATCTTACCAAAACACTTGTAGCTTATTGTGGCAGTGCTGAAGCTGTTTTTTCCACACCCGCTTCCAAACTATTAAAAATTCCTGGAATCGGAAAAGGAATTGCGCAAGCCATTAAACCCAATCTGGTACTGCCAAATGCGGAAAAGGAGTGGGAGAAATTGCAAAAAATCGGCTATAAGGCCATTTTTTTCACAGATGCCGAATATCCTTTTTTACTGAAACAGGCCAATGATGCTCCAGCCATGTTGTATGTGGCAGGCCCTGCTGATTTGAGTCCTGAAAAAAGTATTGCCATTGTTGGAACCCGAAAAGCAACACCTTATGGTCGGGAAATGGCAGCTTCTATTGTGGCAGGACTGGTAGCATATCAGCCAACCATCATAAGTGGTTTGGCGTTTGGAATAGATGTAGCGGCTCATAAAACGGCACTTGAATGTGGCTTGCCTACTATAGCTGCCATGGCTACGGGACTCGATGTTACCTATCCAAACGAACACAAAACTATTGCCGCAGAAATGGTGCGAACAGGTGCTTTAGTTACTGAAAATGTGTTAGGCACTAAACCAGAGGCACCTTATTTTCCAGCCAGAAACCGGATCATTGCAGGACTTTGTCCACTAACAATTGTAGTGGAAGCAGCAAGTAGGGGTGGAGGACTTATCACTGCTGACATTGCATTGGCCTATGACCGGGAAGTGATGGCCGTACCTGGAAATGTTGGTTTTAAATACTCTGAGGGCTGCAACAAACTTATTTTGCTCAATAAAGCATCTATTTACACTTGTCCAGATGATATCGTGAATTTGTTGGGCTGGGAATTGGGATCCAAGTCGAAGCCTAAGCCGGCAAAAGCTGTGAGCCTGAGTAGCTTTTCTGAGGAAGAACAAAAACTTGTAAAGTCACTGCATCTGGAAAAAGAAGTACAAATAGACGACCTGTCGTGGAAAACTAGCTTAGGGATAAACCAGTGTGCATCCATGCTGCTCAGCCTCGAATTTCAAGGATTTGTAAAAGCCCTACCCGGCAAAAAATTTCGCTGGATAGGGCCTGAAATTTCGAATGATTAAACGTCGATTTTGGCGTATTTCGCATTTCGCTCGATGAACTCCCTGCGAGGAGCAACTTCATCGCCCATCAGAATAGAAAACAGGTGATCGGCTTCTGCAGCAGATTCAATGGTTACTTGTTTCAAGGTTCGTTTTTCCGGATCCATGGTGGTACTCCACAACTGTTCCGGGTTCATTTCACCAAGACCTTTGTAGCGCTGAATACCAACATTTTCTTCCTTCCCATCTCTTGCCAATTCTTTCACAGCACGTTCACGCTGTTCTTCGGTCCAGCAATAGATTTCGTCTTTTCCTTTTTTCACAAGGTAGAGCGGCGGTTGGGCAATGTAGATGTAACCTGAATCGATTAATGTTTTCAGGTATCGGAAGAAGAATGTGAGAATCAAGGTACGAATGTGGCTACCATCAACGTCGGCATCGGTCATGATGATTACTTTGTGATAACGTAACTTGTTGGTATTCACTGCCTTGGGGTCGTCTTCTACTCCAAAGGTTACACCCAATGCAGTAATCATATTCCTGATTTCTTCATTGTCATATATGCGGTGCTCCTGCGCTTTTTCTACGTTCAGTATTTTACCTCGCAAAGGCAAAATGGCTTGGAAAGCACGGTTTCGGCCTTGTTTGGCACTGCCACCGGCTGAGTCACCTTCCACCAAATAGATTTCACAAACACTAGGATCAGATTCTGAACAATCGGCCAGTTTTCCGGGTAAGCCAGTTCCAGATAGTACATTCTTCCTTTGAACCATTTCACGTGCTTTTTTGGCTGCATGGCGAGCCTGCGCAGCTAAAATCACTTTGTTTACAATGATTTTTGCCTCTCTCGGATGTTCTTCCAGATACATTTCCAGAATTTCAGAAACCGTAGTTTCCACGGCACCCATCACTTCGCCGTTGCCCAATTTGGTTTTGGTCTGCCCTTCAAATTGAGGTTCTTGCACTTTTACTGAAATAATGGCAGTAAGTCCTTCTCTGAAATCTTCGCCTGAAATTTCAATTTTCAGTTTTTCCAGCATGCCCGACTTGTCGGCGTAGCTTTTTAGTGTTCTGGTGAGTGCTCTTCTGAAACCTGAAACGTGTGTACCGCCTTCAATCGTGTTGATGTTGTTGACATAGGAAAACACATTTTCATTGTAACCTGTGTTGTACATCATGGCAACCTCCACAGGCATTCCTCCTTTGTCGCCTTCTACATAAATAGGCTCTGGTATAAGTCCATCACGGGTGGAATCTATCCAAAGTACAAATTCTTTCAATCCTCCTTCGGAATGGAACGACTCCTTCATAGGCTCGCCCGCTTCGTTCAGTTCTCGGTTATCTGTAAAATTGATGGTGATACCTTTGTTCAAAAACGAAAGTTCTCTCAAACGATTCGATACCGTTTCGAACTTAAATTCGGTAACGGTAAAAATGCTTGCATCTGGTAAAAAGGTAACAATGGTTCCATTTTTCGAACTTTCGCCCACGACTTTTACTGGATACAACGGCGCACCACAAGAATATTCTTGCTGGAAAATTTTACCTTCCCTGTGCACTTCAACCAACAAATGAGAAGACAAGGCATTGACACAAGATACCCCGACACCATGCAAACCACCGGAAACCTTGTAAGTGTCCTTATCGAATTTACCACCGGCGTGTAACACTGTCATTACAACTTCTAATGCCGAACGCCCTTCTTTGGTGTGAATTCCAGTAGGAATTCCACGACCATTGTCGGTTACTCTAACCGAGTTGTTTTCTAAAATTTCAACATCAATCTGGTTGCAATAGCCGGCAAGGGCTTCATCGATCGAGTTGTCTACAACTTCCCAAATCAGGTGGTGGAGACCTTTCAGACCAATATCGCCAATGTACATGGCAGGTCTTTTTCTTACTGCTTCCAGGCCTTCAAGCACCTGGATATTATCGGCAGAATAATTGGCTTTATCTGTTGCTGTTAGTTCGCTCACTTCAGGTTGATTACGTATTAAAAATTTTAACGAATTGCCCCGCAAAAGTAGTAAAAAATACCCACTTTCCCCAGCCTTTCTCCAATAGTTAAACGTTTAAAACGTACCTGCGCTCAACATCACCAATGTGCAACCTTCAACTACTTCAATTCCTTTTTGCATGGCCTGTTGGGCAAGCTTGGGATTTTCGGTTCCCGGATTGAAAATGAGCCGTTTGGGATTTAATGAATAAATAAATTTTTCCCAATAAGCTTGATGTGCGGGCGAAACGTAAATCGTAATGGTGTCTACGGCTTTTATGACACTGAAATCTGTTTGAATAGGTAAACCAGCGCAAAGGCCAGGATGGAGGCCCACATTCACTGCTTGAAACTTATACTGCTGTAGCCTAGCCGATGCAAGATAACTGTAACGATTTGGATTTTCGCTTGCGCCAAGCACCACTATGGTCATACCTTGGGTAGCAAGAAACGCAGGTCAATACCTATTTCAAATACGACCCTGAAAATGATCAGAAAAGCCATTAAACTTAAAAGCGGCAATAGCTTTATGGTCAGTTTTTCAGAGTTTTTGATCACGTTTACTTCGTAGTAAAACCTTTGGGCAATATACAAAGGCACAACAGAAGTAAACATCATTGCCATAATCAAAAATTCATAATATGTAATCTGAGGTGATTTGAGCATAGTAAGGATCAAAATGCCTGTTAACCACGGAAACAAAGCCACAAATGATATGAACCTCCAACGGCGATGTCTTACCAATAGAGTTTGTTTTACGGCCATTTGAAGGAAAAATTTTACCGAAAAAAACCCTACCACAAACATAAAAATGAGACAAAAAATTGCCACAGCATATTCAACTTCTGCTGGTATGGCAGCCCAATTCGAAGCATGCCTAAAACCAGAACGGGAAATAACCCCAGCTACATAAGCTCCAAAAAAGAGGTTGAAAGCATGGTGAAACATCCATAAAAAGTAAAGTCGCAGCCAGCTTCTTGTTTTTCGCCAATAGAAAAAGAAACGTAATGCAATAAATCCAAAAATCAGACAAACAATTGGCCCGGAGGCATACGTATAAATAACAACAACATTGGAGTTTGACGTCCACCAGGAAATAGGGACATCAAAAAACCATTTATGATAATAAACAACAGTTGGAATGGCGAATGAAGTGCCAACCAAGCCTGTTACCAATAAATAAATGATATTTATAGGCAAATAAGCGCCTACAAAGCAGGCCGTTGAATAGAAATAAGTATAGAAGAGTTTAGACCAATCACTTTGTTTGTCTTCAACTAAATTCTCTTGTTCCATGTATAAACCCTAAGTAAGTGCGCAATATAAACACAGGAATATCAATAAATCTATATTGTTCGATTTGTGAATAGAAATAATCGATGTAGCTCCTTATTCACATACAATTTAAACCTGTCAGTGACCCCGAATGATGTCGACAGGATCGATGCGAGCGGCTTTTCTCGCAGGAAAATATCCTGCTAAGGCCGTAGACACAATAGCAAAAGCAAAACCAGCCAGGTAAAACATGGGATCAAAGTTGATGTTGAGGTGGTCGAGGGTTACCAATCCTTTTACGTTAACTTCTACTTTCGATGCAATGACGCAAGCTAAGTAACCATGAGCCAAGCCCAACAAGCCTCCAATAAATCCTATCACCAGTGCTTCTATCAGAAAGAGATGTCTAATATCACGGTTCTTAAACCCGATGGATTTTAAAATGGCGATGTCGGTCATTTTTTCATAGATCATCATCATTAAGATATTGAATATCCCAAAACCAGCCACGATCAAGATGGAGGCAATGACCAAATAGGTGGCAATATTTTGAATTTTAAACACCCCAAATATGCCTGCATTAGCTTCTTTCCAGCTTTCTGCTTTGTAGCCAAACATGTTGTGAAGGTTTTCCGAAAGCTGGTCTGCTTGGTCCACTTTGCGCAGCTTGATGCTGATGTCGGTGATGTAAAGCATGTCTCGATTCATCAGTTTTTGTGCCATCCGCAAGTTTGAATAGGCTCTGTTGTCATCTATGGCAGTAATTCCTGTCTGGCTTATAGCCAGCACCTTCATATCAAGCACCGCATTGGTGGTGCTCACAGAAATGATATCATTTACTTTTGCACCTAACTTCTGCGCAACTCCCAATCCTAAAATAAGGCCGTTGTTTATCGTTTTCATTTGCCTGAAATCACCTGCTATAATGTCTTTGTTCAGGTTAAAAAGCGCATCTTCTTTTTCAACTTCCACACCATAAATGGTAGCAGGAATTTGCTTATAGCCTGCCTTCAAAATGGATTGAGTAGATGCACTTGGTGTGGCGCCCAACACATTGGGCATTTTTTCAAGAAGCTTTATAATGCCATTGGCATTTCTGATTTTCTTGTCTCCATCCTTGATTTTTTGGTTTCGCACAACCACCAAACCCAGCTTTTTACCTGCTGCTTTTTCCACAAGACTCACAGGATCTTTTTCAGGATCGTTGTAAATGCGAATATGAGGTGAGTTGTTGATGATCTTATCGATCATGTAATTCTGCAAACCTGTAATGAGCCCAGCCTGAAATATAAAAACGGTAATGCCAAACATTACGCCCAGCATGGCCACAATGGTCTGACGCTTTTTTGACCAAAGGTGAATAAAAGCTATTTTTAGAACCGGGCGGTTTGCAAGTATTTCGAGCATTATTTCACCACTTCATCTTTGGCTGTAATTCCCGAAACGATTTCAATGTGTTCGATATTCTGGATACCGGTTACCACCCAAACTTTTTCTGTTTTACCTCCTTTTCGCACTTTCACCGAATCATTTTTAACAAAATAGCGAGGCAATACCATGGCGTTCTTTTTGGTTTGTATAATGATATTTGCTTCGAAAGTAGCCCCTGCAAAAATCTGAATGCCTTGTGGCAAATCAATGCTTGCCATCGCTTTCACAGATTTGCTCATCTGGCTTATTTTAGGATAGATTTTCTTTATTCTTCCTTGAAAATACGTTCCAGTAAACGCTTCAGAACTGTAAATTACGTTTTGCCCATCGGCCAAATAATTGAGGTCAGCTTCGTCGACCTGCAACTCCACTTCAAACTGATCGGGCCTTCCAATTTCCATCACCACCATTTGTGGGTTTAGCAGTTCGCCTGGTTTGCCGATCACATCATACACCTTACCGTTGATGCTGGAATAGTAAGTGAAATCGTTTTTATTGGTCACCTGAGCATCATACAGGTTTTTGGCATTGCGCACATCGTTTTGGAGTTTTTCCCTGTTTAGCAGCAAGTTAGCCTTAGCCTTGTTGAGTTGCTTTTTGCTGGCTGTGTACTGTGCCTCGGCTGCATCCAAACCAGCCTGGGTGCCAATGTTGTTTTCCAACAATTTTTTTGCTCTGACATAATTCGAAGAATCCAGCAAATATTTTGAATTGGCAGTGGCAATGTCTTGTTTAATTGTATTGAGTGCTGGCGAAGTACCAGAGGCATTTCTTTGGGCAAATTCCAGGTTATTTTTGGCCGTGTTCACCGAAAAATTCGTCACTTCATTTTTCATGGTAAAAAGGGCTTGCCCAGCCGCCACCGAATCGCCCACTTCCACAAAAATTTCTTTGAGATATCCCGGCACACTCACGTTGATGCGGTAATAATCAAGTGGAAATATTTTACCTGAGGCATAAATGGCCTCAGTAATATCCATGGATTTCAACTTGACCGACTCGCTCTTTTGGCCACAAGACCAGGAGAGCGCAACAATTAGAACGAAACAAAAAATAAACTTAATATGATCCATACCTGCAAGGATGTTCGCAAAAAAAGGCAAAAAACACGGAGACCCAATTTTGCATGGTTACATTCCTTTTTTTATTTCATTTGAGGCAGAATTTAAACACACATGAGAAAGCTTCGTTGGTTTTGGTATTTGTTAGGTCTGGTTTGCCTGGTACATCAGCCTGTTTTGGCACAAGTGCCTTCACCTGGTGCAGTTCAAAAAGAACGCATCGTGCTTTTGGGTGGCACCATTCACGTGGGCAATGGGCAGGTGCTCGACAATGGTTTCGTAGTGTTTGAGGCCGGCAAAATCACAGCAGTTGGCCAGGGAACCGCTCCGACTGGTGCAGGTAAAGTCATTGACGTAAAGGGAAAACGAGTGTATCCTGGTCTTATTTCGCTTAACACGCCTTTAGGTCTCACTGAAGTAGATGCCGTTCGGGCAACAGTAGATATGACCGAATCGGGCAATTTAAACCCAAACGCCAGGGCTTTGATAGCCTACAACACAGATTCTGACATCATTCCAACCATTAGAAGTAATGGAATACTCTTGGCGCAAACAACACCAAGAGGGGGTTTGTTGAGTGGAACTTCTTCCGTAGTACAACTGGATGCCTGGAACTGGGAAGATGCGGCCTACAAAGCAGACGATGCTGTTCACATCAATTTTCCACCGTCTTTTCAAAGAACAGGCTGGTGGGCAGAGCCAGGTGGTTCTGAAAAAAATAAAGAGCGGGAAAAAGCAGTTCAAATCATAGAAACCTTGTTGAGCGATGCATCTAACTATGCAAAGCAGTCCAATTCAAAGGATTTTAATATCAAATTAGAAAGCCTGAAAGGACTTTTCGATGGAAGGAAAAAACTATTTGTTCACCTGGAAGCAGCCCAGGATTTTATAGAAGCACACAAACTGTCATTAAAATATGGCGTGAAACAAGTGGTTTGGGTAGGTGGCAATGAATGTCATTTGATTGTGGATTATCTGAAACAAAACAATGTTGCCGTAGTGCTGGAACGATTGTATCGGTTGCCCGATAAAATGGATGACGATGTGGATTTGCCTTACCGACAGCCTTATTTATTGCAGCAAGCAGGCGTGATTTACAGCTTCGATTATAGCGGAGACATGGAGGTGATGGGAAGTCGAAATCTTCCATTTGTGGCTGGAGCAGCTGTGCGATACGGTTTAACCAAAGAACAGGCTTTAGGTGCCATTTCACTCAATGCGGCACGCATTTTGGGAATTGATCAACGAGTTGGTTCCTTGGAAGTGGGAAAAGATGCCAATATTGTGGTATCTGACGGGGATTTGCTCGATGTGGCCACCAACAAGGTAGGTCTGGCTTTCATTCAAGGTCGCAGCGTAAACCTGGACGATAAACAAAAACAACTGAACCGAAAATTTGCCGAAAAATACGGCGTCAAATAGTTCGTAACACTTTGTCATGCAAACACATAAAACTTTGAAAAATCTATATCTGGTCTTGTTTTCATTCGCTTTGGTGAACATCGTTTGGGCACAAACCCCAACAGCAAATACCCTTTCACCTGAAGAGCAAAAACAAGGCTGGAAACTGCTTTGGGATGGCAAAACCACCAACGGTTGGCGGGGCGTGTACAAAGAAAAATTTCCAGCTACAGGTTGGGAAATAAAAAATGGCGAATTGATGAAAGTTAAATCTGCTGGTGGCGAATCTGTAGCAGGTGGCGATATCATCACAGTTGACCTATTTGACAACTTTGAACTCAAGCTTGAATTTCAGATTACTCCAGGAGCCAACAGTGGCATCAAGTATTTTGTAACCGAACGACAACCAAAACCAGAAGGTTCGGCGATTGGGCTTGAGTTTCAAATTCTCGACGATGCCTTGCACCCTGACGCCAAATTGGGTAAAAATGGAAATCGCAAAATGGGCGGACTCTATGACCTGATGACTGCGCCTGAAACTAAAAAAGTAAATGCAACCGGTAGCTGGAACGAAGCCAGAATTGTTTCAAAAGGAAATCATGTTGAGCATTGGCTGAACGGAGAAAAACTCATTGAATATGAGCGAGGTTCGGAATCGTTCAAGGCATTGGTGGCAGAATCGAAATACAAAAAGTGGGAGAACTTTGGCGAAGCTCCAAAGGGCCACATTTTGCTCCAGGACCATGGAGATGAAGTAAAATTCAGGAATATAAAGCTGAAGGAATTATAATAGTAAAGAGGGCAGGCTTATACGAGCCTCAAACCAAAGAAGCCCAGTCTATTGCGTGTTAAACTAAATTTTGTGCCTTCCGAGGTTCCAAATCAAATCATTTGTATTATTTAAAGAAGTAAGAACCATAATATCTTTAAATAACAACCCCAGGTTCATTTCCTGATGGCCTCCTATTATTCCAAATAGGTAGACTTCTTTTATTCCATTTCTCAAAAGGAATACCATCTTTTTATATTAAATCAGGAATTTTTGACTGGAAAACTACTTTGGCTTGTCTTATGTAGATAATCAATTGTCATATTGTATTATTTCAATTTTTAATGAAAAAATAGCTCAGTACTTAAAAATAATATTTCCTAACAACTGCTTAAAAAATCAGGGGGGGCTTATTCAATAATTATAATAATTCAGCAAAGCACCTTTATCTTAAGGTATTTTAAAAAAAATTAAAATTAGAAAACCAAGTAGAGGCGTTTTGCCCGTTTCACCAGGCACATGGGCTTGCTCGCTAACTAATATTTTAAGCTCGTCGCTCCTTCTTGTTTTTTCCTCTTTCATCGTTTTTAATTGGCCCAAAAACTGTCAAGTTTTTTCAGGATAAGACATAACCTTTTTTCCATTTTCCAGTACCCGCTTCGCCCATTTCCTATCCCTAATTCTATTTCTTATTTTTGACAAAAAATTAAAGCTATGGGACTTGTTTATGCAGATGTGGAACTCATTAACAATGGTGACGTTGAAATGGCACGTCGGTATTTGATGGACATTGATGAAGTAAAACGAACCCGGGTCAATATTTTGGTCGACACAGGTTCTTACATGCTTTGCATTAATGAATCATTACAAGCGCAATTAGATTTACCTGTGGTAGATTCTAAAAAAGCACAAACTGCCGATGGCAGGATAATTGATTGTCCTGTTGTCGATAATATTCAATTGGTATTCAAAAATAGGAAATGGAGCGGCAGAGCCATGGTGTTGCCAGGAGAATCAGAGCCTTTGTTAGGTTGCATACCTTTGGAGGAAATGGATGTGCTTATCGATCCGCTTAGGCAAGAATTAATAGTAAATCCCGACCATCCTTACTACGCACAGCTCAAATTGAAGTAGCATGCCAGCTACCGTTTTCATTCCTTCTTAATCTTCGTTTTTTGTTTTCAAACCTTTCGCTGGTTTATTTGCTGCTGCATTACACTAAAACAATCAAATGAGAACAATCGCATGCTGCATTTTGTTGGCTTTGACCAACGATGTTTTCGCTCAGCAAAAATCCACAACGAAGAAAGTTGATCTCTGTATTTATGGTGGCACTTCGGCTGGCGTTATCGCTGCATACACGGCCAAAAAAATGGGCAAGTCCGCCATCATCATCGAGCCTACCAATCATGTTGGTGGCATGACAGCCGGTGGACTCAGTGCTACAGACATTGGTAACAAAATGGCCATAACAGGCCTCTCCAGAGACTTTTTTCGGCGTTTAGGTCGCCATTATGGAAAATTCGAACACTGGCTGCCAGAACCAAAAGTAGCCGAAAAAATCTTTCAGGATTATGTGAAAGAATCAGGCACCGAGGTGGTGTATGCCTACCGATTGAGCCATGTGCAGAAGAAAGGAACTGCTATTGTTCAAGCAGTTTTCGAACCTGTTGACAAATCAAAATCTGCAAATATTTCAATAGAAGCTAAGCAATACATGGACTGCACGTATGAAGGCGATTTATTGGCCATGGCTGGTGTGTCGCATTACATTGGTCGGGAACCAAATTCCATGTACAATGAAACCTTGAGTGGTGTGCAATTGCAAGATCGCCACCAATTTGAAGACGGGATCGACCCTTACAAAACAAAAGGTGACCCGGCATCAGGTTTGCTTTGGGGCATTTCGCCTCGGCCTGTTTTGCCAAATGGCATCGGCGATAGAAAGGTGCAGGCCTACAATTTCAGGCTCTGCATGACTTATGATTCGCTCAACCGAATGCCTGTGCCCAAACCAGACAATTACGACCCATCTAAATATGAATTGTTGATCCGCTTAATGGATTCCCGCAAAGAAAAAGGCTGGAAACACCTGTTGAAATCTTATTTTCTCATCAACGAAATTCCCAACAATAAGGCCGATTGGAACAACATGGGAGCCTTTTCTACAGATCACATTGGTGCCAATTGGAACTACCCAGAAGCCGGATATGAAGAACGAGCCCGCATTTGGAAAGACCATGAAGACTACCAGAAAGGCCTACTCTATTTTGTAGCCAACGACCCAAGGGTGCTGCCCGAAGTGCAAGCTGAAATGCGGAAATGGGGTTTGCCTAATGATGAATTTACAGACAATGGCGGCTGGCCGCATCAACTTTATGTGCGTGAAGCCCGTCGCATGATCGGCGAATACGTGATGAACGAGCACAATTGCCGAGGCAGTATCACTGCTACTGATGCCATCGGCATGGCCGCCTACACCATGGATAGCCACAACTGCGACAGGCACGTGACGAATGGAATGGTGAAAAATGAAGGCAATGTGGAAGTTGGTGGCTTTCCTCCATACCCAATTGCATACCGATCCATCGTGCCTAAACGGGAAGAGTGTACAAACCTCACAGTTCCAGTTTGCATGAGCGCAACCCATATTGCCTATGGTAGCATTCGCATGGAACCCGTATTTATGGTGCTTGCCCAGACTTCAGCTGTGGCTGCCAGCATGGCCATCGATAAAAATATTCCCGTGCAACAGGTAGATGTAACCCAGCTTCAGCAAACGCTGAACAACGATCCTTTAGTGAATGGCAAACCCGCAGAATTATTGGTGGACGACGCTCTTTCTGCAGAATTAATTCAATACACAGGTGCCTGGGTAGACAAAGGCAAAACCAAAGTGTATCCATACGGACTGGGACTTAAAATGGCAGAAAACAAACCAGAAAATTCTGCCACTTTCACCATTAAGCCAAAAAGAGCTGGCCAGTATCAACTGATGTTTTATAGTCCAAAATTTTGGGGCGATCAGGACTTGGACTCATTGAAATTCTCAATTGTTGTTGGCACAAAGTCCTTTAGAAAATCAATATCGAACTTGGAAGTTTCAGGCCTTAGTTCAAACGACAACAAAGGTTTTTGGATGAATTTGGGTACTTACGCACTCAAACCTGATGAGTACTGCAAAATTAAGCTGACCGGCGATGGGAAAAAGGCAGGAATGATTCCTGCTGATGCCGTTTTGGCCGTGCCCGTAAATTAATTTTTCATTTCATTTGCAAAGTCAATGGAGAAGTCCCTTTATGAGTAGGTTAAGGTTCACATGCACCACTTTGGTGATGGTATTGGTTGTTGGGCTTTTGGTTCAATGCAGAAAAGATCCTATTAAAGGTTGGACATATTACCATGCTCCACCTCCACCTTTGAAAATTGTTCGCACCACATCCTTAATCAAAAATTGTACTGCACCTTATCCTGTTTCATTCACCCAGCAAACAGAAAATCTAATTGGCAACGTGCGCTATTTTTGGGATTTCGGCGATGGAAACACCTCAACCGATCGGAATCCAAACCATATTTATGCAACGCCAGGTAATTATAGGGTCAAGTTGTTGGTTATGAACGAAATCAGTTCTGATTCAACCATGTTTAGTTTATCCGAATTGGCCAACAGCTCCATTCCGGTCAATGCCGTTTTTGGATTCACCCATTTCAATAACAACAACTTTGCTCCAAACAAGGTACTATTCAGCAACACATCTACAGGTGCAAATCAGTTTTATTGGTATTTCGGCGATGGGGGAGAAAGCAATAACGATAATCCTGAGCATGTTTTCCAAAATGCTGGTTCTTACAATGTTCGACTGCGTGGCACTTGCACCAATGGCACCTTCAACGAAACAGTCAGACAGGTTTTTGTTAATCCTGCTCCCAGGCGAGTGGTTATAGATTCCATAAATCTTATGCTTCCACGGGCATTTCAAAGCAACCGAATTTATATTGAAATGTATCACAACTCAATTTTAATTGGTCGCACGGCCATTCTTTCCAGAGGAAGCTATCCAATCAAATTTCGCAGGCCAAACGATTTTCTCGGTGGGTATATTTTTGACTTTGTTCAGTTCTCTGGCAATGAGGTTTTTAAGTTTCTGGTGCTTCGGGACAATGGCGCTGACATTCCACCTGATTTAGTTTCCGAAATTTTGCTTTCTTCAAGTTTCATTCAAAGTCGTTTCTATCCTCGTCAATATTTTCAGATTGAACCTATCCCATTTCGGGAAGACACATTTATTGATTTATACCTCGATTATTAATGAAAAATCTAATCAAGGCTTCTGTTATTGGCCTGTTGCTTTTGTTGAGGGTTCAGCTTGTTCTTGCTCAGCCGGATATCAGGTATCTGGACAATACAGGTGTTTTTAAAATGGGTGGCGGCACACTGACTCCAGGTCAAGATTTTTCAAAGTCGAGTGGAAATGGTTTGCATGCCAAACCTGGTCATCAGGTTAATTTTGCCTTCAACTATATCATTTCACATGGTATTGGCATTGGTGCCCACCTCGACGTAAATCGTTTTCGTTTCAACGAACAAAGCTTTCTTATGCAAACCAATCCCACCAACTATCGGATATTAGGCAAATTTGCTTCAACTAAATTGGGGTTGAATTTGGTAGCCAATGTGCCAATAGTTATCCATCAAAAGCACTTTACAGTCAACCTTTTTGGCGAATTTCAAGCTGGTCTTCGAGGGATGAAAATTCCTTCCATCGATCTTAGGTTCAGCGAACTTGAAAATAAGTTTGTAGAGGTAAACTACAGATCCCGCAACAATACCATGGGCTATTTGGGAGGGAATGCGGGCATTCAACTACTTTTTTCCAACAAAATTGGATGTTATGCCGCCTACCATCTTACCCTTCGAAGTCGGCACTCCATCAAATACAGTGTTCGTGCTTTCGACGCCTCTGGTCAATTGTATGAAGACGAAAATTACCTCAACAACTACCTCGATGCAACAGGTTTACAGTTTGGTGTTTTTTTCGTTTTTGGAAAGTAGAAGTATAATATTTAGAGCACCTTTTTTAAAACTTCACAAATGTAAATTTGCTGGTTCTCAGGTAACTCAGTGTGCATCGGTAAAGACAATACACGATTGCTCAAATCTTCTGAAACAGGAAAATTACCTTCCGAATAGCCAAGATATTTGAAAGCCTGCTGAACGTGCAAAGGAGTAGGGTAGTAAACCATCGTAGGAATTCCTTTTTCTTTCAACTTCTCCTGAACTTGATTTCTATCAACTCCTGTTGGTAATTTCACAGTATATTGATGAAATACATGCGTAGAATATGTTGACCTATGCGGTGTTTCAAGGTTAGTTATTTCTGTAAGTAGCTCATCATACAACCTTGCGGCATTTTGTCTGGAGGCAATAAACTCTTCAATATGATTGAGTTTAACCAACAAAATAGCTGCCTGAATCGTGTCCAACCTCGAGTTGATTCCCACCAGATCATACGTATATTTTCGCTCCTGTCCGTGATTGGCGTACTTCTTGATTAATTTGGCAAGGCGTTCATCTTGAGAAAATACTGCACCGCCATCTCCAAAGCACCCCAGATTCTTAGATGGAAAAAAGGAAGTTGTTCCTATTTCGGTCATAGTACCTGTAAACTTTTTACTCCCATCGTTAAATACATACTCGCTGAAAATACTTTGAGCATTGTCTTCGATGATAATCAGGTCATATTTTTTGGCAATGGCAATCAGAGGTTCCATGTGAGCCGACTGGCCAAACAGATGAACCACAACAATAGCTTTCGTTTTTTCTGTTATCGCCGATTCAACTTTTTCTGGATCAATATTAAAGCTTTGTGGGTCTACATCAACAAATACAGGTTTAAGACCCATAAATGCTGCAACTTCAGCTGCAGCTACATAATTGAAAGCTGCTGTGATCACTTCTGATCCTGGTTCAAATCCAAGCGCCATAAAGCAAAGCTGTAAAGCATCAGTTCCATTTGCGCAAGGAACCACAAAATACGAAGCTGTTTTAGTCGCAAGCTTTTCAGCAAATACGCCAACCTCTTTTCCATTAATAAAACCAGTATGCTCCAGCACTGAATCCAACCCTACCCCAAACTCCCCACTCAGCCTCTTATATTGATTTTTTAGATCCACCATGGCTATTTCGCCAAGACTCAAAATTTCATTTTTCATCGCCTCAAAATTCGCATGAAACTCTTTGAATAAAAAATCTGAAAAATTTTCATTTTGAAAATCAGCTTCTTAGCGTATTTCTTTAGTTTTTTTCTTGAAATGATTTGGAAATGCAATTCTAGAACCGCACCTTTGCAGCCCCGTTTGAACGAAATGGGATTTCGCAAGAAAAGTTTGGTGAAAAAAAAGTGGCTGTAATGCCCGACTATGGCAGCATTTTTACTGCCTTTCCAGTGTCAGAAAATCTATTGACACTTTTAATCTAAAAGATGCTAAATCAAAGATTACGACAAAAGTCGGTTGCTTTTTATGGTCTTTTCAGAACCAAATCAGTATTGTACAAAGCTTTTCTTCCTGCCGAAATGTAGGAATTAATTGAGAAGCCGAAGTTCTTTGAGTAGATGAGGCAAATAGCGGATCCGTTAATAACCTTAGGGTTGTAGGATAGAGAGAGAATAAATCAGTTTTGGTAGTGATACCGAGACAAAAGAAAGTCAGATCGGACCTG
>Ga0247832_1001545_pt1 | contig 39785 bp, 34 predicted proteins | sample LaCruzMarch2015__10_FD_192407 | JGI IMG/M metagenome (GOLD analysis project Ga0247832, IMG submission 192407) | Freshwater microbial communities from meromictic Lake La Cruz, Castile-La Mancha, Spain - LaCruzMarch2015_4m | ecosystem: Environmental > Aquatic > Freshwater > Lake | place: Spain... | reverse complement strand
TTATGGCTTCTAAAGCCACTTTGGCTTTAAATTCAGGGGTAAATACGCGACGTGTTCGTTTCATTGTAAACAAGGTTTAAAGTTAAAAATTATATCCTTGTCTTAAAATTGGGGTCCACTATAATATCTCCTTGCTTGGCTAATTTGAGAAAACTTCATTTTGCAGGTTTTTTTAAGCTAGCCAGAAATACGTTGCCTGCCTCGTTACAGCCATTTCGAGGTATTCACTATACATCTTCAAAGTCTGAGCCTCGCATCCACCTCATTTCAGACTTTTTGAATAAACCTTAATTATTATTTTTAATCCACTTATATTGATTATATTTCTAAAAATATCTTCATGTAAAAATCCCGAAGAAATAATTAAAGAAAAAATATAACAAGATTTTAATTATTTTGTGATAGATGATACCAATTGCTAGTTTTATAAGAGTGGCTTTGATATTTAAATTCTATCCTTTTATATTAAATGGGATTTACATTTAGCAAAAAAACCCATTCAATTAAATAATTAAATGGGCTCTAAATTTATTGAATTTAATTAATCCAAAACGACCATTCGCTTGGTTGCATTAAAGCCATCTGAAGTAGTTAATTTATAAAAATAAACACCTGCTGAGAGTGTTCCTTTATAAATCGTAATCATTTGCTTTCCACCTCCTTTTATTTCATTTCTCTTCATTAACTTACCATCAATACCAAATATCTCAACTACTGATAAGGTATTTGTAGACGACACCTCAAATTCAATCACAGTATAATCACTAAATGGATTTGGTTTGTTTTGATACAATGCACTTGATGCAAATTCATCGAAATTTTGAAAAGTACCCGTAGTATCTTCAATTCTACAGGCAGTTACAAATGTTTTTCTGCAATTAGCAGCCCATTGTGGAGCTCCACATGCAGGAATGGCTCCATTTGCAATTGGAGTAATAAGCACTGCGAACGTTCTTCCGCTGTTTAAACCACCAGCACTTTGTGGATCGAAACTAATTCCCGAACCTGTTGTAGTAGTTCCTGTAATATTTGGTGAAGTGGTATTGGTATTCCATCCACTTGGAACCGTGCTTCCAGTAGGACAATTTCCATTTGATGATTCTCTGAAATACCAGCGCCATTGATACGCCCCAGCGCCGCTTGGATTTTGACTTAAAGTAATGTTCGCAGGATTGCCCGAATTACAGAAATTCTGGTCACCTGAAAGTATGGTCCCTGGGTTAAATGCTGGTAAAATTGTAATATTTCTAACTCCTGAAGCCCATTGACCATTACTTCCAGTTGGACTTACAAAACATGCATAACTGCGCGTTTGAACCAAACCTGCCGGAGGGTCGTAGCTTGGCGAAGTTGCTAAATTTATGATTGTCCAACCTGCAAGATTACTTCCTATTGGTGCAGCAGCGTTACCATTTTGAAAATACCATTGATAAGAAAAACCGCTTGCTCCACTTGGTGAAGTTAAGAAACTAATAATTGACGGATCACCACCCGTTGCACAAAATGTTTGATTACCAGCTGCTAAGGTGCCATAATTTACATTTCCTATAACAGTATTTACAGTAACTTGTCTTGCACCAGATGCCCAGCCTGCAGTTCCGCAAGTTGGTGCACCAGTTGGAGTAACAAAGCATGCATATGTTTTGCTGGCAGTTAAACCTGCTGGTGGATCATAAGAATTGGTAGTAGCTATTTGAATTATATTCCAACCAGTTAATGAATTGCCTGTTGGTGCAGCAATAATTCCATCTCTTTGATACCATTGAAAATTAAAACTTCCTGAGCCAACTGGTTGTGCAGAAAATGTAATGTTATTAGGGTCGCCCCCTGGGTTTATGGTTTGATTTCCTGCTGCCAATGTGCCTCTGTTTAATGCAGGTGGAACAAATATTTTGCGGCAATTATTTGCCCATTGCGCAGTTCCACAAGCTGGTGAAGTTCCTGAAGCAATTGGTGTAACCATTACAGCAAATGTCCTATTTGTGGTAGTAGCTCCAGTGGCAGGATCAAAATTGGTATTGGTTGCTCCGTTTATTAAAGACCATCCAGCAGTGCTAATACCTGTAGGACAATTCACGGATTGATTCACAAAATACCACTGGTAAGTAAATCCTCCGGAACCAGTTGGTAAACTAGATAAAGTAATGTTAGCAGGATCTGCTGGACTACACAACGTTTGATCTCCTAATGTTACAGTTGCATTTTGAAATGTAGGTAAAATGGTTATTTGTCTTGCCCCACTTGCCCACAAACCTGTTCCACCCGTTGGAGTAATAAAACAAACATAAGTTGTGCTTTGCGTAAGACCTGCTGGGGGATCAAAACTGTTAGCATTGGCTCCTAAAATTAAGCTCCATGAGGAAGTTAAATCTGAGGTAGGCGCATTTACAATTCCAGCTCGTGAATACCATTGAAAAGTAACTGTAGCTCCAGAAGGTAGTGTGCTAAAAGTTATATTTGAAGGGTCACCACCTGTTGCACAAAAAGTTTGATTTCCAGCTGCTAAAATTCCGGGGTTAATTTGTGGGATAATAGTGATTTGCCTAACTCCATAAGCCCACGTAAAACCTGTACAATCAGGTTGACGAATAGGATCTATCATTAAGGCATAAGAAATAGAAGCATTTTGAACCGGAGGATCATAAGAAGAAGATGTTGCTCCTGGAATTGCTGTCCAATTTGATGGTATAACAGTCCCCATTGGGCCTTGTTGTTGAATTCCTGGTGCAGAATACCATTGGAAAAAGCCTTCAGTTTGCTGCCCTCCAATAGTTCCTCCAGTTGGTTCGCCTCCCGCTAATGTAATAATGGAAGGGTCACCGCTTCCCGTAAAAGTTTGATTACCTTGATTCAAGTATCCAACAAAAGTTAAAATATTCATGGTGATTTTTCTTGAACCAATTGCCCAGCGAGATGGAAATCCTGGCATCGAAACCAAGCAGGCATAAGTTGTATTAGTTGTTACTCCTGCTGGTGGATTGTATGAATTTGATGTTGCTCCACTAATTAATGTCCAACCTGTAGTGCTATTGCTTGTGGTGGAAGGACTTGTAATTCCATTGAAAGAATACCATTGACGAGAAATATTTCCGCTTCCATATGCTTCCACTGAAAATGTAATATTTGCAGGATCTGCTGGACTGCAAATATTTTCATCTGAAACCGTAATTTCGCCAGGGTAAAAACCTGCAGATTGTATGGAAATTCTATAATCTTCAGCTTGTCCAAATTGTAAATTCCCACAAGGCTGAGGGTCTGAATTGGCGATAACATCACTTATCACGCGCATTCTCAGCCATGTATCTATTTGTGCATTTGCAGGAACGGTAAAAATTGCAGAATGTGTAACAAAGGTGCCAGTTCCATTCACAGATAAAATACGTTCGTTCGTTTCAAAACTGCCATTATTATTGTAATCTATAAATGCCCTTACATTTTGAGCAACAGTATTGGTTGTTACCCAAATAGAATAAGTTGCACCAGCAATTAAATCGGTAGTTTGATTACAGGTAAAATCTTGAAATGGCCCAACTTCAGCTGTTGAAGAATAATAATCGAGCGTATTTAACACAACTCTTGAAGGCCCTGCGTAAGTTGTATTATTAGGATTGCTGGTTGTTGGACTGCAAGACAATGGAATGGAGCTGGAACTAGCATCAATTGTCAAACATGATGAATTGGCCACTGTTGAGCGAATCAAATTGCCCGGTAATGGACCAAAACCATTGTTAAAATTTACTCCACTTGAGGTTAAATGGCAATAACTCATAATTGTTCCACCGCCAGTTGGTGCAGGACCTGTTGCACAGCCACCTTCGGTTGTGTAACAATTGTCAATAGCACCGCCTGGCCAAGAACAAGAATGTGTATGAGGTGAACCTAAATTATGTCCAATTTCATGTGTAACTACATTAACTGTCCAGGAATAAGATGGAAAATTGTTATAAGAATTGTTAATATTGCTGTATGCATAGGAACTAAAAGAACTGCACAAGCCAGGTAAAAATGCAATTCCACCGTAATTCGTATTTCTGGTACTTAACAAATGCGCCAAGTTGCCATTGTAAACTGTTCTGGTTGTTCTAAAAGCAGATAAATAAGCATTCGAGCTTGCATTTGTTGCGAATGGATCAACTGTAGTCCAGACAAAAATCTCAGAGATTTGAGAAACTAGACTTTCATTTGCAAAAATGGTATTCACTACATTGTACATTCCTGTTACAAAATTCACCACATTGGTCACATTACTTTGACGTTTTGTATACATATCAAAATCACATTCGAAATACATTCTAAACAATCTGATACAGTTCCACGATGGTGGTAAACCTTGAGTCGATTGCATGTTCATTGGACTTTCTTCTGAAGCCTCGCAAGAGAAAGGAATTTTTCGTGAAACTTCATTTGCATCTACTAAAACATATCTTTCAGTATTTCCAAATTTTCCAATATCATATGTTTTATCTCCGATACTTACGACGCCCATTACCTCGTTTTGAAATAAGCTCAAAGCAACTAATGAATTTTCTAGACCCTCAATTTTTCCTTTAAAATGAACTGCATTTGAGAGAATTGTAGCTACATCCACTTTTCTATTATCAGAAGTTTTAACTTGAAAGTCATTCGTTACTACTTCATTTCTTGTAAGATTTAAAGTCCATGTTTCGCCAACTGTAATACTAGGAACAACTATTTGGATTCCTTCTGGTTTGTTTGCAATCAAATCTCCTAAGACCGATTTATTTATAAAAAGCTCTAAATTGTTTTGAATAGCATTGCTTTCAATTTTCTTTCCATTAGTAGAAAGAAGTTGGTTTGTTAAATTCCTTGTGTTTTGCGAATAAGATTGAAAAGAAATGAATAACAACAAAACAATCATCGCAATGCGCAATATCGCATATTGCGTAATTTTACGTAAGAAGTATCCCATAAAAGATTTAAGTTTAAATGTGTAAGATTAGGTAATTACAAATATAACGCATATTTCAAAACATCAAAATATTTTTTGAAATGGCTAATTATTCCCTACATTTCAAGCATTAAAAACACCTATTTATTTCTAAAATTAAACAATGGCATTTATAGATTATTATAAAATTCTAGGCCTTAATAAGGACGCAACTGAAGCAGACATAAAAAAGGCTTACCGGAAATTGGCGCGTAAATACCATCCTGACCTTAATCCAAATAACAAAGAAGCTGAAGCGCGTTTCAAGGAAATCAATGAAGCAAATGAAGTTCTGAGCAATGCAGAAAATAGGAAGAAATACGACCAACATGGCGCTGAATGGAAAAATGCGGAGGCTTATGAAAAAGCAAGACAGGCCAATCAATCGCAACAGAATCCTTTTGGTGGAAATGCAAGACAAAGTAGCAGTGGTGATTTTTCAGAAAGCGATTATTCTGATTTTTTCGCTTCTATGTTTGGAGGTGGAAATCCGCGAACTGAAAGTAGAAATGTAAAATTCAGAGGACAAGATTACAATGCCGTTTTAAAATTAGGCTTAAAGGATGTGTATAACACACATCAACGTACTTTGACCGTTAATGGCAAAAATATACGCATAACTATTCCTGCAGGTGTTAAAGATGGACAAATTATAAAGATTGCTGGTCATGGTGGGCTTGGTGTAAATGGAGGCCCAAACGGAGACTTGCTAATAACCTTCGAAATTGATAACAATACCAATTTTAAAAGAGACAATGAGCATTTGTATGCAACTGTAAATCTGGATATTTATACAGCACTTTTAGGTGGAGAAATTACTGTGGAAACGATGGATAGCAAAGTAAAACTAAATGTAAAGCCCGAAACTCAAAACGGCACCAAAATAAAGCTAAAAGGAAAAGGATTTCCTGTTTATAAAAAAGAAGGTGAATTTGGAGATTTAATTATTACATACAACCTTCAAATTCCAACTAATTTAACTGAGAAAGAAAAAGAATTGTTCACTGAATTATCAAAACTTAGAAATCAATCATGATACAACATTCTACTATAGCCCAAATAACTGAATATTATCCAATTGAAATATCTTCATTGTATTATTTAAATGAATCAGGAATAATTAAAATATTAACGATAGAAGAGACTGAGTATATTCATCACGATGAACTTCCTGACTTAGAAAGAATTTTAAGGATTCAACAAGATTTAAATATCGGTTTTGAGGCAATGGATATTGTTATAAATTTATTAGAGAAAATTAAAGAATTGCAATTAGAAAATGAAGCTTTAAAAATTCGATTACAAAATTCTGAAGATTAAGCATTTTTTTATTTAGTTATCGTTTGAATTAATTTTTACATATTTGATTCATCAAATAAAAACTACACGCTATGAAAAAATATCAAATTGAACTAAAATGGGCTCTTGTTTTTGTAGGAATGACGCTAATTTGGATGATTGGCGAGAAGCTACTCGGGTATCACAGTGAAAAGATAGACCAACATGAAGTTATTACAAACTTTATAGCAATACCAGCCATTGCTGTTTATGTTTTTGCGCTTCTCGATAAAAAAAAGAATTTCTACAATGGCCAAATGAGCTATATACAAGGCTTCATTTCTGGAATTATAATTTCTATAATAGTTTCGGGTATAAGTCCATTAACCCAATATTTAACTTCTGTAGTAATTTCTCCTGAGTATTTCCCAAACATTATAAAATATGTTGTAGAAAGCGGCAAATCTACCCTAGCCGATGCAGATAGTTATTTTAATCTAACTACGTTTATTCAATATGGTGTTGTAGGAGCGCTTGGAATGGGTATTTTTACTTCTGCGATTGTTGCAATTTTCGTAAAGTCGAAAAAATAAAAATACAAAAATAATAAATATGAAAAAAGTGCTCTTGCTACTTGCAGATGGATTCGAAATTTACGAAGCAAGTGCATTTATAGATGTTATTGGTTGGAATTTAATTGAAGGTGATAAATCCACGCAGCTTTTTACTTGTGCATTAAAAAAAGAAATAAAAAGCACATTTAATCAACGTTTTATTGTTGATTTTACTGTTGATGAGATAAATCCAGAAGATTATGCAGCACTTGCCATTCCTGGTGGTTTTGAAGAATATGGATTTTACAAAGATGCCTATCATCCCGATTTTTTAGAGTTAATTCGTAATTTCGAAAATCAACAAAAAACAATTGCATCTATTTGCACCGGAGCCTTACCCATTGCTGAAAGTAACATTTTAAAAAATCGGAAAGGAACTACTTATAATTTAAATCCTGTTAAGCAAAATGCGCTTAGAAATAAATTTGTAATTGTTTTAAATCAACCCATTGTAGAAGATGGAAATATTATTACTTCTTGGAATCCTTCTACAGCAATGGATGTAGCCTTTTTGTTGTTAGAAAAGCTAACTTCAAAAGAAAACTGCAACAATGTGAAAAGATTAATGGGTTTTTAATCATTTCCCCTCCGGAATCGGATACCTTTTAAAAGGTGCATTTCTATCAAACAAATACCTGTACGTAATGTATTTCTTGGCAGATTCAGCACCAACAGATTCCCACAATTTGCGCATTGGAGGATTAAAATCGCCTACCCAAGAAAATTCTAATTCTTTGTATTGTGGCATTTCTTCGAATACTTTTTCTAAATGGTAAATAAATGCCGATTCAATTCCTAAACCCTGAAAACGAGGCACAACGCCCATCAACACACTTCTTGCCCTTGTAATTTTCTTGGTTTTCACCATGTAAAGCAATTTTAATTTATTTATTAAATTTAATTTACCATTAAATGTTTTAAATATTTGATTTACATCAGGGTACATTAAATAAATTGCAACTGGTTCTCCTTCAAAATATGCAATCCAAATAAATTTCTCTTCAAGTACCATTTTCGCTTTTTTAATGAATGTCCGCACATAATCAGTTTCCATGGGTTCAAAATCCTCTTTAAAATCCTTCCATGCCTCATTAAAAACCTTTGTAAAATCAACAGCATATTTATCCATTTCATTGAATTTAAAATGCTCAAAACTATAACCAGGTTTTTTCGTTATCCATTCTGCAATTTTCTTAAAACGAGGAGGAATGCCACGCTCTAAATAAAAATGAAAGCCTTCTTGATTGTAATATACCTCAAATCCGTATGCTTCAAATAAATTCTTGTAATAAGGCAAATTATACGCAACATTGTAAGATGGTTGTGTAAAACCATCCACCAAACAACCCCAAAATTTATCAGGTTCCCCAAAATTTATGGGGCCATTCATGGCTTCCATTTTATTTTCCTGCAGCCATTTTTTTGCAGTATCGAACAGTAAATTCGCCGATTGTTGGTTGTTTATGCAATCAAAAAATCCAACACCACCGGTTGGTTGGCCTGATTCATTTGCCTTTTTAAAATCAATAAAAGCGGCAATTCTTCCAACTAATTTTCCATTTTCGTCCTTTACAATCCAGCGTTTTGCGACGCCATGCTTAAAATACGGATTCACATTTTCGTCAAAAATCCCATTCAATTCCTCATCCATCGGGCAAACCCAAGCAGCATCGTTTTTATAAATCTCCCGCGCCACATCCAAAAATGCCCGCTTTGTTTGCTCATTAGTAACTTCTGTAATCGTCATGCTTAATTAAAATTTTACGTACAGCTTAAGGCTTGCTTTTGGGCGTTCCCCTTCGGGTCGCGTCTTCGGCTATAAGTCCTCACCTGCTGCGCCAAATATATATTATTTATTGGTTTGGCGCAGCAGGTTCCGGGCTTCCGCCTCTGCCGCTAACGCTGGCATTGGTTTATAAATTGAAATTGCGTCTATCTATTAAAAAATTGTGGTTAAAACCATTTCCCACGAGTTAAAACCATTTCCCACGGATTAAAACCATTTCCCACGGGTTAAAACCCGTGGCTATTTAGCGCTATTTATTATCTCTAAAAATTTCTTCGACCAATTTTTTATATTTCTCCATCAACACTTTTCTTTTTAGTTTGAGAGTTGGAGAAAGCTCGCCTGAAGCTACATTCCATTCATCGGGAACTAATTTAAATCGCTTTATTTTTTCATCACTTCCCAATGTTTTATTATAATCTGAAGCAATTTTGTGATATAAATCGATTACCTTCTTTTCTTTGATTAAATCGGCCTTATTTTCTATTGCAATTTGCTGTGTTTTTGCCCAACTTTTTAGTGCTTCAAAATTTGGTGAGACCAAGGCGCTAGCATATTTCTCGCCTTCACCAATCACAAAAATTTGATCAATAAAAACAGATTCTTTGTAAATATTTTCTATAGCCGCTGGTGCCACATATTTACCATTCGACAATTTAAAAATCTCTTTTTTACGGTCAGTAATTCTTAGAAATTTACCTTCCTCTAACACACCAATATCACCGGTTTTAAAAAACCCTTGCGCATCGAATGCTTCCTTGGTAGCTTTTTCGTCTTTGTAATATCCCATCATCACGTTTGGCCCTTTGCATAAAATTTCTCCACTTTCATCAAGCTTCAGCGTTACATTTTCAATAACTGCGCCCACAGTTCCTAATTTTAAAAGTGGCGCTTCGTTTCTGTTTATGGTAATAATGGGCGAGGTTTCCGTTAGTCCATACATGTTGATTAACTTAATACCAGCTGCCCAAAAAACTCGCTCCATTTTCGGGCTCAATGCAGCTCCTCCAACACCTATATGAAGCACTTCATTTCCCATCACTTCGCGCCATTTACTAAAAATTAACTTATTGGCTAATTTCAATTTCAGCTCGTAAAAGGCTCCATTTTTCCCGTTTATTTGATACTTGTATCCTAAATCTAATGCCCAAAAGAATAGCATTTTCTTTACTCCCGTTAATGAATGCCCTTTGTCCATAATTTTATCGAACACTTTCTCTAAAATCCTTGGAACAGCGCCAAATCCATGAGGTTTTACAGCTTTTAAATCTGCTGCTACGGAAGCAATGCTCTCTGCATAATAAATACTAACGCCCGAATATTGCAATTGGTAATTGGCCATGCGTTCGCCTACATGGCAAATGGGTAAAATACTTAAATACCGATGTACTGGTTTTAGTTGAAATACAGCAGCAGCAGCCAATGCATTGCTTACTAAATTTTTATGCGATAATAAAACGCCTTTAGAAGTTCCTGTGGTGCCTGAAGTGTAAATAAGCGTGGCACAATCTGTAGGTTTTATTGTTGCTTTAATTCTTTGTAATTCTTCTTTATAATAATTGGCATTTTCTTTTCCGAGTTCCACCAAGTTTTTCCAATTTCCTATTCCATCAATTTCATCAAAGCTGCACAAGTTTTTTACTGTTTGTAAGTTTGGTTCAATGGCTTTGGCTATTTTTGCAAGGTGCTTATCAGAAACCACCAACATTTTAGACTCAGAATGATTCAACAAATGCGTATAAGCTGGTCCATCTAGTGTTGCAAATAAAGGAACGTGTATAATTCCTAATTGTGCCATGCCCAAATCCATGAAATTCCACTCGGGTCTGTTATTAGAAATCGTGGCTATTTTATCTCCTTTTTTAAGCCCCAATTTCATTAAAGCATAACTGATGTTATTTGCTTGACTTATATAATCTTGAGCACTGTATTTAATCCATTCGCCTTTTTCTTTGCTTACTAAGGCATCTGTTTTATCGCTAAAAATGGTGGAATATCTTTCTAATAAATCGAATGTTCTGGTTATTTCCATTGATGAGTACATTAAAATAGTATAAGTTAACCTTACTAAAACGCTGAGATAATTGATAAGAAAACAATTGGGCAATATACCTAAGAAAATTATAAAACAACATCAAATTTCAGCTGTAAAATAAAAGTTGCATTTTCTCCAATTTTATCAATATTCGTAAGCCTATCGAGGAAAGAAATTCATATTTGCTTTTTACTAAAATATTAGCTTATTTTTTGTGGGCTTTCCCCGCCGGCTTGTCTTCATTTAGAAAACACTTTACTTTTACGAAAGCCGCCGGGGTCAGGCCTTCATAACTACTGCCCTCATACTTCGGGCGGTAGTTTATTCAGTCCTTAAGCCGGGAATTTATCTAATTTAGAATGAAAAGTTAAGAATGAATAAATTGTAAACGCCTAAAAAACGGTCAACGTTATTTAGGCATTGACAATTGACAACTTTATACTTTTAACTTTCTACTTTTTAACTTTCTACTTAATTACTCTTCCTTCTTGGCTTCCCATATTTTTCCCGCATTTGTTGTCCACGGGTTTTGCGCACATTTACTTTTTGGTTCTTTTCGCTTTTTTCGTGGAATGCCGGACCTGATTCGTATTTCTTAATTTTAACTTTGCTAGTTGGCATGTTGATATGCGGCAGCTCGGCAGGAGTTAATACTGTCGAGATTTCTACATCTTCTGGCATCGCTTCTATTGGAATAGATTTCTGCATAAGTTCTTCTACAGAAGCAATCATATTATCATCTTTTTCTAAGATAAAAGTAATGGCAATTCCTTTGGCATCTGCCCTACCCGTTCGGCCAATGCGGTGAATGTAATTTTCGGTTTTATCTGGAACATCAAAATTTATAACATGCGAAACGCCAGAAATATCAATGCCTCGTGACAATAAATCGGTCGTAATTAAAATACGGTGCTTGCCTTCCGAAAAATTTTCCAAGGCCCTGAAGCGCGTGTTTTGAGCCTTGTTGGAGTGAATTACACCAGCCTCCCCAGGCAATTCTTTTTCGAGATGTGTGTATAATTTATCGGCCAATGCACGACTTCCTGCAAACAATAGCACGCGCTCCATTTCAGGTTGAGAAAGCAACTGGTTCAACAAGTTTAACTTTGTGTTGATGTTTGGCACTTGGTAACCAATTTGTTGAATATTTTCTAATGGACTGCCCACCGGAGCGGCTTCAACACGAATGGGCGCTCTGAAAAAAGTCTCAATAATTGCATCTACATCGTCAGAAAGTGTTGCAGAAAACATCAAGGTTTGACGTTTGGGTGGCATTAAATCGAAGATGCGCTCCAATTGCGGACGAAAACCAAGACTCAACATCTCATCCACTTCATCGATTACTAGGCGTTTAATGCTTTTCATTTTAATGGTAGTATCGAGCGCTAAATCGAGCAAACGACCTGGAGTTGCCACGACAATATCGGCACCGCCCATTAAAGTTTCTCTTTGTGTACGAATGTTAGCTCCTCCATACACACCAACAGCTGTAAAACTCATGTAAGTGGTTAATTTGTTAATCTCTTCTTCCACTTGCACCACCAATTCGCGTGTAGGAACAATCACTAAAATTTGTGGAATTTTCTCTTTCGAAAAAGACCAAAGGCGCAAGCAAGGCAGTAAGTATGCAATGGTTTTTCCAGTACCTGTTTGGGCAATTCCAACTACGTCATTACCAGCCATCATAGCCGAAAAAGCTCGTTCTTGAATTGGTGTTGGTTGCGTAAAACCTAAATCGCTCAATGCGTTAAGTAATGGCTTATTGAGGTTAAGGTCTTGGAATGTGCTCATGAACAGATTTAAGTTCTAAAAGCAGCAAAGGTATGGAATAGTTTACAGTTGATAGTTGATAGTTGAGTGAACCCTTAATAGAGCATGCTGTTAGTCGTATATACTTTGAATTTAATAAATAAGTTTGAGAAAATGTTTACAAAGAATTTTGTAAGCCAATGCTAACTCTTTCAGCTAAGCTCGGTAAGTTTAGCTTGAGTTTACTCAAAAAAACACCTAGAATATTATAGTTGAGAATAATTAAGAATTAGATTTATTTATTTCTAATTACAAGTCTTCAATATTTAAATTTAAAAAAGTAACGCTAATCCAATCAATCAAAAAACGTCCAACTTAAGCCTAATTTTAAGTTCCTATCGGGAATTGGGTAGAACCTTGTTAAAGAGTAGTCATATCCATTTAAGCCTGCATTAAAATGTTCCAATTTCGCAAAGAATAAAACCCTTCTAATCTTGGTGCTGATGTAAAAATCAGCTTGAATTAATCCTGCATTTTTATCCTCATTTTGCAAATAAAATAAACCACTAAATGCTTGATAGCGGTTGGCATTAAATGCAGAACAAGCCATTAAATCTACTCCAATTCTGAATTCAGATTTTTTGTTGAGAAAAGTTCTAAAATAAAGGCTTTCCTGCACCTGAAACAAGGGAATTCTTAACACATCAGCACCGCTTGTTTGTTGGAGTATGCCTGTTGATTGTAAGAAAAATTTACCCACATTCAATTTATTTTCAATTCTTGCATAAAGCAATAACAGGGCTTCTGATGCTTGTTGTGGAACTCCCAAAGCATTGAGATAAATAAAATTACCAGTCGTAATTCCCCCAATTCTTAAGGTGGTTCGGAATCGTTCTAAGTTTAAGCTTCCAAATAAATCGAGGTTGCTAATTTTCTTAAAATCATTGTTCCATGAGCCAAAATTTGAAGCATAACGGCTCATTTGCCAGTTTGTATTTTGGGTGAAACTATTAATGCCCGTTTCTATATTTACGCCTTTTTTAGGTTTTAAAATAAGTGTAGTTTCGAATTTTGCATCAGCAGCGTTGTAACCTGCATAAAACACTTCAGCGGCGCCATTTAGCAGTATTCCTTTCCTTAATTTCAAACGGATAAAACCACCAGCACTTTGATTGCTAACGTTTTGAACCAATTGAGGAATGCCAAAAGCAAATGGCGCCGCAGCATAAACAAACTGCTGTTTTAAAAATCCTTTGGCTTCCCAGCTTATTCCCGATGCTGTGTCGGAAACGTTGCTTAATTTTAAAATGGCGGCTTCCGATTCCCATTGCTGCAAAATGTAAATGGATGTTAACTGATTACTATCGGCTACTTGTGTGTAATAACCACTACTGAGGTCTTCATCATCGAAGGTATTTCTTCGGAACAAATAATTGAAAGTATGTTGTAAGCGAATGGTAGAATTTCGGTTAAAAACGCCGTTTGTGTCTGCCTTGGGTTTTAACAAATCATAAGTTTGGCGCAACTGAACCGAATTATTGAAAATTTTATTTCTCGACTTTTGTAACCAAACAGGAAGCAATTGACGATTTTTTTCAAGGTTATCTCTGAAAATTGTATCACCAGTTGGCGTGAGGCCTCCGTTTTCGAATGCAACTTGATTGTTAAACGAGGTCGCAAATAACAGTTGGTAATTTGATTTTTGTGGTCTCCACCAAATATGCAACCTTAAAGCAGTTGCAGCAGCAGTTTGTCTGGTGTAAAATCCTGCCGAATTTATTCTTTGGTACGACAATCCAAAATTGAGTGCTTTTCCCATATTTTGGGTATGGTCTAATTGAAAAAACGCTTCCTGCTTGCTGCCTTGCACATAAAATGCACGTGTAAAAGGCGATTGTGCATCGTAAAAAACTGCGTCTTTTGCTTGGTATTCATACAAGTTAAAAGTTGAATAGCCCCAATTAAACCCATGATTAAATGTTGGATGATATATTAATTGCTGATAAGGTAAACCATTGTTTCCTAAAGTGGTGTTAATGAGATTTGTTCTATAAACAGGCATATAGAACTGTACTTTATCTAAGGTGTAGCTAAATTTTTTGAAAGTATTACTTCCTGTTTCAGTGGTATTAAAGTTTGTAAATTCTACCCTCGAGGAATCTCTGCTTACACCAGAAGAATCGAAAGAGCTAATTGGTCCATTTGCAGATTGTGGAGCTTGCGCATAAGTAACACCAGCATTTACAAATAAGAGCAGAAGGAGCAGCCTTTTCATTGGGTGCAAATGTAAATGAACTAAAGTGAGAAGCAAATGGCAAATTGAATTGAAAATCTAGGAATTGGGCAAACGTCAATTTTTATTTTCTGGAAAAAACTGAGGAATAAAATTTACGAAATATAAAACTTCCGAAGCCCTTGTTACTGCTGTGTAAAGCCAACGTAAATAGTTTATGTCCAACATTTCTTCTGTTAAATATCCTTGGTCAATAAATACACATTTCCATTGTCCACCTTGAGATTTATGGCAAGTCACAGCAAATGCAAATTTCACTTGCAATGCATTTAAAAAAGGGTCTTTCCGCATTTTTTGCATCCTTTCTCCTTTTAATAAAATGTCGGCATAATCATCTTCAATTATTCCTCTCAACTCTTTCATTTCATGGTAAGGCATGTTCGATTGTTCGCCTTCTAAGGTATTCAACAATAGCTTTACATCTAAGTCATCTTGGTCTGGATAATCTACAAATCGAATACTTGCATCCACAAACTTGAATTTTCCTTTTTCATAAAACTTTCCTAAGCGCTGAATAACCACGGTATCGCCATTTGCAATAAAACCAGGGCCTGAAGTTTCGGGCAACCAATGGTAATTATTTTTCACAATCATCAAATAATCGCCTGCACTAATTTCATTTTCCTGCCACCTGATGCGCGCACGAATCTGCAAATTATACAAATTCGCATTTTTATTAGAACGCGTAATCACCAGCACTTCATCTGTTCCAAATTTTCCATAAGCGCTATTTAATGCGTCTTCCAGTTCCATTCCGGTAATGTAATTTACGTCAGGAAAACCTGCATATTTTAATTCCGGGAAAATAGATTCATTGGCTTCAATTTGATCACGAATTTGCGTGGCATTCCACAAAATTCCAGACTCTAATCTTTGTCGCATCACTTCTTTCAAAGTAGTTTCATCCACGCGTAGAAAATATTTTTCAACCAGTTGTTTTTTAGACAATGCAGGACTTTCATCCATTCCAACTGGCGGTAATTGGGCGGTATCGCCAATTAAAATCAACCTGCATTCGTCACCACTCATTACATATTGCAATAAATCGCCTAATAAATTATGTTCGGTTTCGTAATTTTCTCCACCAATCATGGAGGCTTCATCTACAATAAAAACGGTACGTCTGTGTCGGTTTTGCTGTAAGGCGAAGTGCATTCCTAAATCGCCTGTTTGGGTAAAATATATTTTTTTATGAATGGTAAATGCAGCCTGACCAGAATATGCAGCGAGCACTTTTGCAGCTCTACCGGTTGGAGCAAGCAATACTGTTTTTAAACTTGTTTGGGGCAATGTTTTAACCAAAGAACGCACAATACTTGTCTTTCCTGTTCCAGCATAACCGCGTATCACGAATACACGGTTAAATTCTTTGGAGGAAAAATAATCCGTTAATGCGTTAAATAATTGCTCTTGTCCTGCTGTAGGGTTAAAAACAAAATTCTTTTTAAGTAAAGAAATGAAGTCGTTTTTGGTCAATCCGTTGTTTTAGGCTAAACTTGCCCAAAGATAAAAACCTATTTGCAATTTCATGTTTTATCCTACTGCATTATATAAAATAGCTGATCCTGCTTTTAGTTTGGAAAGAACGCGTTCGTGTGAATTGCGATTAATGATTGCCGAACGGAGCTTACAACTTGCTGTTTATGACCCTTTAACAGCAGCTTTCCCTTTGGTGGAACAGTACAGTTTAGAAAATGGTTATGAACATTTAAAAGCCAATGAAGTGCTTGCCAGAATTCTACAAACACATGCTTTAACGCGTTCGGTTTTTAATAAAATTGAGGTTATTTTGGATAATAATTACAAAACCCTTGTTCCAGTTGCGTTTTTTGATGCTGAAAAATCGAGTGAAGTCCTTCATTTTAATTTTAAACTGGAAGATGCATATCTTATTCAAGATGATTTTGTAAAAAATATTGACGCTCATTTAATTTATGGATTTAAAGAAAGTTTAAATACGGTAATTAAATCTGTTTTTAATCAAGTCGTAATTAAACATTATGCTACATATTTATTTCATCATATATTTCAGCATAATAATTTAGCAACTGGAGTTTATGCTTATGTGCATGATTTTAGTTTTGATATTATTTATATTAAAGACTTTAAATTACAGTTTTACAATACTTTTAATTTCCAGAATTCTGATGAATTTCTGTATTTTGTTTTGGCTGTATATCATGAGCATGAACTAAGCAGAGAACTAATTCCCTTAAGGTTATTCGGCGAAATTGAAATAGGTTCTTCCATATATGAAGCAATGTATGAATTCGTGCGCGATGTAGCTGTTTTTACTGCTGAATATGAACCTGCCATTCCTGTTTTTGCCGGTGATGTGAATAATTTAAAATCTGCATTTAATACCATCTTATTACATCCTGCTTATGAGAATTATTAGCGGTAAATTTAGAGGGAAGAAAATTGAGGCTCCAGCATCATTGCCGGTGAGGCCTACAACAGATACTGCAAAAGAAGGGCTTTTTAATTGGTTAAATAATAGAATTGATTTCGAGGATATTGATGTGTTAGATTTATTTTCTGGAACTGGAAATATCAGTTTGGAGTTTCTTTCGCGCGGTGCACAACACATAACTGCAGTAGATAAAAATGCAGATTGTGTGAGGTTTTTAGCACAAACCACGCAGAAAATGGATCTATATAATTTAAAGATTTTTAATTCGGATATATTTATTGCGATAGAACGATTAAGGGAAAAATTTGATGTAATATTTGCAGATCCACCTTACGATTTCCCAAAATACCAAGAATTATTAACCAATATTTGGGAAAAAGAAATTTTAAAAGAAGATGGCTTGCTCATCATTGAACACCCCAAGGAAGTTCACTTTGAGCATCCTCAATTAATTAACATCCGAAAATATGGAAAAGTGCATTTTTCTATTTTCCAAAATATAGATGAATTATGAAACGCATAGCAGTATTTCCCGGTTCTTTCGATCCTTTCACTTTAGGTCATGAAAGCATTGTTAGACGAGCCTTAGACTTGTTTGATGAAATAATTATTGCAATTGGTAAAAATTCAACCAAAGCAAATATGTTTACCATTGAGCAGCGCAGAAATTGGATAAAAGAAGTATTTGTAAACGAACCACGCGTAAAAGTGGAATGGTACGAAGGTTTAACCATAACATACTGTAAATCACAAAATGCACGTTACATATTGCGAGGTCTAAGAACTTCGGCCGATTTTGGTTTTGAAAGAGGTATCGCGCAAGTAAATAAAGCAATGGACAATTCATTAGAAACAATATTTATTTTAGCATTGCCTGAGCATTCTGCTATTTCAAGCACCATTATTCGAGATATTATTAAAAATGGCGGCAGTGCAGCTCAATTTGTTCCTAAAGAAGTGAATCTAAAATGAGAATTTTTGTTGTTTTATTAGTTTTAATTTCAACTAATTTATTTGCTCAAAACAAGGCGAATATTACTATTCAGTCTACCACATTAAAAAATCAGGAATTTAGAATAGTAACCTTCACCGAGCCTATAATAGCCGAAGAAATTACTTTAGAAAATATAAAATTAAATGATAGTAAAGGAAGCGCTGAAATCGAATTTAATTCTAATATTATTCCAATTTTAGTATTGAATAAAAATACTGAAATAGAGTTATATGTAACTAAAAACGACAGCATTTTGTTAAATTACAACGGTCAGGATTTAGAAATTGTAAACATAAATAACTTAAATAAAAATATTCAAAACATAAATTTAGCTTCCAATAATTTCTTTTACAAAGCTGCAAGAAAAGATGGTGCACCACTTCCTGTCAAGCAAACTAGGGCATTTTGCGATTCTATGTTGATGCAATTTAAAGATACTAGTAATGCATTTGTCAAAGAATATTTAAAATATAAAATGGCGTATGTAGAAATTAGTGCCAACGCCAGAAGCAGAAAAGAAGCTGGCAAAAAATATTTTAATAATAATTCCTTGAAATTTGATAATCCAGTTTGGAACGATGCATTTTCAATTCTATACAAGGGGCATTTTGTACAATATAAAAACAGCAAAAAGGGAGTACAATTAAACGCCTTGTTTAATAATAAAATTGGTTACAAAGAAATGCTGAATGAGTTCTCGAAAGACAGTATTGTATTTTCTCAAGAAATAAGAAAATTAGTTTTATTACAAGGTTTTAATGAGTTGTTTCAATTAAAACAAACAGATAAAAACTATTTATTAAGTTTACTATTTGAAGCCAGAGAGGTAGAAAAATCTCCTGAAATTAATGCTAGCATTAACGCAATAATTGCACATTATTCAAAATTTGAAATAGGCAGTAAACCATCGGAATTAACTTTAATTGATGCAAGAAATAAAAATGAAATTACTTTGAGCAAATTAAAAGGGAAAGCAATTTATTTTTGCTATTATCCATTATTTAATCAATTAACTCAACAGGAAATTATTTTTTTAAGAGGCATTTATAAAAAATACCAATCCAAAATTGAATTTATTGTGGTGGCAGATGCAGATGAAAGCACCATTGAAGCAGTGGCAAAAAACTTAGCATTGCCTTTTCCAATAGCTTCAGCATCTTCAGCAAGTTCCAATATTTCCACTTGGTTAGAGCGGAAAGACGTAATCAATTATATGCTCATAGATAGCAATGGCAAGATATACCAAGCACCCGCCGAAGGACCAGAAACAGGCGTTGAAGCTGCATTCCTAGGATTAATCAAGTAGGATAATGTAATTTTTTTTGGGCGCAACCCTTTGGGGTCGTGTGTTCGGCTATAGTTGCTTCCTTCGTCAGCAAGCTATTTGCCTCACCCACTTGCGCAAGCATTTAGGAAAGATGATTTGTTATGCCTTGAAGTATTGCATGTCAGCGGTTGAGCGGTATGTTTGAGCTATTTTTTATAACTCTAGATTTAAACCCAGGGAAATTCAACGAAAACGCGGTGACGCGAGGTATAAAGCGGCAGTCGTCCAAAAATTAGTAATACTTATTACTTATTCAAACCATTTCTCTTTGTGTGCAAGGCTCATGGCTTGAGCTTTCGAATTAATGTGTAGCTTTTCGTAAATATTGGCAATGTGCTTTCGAACAGTAAGTACGCTGATATTAATGGTGCTAGCAATACGCTTTGCGTCCCAACCATTTACCATGTATTCTAGTATTTCTTTTTCGCGTTCAGTTACTGTTTCGGGAAGTGTTGATTTTGTGGTATTTGTATGTTCTTGTGTGGAACGACTCAATAATTGCAATGCTTTGCGGGCAATTGCAGGACTCATGGGTGCGCCACCATGTTCTAATACATTGTGAATGGCTTCTTGTAATACTTTAACGGATTCATGTTTCAGCAAATATCCAGAAGCTCCTGCTTGTATTGCTTCGAATATTTTTTCATCGTCGTCGAAAACGGTGAGCACTATAAAATGAATTTCGGGATACAAGGAGTGCGCAATTGCAATGGTTTGAATTCCATCCATTTGTGGCATTTCTAAATCCATAAAAACAACTTTCGGCATCTTGTTTACCGGCAATGATTTTAGTTTTTCCAAACATTCTACACCATTAAAAGCAATGAAAACCAGCTCTGCATTTTCGAATTCTCGAAATTTTTGTAAAAAAGTATTCCTGTTTACAGCATTGTCCTCGGTATAGGCTATTCGAATGATATCTTGTTTCATTTTATAAAGTTATTGAAATGTAGTGTAAACTAGGTTTTCCTTTATTAAAAGACTTGTTTACAAGACTTTTTTATATCTGTAAAAGTCTGAATTGTAAGTTAATTGCAAAATAATCAATTTGTAGTATTTTGTAATATCTCAGCAATAATTCCAATTGGCTTATTTTGTTGCCAACTTAAAGACCAATCTAATATTTGGGCCCTTTGTCGCATATTGAATAATCCATTGCCAGTTTCTATGGCAAGTATTTGTTCTAATTTTCCAAAGCCATTATCTACAATATTTACAAAAGCTGGTTCGGCTTCTTTAGAATAAATAATAACTTCGATGAGGTTGCCTTTGCTATGTTTCAAAGCATTATTTACAGCTTCATGAATGATGCTAAATAATTGGTATGCTTGAGTTGGTGTTAAATGAATATCGAAATCAATTTTTTCTTTTACTTCCAATTGAAATTCGGGATAACTTGGTGCCAATCTTTGTAACATAAGTTTCACTCTGTCGCTGATGGCTGTAAGCGATAATTTCTCTTTTTTCAATGCCCAAATGGTGTCGCTAAGCATGGAAACCATGGCTTGTGAATTTCCTTTTAGTTCTTTTAATGGAACATTATCTATAGTACTATTTTCTAAGTGGTCAACATTTGAAACAATAGATGCAGCATAAGAACCTAAATTATCATGCAAATCTGCAGCTATGCGTTTCCGTTCATTTTCTTCAGCATCTTTTATGGCTTGATCGGCTTGTAGTTTATCTTGTTGCTGTTGTAAAATCATTTTCACTTTCTGGCGGCGCGAGTAGTTTCTAAAAAGTAACCAACTAACTATTACCGCAAAAATCACCAATAAAATAAAACCATAAAGGATAATATTATTGCGGGTTAGCTCAAGTTTCTGTTCAATAATTGTGTTTTCTTTTTTCTGAACTTCATACTTGGTTTGCAAGCTGGCAATAGCCTCGGCAGAATTGATTGCATACAAACTGTCTTTTGCAACTAAAATATCTTCTAAAACCGTTGCATATTGTTTTACATTTCCTTTTGCCTCATAACATTTGGCAAGCGCTTCATAATAAGTTAATCGAATTCCCCATTTAGTTTCTGAACGTTCTGAAATCCCTCCTGCATTTTGTAATCTTTCATTAATCAGGTCAATAGCTTGGTCGTAATTTTTTGATTGAATATAAAAATTGATATATGCCATCCAGTAATTCATATCGCCATCGCCCATATGAATTTTATCATTGAGCATGGATAGTTCATTTAAAATAAGGCCTGCGTTTTTTAAATCGTTGGTTTCTGTAAGTAAATTTGCTTGTCTTTGTAAAGTAATTGCGAGGTTATATAAATCTTGGGAAATTCTAAAACTATTAATGGCTTTGTTGTTATAAAAAACGGCACTGTCGTTAAAATTCAATTGCATATATGCTTTACCTAATGTGGCATATATTGTAGAAAGTACATTGTTTTCGTTGGGATTATTTTCATTTAAGAGCGGCAAAGATTGAAGTTCCCACTGAATGGTTTTTCTTGGATTTTTTTGTTGACTTTCCACAATTGCTATTAAATGCTTGGTTTGTGCAATGAATAATTTGTTTCCGCTTTTTTGAACTTCTTCCAATAACGGAAAAAGTATTTTTAAAGCTTCTTTATGATTCTGCTCACTTTGGTAAGTGGTGGCTTTAAAACTCTTCAGTTTAAAATAAACATCTTGAAGTTTTGAATCATTCGCATTTATTTTTTGTAATGCTTCATCAATTGCAAGGCGCGCACTGTCGTTATAGCTTTTTAAATAATAAGCCCAGGCTACGAAATAAGCTGACATACCAATCTTTTCGGGAATACCACTTCTTAATGCCAATGCTTTAGAAGCAAAAGCTAAATGAACGAAAGTGTCTGAGTTGATATCATTCTGCTTGCAAACTTCTAGAATGGCATTTAATTTTTCTTGTTCATTGCGTGCAATGTTAACTTTTCTTAGTAACTCATCGGTTTTTATTGATTGCCCGAGCATGCATCCAGAAAAAATGCAACTAAAAAAAAGAAATCTATATTCCAATTTAAAATCAAATGGTATGTAGTGCAGCAGGTTCAATTAAATGGCTAAAAATAAAATTACAAGAAACGGCTGATTACTAAAGATAAATAGGCCAGCACTCCTGCAAATTTAATTAAATAGCTGAAAGTGATAAGAATTGAAAATTGAATTGGACTTGAATTCAGTTTAAGTAATGTAGTAAAATACTACAAATTGATTATTGTAGGAAGCTGACCGTTGCTGTCTCTTTGTACCAAACTTTAAAACTTTTTAATCCTAATCGCTATGAAAAAAATTACACTCTTTTTGATTTTAACTGTATGTGGCTTTGTTGCTACAAAAGCCCAATCTATTTTGCGGTATACACCTTCTTTAGGGACAGGTGAAGTCTATACAAATCTTGATTCAGCTTATACTGATGCGCAGGATGATGATATATTATATTTATCTGGAAATAGCTACATGTTTACTGCAAATGCTATTATTACCAAAAGGTTGACATGGATTGGTGCTGGTGTCCATTCAGATTCCACCTTTGCAACAGGTGAAACGATAATTAATCCAATAAATCCTGGTTCAAACAACATTTCATTTATCATTCGACCTTCTGCCGGAGGTTCTTCATTTAGCGGAATTAATTTTGGAGGTTTTGTACTAAATGATTGCGATGTTGCAGGAAACATTAACCTTGTAACTTTTAGCAGATGCAAATTTGTAACAAGTTATATAAGTTTAAGTTACAACTCCAATTATGCTGGTTCTGTACTTAACTATAGATTTCAGGAATGTATTTTTAATACATCCGTGCAGGGAAATGGATTTGCTTCCAGCACATCATCAAACATTACTTTCGATAATTGTTTGTTTGCCAAAGGTCTTTTTAGGTTAAGGACAGGTGCTTATACATTCAACAATAGTATTTTATGGGGTTCTGCACCATATGACTTTATTCAACAATTAAGCGGTTGCACATTTAACAACAGCATTTTTTGGGATGCTGCTGAAATCAATTTAATATCTGATGGATTACCAACTGGAAATGTTTTTAATCGCTGTGTTTTTTCTCACGCAACAATTCCTGTTGGTAGTTCTGGTACAAACCCTACAATAATAAATAATTGTATAGCTAATGTTACTGATTTGTTTGTAAATACGAATGGAAATTTTGTTTACAATGACAATGATGATTATCATTTAGTTACTGGTAGCCCTGCATTAACTGCTGCTGCAGGTGGAGGACAATGTGGTATTTACGGTGGCACTGTTCCTGCAAAACAGGGTTTTGTTCCATTTAATCCACATATTAGTTCTGCTACAATTGCTCCTGCAACAATTAATGGAACGTTGAATATCAGCATCAGAACTACTTCTCAATCTTATTAACCATTAAAAAAGAGCGTTATGAAAATGAAAATTTCAATTGTGCTGATGTGTGCATTATTACTGGGCACAAAGGTATTTAGTCAAAACATTACAGGTTATGAATATTGGTTTGATTACAATTTTGCAGGTAGGACTTTGGTGAATGAACCAAATGGAAGTATTGCAAATTTAACAGCCAATATTAATACTGAACAATTAACGACTGGTTATCATACTTTTAACTTCCGCACAAAAAGTAGCGATGGTAAATGGTCGGTACCTGTTTCGAGGAGTTTTGTGAATGGTAAGAATTTTATTAGTGGAATAGAGTATTGGTATGATGGCGATTACTCTACCAAGGCTTTTCAGGCACAAAATGAAAATTTTGGTGGCAATTACGTTCAACCGCTACCGATAAATAACTTAAGTGTTGGCACACACACAATTTCAATTTGTTTTGTTGATATCGATGGCATACGAAGTGTTCCAATTACTGCATCATTTTTTGCAAACGAAAATTCTGCTGGCGTGAATGATTTTGCAAATAATTTTAAAGTGAAGGTTTTTCCCAATCCGGCTACAAATGAAGTTTTCATAACTGAGTTAAAAGATTATACGCAGCTTACATTAACGGATTTGAATGGAAGAATTTTATTACAAAGAAATTTAAGTAATACCAATATGGAACTCCTTGATTTACGTCTATTAAGTGCTGGTACTTATCTTCTGATTTTGAATAATAATGAAAAAATAGTGCAGCAAAAACTGGTGAAAACCAATTGATAAATTACAAGGAATGCAAAATGTAATTATCCTGACAAGCCGCAAAGCTTGTTGGGATTATTTATGTTTAATAGAATATGTGAAGCATGCGGCAGCGGGTGATCGGCATGTTTGAACTCTTTTAAATTGCCATGGGTTAAAACCCATGGCAATTCATCTAAAATGCTGTAGCCGCCCAAAATAGTTGTTTTGTTTACTACGTTTCCTGAAGGTTCATGAATCGGAACAAATTGCCGTCGAACAGGCCTTGGTCGCTGAGTTTCATGGATGGAATTACGAGCAATGCCATGAACGACAAGGTCATGAATGGTGCATTTAATGGGCTTCCTAGTTCTTCTTTTACTTTACTGTCGAGCCTGGCATAAATTTCATTTACTTCCCAAGCGTCTTTATTAGTCATGAGTCCTGCAATAGGCAATGGCAGTAAATCTGTACCAGTTTCTGATACTACGCATAAGCCTCCTTTGCTGGCCATTAGGGTATTGATGGCTTTTTGCAAGGAGAAATCGTCGCAACCTATGGCAATAATATTATGGGAATCATGCGCAACGGTGGCTGCAAATGCTCCGTTTTTAATGCCAATATTTTTGATAAAACCTAGGGCTGGAACTGTTTTCTCATAACGGTTTACGACAGCAATTTTAAGGATGTCGTTGTGCGTATCTGATTCTATATAGCCGTTTACAATCATTTGTGGTTCTACCAAAAGTCGATTGGTAATGAGCTGCCCTTCAATTGCTTCAATAACATTGAGTTTATGAAAAGGCTCATTGATTACTTTAAGCTCATGTAAAGAGACTTCGTAGGAATGAAAGTAATTTATCTCGGTTTCTTCAACAGAATTGATGTGTGTTACGCCTAAGGTGCTTACGCATTCACCCTTAATAAAAGTTCTTAGTATGTTTAAATCTACTAAATTATCTACTTGAATAAAATCGGCAGGATCGCCTAACTGCAGCATTCCAACTGGAATTTGGTAATGGTCGCGAACGTTTAAGGTAGCGGCTCTGAGGACATCAAACAAATCATAGCCAAGTTCCAAAGCCCGTTTTACCAATAAATTGATGTGGCCTGCGAATAGGTGATCGGGATGCTTATCGTCTGAACAAAACATGACGCGCTCTGGATTGGATTGCAAAAGCGGGTGCAAGGCTTCAAAATTTCGGGCTGCACTGCCTTCGCGAATCTGAATTTTCATGCCAGCGGCAATTTTATCGCGCGCTTCTTCTATTGTAAAACATTCGTGGTCGGTAGTGATTCCTGCAGCTGCATATTTTTCGACGGCACGGCCACGCAGTCCAGGTGCGTGACCATCTATGGGTTTGTTGTAATGCCAAGCCCATTTAATTTTTTTCATAACTTCTTCTTCATCGTCTAATACGCCGGGGAAGTTCATTACTTCTGCTAGGTACCAAATATCTTTACGGGCAAGCAGCTGGGTTACTTCTTCAGCATTAATTTCAGCACCAGCTGTTTCGAATGTGGTAGCGGGAACGCATGATGGCGCACCAAAGAAAAAGTGAAAAGGAACTTTTGCAGCATTTTGCAACATAAATTCTACGCCTTTTACACCGAGCACATTACCAATTTCATGCGGATCAGAGACAGTTGCAACGGTACCGTGATTAACTGCCATGCGCGCAAATTCCGAAGGAATCATCAAGCTGCTTTCTATATGCACATGGGCATCGATAAATCCGGGTAAAATGTAGGTCTTACATTCGTCAGCGGAAGCAGGTTTGATATATGTTACGCGACCTTCTTGTACAATTATTTCGGCTGGAAAAACAATGCGTTTTACAACATCTACCAGCTTAGCTTTTAATTTAAAAGTCTGCATACGAAATAGAGAAATTTAAAAAAGTTAATTTAGGGAGATGATAGGAAGTCCAGAACCTGCTACATTATAAAATGCTAATTGATAAATGGTTGGTTCCATAAAATCTATTAAAGGCATGGTATTGATGGCATTTTCTACATCCATTTCTGACTCAGCATAAATGATTGCCCAAACTTTTCGTCTGTCACTAGAAAGTGCATAAGAACTTAAGATACCGTCGGCCATCATCTGATCTACATGCTCTCTTTGATGCGGAATCAAAGAAAGAAATTCGTCAGAAAGCACTTCAGGCAAGTCGAGGTCTACCAAGTATTGGTTCATGCGGGCAATATTATAAAAATCAATTTGTATTTACCTCACAATTCTAAAAAGAAGGGAAAATATTTTCAAAAAAGGTATTAAAACAAAAAAATCCTTCTAACAATGCTAGAAGGATTTTAAAGTCGGGATGGCAAGATTCGAACTTGCGACCTCCTGGTCCCAAACCAGGCGCGATGACCGGACTACGCTACATCCCGAACTACCCGTAGGTAATTTTTTTTGACCCATTTTGAAACCCTTAAGTTCCAAAACTTACTGGCGGTGAGGGCGGGATTCGAACCCGCGGTACAGTTACCCGTACGTCAGTTTAGCAAACTGGTGGTTTCAGCCTCTCACCCACCTCACCGTTGGGGCTGCAAATGTACTCAGATTTTCATTTTTACAAACATTTCTTGAAAAAAAAATCAAAATGCTTGATTATCAGATTACAAATAAAATGAAAAGACAATGATAACGCACATTTAATGGTTAATGACAGAAATATCGAATATGTTTGCACTCCAAAAAAACAGAAAAAAGATGTCTTCCCCTAAATTAATATTGGTTTGCAATGACGATGGAATTACTGCACCAGGAATTAGAGCTTTAATTGCAGTTGCTAAAGAGTTTGGTGAGGTGATGGTTGTTGCTCCTGATAAACCACAATCGGCTATGGGCCATGCCATTACGATAAATTCAACTTTGAGAATTAATGAAGTTTTTATTGATGGGCAAAAAGAATACGCCTGCAGCGGCACTCCGGTTGATTGCATAAAACTGGCGGTGAATAAACTGCTACCTAGAAAACCAGATTTATTGATTTCAGGAATTAATCATGGTAGCAATGCGTCTATCAACGTAATTTATTCTGGAACCATGTCGGCGGCTATGGAAGGCGCTTTAGAAGGCATTCCCAGCATTGGTTTTTCTTTGTGCGATCACTCAATTGATGCAGATTTCAGCGTTTCTCAAACTATAGCAAGAAAAGTAATTGCAACAGCGTTAACTTCTGAAATGCCTGAAGGGACGTGTTTAAATGTGAATATTCCTAAAGTGAGCGCTGAGTTATTAAACGGAATAAAAATTTGCAGACAGGCAAGGGCCAATTGGGAAGAAGAATTTGACGAAAGAAAAGACCCAATGGGAAAAACATATTATTGGTTAACAGGAGTTTTTAAAAATTATGATACGGGTGAAGATACCGATATTTGGGCTTTGGAAAATAATTATGTTTCAGTAGTTCCTTGCAAATTTGATATTACAGCACACGAAACAATTGATGGATTAAAATCTTGGAAATTAGATGTTTAAAAAAGACAATTTCGCTTTTGGAACCATGTTAGGTTCTGGAATTCCAATTCTGTTTTACTTGGTGCTTAGCGCAATAAACAAGGTGATGGAGATAAAACTACAAAGGTTGATTTTCGAACAAAACACCATTTTTGTATTGTGTATTGTTGCCAATTTGATTCCTTTCAGACAATACATGCAAAAAGGATATTATGAGCAAACAGGCAAAGGAATCTTGCTGGTTACTTTTATTTACGCATTTATCTACATGTATGTGAAGTTTTTCAGTTAAGAAAAACCAATTACAATTTTCGAAGTATATCTGCCAAAACCTTTGTTTGGTGTTTTCTGCTGAATGAAGCAACATAGGTTTCATCGGCTTTCACTTCCATATTTTTATTAAGATAATGATTAAATAACTGATTGAGTTGACTTAACGCTTCTGTCTCATTATGTGTAACATAACCAAGATTGTAAAGAGCAAAGGTTTGTTCCAAAATATCATTGTCGGAAGGACAAATCATAACAGGTCTTTGGAGACCTAAGTATTCATAAATTTTACTCGAAGGAATTCCTTTGGCACCTTTATGAGCCACCATAAGTAATAAATGTGATTTTGCTTGAATCATCAGCACTTCATTTCGGGAGATTCTTTCGGTCATTTCTAACACATCTTCATACCCTTTCATTAATTGAGAAACCCGAGCTGCAACATCTTTCAAAAATAAAATACCAGGAAACTTTAAGGAAATTTTGTTTCTGTGTTGCTCATTTTTTTTCACAAAAACCTTAAAAGCATTCAGAAACACTTCAATTTCCTGAGATGGATAAAGCATACCATTATATACTATTGTAAATTTTTCGAAGGGAGCTTCGTGTAAAAACGGATTTACATCTTCTTCAAAAAAACCATTCAACAATACATGACTTTCTTTTTGAACGTAATCACCAATTTTTTGAGCGTAATAAGGAGAAATACTTGTAATACAACTGGCAGTTTTTACCCATTTTTTCTCATCATGCTGCTGCATTTTCTTTAAAAATCCATCTAGAAAACCACGACTATGATTTACTTCACTGGTATTCCAATCGTCGCGGTAATCGGCAATCCATGGTAATTTGAATTTTTTATTTAACAAATAGCCGAACCTAAAAATCTCAAAAGGATTTCCAGTAATAATCAGGGCTTTTACATCTTTATTTTCTTGAATGTAATTTTCCGTAAAATCGTGAATGTTGGAAAAAGGAATTGCCTTATTGGTAAAAGAGTGACCTATTAATTCAATAAATGAAAGGACTTTCCTAAACAGGTTGTATTTGTTTTTTCCATATTTAGCATACAGTCTATCTCTTAAATTTCCTCTAAATGGCAAATAATAAACTTCATAATCGGGATTTACCTTATGCTGCAATTCTTTTCCAGAATCGTGGTGCATATCGTCTGGTCCATTGATGTGATGTTCCCAATTTCTTGTGATGATGATTGGCTGAAATCCTTCTTGTTTTAAATATTTAGCCCAACCTAATGAACGTTGAGAAGCCGTAAGATTGGATGGAGGAAAGAAATATGTAACTATAACTACTTTTTTCATTTCAAGAAAACAAATCAATGAAATTAGCTGTATTCGACTTTACTGAATATTGATTTTCAATTTTAATCCTTGTGTTTTTTGCGATTTCCTTATTCAGACTTTTGTCTTTCATGATTGCTTCAATTGCATTTTTCCAATCTTCGAGAGAAGTGCAAATAAAACCATTTATTTTATCGTCTACAATTCTAGTATTTACGCCTACAGGTGAAACCAAAGCAGGAATTCCCAATGCCATGTATTGAAGCGCTTTGAAACCACATTTGCCATTTGCCCATTTATCATCTTTCAAGGGCATAATTCCGATGTTAAACAAAAGCAAGTCTTCGATTTCAGAAGATTTATTCCATTTTCTATAAACCAAAGATTTCAGGTTGTATGTTGGTTTCAAATCTGAAATAACCATAAACTGAAAAGTGTATTTTTCTTCTAATTCACTTAAAACAGGAATAACTTCTTCAATGTATCTGATGGTGCTGTGAGAGCCAGTCCAGCCGATTACAAAATTATCTGTTTCCTGGTTTTTCACTTTGTTGTGATAATTTTCCGTGTCAATGGTTGTAGGATTGTAGACTACATTGGTATTGAATTGCCTTGCATAGTTGCACAAATAATCATTACCACAAGATATCTTATAGGCCCATTTACAAATATGTTTCACGTTTGAATATCCTTTTAGAAAAGAGAAAAAGCTGTTGGCTTCTGAGTAATTTGGAATCCAGATGGCATCATCAAAATCATAAATAATCTTTTTCCTGAGCCATTGTGCAGCGAAATATTCAAAGAAAGCAGGTCCAATTGGAGTTGCTTCCCGGTGAATAAAAATGTAATCGTATTTTCTTAAGGCGAAAAGCAAAAAGAATCTTTTAAATAATCCGCCGATAATTGCCAGCGCTTTGCGTGGAAAACGACCAGGCAAATACAAAATGTCCCAAATTTCATTGCTCAAAAAAGGTTTAACAGTTGTTGTAATTCCTTTTTTTTGCAGGGCAGAAAAGTACTGTTCGAACCGAAAACGTTGACTCGGAGCTTTATCAATCGGGTACGGAACAATAAATAAAATATGCATAACATTTTAAAAGCGGTGCAAACCTAATCGAAAATTGCAAATTCTCTATCTTTGCATTCATGTCAATTGGCAAACGCAACACTCCAGTTTGGATAATTTTTCTTATCGATTTATTTATCTGCTTCATTTCCATATGGATGGCTTACTTGTTACGTTTTAATTTTCGTATTCCAACAACCGAAACTGAAACATTGCCATTGGTTTTTACAGGTATTTTGTTGATTAGAGCACTCAGCTTTCTTATTTTTCAAACTCATCGTAGCATTATTCGATTTACAAATACCAAAGATGCAGAACGAATTTTCATTACCATAGCTGTTGGTTCGGCTGTGTTTATTTTATTAAATCCGATTTCATATTGGATTAAATCAGTTTATTTCGTTCCATACACAATCATTATAATTGATGGAATGCTTTCCGTTTTTTTAATGTTTACGGGAAGACTGATAATAAAAGGAATTTTTCAGGAATTTGCTTCAGGAACAAGAATAAAATCGAGGGTAATAATTTATGGCTCAAGTGGCACAGGAATCACCGCTAAAAGAGCTATTGAAAGAGATGCAGGTGCTAAATACAAAGTGATTTGCTTTATTGATGACCATGCAACAAGAATTGGAAAAAAAATTCAGGGAATAAGCATAAAACCCTCGAGTGACTTGCCAGAAATCATCCAAAACAATGATATAAAACTTGTTATTTTTTCTTCTCAAAATATCGCACAATCAAAAAAGCAGGAAATTATTGATTTGTGTCTTGCCAACAATACCAAGGTTTTCACAGTTCCTCCTGTAAAAAGTTGGATAAATGGTGAATTAAGTTTCAAGCAAATCAAAAAAATTAATATCAACGATTTATTGGAAAGAGAGCCCATTCAGCTCGATATGGATAAAATATCAAACGAAATTTCTAACAAAACTGTTTTAGTAACAGGCGCTGCAGGTTCTATTGGCAGCGAATTGGTTAAACAAATTATAAGATTTAACCCTAAAAAACTGATTTTACTCGACCAAGCCGAAAGTCCTTTGTTTGAAGTAGAAAGGGAATTAATAGATGAGTTGAACGCAAGAAACTACGAAATTGTAATTGGCGATATTAGAAATTACGACCGTATGATTAATGTATTTAATCATTTTAAACCCGAATTGGTGTTCCATGCAGCTGCCTATAAGCACGTTCCTTTGATGGAAAATAACCCCTCGGAAGCATTATTTACCAACGTAAAAGGCACTAAAATTCTCGCAGATTTAGCGGTTCAATTTAAAGTAAAGAAATTCGTAATGATTTCTACAGACAAGGCTGTAAATCCTACAAATGTGATGGGCGCCACCAAACGAATTGCTGAAATTTATGTGCAATCGCTGAATAAAAATTGCAAAACAAAATTCATCACAACTAGGTTTGGAAATGTTTTAGGTTCTAATGGTTCTGTGATTCCATTGTTTAAAAAACAGATTGAAAAAGGTGGTCCTGTAACAGTAACACATCCCGAAATTACACGTTACTTTATGACCATTCCTGAAGCTTGTCAGTTGGTGTTAGAAGCCGGTGCAATAGGTGAAGGTGGCGAAATTTTTATTTTTGATATGGGTAAATCTGTGAAGATTATAGATTTAGCCAGAAAAATGATAAAACTATATGGCTTAACGGTTGGGAAAGATATCGAGATAAATTATTCAGGATTACGACCAGGTGAGAAATTGTATGAAGAACTGTTAAATGATAATGAAAATACGCTTCCAACACATCATCCACAAATAATGCGCGCAAAGGTTCAAGAGTTCGACTTTGAATTTATTTCGAATGATATTGATGAGTTGATTAAGAAATTTCAAGAACAAAATAACACTGATATTGTGGCACATATGAAAGCATTAGTACCAGAATATAAAAGTAAAAACTCCATTTTTGAGGCCTTAGATGATAATTAAATGAAAAAAATACATAGAACCGAAGTACAGCTAAGATTCTCAGATATTGACATGTTAATGCATGTAAACAATGCAAAGTTCCCAACCTTTATGGAACTTTCAAGAATTCAATATTTCAATGATATTATTGCTCCAAGGCATAATTGGAAAGAAACGGGACTAATAGTGGCCAGTTATTCTATGGATTTTAAAATTCCCATTTATTTTACTGACCAACTTTACATTGAAACAGAAGTTACAGCAATAGGAAACAAAAGCATGACAATCATTTATCGATTTATTGTAGAAGGAGATACAGGTCCAATTTTAAAAGCGACTGGAAGTTCTGTGATGGTTTGTTTCGATTACATAAAACATGTAAGTGCTCCCGTTCCTGATTTGTGGAGAGAAAAGGTGAATGGGTTTCAGGAGACGAATTATTAAAAATCAGGTTTAGATTTTATTCAGCTCCATTAATTTTAATAAAGCTTCAGAAACAGAGAGTTTCATTTCAACAACATCTTTTTCAATAATCGGCAATTCCTTTTCAACTGCTTTATTCAAATAAAACTGCGCAATCACCTCCTCTTCAATGCTTTCTTTGAGCCACCACTTGGCCTGAGATTTTCTATTTTGATGAATAAAAGCATTAAACTTTTCGAAATAAGTTTCAATTAGTTTCCAGACCTCAACAATACCTGTATTTTCAATTGCAGAACAAACCAATGTTTCTGGGCTCCAGCCAGAAGAAAACTGAGGATAAAAGTGCAATGCTCTTCTTACTTCAGTTTGTGCCAGTTTTGCCCTATTCAAATTTTCACCATCTGCTTTATTAATTACTACCGTATGCACCATTTCCATGATGCCTCTTTTAATGCCTTGCAACTCATCGCCTGCGCCAGAAATGGCAATCAATAAAAAGAAATCAACCATTGAATTTACGGCCGTTTCACTTTGCCCCACACCTACTGTTTCAATCAGCACCACATCGTAGCCAGCCGCTTCGCAACAATAAATGGCCTCGCGAGTTTTACGGGCAACTCCACCAAGCGTTCCTGCAGCGGCGCTGGGACGAATAAAAGCGTTGGCATTTGCAGAAAGCTGTTCCATGCGGGTTTTATCGCCTAAAATGCTGCCTTTTCCAACTTCACTGCTTGGGTCAACAGCTAAGACTGCTACTTTTAATTTTTTGTCGATAAGCGACATTCCCAGCGCTTCTATAAAAGTACTTTTGCCTGCTCCCGGAACACCAGAAATACCAATTCTTTTGGACTTTCCACTGTGAGGCAAAATAATCCGCAAGAGTTCAGCAGCCAGTAAACTATCTTCTCGTTTATTACTTTCAATAAGGGTTATAGCTTTAGAAAGTGCAATTGTATTTCCACTTAACAGTTGCTTGGCCAATTCAACTACATCTACTTTTGTTCTCACTTTTGTTTTGAGCGCTGCTATAAACTGTTTCTTTTGTTGAGATTTCATGTTATAATTTTCCGGCATCAGCAAAACTAAAGTAACCTGTGTCTGCAACAATAACATGATCAATCAAAGGCATATTCATATACTTTGCAGCTTGCCTAATGTCGCTGGTGAGCCTAAAGTCGCTTTCGCTGGGATTAAGGTTACCTGAAGGGTGATTATGCGCTAGAACAAGGTTGGAAGCATTATTTTCTATTCCGAATTTTAAAATAAGGCGCACATCTACAATAGTTTCTGAAATTCCACCAGTACTAATTCTCTTGCTGGCAACCACACGTAACCTGCGATTTAATGCTAAGACCCAAAATTCCTCATGGTTCAAATCGCGCAACAAAGGGCCAATTTCTTCAAATATATCTTTGCTAGCCTTAATAATTCTTTTTTCAGAAGGAGTTGCCATTTGCCGCCTTTTGCTCAATTCTAAAGCAGCTGCAATGGTTACTGCTTTTGCCAATCCAATTCCATTCACCTTTTGCAATTCTGCAAGGCTCAATTTATTGAGGGTAATTAAATTGTTATTCACTCCTTGCATCAACTTTTTGCCCAAGTCAACAGCACTTTCGTTTCTCGTTCCTGTGCCGATTAAAATAGCCAGTAACTCTGCATCGCTCAGCACATTGGCACCATGCATTACTAACTTTTCACGAGGACGATCGCCTTCGTTCCAGGATTTTATACTCCTGTTTTCTTCTATTTGATAAGGCCTAAGCATGCATTATATTACCTAATGCAGTATCGAAAAGATTTTTAAAGCTTGCAGTTTCTCCGAAAGATTTTCCGTTAATAAAAATCTCCTGATTGCTTACTTCGCCCAGTGCTGCAAATGAAACATCTTTTAGTGCCAACCATTCGATTAATTCCGGCTCTTTATCGGCAGCAACAGAAACTACAATTCTACCTTGCGCTTCTCCGAACAATTGCGCATCTAACCTGATATCTTCTTCTAATTCAACATTAAATCCTTTGTTTTTAATCATTGCACTTTCCAATAAGGCTATCCACAATCCTCCGTCAGCTACATCATGCGCAGATTGCACAATTTTATTGGCAATTAATCCAGCCACAGCTTCATGAATCTGCATTTCTTCTTCCAAGTTAAAATAAGGTGCAGGACTCAATTTCACTTTATGAAAACTATATAAATACTCAGAGCATGAAATATCGCTTTGCTGAGCACCAATCAAATAAATTTTATCACCCGCATTTTGAAACGCAATTCCCGTGTGGTTTTCAAGATTTTCAATTAAACCAATCATTCCAATTGTAGGTGTTGGAAAAACAGGAATAGACTCCTCACCTACTACTGTTTGATTGTAAAAACTAACATTTCCTCCAGTTACAGGAGTTCCCAGCGCTGTGCATGCTCTTCCCATTCCTTTAATGGCACCAACAAATTGCCAGTAAACTTCTGGTTTATATGGATTTCCGAAATTTAAACAATTGGTAATTGCAATGGGTTTACCTCCCGAACATACAATGTTTCTTGCAGCTTCCGTAACTGCAATGGCAGTTCCAATTTCAGGGTCGGCGTGCACATATCGTGAATTGCAATCAACTGTCATGGCAATGGCCTTGTTGGTTCCTTTCACATGAATCACACCCGCATCAGAAGGATTATTGGTGCTCATGTTTCCAGTTCCCACCATTGAATCATATTGCTCGGTAACAAAGCGTTTGCTCGCGATGTTTAAGTGTTTCGTTAAAAATGTTGCAACAGCTACTAAATCTTCTGGTTCTTTTACCGAATCTATATTGAACTGCTTTGTTTCTTGGTAATAAGCAGGTTCTGTATATTCTCTTTTATAAACAGGTGCACCGCCGCCAAGTACCAAGTCGTCTGCAGGAACATCGGCTTCTAATTCACCATTCATGTAATATCTCAAACGGTTGCCAGCAGTTACTTCTCCAATAACAGCGTAATGCAAATCCCATTTTTGGAACACGAGTTCCACTTCTTCTTCACGACCTTTTTCAACTACCATGAGCATGCGTTCCTGAGATTCTGAAAGCAGAATTTCCCAGCCCAACATTCCTTTTTGGCGCGTTGGAACTTTATCCAACCAAATGTTCATACCATGTTTTCCCTTGGCCGACATTTCTGAAGTGGAGCAAGTAATACCAGCCGCGCCCATATCTTGCATGCCGATAATGGCACCTGTTTTAATTACTTCTAAAGTTGCTTCTAACAATAATTTCTCTTGAAAAGGGTCGCCAACTTGAACTGCTGGTAAATCTTTGGCTGATTCTTCTGTTAAATCACCAGAGGCGAAAGTTGCACCGTGTATTCCATCTTTTCCTGTAGATGAACCAACAATGTAAACTGGATTTCCTACTCCATAAGAGGTTGCAGAAGCAGTTTCGCCCACTTTTACAATTCCAACAGACATGGCATTTACCAATGGATTTACATTGTAACATTCATCAAAAAATACCTCTCCACCTAAAACTGGAATTCCGAAAGCATTTCCATAATCACCAATACCTTTTACCACACCTTTGAGTAACCATTTGGTTTTTGCCAAATTTGGGTCACCAAAACGCAATGAATTTAATTGAGCTATAGGCCTTGCACCCATCGTAAAAATGTCTCTATTAATTCCGCCTACACCAGTTGCGGCACCTTGGTAAGGTTCTAATGCGGATGGGTGATTGTGCGATTCAATTTTAAAACAACAGGCCAATCCATCTCCAATATCAACTAAACCCGCATTTTCTTCGCCTGCTTCGGCCAGCATTCCTGCTCCTTTTTTAGGGAGTGTTTTTAACCAAGTTATGGAGTTTTTGTAGGAACAATGCTCACTCCACATTACAGAAAATATGCTGAGTTCTGTAAAATTGGGCGTCCTTCCCAAAATCTCAACAATTCTGTCGAATTCTTCTGGTAAAATACCTAATTTCTTTGCAGTGTCTTTATTGGTAAGGGCTGTAGCAGGTGCTTGCATAAGTAAAATTGAATTGCAAACCTACAAAATGCTACAAAGCAAAAGTTGGGGTTTTTAAAATCAGTTATAAACAGATGTGTTAATTATTCTGGGGATAAATGGTAGTTATTGAAACTAAAGTTAAATTTCTACTAAATTCTATATCCTTAACATTATTTCATCAGGATTGAACACAGGAATCTCACTTGATTTAAAATCTTTCTTATCGCGGGTTACAATACAATCAATATTTACAATACTAGAAGCACAAAAGATTTGAATTGAATCTTCAAAATCCTTGTGCGATGATAACAAACCCTTTTTCAAAATATCAATGTCAACAGCAATTACTGTTAAGTAATCGAGTAGGTTATATAAAACATCTCTCAAAACACTTTCTTCAAGGTATTTTTTCAATAAATAGTACGTAGTAGCTATTGAGTGCGATGATGCGAAAAGTTGAATATCTTTTTGTTCAGCTTTCTGAAAAAGTTGAATTGCATATTTACTAAAAGGCTTCCTTTCAGCTATTAAATCAACAATAATATTGGTGTCTAAAAATATTTTTTTCATAAATATTTATCTTCCAAAGATTTCCGCAACTCTTCTTTTTCATTAAAATCTTTTGGAAGTTTTATGACACCTACTATTTTTTTTAGTTTAGGAGACATTTCATTGTCCACGGTTTCATCTGTGATTGTTGTTAAGTAAGTTTCAATTATTTCAGAAAGGCTTCTTCCAGTGCTTTTTGCGTAGGATTTTGCCCTTTCTATAATCGACTTTTCTACCGTCAATGTTAGTTTAGTGGTCATAATACGTGTTTATTTCTCAAAGGTACGTGTATAAATTAAAATTACCAAATGTGCTGTAAAATTCAAATCAACTTTCAACCTAAAAACCTATAATTTTTATACTCTCCTGCATTCATTACCAAAATGCTACAAAGCAAAAGTTGGAGTTTTTAAAATCAGTTATAAACAGATGTGTTAATTATTTGGGGATAAATGGTAGTTATTGAAACTAAAATTGGATTTCTCTCAATTTTCAATTCACCAAAGTCAAAAAACAGCATGTAAAACAAAATATTAAGTAATATTTAATAAATTTGACAGAAACAAATTAATGCCGACAGTTTTATACATTCTTGGTTGGAGGTTTTTCTTCTATTTTAATGAAGGTTCTGAACCAATTCACATTCATGCAGAAAAAGGTGATATGGAATGTAAATTTTGGCTAATTATGGAGGAATACGAAATAAAAGAAGTATTTTCATATAATCTATCTCCAAGTTCTAAAAAAGAAGTAAAAAAGATAATTTACCAAAATTTCGATTTGATTGTCGAAGCTTGGAATAGCTATTTTAAAAAATAATTTTATGATAAAAACATTCAATATCCAAGAAATCAATATTAAGAACGACTTGCTTAGTTTAATCGTAGATGGAGTTGTTTATAAAGTTTCATTGGAGAGCATTTCACAGAAACTGTTAGTTGCCAATGAAATAGAAAGAAATTTATTCAAAATTTCGCCATCTGGTTATGGAATTCATTGGCCACTTATTGATGAAGACTTATCAATAGCGCAGATTATAAAGCAGGGGAAAGAAATAAAGTAGGTATTCTTAAGAATTAGAATTTAATTTTTCAATTGAACTAACGAGCTCGAGATTTTTTCAACCTAACAACCTGTAATTCTTATACTCCCCCACTCGCCAGCCTGTCAGCTTCTCAATTATTGCCAACAACTTGGTTTTAAATGATAAGCGCTTTTTATTGGGGTCAATTTCTACTTTCCAAAATTGATGTTGAACTTTATCCTTCATTACCGAAGGGTGCGTTCCATCGAATCGTTTTACAGAATCAATTTTTGAATAATCGAATTGTGCCGTTTGAGGAATATTTTCTTTCATCCAAGCATCGGTATGCCATAATTGGTGAAAATAGGCTTGCTTGGCTTGCTGCAATTCAGGCGGTTTTACCCAACCATAATGATAAATAGCAGCCCCTATTTTTTTAACATTTAACTTCCTTTCACCAATCCGAAAACCTTGTGCATCCTTCCAAGAATTTACGCCAATATGTGGACGAATAATTCTGATTTCGTTACGGTACCATTTCCTCGAATCAGCCACAAAATTGTAGTCGCCATAAAAATGAACGTAATCAAATAAAAAACCTTCAATTTCTTTGTTACCAGCATTTTCCTTTAATTTTTGCAGAATTTCCGCATGGTATTTTTCATGCAACACCTCATCGGCCTGCATATAAAACGCCCAATCTGCGTTCAGAGAAATATGCTGCATGGCTTTATTGGTTTCATCAGCCAAAACGCGGCCTCCTTTGCGCAAAGAATCGTCCCAAATGCTATTAAAAATCTTAATTTTAGGAGAATCTATAGATTGAATCAATGCTGCCGTTTCATCGTCTGAATTACCCAGCAACACTATCATTTCATCTACAATTGGCAAAATCGATGTAATCGATTCCACCACGGGATAATCGTATTTCACCGCATTGCGCACAAAAGTAAATCCACTAAGAAACAAGTTCGAGCCCGTATTTTGCATTAAAATTTACAAATAAAGTAAAGTTTTTGGTTGGGTTGAGATTGTAGTGAGTTATAATTAATTTGGCTTGGTAGCAAACAAATTTTTAGGGCGTGCCCTTTCAGGTCGGGCTATCCGCTGCAAGTCCTCCCCCGAAAAGGTTCGGGGTGCGGGCTCATATCTTTGTAGTCTAATATAATAGATCATTAAAACCGAAGTAGCAAATTCTGTCCGTGCTAGTTACAACTACATGTTGATAATGATGAGAAAGGATAATCTACTTTGGTTTTCTTTCTTATG
>Ga0247832_1001544_pt1 | contig 39791 bp, 28 predicted proteins | sample LaCruzMarch2015__10_FD_192407 | JGI IMG/M metagenome (GOLD analysis project Ga0247832, IMG submission 192407) | Freshwater microbial communities from meromictic Lake La Cruz, Castile-La Mancha, Spain - LaCruzMarch2015_4m | ecosystem: Environmental > Aquatic > Freshwater > Lake | place: Spain... | reverse complement strand
CATTGATGGTGGCAAAGGGAGCATGGAGGTGCTCTTTGGCAGCTAATACCGCATGGCCAGTCCCCCAGGGCTTTTCACGGTGGGGTTTTTGCGGCAGCCAGTCGAGCGCGGTATCCATTTCCTGAAATGCGTACGCCACATCGGCGTGGGCTTCAATCCGGCGACCAACTTTATCGCGAAAAGCGTCCTCAATGTCTTTGCGGATGACAATGACGATTTTGCCAAAGCCCGCGCGCAGCGCGTCGTACACAGAGTACTCCATGATGGCTTCTCCGTGGGGGCCTATGCCATCCACTTGCTTGAGGCCACCGTAGCGGCTGCCGATGCCAGCGGCCAATATCAGTAAACTTGGTTTCATGAGTGGAACATTTACATTTGCGTGATTTAATTCCGACAAAAGTATGCAGCTAATAGCAATAGACTGGGCATTGATTGTTGTTTATTTTGCCATATCGCTTTGGATTGGCTTACGCGATAGCCAAAAAAGTGCTTCCAGCGCAGATGAATTCTTTCTTTCAGGCCGCAACATGCCCTGGTGGCTCCTTGGCGTATCCATGGTGGCCACCACATTTTCCTGTGATACGCCCAATTTGGTGACCGATATTGTCCGACAAAATGGCGTGGCGGGCAACTGGGCCTGGTGGGCTTTTTTGCTTACCGGCATGCTCACGGTATTTGTGTACGCCCGGCTGTGGCGCCGCTCCGGTGTACTCACCGACCTGGAGTTTTACGAACTCCGCTATTCAGGGCCCGAAGCGCGCTACCTGCGCGTGTTCCGGGCCTTGTACCTCGGGGTATTTTTCAACGTGATGATCATGGCCACCGTTTCGCTGGCGGCCATTAAGATAGGTCAGGTGCTGTTCAATGTGTCACCCATCACCACCCTGTTGGTGTCTGCGCTCATTACGGTGGCGTATTCATCCATTGGCGGGTTTCGGAGTGTGTTGCTCACCGATTTTTTCCAGTTCATCATTGCCATGATCGGTTCCATCGGCGCAGCATTGGTTGTGTTGCGGTTGCCCGAAGTGGGTGGGTTGGAAGGCCTGTTTGCCCACCCGAATGTGCAGGGTAAATTATCGATGTTGCCCGATTTTTCGGACACCAAAACGCTGATTCCGCTGTTGATTGTGCCCTTGGCCGTGCAATGGTGGTCGGTATGGTACCCGGGCGCCGAACCCGGGGGCGGCGGTTATGTGGCACAGCGCATGTTGGCCGCTAAAAATGAAGACCACGCCGTGGGCGCTACCCTGTTTTTCAACATTGCCCACTACGCCCTGCGCCCCTGGCCATGGATCATTGTGGGCCTGGCTTCACTGATTCTGTATCCTACGCTGTCGGATATCCAAACCGCTTTCCCGCACGTGGCACCATCCAAACTCGGACACGACCTGGGCTACCCGGCCATGATGCACTTCATGCCTGCCGGACTTGCCGGCACGGTGGTGGCTTCTCTGGCGGCAGCGTACATGAGCACATTGTCGACGCACCTCAACTGGGGCGCTTCTTATATCGTCAATGACTATTACAAAAGCGTGGTGAACCCGGAAGCCGACGACCAAACGCTTGTGCGTGTAGGCCGCTGGTCTACCGTGCTGTTGATGGTGCTGGCTGCGGGTGTGGCGTTGCTGCTGTCCAGCGCATTAGATTCCTTTAAAATATTGCTGCAAATCGGCGCTGGTACCGGCTTGCTGTTCATTCTGCGCTGGTTCTGGTGGCGCATCAATGCCTGGTCCGAACTGGCCGCCATGGTGGTGTCGTTTGTGCTGGCCGTATATTTTCGACTGATCCACCCGCACACGGGCCTCCCGGCATTGGCCGAATGGCAACAGCTGCTTTGGGGCGTTGGCATCACCACGGCCTGCTGGCTGGCGGTTACCTGGCTCACCAAACCTTGTGCACAAGAGACCCTATTGACTTTTTACAAAAATATTCGTCCAGCAGCTGCCGGCTGGCAACCCGTCATTCAACAAGGATTACAATCGGGGTTGTTGTCTGCTGAGGAGGCCGAAGGGAAAGGCAAACTGCCCATGCAAATTGCCTGTATGGCGCTGGGTTGCCTTACGGTATATGCAGCGCTGTTTGCTACCGGCTATGCTTTGTATGGCAATTGGCTGGCATTTTGGGTATCTACAGCGTTAGCCATAATTGGCGGATTGAGCATTTGGCGCTTTTGGCGCTTGGGAAGGTGATGTTTTTTTTGCCTTGAAACCGGGTTATGGTCAACAACATTTCCAGCAAAGACTTCAGCGCTTATGTCCTACCCCTCGCAAAGCGGTGCCAAAAATAAGTAGAGAAAGTTAAACATCGTAACTTTCACACTTAAAACGGAGTACCATGCGAAAAAGCAGATTTAATGAAAGCCAGCGCCAAGCAATTCTGGATAGTTACCTCAAAGGGAACAAGACGGTTGAAGCGCTATGTGAAGAACATCAAATCAGCCCTGCGACCTTCTACAAATGGAAGAACGAAGTGGAGACTGAGAAGAATGATGACAAGAAGCGCCTCAAAGAGCTGGAGGCAGAAAACCTTCGCTTGAAAAAAATGTACGCTGAGTTGCAACTCAAGCACGAGGTTGTATCGGAAGCTGTTGAGATTCTAAAAAAGATGAAGGCCGATCGGAAAAGGCGGATCTGATGGCCGGATAGGTGCCAGGTGCAAAGGCCTGAGCAAACGCCGCATATGTAGTTACCTTAGATTTCGCCGAGGTGTGTTTTATGATAAACCAACCAATGGCAATAAATGACATAGCGATGAAGGCATAGTACAAATGATGAAAAAGGTTAGGCAGTCGAATCCGGCCTGGGGCTTTCGGTTGATTTTTGCCTACTTGAAAAACAAGGGAGAGCAAATAGGGAAACGGCGCGCACATCGGCTGTATATGAAAGCCAAACTGAGTTTGCACCGCAACCCAAAGAAACCTCGCCTTAAACGGGCTTTTCAGGAACTGTTGCCGCCGGATCAAATCAACGAAGGCTGGGCAATGGATTTTTTAAGTGAATGGGTGATTGGTGAAAAACAGCAAAGTGTCCGGATTATCAACGTGGTGGATGAGTGCTCCCGAAAGGATCTTTGGATCGAAGCTGCGCATAACATCAATGCCGCTAAACTGACTGAAGTGCTGGACAAAATCGTAGAAATGAGAGGACTGCCGCGATATATCCGTTGCGACAATGGCCCGGAATTCATTAGCGCAAAATTGAAAGAGTGGGCTTCAGATCGAGTGGAAATTAAGTTTATTCAGCCCGGAAAACCAACCCAAAATAGCCTGTCCCGTACCGAAGGTAGGGAGGATCGTAGAGCGGCTCAACGGAACGGTGAGAAAAGAATGTTTGAACCTCAACTGGTTCCACAGCTTAGATGAAGTGAACGACCTGCTGGGGCACTGGTACAAAAGCTATAACTTTGACCGACCCCATTCAAGCCTGAAGTACAAAACACCAGTAGCCTTTGAAAACCTAAACAAGAATCTCTACTTTAAAATGGCACCGGCAACCGGGGGGTAGGACATTCCTGAGCAGCACGAACAACCATCTCCTTGAATTCTTCTGATTTCCTCCTGCTTTCAAATACACCTCCAAAACCACAGGATTTGCACTTATATTTGCGATTACCTACTCGATTCGAAGCATTTTTCACGATTTGATCCGAGCCGCATTTCGCACAACATTTCTTTTCAGTTACCATGTTATTCGTTTTTGGGTGCAAGACACAAAATCACACAATTAGATATACTACCCATTTTCATGCCACTAATTTACAAATTGTCTCATGAAAATAACGATAATTTTCTGATTTCCTCATTTTTATAACAAAATGGACAGACCTTAATTGAGGAATGCTTCATCCAACTTTTCCATAAGCTTATCGAATTTCTCTTGGTATGTTTTGTCCTTGAGACAAGCATTTAAAATGGGATCATTTACGGTCTCTTTGAGTTTGTCGGATATTTTTTTATTTTTAATTGATTCATTTACTTCCAACTCGTAGAACCGGAATACGTATTCACAATCCAGCTTCTTTTCCTCCGTAATAGCGGTTTTGAGTGGACTGACTTCTATTTTCTTTGCAATGATAGAATCTCTGAATTTTTTTGCTTTCTCTTCACCTTTGTTAGGTGCCTGATTAGGTATTGAAGCAACGGCAGAATCGGTAATAGCAAAGTTTTCTCCATCTATGGTCGATGTAATAGACTCTACAGTGGCGTTAACAGGTTGTGCGTTATTTTGCTCCTTGCAACCAATGAGGGACAAAATTACTTGAGTGAAGCAGACACAGGCTAGGGTGACTAAGAAGAAATTTCTCATTTTTAGGGGTTGGTTTAACGTCCATAAATAAGGTTACCGGGCGTATCTCTCAAAATATTACCGATTGTGCGAATTGAAACACTCAAAGCAATGAGGAACAAAACTAAAAAGGTTGCGAAGATGCGATAGTCCAGCATGACAAGGTCGATCAATGTGATATAATGTGTAAGTAATGAAAGGATTATTGCTACGAGGGCGGCCAAGAAGAATCCCAAGAGCAGGAAATTAAGTATTACATATACATAAATCCTGATAAGCATTTGGTCTTGTAGACCAAATGCCTTAAAGGTACCAAGATTTGGTCTGTTTTGTTCCAGATGAGAAGATAATTTATTGTTAATAAATAATATAATGCTAGCAGCACTGAATACAAACAATCCTATTATTATAAAAAAAGTAAGTTTAGATACTAATGAAAAATTTTCCTTGGATTCTACCTGGTCCATGCTAATTTTGATTCCGAATTTATCCTGGAGCATATTTTTAAATGGCCTTACTTTTTTAAGGTCGTTAAAATAGAATGCAGCGTAATATGGTTTGTCTATGTCTCCTATCCCGGTTGGGCATTCCCAGTTAACCGCATCTTCCATTTTGCTTGTCCCCGACCAACGCTGTATGAGTCGTTTTTTATGCTTTTCTAGGGTGTCGGCGGGATAACTTTTTAAAAAGGAAATAACATATTCGACAACCATTCTCTCAGGATTAAGCCGGTGTTGAATGGTGTCGATTTTATTGATGGGAAAATCGGCAAGCAATTCGAACAACATGGATTCATTTTTATCAAATTCTTGACCATGAATCATAACTGAGAAATCGAATACAGATCCATTACGCTTTAAGATGAACCCCGTTTTTTCAAAGTCGCCTACTAACGCATTAAAAAGAGTAGGAGAGATGATGTAATCACATAGACTGGGTAATTCTTCTACAACTGAAATAATAGGCATATAAATGGGTAAAGTATCCGCTTTCAGAGGAAGCAATTTTTGTTTGATGGGGTCAGTGTATCCAAGTGATTGCAACATTTCACGTTTTACTATGATACCACAGGTTGGAACTTCGTTGCTTTCGTCAGGATCTTTCAGGCCAGCCAGTACGTTGCCGGATTCCGAACTCAATATTTTGAGTAAGAGGGCGTCACCGGAATCCATTGTTCGACCGCGCAAGTAGTAATATTGGCCATTTGAAATGTTTTGGAATGCCCGCATTTCCTTGCAATATCCGGTAACTGTGTCAAGTGCATATTGCATCAAAGTGTCGGGATGTGATACTTCAGCGGCAACTTTTGGGTAAAGTTCTTCGCTACCATTTGGAATTTGCCAGTCAACCCAATTGGTATACGGGTTATTCATGCGCTTGGAAAGAGTACGCATGCCAGCTAAAGCATAACCAAGAGAAATCCAAACGAGAATTATGAAAAAAAATAATATATATAAAGTTTTATTATTGCGTCCCAAAAGAGAACGCAATTCGTTTTTAAAAAAAGTACGTTGAAAATCATTTTTTAAGCCAAGCAGGGAGGCTGCTACGCGGGATAATTCATCAAGCATAATCTAACGGAATTGAAATGTTCAAGGTTTGGTGAATGTATTTCAAAGGATTATGTAATGTTATACCGTCGCCGTTCAACCATTCCGTACCGTTTTTGGTCATACACTTACTGGTTTCAATAGTGCCATAGACAACCCCTTCGGTTGATGTCGCTGGTGTAAGCATAATGATTTCATCTCCAAAGTAAAGGGCAAGTTCAAGGTCATGCGACACAATGATGCCTGTCTTCTCCTTTTCATGGAGGTGTTTTTTGAGTACTTCCATCATTCGGTAGCCTGTATCCTTGTCTAGGTTTCCGGTAGGTTCGTCGCCGAATAACACCTCAAATCTTGCAGTAATGGCACGTACAAAGGCCAAACGTTGCCGTTGACCACCTGACAAAGCTGAAACTTTTTTATCAAAGACTTCAGGTGGCAGGTTCAGCTTGTTCATTACGTCCAACACTGTTTGTTTGGCTACTTTGATGGATTTGCCACTAATCATTTGACTGATACACATATTTTCACCAGCGGTAAAATTGTGCATCAAATTTGTATTTTGAAAAATAAAACTGAAATAATGGTTTCTAAAGTTTGAAATAAGTTGGTTGTTACCTTGCCAAAGTGCTCCAATTTCAGTCTGTGTATTTTGTTCATCAAAAAAATACACCCTATTGTCTGCTGAACGGTCAAATACATTATTCATAAGCCCTAATGCCTCAATAAATGTGCTCTTGCCTACGCCGGACAAACCAATGACAAACACCAATTTACGTCGTGGAATTTTGACATTCCGTAGCATAAGGACAGGCCTTGCACTTTGATAAGCACAGGTAAGCAATTCAATGTCGAATTGAACTTGGTTCATAAGCGGGTTAAATAATGGCTAGAAGGTATATTCCAATGGGATCCAGAAGTAGGTTTCATTGGAAGTGGTATAAGAGAATTCGTATGATTTTCCGGCATTTCGGATGGTTTGAAGTTCGCCAGTGTTTTTAATAATTTCTTCGATCCGTTTTTTGATTTCTTCATTGGGAACCTTTTTACGGTCCTGGATATCCGATATCTTAATACTACCCCAACGGGAGGGCATATTGCATGCTTCGGCCCCGATACCTTGCATTAGATTGCGCAGTTCATCAATTGAAAGTTGATCGGGGGATTTTCGATTACCGGAATATTGAGTAGCCAACTCAAGAAAGGTATTGTACAACAATGTACGCTGTTCGTCAACTGATTTATCAATGCCCAGTTTTAATTTAGTAAGTACATCAAGGTAATTTTTGAGATCATTTTCCGGAATAAATAACACGATGGAATAAGCATCATGTTGGGTTCCGGCAATCTTTCTGGGTGTAAATACTTCTGCGTACAGCTTGTATTTTTTGGCTTTTATAACCTTTATCAAATCTTCGTCAGTAAATTTTCCTTCTTCCTTAAGTGCTGAAAATATGTTGAGCATAGGGCCTGCAAAATCTCCTGCATTAATTTCGTTGAAGGCGGCCCCTTCTTCGGTAATCAGGCGGAGTTTATCCCACATTTGTTCAACGTTTTTGTGTATTTTTCCTGCCGCAGTTTTCAGCGTTCCTACTATTTCTTCCGAGGAAATGAAATTACCACTTGCAGGTTTTTTGAGCAGACCGTAACAACTGCCGTTTTCAAGAAGCAATTCGTTACCGTCGGCGAGTTCAGGCATACTGGGGTTTCCAAGATCCAGTTTAGGGTCAACAAAGGCAGCGTTCTTATAAATCTGAAATTGCGTAACGGCCGCTTGCATGATGAGGTTACGCACCTGTTCTTGGTATTTGTTGGAAGCACGATCTCCACTATTTTGGGCTTGAATTCCTATTATATTTACATTAAATTTTGTTAATTCCTCTACAAGTGATTCATCTTTGACTAGATATTTTGGATTAGTATTGGCATTTAGACGAACGGCGTTGTAGGAAAAATCAGCACAATTACCGATAAGCACAACAATATTAGTGTGATCTGAATTCATTTTACACTCCCTAAGCCCTTGCATAATGCCGAAGTTTAGGGCCGTCCACGGATCACTATCTTCCCATCGTGCAAATTCGGTTTGATTGAGAAATGCCTCTATTTCTCCAAGGTCTTGCGTCATCGATTTGGTTGCATATAGCTTACCATGTTTATCTTCAGGTACATCCCGGTAAATGGCGATTCCGAAACGTACAACATTTACATCTACTAATTCGGCACGCATTTTTTTTATGGCCTGAATGATGGCTCCCCGGTATTCACCGAGGTTACGAGTGCCTTCGATTACAAACAGAATATCGAAATTATTTTTGCCAACTTCTTTTTTCTTAAGCTCTGCTACGAGGTGAGAATAGTAGACCTCATCCATTGTCTGTAATTTTTCACTTGCCGTACGATAAGATATTTCTCCTACGACGCCGCTTCGATAATAATCTCCCACGCATTTCAAAATAGGGAAACGAACAACCTCTCCCCTGTAGCGGCGCGGATTTTCATCAGCAAGGTCTTTGGGTTTGAGTATAACGGGATCATTTGACCAATATACCTGAGTTTCATCCCTTTTACCGTCAAGTGCATGGTCTCTTGCTGGAATTGGGTTGCCATAGGCGCAAACCTGATAATTTTTTTTCAGCTTTCGTTCGTCGAAAGCGGGTTCGTTAAAATTGGGTTCCAAGGCAAGGCGAGTGTTCCACAATACCACATTTCGAAGTTCAACCCAACCAACCAGCGTATTTTCAATAGTCAGTGTGCTGAACTGGTCATCCTTGCCGATTAGATAACGACCATTTTCGGATTTATAAATAAAATAAAATTCGTATATGGTTTTTGGGTCATTTGAAGGAGCCGCATCCGGACCGAAATAAATGTTGACAATTTTGGGATCGGCTTTTTTTAGGATTTCCGGAATGTCATCTGCTTTGTTTAGGATAAATGCCTTTTCGTGAATTTTGGTTTGTGGACTTATTAAGGAGTTGGCCCACAGGAGCATTTTGTTTTTTTCTACCCATCCAAAATCCTGATACGTATCATCCTTGATTTTTTTTCCGTCTTTTCCTTCTAAGTCTGCTTTACAAATATGCAGCCAATTACCCTCTATTTCGGTGACATAAAACCAATCTTTGAAATGAATCGTACCTTTGGTTGCACCATTTGCGTTTTGATATGTTTGGTTGTTATTGCGGTCACATACGACGACCCAAGGCGCTTTGGTTTCGTTGCCTATCTTATCCTGAATGGATGGGATGTCTTCCGGGTTATTAAAAGCCGCAGGTTTGCCCAACACGGATTTTTGGGCAAGCAATACCGTGGAACCGGCAGTGGTTAGGGACAAAAGCAGAAAAAAATGTAAGTAGCGGAATGTCATTTTGGTTATTTTAAAAGGTTAAATAACAAGCCGGCCCGCAATCCAATGCCCGAATAACCGACATCTTTCAGATAGTTGAAACCAATGCTCTCGTTATTGATTTCTTGATTGCCTCTGAAGCGGAGGATGTGCTTGCCTTCAGAGTTGTCGATAGTGGCTATTGGTGAGCCGAAAAGCATTTCGTATTCCACTCCGAAGTGGAAGATGGAATGCCCTTTAGACAACGGGATTTGCACGTTGGGAGCCAGACGGAAACCGAGCAATAGGCGGCTTTCGTAGGAAACTTCCTTAGATACAGGGTATCGGTTGTAACCATAATCGGATTCCCATTCCTGGTCATCAAACACGGTGAGTTCCCAATTTTCGTAAATACCCCTGTATTCCCCTTTGCCACTTAAATCAGCTTTGGGAGCATGCAGGCGTAGAAGTACTTGTACATCAGTCATGAACCTGATTTTACCAGGATTAGCCTTGCCGAAGCCTAAACAGACACCCGGGCTAAGTTCGAATGCATTCATCCGGATATCTTCTTTAAGTCCGGCCAAGCGAACATCTTGAACCAATGAATCTCCATCCAAGTCAATATGATCAAATTGGTAATGCAGGCTGTCGAGTTTGAGGGTCAGCCCGGCGTTCAGGTAGCCGATGCCGCTTATGAAATAAAACTTTTGAGAAGTGCCGAGTGGGATTTGCAATCTGGCCCCCAAGCCCCAATAAGCACCGGGGTCCAACTCAATGGCCCGGGCGTATATCGTTTTATCCTTATCGCTCAGGATGGGGTGTTCGCTAAAAGACCAATTGGTTAAACCGAAACGAACTTCCGGTCCGAAATAGATACCAGCTGGTTTACTATTATTTTGTTGATTTGTATTTGTTTGTACAGGATTAGTTGGTATTGTTGATGTTTTATTTTCCGGAGGGCACTTGGTTTCGTTACCCAATTGAATTTTTTGAATGCGCAATTTATTGCCGTTAACAGGTACATCATACTGGATTTTTTCTACAAAACATCGACCACCACCTGTAATGTTATCTGGTGTTTGGTTTTTTCCTTTCACAATATTTTTGACCCTTTTTTCGATCAAAACATCGGCTATGTAATATCCGGCGCTGTCGTATCGTATCTCGTCAAGGACGGCAGAGTAGACGTAGGTATCCAATCCTTTAGGAAAACGTTTTAATACATATGAAGCAAAGTCAGAGGGATTTATTACAGATGGGGTCTCAGCTACATCATTGACCACTTCGGCGCTCAGGTTAAAAAGGGAGCGATAATTGTCAATAGCGGCTGCGTCCACCTGACCGGTTTGAGGATTAACGATGCGCCCAAATTTATTGTACTGATTGAGGGCATTTTCTAGGCGAACGGCTATGCTGCCGAGGCTGTCTTTGGAAACCCCTTTGCCAAACGAAGTACCCGTAGTTTTTAATAGTAATTTGTCTTGGGCAGAACATATCTGAACCAGAGGGAAAGTGAGTATAATAATGGAAGCCCAAAGACGAATGTATGGTATCGTTTTCATGTTGTTGGCGTTTAGAAGAATTTAGCGGAGGATGAGGATGGATTGCCTATCAATGATTTCACCGGTATCCGCATGTTCGACTACCAAATGATAAACCCCAGGTGTCCTGTCAGATAAATCGACAGGTATTCTATACGCCTGTGCGGCAGGCAATAGCGTTGGTCCGGATTCCAAGGTACCAAAAGTGCTGAATACCCTCAATTGCAGGGGGCGGGATTCCGGTTGGCGGATGATAACATCGAATTGTCCTAAACTAGGGTTCGGGGCAGGTTTGAAATACCATTCGGAGGCAGTAGGAAGGGGTGAAGTACCCATCAGGAAGTTTACTTTTTCTTCGCAAGCATCACAAATCCCGGTTATCAAGTCTTTCAAGCGAATTTTGACGTAGTATGGTCTCGCAGGTTGATAGTCCTGCTTCAGGAACCAATACTGCAGGCTGTCTGCCGGGTCCTCTACTACTACTAATCCATTCATGTACCCCCATTGATAACACAGGCTGTCTTTAGGGTATATGAGGATATGGTTTTTTTGGGTTGATGTGTTGTCTGATTTATGGACTATGTCAACCAAAGGAGGCTGAATTCCTTTATAATCGACAACAAATGTTGCAGAACCTACGCAACCATCTTTGGTAACGGTTACTGTATAATTGCCCGTACTGAAAACCTCTATGGCATCCGTAACCTGCCCTCCGGGAGTCCATTTGTATGTAGAAGCCGGAGGTATAGACCCGTTAGGCTTGAGAACTATAGCATCACCTACGCACAATTGGTTCGGGCTGGTAGCAGTAGGGTCCGGTTTCTGACGAACTGTATAATTGGCCGACTTCGTTGTTTTACAACCGGCAATTCCCGGCACTTCCACCGTTGCATTTATGCTGAACATGCCTGGAGATAAGGTAGGGATGTTGATAGATGAATTTGCCCCTGTAACTGGCGACCATGTGATGACCCAATTGGCTTTCGGGTTTAAGATGGCAAAACTAAGCAAATCACCCCTACAAACAGAGGCCCCGGCAGGCGTAGAGGTTAATTGCACCGCGTCATCAATGGGCTGTGAAGGCACACTTACCTGCCGCAAGATTGAACATCCGGTATTGGGATCGGTGATGGTAACCGAATAATCCCCTGAAGTCAGATTGGCGATTGGATTCATCGTTGACCCGTTGCTCCACTTATAGGTGTATTGTGGTTGGCCCCCTACTACATTCAGGGTGCCGTCCGCTTGTCCGCAAAAAGTCCCTGTAGGCACAACCTGCGTGATGACCGGTGGATCATATTTGACTATTGTGGCCGATAGGGATTCGATTTGGCAATTCTTGGCGTCGGTAACAAGTATGCTATAAGTGCCCTCAGACAAGTCTGGTATAGCGAGGGACAGATTATTTATACTTGAGAGGGTCTTTACGGTAACTCCACCTTTTTTAAGAGTGATGCTAAAAGGAGGCATTCCGCCCTCAATTACAACATTCAGTTGGCCGGTATTGGCATCACAACGTGTTTTTTCTATAGCTTGAAATAACGTTATCACTGGACTGTTCGGCGAGATCAACTTTATTGTATCCAATACAACACTGCAGTCGTTTTTGTCGGTTATGGTAATACTATAATTTCCTTCGCTCAACTCCTGCTCGAAGATTGGACCAGCGTCGATTTGAGAACCACCATTCCATTTGAAGTCATAAGGAGATGTGCCACCGGTTATTACAATTTTGACTTTGCCTTTGTCACCACAGTTGACAGGTTGAGTTTCTTCTTGATCTTCAATGACCAATTTTGGTGGTTGCACTATTGTATAACTGTTTGTTGAGGTACAGTGGTTCATATCCGTTACCGTGATGGCATAAATACCTGCCGGTATCATCTGAAGGTCTGGTGTTGTAGTGCTATTACTCCAATTGTATTCATAAGGTAAGGTTCCTCCGGAAACAGCCCCGCTTAAAGTGATCGACCCAGTTGATTGTCCATGACATCTGACGTCATGAATGACAATATTCGATCCAATTACCAATGGTGGTGGTTCGGAAATAACGATATTGTCTAATCGTAATTTGCAACCATCCTTACCATAGCCAAGCTCAAGCCTGTAGTCGCCTTTTGGGACATTTTGCAGGTCTTCATTTGTTGAAATAGGATTATTGCCAGAGAACCAGTTATAAGTTAGATCGGTTGCCTGTTGGCCGGAAGCGGAAACTTGTATAGCACCAGTTGAACTTCCATTACAAAGTACGTTGATAATTGCATCAAGTTCTACCTGTACATCCGGTTCTGTCAAAGTGACAGTAAGGGTCTCGGTGCAATTTTTTTCATCAGTAACTGTAACAGTATAGGAACCTGCGGGTATGTTAAACAGACTGTCATTGTCACTCATTTGGTCACTCCATTGATAAGAAATTACCCCTGTACCCCCAGACGTAGAAACTGCAATAAGCCCGTTAGAGTCTTCTTTACAGACAGGATGTGATATTGTATCTATTTGGATTTCTATACCAGATAGAGGCTGAATGATCTGAACAGTATCTCGTGCCTCACATCCATTTTTATCCCTGACAAGTAAAAAATAGGTTCCGGCTTTGAGGTTTTCGATGTTCTGCTGGATAGAGATGGTATCGGCGGCGTTTTGATACCAAAGGTATTCATACGGCGGGGTGCCTCCATTAGTGGTCAGATCAATCTTGCCGTTACTTCCGCTACGGCAGGTTACATCCGTTACCGCCAAAGTGATTGATAACATGTTCGGTTCCTGAATGTCAAACATTTTTGTTGCAGAGCAGCCGTTGTCTCTATCCATAACGGTTACTTCGTAGGTGCCTTTCACCAGATTCATGAGAACGTCAGTTTCCGCTGTGTTACTCCAAACGAATTGATAATTATCGCCTTCAGGATCAATGGTTAAAACAATCTTTCCATCCATAAGGCCATTACATGATACGTTAGTGGTGTCACCAGTAATTTTTGGAGCCCCTACTACGTTGATAGGCGTTACTAAAGTGCAAACCTTGGTGTACATATTTGTATCAAGATGGAATATTACTTGAATGGTGTGCACCCCAATGCCTGAAGGGCTTATTGTAATGTTGTCATTATCTCCGGAGAGTGGTTTAGTGATATTATTGTAGGTTTCCTTCCATTCAAACGGACTAATGGTTGTATTAGGTGGTAACTGAAGTATTCCATCTACCGAAAAAGTTATGTCTGCCAGTTCACAATAACTGGAACCAACTGTGGATGTGAAAGGTGGTAGCGGCAGAGATAAATTGCTACAAATATCTTGCCCCAATATCCGGGTGGCCGGTAGCGGCAAAGCAAAGCAAATAAGCAAGAAAAGTTTTCGCATGGCAGCAGGTTTGTTAAAGTGATGGGGGTTGAGGAAAATGACGAGCGGATTAATAGGCGTAACGGAGATCCATGAGCGCGACGTTGCCCCGGTATTCGATATTGAGTTCTTTGGCGGCGTGAAGGCCTGGATTACAAGGGTTTAGGTTCTCCAATTTGGGTGGGGTAGGGCTAACATTGCTTGCAGTTGTGGCGATTTTGATGTTGTATGTTTGGCCGTTTACCAACGTAAAGTCCTCCAGAAAATTGATTTGACATCGCCCTTTGGCCAAATTTTGGCTGTAAGACTGGCTGCAATCGTTTGCATTGGTGTTGCGTATGGTGATGCGGAGGGTACCCGAATTATCGGCAAAAACTACAGCGGATTTCAACACGAGGTCTTTTTTGGGTTTAAGCACTATTTCTGCATCGCGAACCCATATTTTTTCTCCATCGGCACCACATCGGTCTGAAGACAACGCTCCGGCATTTGAGAAACGGTTTTGTGTGATTTCAGGATTACATCTTTTGGGGTCGACTACGCCTACTGAGGAGCCAGACTCCGTTTCGGTGTCTTTGGGATACTTGTTTTCCGGGTTGTATTCAAATTTATCCTTTTGATTTTCGGGGTTCTGATTAGATGAGACTGTTGGATTTTGGATATTGTTTATTTGATCAGGTGTCGTTGGTTGTCCTATGGTTGCGCCTGAAGCTATTGGCGTTTGAATTACCACAGGCTGCTTGATGTCTGGTGGAATTTTATGGGATAAAAGCCGATCCGTCAAGAACAACCCCAACACAACAACGGCAGTAGTGCCTACCAATACATAAGGCCACCACCCCCCCGGAGGCCAGGGTTTATGTGCACTGGCTTCCAATCGCAATACCTCTTGTCCAATTTCAGGCTGAGCAACATACAGGTTCTCAGCGATATCGCCTGGTTGCTCAGCAAAATAGTGAACCTCAATGGTATGAGCGCCACTACTGTTAATTCCGGTTGGGAGTTCGAGCGAATACCGGGCCGGTTGTCCGGGTTGGGCAATAGCAAAGGGCCGGGCAGTGCTCACGTATATATTATCCTTCAAACCCGCGTATTGGATATCCAGGTTAGACACTTTTGTTTTTCCTACGGTCGTCTTTTTGAAATCTATGATCATAGGAGAAACGGAGAGCGACATACCGTTAGTAGCAGCCGGTGCATCGGAATAAACATTGGTCTTGCCTGCAGCGTAGTCACGTTCTATGTTCCACTGGCCAGTTTTTATGAATTGCTCTGCTTTTTCGAACAGGTAATGAGCCGTTGGCCGGTCAGTTGGATTTAAAGCCAGGCATTTTTTTACCAGCAAATCCAAATCGCGGCTATATTGATTCGGTAGGGGTGCTACGATATCATCAATATTCAAGTTATTATTGGTTTGCTCGTAGGTGAGCTGCCTGAGACCCCCTTCCTTGTCAAATGGAAGCTCGTCGCCGGCCAGTTGACATAGTGTTGCTCCGAAGGCCCAAATGTCACTTGCGGTGGAGGGCTGTTGTGCCGGCCTGCCGCTAAAATTGAATAATTCCGGAGCACGGTAGGCCATTGGTGCCATACCCGCCCGCTTATCCTGGTTCATTAATTCTGTACGCATGTCATCCGGAATGCTTTGGGTCAGCTTTTTACTGAATCGTTCACTAAGGCCGAAGTCAGCCAACATAAACTCACCCGGTTGGGCTTCGAGTATGTTGTCGGGCTTAATATCGTTGTGCAACATCGGCGGGTGAAGTGAATGTATATGGTGCAGCGCAGAACTGATTTGCCAGACAAGTTTCCCCAGGTCTGATTCGTTGTAAAAACCCGATCGATCAGCGGTTGACCCGGATTCGCAGAACGGCATGACAAAAAAAGGAGCACTTTCGGCGTGCGAAAAAAAACGGGGTTTGAGAATATTCGGGTGGCTGAGATAATTGAGCCTCCTGTATTCTTCACGGCACAACTCTATTCCTTCCTCATCCTGCTTGTGGAATAACTTGATGGCTACAATATCTTGTGCGTCCATATCGGTTGCTTTCCAAACTTCTGAAAAGCCGCCGATGCCAAGTTGTTGTTCCAGCCTGAATTGCTGGCGAAGAATGTCTCCTTTTTGGTACATGAGTTAAGCCCAATTTAGTTATTATTCGATCTTAAGTGCGATTTACCATCTTCAAATGTCACCCTATAAAATGCAGGGAATTTTGCCAAGAATTTTTCCCGATCCGCTTTCGAGGCAAAGTTGCCGACATACACCGCCCACTCAAAACGCCCCCGTTGGACTACATGCACCGGGTAACCGCGCAATTCTTCCCGCAACTCTTCAAATTTACTTTCTGCATCATCGCGGCGGTTGAATGAATACAAGTAATAGTAATCCGAATGTTGTCGGTGATATTTATCGTATTGTTTGGGCGATACCTGCGCAGAAGGGTTGGGTCTTTGATCTGCCGAACTACTGGATGGCTGATTGCCACCCTCGGGGGTAGCCACATCCGACGCCGACTCTTTTTCATTTTTGTCATCCTCATGCAAAGATTGCCCCCCACTGCCGTTGGCAGGTTGGGATGGGCTATGCATACTTTCATCCGAAGTTTTGTCTATTACTATAGAGGAGCCGCTATTGTTTGGAGTGGGATTGTTTGCGAGGTATATCATCATGATAAAAGCGATAACCACAACCGCAAATACCGACACACCGGCAATGACCCATGGCCACCTATTCACTTCAGTCGGGATAGAGAGCGGAGCGGGTTCCCTGTTCGCGTTCTTTTCTTCATTGTAGCTAATTGTGGCTGGGGGCGTATAAACCGGTGTGTATATAACATCGGTGTCCGATTGCAGATTCCGAAGTGCCTCCTGATATATACCCGAAGCCTTGGGGCGGTCCCAGGTATTTAACGATAAGCAATCAAAAATTAAATTATTGAGGACACCGGAATATTTGGAAGGCAACGGATTGAGCATATCGTATAATCTGCTGTGGTTATCCTTCATTTCCGAGAGCTGATACAGCCCGCCCCGGTCGTCGAAGGGCGGATCACCTGTCGTAACCTCATACATGGCTGCACCGAAGGCCCAAATATCGGTAGCTTTTATGGGAGTTTGCCGCATCTGGTCACGGTGATGAAAAAGTTCAGGAGCCAGATATGCCATTGGACCGCGGCCATGTGGCTCATCCTCCTGCAGGGCATGGCTCTTATCCCTGCTACGCATCAACTTTATGTTCAATTCCGTACTAATGCCAAAATCCGTCAGAATAAACTCGTCATTTTCTGACACCAGAAAATTGTCCGGCTTGATATCATTGTGCAGAACCGGGGGCCTCAGATTGTGTATAAAATCCAATGCGGAAGCTACATCCCTGATCATTTTCCAAACCTGCCCTTCGCTTAACTCACATATAAAATTTTGTACTGTACCTTTTTCGTAATAAGGCATGACAATAAACGGCGCCCCACCGGAAACCCCAAAGTCATGTAGCTGGATAATATTCGCATGTTGTAAAGCCCTCGTCCTTTCGTATTCCTGACGACACAACTTCACCCCTTCATCATCTGACTTGAGATATACTTTGATAGCCACATACTCCGAATGAAAGCTATCCCACGCTTTGTAAACGGTGGAAAAGCCGCCATGGCCAAGAAGGCCGGACAATTGATACCGAGGAGGTGGAGAAAAGGCTAACATTGGACTTGGTTTTCTGCTCGGTAAAAGTACAACGTTCTTTGTACATGTCCCAAAAAAAATGAACTTTTTTCTCACTACCGTACACTTTTTTTAGCCTGCGGCTGAAAAAAAGTGATCAATGTTCTTTGACATATCAGATAAGGTAGATCGCATCAAGAGAAAAGCGGCTTTCAAGGCCTTTAAAGCGACGCTTATTGGGGTTAAATCCGTTAATCTGTCGGGCCTTGCGAACATGGCAATGTTTTTTGGTGACATTTGTGTCAAATTGACCCCTGCCCAGAAGACTATTACAAATGCCAAGGCCAGTACGATAATGAGGGAATGTACCCTTTTTTCGCTCATGACCTTTGAGCGGTGGACGTTGAACCCGCTAGACTTGAACTGTTTAAACATCAATTCTATCTTGAAGCGTCGTTCATAGTAAGCGCAAGCCATTTCTCCCAATTCCATGTTTGTCAATAAGGGAACGGGGTGTTCATGCTTTTTGTAATGCCAAAGAACGGCGTTGTAGCCATGCAGGGCCGATTCGATGAAGGCGGTTTCCTGCCCGGGCCAAATGACCAGTTTCCCGATGGCCAAGCTCTCGCCGTTGTCATCGATTTTTCGGTCTAGGGAAGTACGCAGGACGAATTCCCAGCGAAGTCCCTCACACCGGGCACACAACAATTTGCCATCAAACTCGCCATCTCCCAGCAATACAACTCGGCAGTTGGATGGGACGACACAGGCCACCACACCCAACAAATCAAGGTGCACTTGCTCAGAAAAATGACCCTTTTCTCCCTTTTTGGTCATCCAAGCCAACGGAATGGCGTATTTGCCCCACAAAACCGAGACCATCAACACCGTGCAGTCCCCGGCCATCTCGCTGCCATCGATCACCAAGACCAATTCGCCTCCTTTGCTAAGGTTGAGCAATATCAGTTTGGCATATGGCGCATAAAAACTATCCCAGTCCGTCCACTTGCTCGACAGCCACCGTTTTGCCTGTTTAATCCGACTCTCCACTTGCGTCGTGGCTTCCCTGTCGGGGGTGGCCAGACTTTGTAGCGCACATGACTGCTGACGGATACAGGAACTGACCATCGCGCATAAAACTTCCAAGCGTCGAAGGTGGCTTGGCGAGGCGTCCTGAGATTTAAACGGGCCAAGCAAAAATCTTCTTGTACTTTTGTACAGGCTTTCGCTCATAGGGGGGAGATGTTTATGTCGGAAACACAAAGATCAAACCCCTATTCCTTTATCTGATATGTCAATGAACTTTAATCACTTTTTTTCAGGCTCTGCCTGAAAAAAAGTGTACGGTAGTGAGAACTTTTTTAAAACTTCATTTCCTTACGTCCTTTGCTCACATTTTGTTTCTTCATTACGTATATTTGCAGCAAATGTTGGCCCTATGAAAGCAATGGTAGTTGGTTTTGTTTTTTTCTACTTTGGGTTTTGCTACTGTACTCCACTAAACGCTCAACTCAAGCCAGATCCGGTTGATCATGTAAGAAGCACCGTCACCTTTCCGAAAGGGAATGGGGGTAGTCACGATGGGGGGGGGGCAATCAAATCACTTCCATATCCCGTTTTGCCCGATGACCTGAAAAAGCCGAATAGCGCCAAACCCAGTATATTTGTCAATACCGATTACGATATCGTTCTGGTGATGAACGGGTTGACATATTATATCGACAAGGGCGAAGGCTATAAACAAATCGAGGTCAGGAATGGCAACAACAACTTTACGGTTGCGGTGCAGGACAATAAGGTGAATTCCTATTCCGACATTGTTGAAATACCTGTATCTGAGTTCGGGTATGTTGGCCACCTCTATCTTCGGTTCGGCGCATTGGTGCGTGTGGAAGAGTCTATGAAAAGAGTAGAAGGCGGTTGGTTTGATATGGGCAGCCGAAACGGATCAAGCGATGAATTGCCGGTTCGCCAGGTGTACCTGGGTGACTATTTTATCGGACAAAGCGAGGTTACGGTTGAAATGTGGAATGCCATTTCATCTGCACCCATCGAAAGCAATTGTTTGAACTGCCCTGTGGTCAATATAAGCTGGGATGAGGTGCAGAAATTCATCAACGAACTAAACCGCCTTGCCGGTGGCGCCGTTTACCGGTTACCCACTGAAGCCGAGTGGGAGTATGCTGCTCGTGGTGGGCAGTATACGTCCGGCTATGAGTATGCCGGAAGCAACTCGATATGGGAAGTAGCGTGGTACAAAGAAAATTCCTCCGGTAACCTAAGCCAATGCAAATCCAGACAACGCAATGAACTGGGTCTTTACGATATGAGTGGAAATGTGTGGGAGTGGTGTTTGGACTATTACGCAGACAAATATCCGGAAACACAGACCAGAAATCCGCATGGTGTATCGTATGGCACCGAACGCGTAATTCGAGGTGGATCGGTTTTTAATAGTGCGAATGCTTGCCGGGTGTCTTACCGCGACAAAGTACACCAAGGGCATCGATCGCAAAACATTGGTTTTAGACTGGTGAAAGTTGTTTCGGTCGACTAACCCCTTATTAAGGTGTTTATTACTTCTTGACCATACGAAACCCAATCCGCTTGCTTCCTACATCTGGCCGGTCGAAATTCCTTCTGGTATTCACTGCGGCCTTGGCAGCGTTTGCGAAGGAACCTCCCCTTAAAACGCGATATTCCCCATCTGGCGGTCCCGCGGGGTCTACAAACGGTCTGTTAGCTGAGCCATAATATTTAGCATCATAATAATCGGCGCACCACTCGAAAACATTCCCCGTCATGTCGAACAGGCCCAGTTCATTTGTTTTTTTTCCCTTCACCGGATGCAAACTGCCTTTCGCATTTTCCTTAACCCACCCAACTGCATCCGCATTGTTACTTCCCGCGTACCTGGCTTGAACAGTGTACCGGCCGCCTTTGGCCGCGTATTCCCACTCTGCCTCGGTGGGCAAACGCCCGCCGTAATATTGCGCGAATGACATGGCGCCGTACCATGTCACCCCGGTTACCGGATACAGTTTTCGTCCAGGCACAGGTTCCCACCGTCCGGTAGCATCATTCCGTTCGATGTCCATTTGCTCCGGGTCAAAGAGCGGCTTCCCTGTAAACTCGCCCGATGTAACCGTTGTGCTGTTGTAGATGTTCAGCCATGTAGCGAACTGATCATTGGTCGTTTCATGTTCGGCAATTTTAAAATCAGTAATTCGGGTTTCCTTTGCAGGTCTTTCATCTGCTTCCGTTGCTGACCCCATTGTGAATTCTCCACCATCAATGGAAACCAAAGGCGACAACACAGATTTAGATTTTACATCATCCTTTGTAACCGCAGGCGCTTCTTGTTGCGGCGCAATTATTGGAGGTCGCCCCTTATCGGTTGTACTTAGCTGTTGCACCGGTTGATAACATCCCGATAAGCGATACACAACCCACACAATCAACAATCCCAAAATAAAACCCAATGCAGAGAGCTTAGCCTGTTGTTTCGGGCTCCAAGCCTGCCAGAATCCAGGTGGCTCTGGCGGATCGTGTGGGGCGGGTTGGGGGGGAGGCACTGGTGGATGAAGCGGCTGTGTGTTCCTGGAAGAATCGATTATCACATCCGCATAGGGCAATGGCGTCGTATGGGTGCCATCGGGTTGGAGCGGTATTGGGCTGGATTCTGGTTCAAAATCCGGTTGGCTGGGCGTTGGAGGAGGGGGGGACTGAAGAAAAATTTCGAGATGGTCGCACAGTTCCATAGCCCGTTGTGCCCGTTCCGATGCCTTTTTAACAAGGCATTTACTCACCAGACTGGAAAAGGGTTCGGGCAGAGAGCCTATATCCTTGTATTTGTCTGTATGAAGTATAGCCCACATGATCTGTTCAGGAGTGGGGTTAGAAGCCAGCCCCTTTTTGAAGAGGGACTGCCCGGTAATCAGTTCATAAACCAATACGCCGAAGGACCACAAGTCTACCTGAGTCGTCAGATATTGGTTGATACCATATTTATTCAAATCAAATTGTTCGGGCGCCATATATTCTACGGTGCCGATCAAGCGGGAACTGGCACTTTGTCCATGAGCAGTAGCATGTTTAGAGATTCCGAAATCGACCAATTTAGCTACATAATCATTGTTCTCATGGTGCACTAAGATGTTTTGGGGCTTCAGATCACGATGTATAATAGCATTTGCATGCAGGTAGGCCAGCCCTTTCAGCACATCGATGAGCAACTTCAAGGTAAGCGAACGGTCATAATTGCGCTGACCAAGAAATCGTCCTATGTCACCGTTGTTTACAAACTCCATAATGCCAACTTGTGCCAAAGACTTCACCCCATGCAAGTCTGTCACTTCTATCTCTTTAAAATCGAAAAAGCGGATTACATTCGGATGACTAAGTCGGCTGACTTTTCGGATCTCGTTGAGCACATCATAACCATGTAAATCCTCGTCTTTAAAAAACTTTAATGCTACTTCCCTTTCCATCTGCCTGTCCCAAGCTTTGTAAACGATGGAAAAGCCTCCCCGCCCAATTAAATCCTTCTTGGGGTCGTATTGATACCTTTCTTTGAAGTCCATATGGTCGCTTTTGGATTCTGTCCACAAAGGTACTTTGTATTCACATTGCTACGCAATAAAAAAAATTGCCTATTGACGATCCTACAGTAATCTCCTTTTGGTACTTTTGCCGTGCGGAGCAGGTGTTATGTTAACCTCTACATCCCCAATCACCCAAACTATGGAACCAATAAATGCATTGTTTGTTTCTGCCCTTGAAGACAGCACCCTCAAAGAAGAGTTGGCCGAAGAACTGGGCTTTCACCTGAATAAATTAAACCTGATCCGTTTTGGCAAAACAGGCATTTCACAAAATACGCCGGTTGACCAAAGAGAAAAGTTATTGCGGAGGGCGCATATCCTGTTTATCATCCTAAGTGATGCGTTTCATCAATCGGGTCTGATGGACATATCCGAAGTTCGGCATTTGATTCTGAAATCGAAAGACCAAAATGCGCTGACCATTCTGATCCGCGCGACCCCTTGTGAAACGCATCCCCTGCACGCTGGCTTGACGGTCTACCCCAAAGAACAACCAAATTTCATAGCCGGATACCAAAACAAGCATGAACTTTACGAACGGTTATCCGCTGAGATCGGCATTGAAGTCGGAAATTTTATTAATCGGTTCTGGGAAGACCAACAAAAAGTCCTTGCCGAGCAAGTCAAGCAAGCCAGGAATCAGGTCATAAAGACCCAATTTGAAACGGAGCGCGTTACCCTTGAGCGAGAAATTGCACTCGAAGAGAATGCCTTCATGGCAAAGAAACACCGGCAGGAAGTAATTGTGCGAAGGGTGATGTCTGTTCTTATTTTGCTCATTTCTGCCTCAATGGCAGCGTTGAGCTACCAATTTATTGAGCTTGGAAAAAGATACGACGAGTTAGAGGAATCCGCCTTTTTTGTTGCGCAAGGGAACAAGGAAGCCATGGAAGCCCAAAGCGGGGAATTGCTACTTCGCGATTCCTTAGGACTACTGGAAAAAGAGTTGAACACCCGCAATGGGGAAATAAAAAGAAAACAGCAAGAAGTCGAGCAGCTTAGGGCAGAATTGAAGAAAAAAATCGACGGAGAATAACTCACTATAAATTTTCTGTTTTCCCCCGTCAACTCCCCCAAACTAAATACCCATGGTCAATTTGTTCATTTGCTCTGACAAGAAATGGATTACCCGAAACGGCGTCGCCCTTCTCACCCTATTTGTAGTGGTTGTTGGGTTACAATATTGCGCACCGCTCGAACAACATAACGTAGATCGCATAACCGAACTGGCACCCAAAGATTATCCGGATGACCCGGATATGGACCCAAGTTGTTCAGATCAACTGTACCGCCAAAGGGCATTTTCTCATCAAGATATTTATTTTATTGAAAGAAAACAAAATTTAAGTAGGTTCGACATTGTCATTACACCTGGTAATCAAGAAAGCGCTACCGTCATGATCAGCAACATTTGCCTTGATGAATGGATCCCCACTGTACCGGATTGCCTCCGCGAAGACGAAGCGCTGTCCAAAATCTCGATCTTCAACCAACAATTTAACCGTGTCCAGGTGAAGTTCACAAAAGATGACGGATTTCTTCAAATTGATGGCAACAACCTGGAAGCGCAAAAAACCATACGGGTAGACATTGCCAAAAACTGTCTGCAAATGCCCTATTGGGAAATCATCACCTATACCCGCAATGAACAGGGAAAAGATGTGGTGCTGTACCACGGTTGGTTCAATTTTCCTATGGAACTCCACACAAAATTGCTCATACGAAAAGGATGGTCTATCCACGACGCTGCCGAGATAACCCACCTGCTTACCCGTTGGATGGCTAAAGTGCCGGAGAACACAATTGACCTTGGTAAAATCCGTACACCAACAGATGAACGAAAGGTTAATTTGGTAAACCGAAGCATGGAACGCTATCCCCATCCTAAAGGATCTGAACGAAGCAAAAAGCAACGAAACATTATTTACCCGACCGGTACGGACATCATGTCTGATTTTCTGACCAACAAAACCCAGTTTGCTACCTTTACTGAACCTGGCATTTACCGTCGGGTACGACCGTGGCCAACTCAACTCGGTCGATTGAAAAATGTGCACACTGACGCCACTGTACGCACCACCCAATCACAAAACAAACGAGCCGGGAAAAGACCCGAATTCGAATTGTCATTTTACGATGACAAAGGCCAGCTAACCAAACTGGTGTTTGGCGGGTTCGACTTCCGAAAGCTCAAACCCAAACCGGTCGAGAAGGTAAACGATGGAGATGTGATGGCAATGCCTATGGGAATTGCGAATCATTCATTTACCCAATCTTATGGCGAACTTATAGAACCGATTAACACCGCTACGAAAAATCCGTGTTTTGCCATGTTTCTGGACAAGGATAATCGTTGGGTAAACAGCCATTCGCTTGGGGTGGATGGTATCGCCATGCATTTGGGTGATCAGAATCCACGCGAATTTCATATTTGGTTGCTCTCCTTTGAGCGCCATGCCTTCGTAGGGCATTTCGTAATAGAAGACGACTGGAGTGCTTTTCAATGATCGTAACAATTTCAATTTACCTTAAAAAAACTCTTTAAATATGAAAAACGTCTTTCACCTCTTCCCATTCGCACTTGCCATAGTGTTGCTTTTCGGGTGCGCACCATCTTCCGGCGAAAAACCGGATACTACCGATCAACAATCCGGTACAAACCGATCCTGGGCGGCACCCGTCCGGGAAATGACCGATAAGGAGTACCCCGACAATCCGGATATTTCCATCAGGCATGATTTGGATGGCCAATTTTCACATCCAGAAATCCGGTTCACAGCAACAGCATCACCCGGCGTATTCAACGTAACCATCCTTCCAGGAAATGAAAAAAGTTCCCAAATTCTGATGGAAGCGCTAAATATTGTTGAACTCATTCCCGGAGTCCCGGAACACATAAAGCAAGATGCTTATCTTGAACGCATCGGCATCATTAATCAGGAATGGAACAGAACCCAAGCCGCATTTGGGCAAGGTGAGTTTAAAACCAGTGGGGGAGGTTTTGAAAAGGATACCCTGGTTCGAGTGGATATCGCCCGCAACTGTTTGAATGCCGGACTTTGGGAACTGGTTTTCTTCGCCAATCAGGAGGGGAAAGAAAAGCCTGTATACCACGGGTGGTTCAACTTTCCATTGGATTTGTACGCAGAACTATTCGAACAAAGAAACAACATTCCTTATGAAAAGTACAAAAGTATGCTGGAAAACTGGGTAAGCCCACCATCCGAAAGGGTGAACCTGAATATACTTCGACGCGTGGATTCAGAGAATCCTGTCAAATTTGTTGCAAAAAATGATAAAATGTATCCCATTGAGGGCGAAAGAAAAAAGAAATATAAAAACATCATTTATCCCAAGGACCCTAAGTCTATGTCAGACTTTCTCACCGATGATGCCCGTTTTGCCTCCTTTATTTCACCTGGCTTGTATTCCACCACCGAGCCAAGGGTAACCGAACTTGGACGGTTTGCCAACTTGCAGAGAATCGTGGTTCGCAAGACCACTTCCAATAACCCCCAGCACACGCAAACCACTGAGTTCGAGATGACCTTCAACCACAAGGAAAAAAAACAGGTAACCCGGTGGATTTTTGGGGGCATCGACTTGTCCAAAATACCATCCTTGCCGGAAAATGAAGCGAATAAAGGATGGCATAAACCGATCGGAATTGCAAACCACGGATTCAGCCAATCTTACAAAGACCTGGTATCTAATCCTGTTAAAGACAACCCGTATTTCAGTGTCTTTCTGGATCAGGAAGGCCGATGGCTGGACAGTCACAGCCTCGGCATCGATGCCATTTTGATGCACTTTGATGACCAGAACAAAAACCTGCTTCACTTATGGCCCCTTTCTTTTGAAAGACATGCTTTTGTTGGACACTATGTAGTTACCCTCTAAGCCATTCAGTTTATTCACCCATAAAACAATGTGAGACCATGCCGGGATTTGGAAATGACCAGAATGCGAGCCAACTGGTGCGTGGAAACAACCATCTTTTCGTTGTCGCAATTGACAAATACAAAGGCCCATTTTCCGAATTATCCAATTGTACAAAGGATGGACGAGCCCTGAAAGAGATTTTGCTCAAGCATTACAACTTTAAGGAGGAGCATTGCCTCCTGATGGAAAATGAACACGCGACCAGGGATAACATCATCATACAACTGAACGCGTACGCGAATAGCCTCACTGATAACGATAACCTCATGATCTATTTTGCAGGCCATGGCGGGGTGGACAAGCGATCCGAAAAGGGCTACTGGATTACCCACGAGATTACGGACGAAGTCCTAGGGCTCCAAAATGAAATTGTGCTTGACTTGTTAAAGCCGGAGTTAATCAAAGTAAGGCATATCCTGCTTGTTTCGGATTCCTGCTTCTCCGGTTCCTTTTTCCGAACCCGGGCGCCGGAAAAAAAACTAACCAATGACCCGTTGGAGTCCTTCGAGTGGAGACGGTCGCGGTGGATCGCCACCTCGGGTGACATGGAGCCGGTTGACGACGGCCAAGGGCACAGCCCTTTCGCCAGAGCCATCTTTACGTTTCTGAATCAATTTAGCGATCGCGGTTTCCCGGCCTCCGAAATGCTGTATGCCGTCAGGGAAATTATGCTTGGACACAAGTACCAAAAACCGCGATTTGCCCCGGTACCCGCCCTTGGCGATGAAGGGGGTGAATTTGTGTTTTACCGCCTGGAAACACCAAACAGCATCCAAACAAAATTTGATGCGCTTGCACCCCTCAAAAGCAAACGAGCCATCGTTCAGTTTATAGAGGCCTACCCGGATTCGCACCTCCGCGATCAGGCGCTGCAATTGCTCAGCGATTTGGAAGACGAAGAGGCCTGGGGTATAGCTACCAAAAAGGATCTCCCTTCTGCCTATCAAAGATATCTGTTGAAGTTTCCAACCGGGAAATACTGCGAAGAGGCCCGGCGACTGACGGAGGAGCAACTTACCACTTCCGTTGAATATACTAAAACGCTGCATTACAACGGACAAACTATCCAGGATTCCCTGCTGCGGCAAGAGGAGCAGGGCCCTCCCCTGGTATTTGTGGAGGGAGGCACCTTTCGGATGGGCGATGAAAATGGGGAAGACGATGAAATACCCGTGCATAAAGTCCGTCTGTCGTCCTTCGCCATCGGAAAATACCCCCTCACCGTAGAGGACTACCACATCTATTGTGTTTTGAACGGGATAAAATATCCGGGAAAATACAAAAGGGAATTCTCCGACTTCCCGGTCTCGTTTCTTTGCTGGTACGATACCGTGCGCTATTGCCAGTGGTTGTCAGAGGCCACCGGGAAAACGTATCGGCTTCCGACCGAGGCAGAGTGGGAATTTGCAGCAAAAGGCGGCGTGTTATCCCGCTTTTACGATTTCGCCGGCAGCCCTTTGCTTCACGAAGTCGGTTGGTACAACGACCGCCGTATGGAAGCCGAAACCCACCAGGTGGGCCGATTGCGCCCCAATGAACTGGGCATTCACGATATGTGCGGAAATGTGTGGGAATGGTGTGCGGACTGGTACAGCGCGACCTGGTATCAGGAACTCGCTACCAGACAAACACCAAAAAATCCCGCTGGGCCCGACACCGGTGATTTCAAGGTGCTTCGCGGCGGCTCTTTCAAATCCGACCGAAACGCATGCCGCGTTGCCAACCGGTTTTACATGATCCCGGAGGGGGCAATCGCAGGGCTGGGCGTGCGTGTGGTTCGGGAGATAGAAAAGGAAAACCACCCACGCCTGTAGCGCATAAACCCATAGCAGTGGAAAAGCCGCCGTGTCCAGGCTGGGTATCCATTCTGTAACGGTCGGGCAGCAACGGCATAATCAGGAGAGGGGTTTCTGAAGGGTTAGGGGGTTATTTAGCTTTTTCTACTAAGGTGTAGTACGGTATCTCCTTTTGGAGTTCTTCTTTGAATTTATTCGCCTCCTGTTGGTCTTTGAACCCGGTGACGATGATTCTAAATCGTTTTTTGTTTTTCTCCATGTCGTATGATGAACTAGATGTGGTTAAGTGGGAGCGCCCTTCTTTAATTTGAATACAAGCTGCCCTAACGGAACCTTCGTCTTTTTTTTCAACAGACCACACAACCACTTGCCATCGCTCAGCGGCCGCAGCGGGATTCTTAGTCAACATGACTTCCGGCGTGCCAGCTCCCCCCTGAGGAGAAACAGCACTGCCGGTGGCATCTAGTTTGTTCAATATCGCGCTGTTACGGCCCCCTTCGGCGGAACAATCGCATATACTTTTCAGTTCTGGTATGCCACAGTTTTGCATCCCCAGATCACATATAAGCCGACAAGCCGAATCATAGCCGTTCAACGCCAGTTCCTTTTTTATTTTGCTTATTATATCTTTACAAATATCATGACCAAAATCCTTCAGTTGAGAAATATCGTTTAACTTATCAATCAGTTGCTGCTTATTAAAATCCTGAAGGTTTGTTGGTGCATTTGTGGTGGTGGCATTCTGTGACGATTGGGCGCCAGGTTTTGTAACTGGATTAGACGGCGTTAAACCTTTTTGAATTTCAGGACTTGAACCAGGAGATTCAAAAACTGTCGCTGAATCAATAACAGTAGTATTATTGTCGACACTAGAATCACTAAATCCAGCAGCCCGATTGTTCTGGCCGGAAAAAGGTTGAATCACAAAAATCCAATAAGACAACACTCCTCCTGCTAGCAGGGAAACCAGGGGGAGGAGAAATTTTCGCATACCCTGACCGGCGGACGTGGCGCGATACGGCGTTTCGCTTTTTTCCAACACCGGTGGTCTTTCGCGGAATATGGGCGCTACGGCGCTCGGTTCGTGGGCCTGCGTTCCTTCCAATTGGCGACGGGCTTCCGCCACCAGCTCTATTGCCCTGGGGCGATCCCAAGTTGACGGGGCGAGACAGTCGCCAATCAGGGTCTGCAACATGCCGGAGTAGCGGGACGGCAGGGGAAGCTCCGTTATGCCGGAATTTGATTGAAAGTGTCCCTGCATCTGCATGATCTGGTACAGACCTCCCTGATCGCCAAATGGCGGATCGCCGGTAACAATCTCGTAAAGCGTGGCCCCAAACGCCCAGATGTCGCTGGCCATTACAGCCGGAAGCCGGGGACGCTCTTCGGTGGTGAAGAGTTCGGGCGCCTGGTAGGCCAGAGGGCCGCGCGCACGAATGGGCTGGCTGGATGCATCGAACTCCGAACGATTCAGCAACCTGTGAGTGAGTGCCATGCTGATGCCGAAGTCGGCCAGCACATAGCCCATGTTGCTGTCGAGCAGAATGTTGTCGGGCTTGATGTCGTTGTGAATCACCGGCGGGTTCAGGCTGTGCACATACGACAGGGCGCTGCCGATATGCAGGATCAGCTTCCACACCTCTTCCTCTTCCAGTTCGCCTACCCGGTTTTGCACAGACCCTTCCTCAAAATAAGGCATCACGATGTAGGGCCCGCCGTCGGCCACGCCGAAGGCGTGCACCCGCACTATATATGGGTGCCTCAGCTCCGATGTGCGTGAATACTCCCGGCGGCAGAGCTCTATCGATTCATCGTCGGTTGCAAAAAACACCTTGATCGCCACCCACCGGCCGGCCCACACGTCCCAGGCCCTATACACGGTGGAAAAGCCGCCGTGGCCAAGTTGGGTATCCGGTTTGTAACGGTCGGGCAGCAAGGGCATAATCAGGAAAAGGGGTTTGTGAAGGGTTAGGGGGTTATTTAGCTTTTTCTACTATGGGATTATACCCTATCTTCTTCAGGAGTTCTTCTTTGAATTTATTCGCCTCCTGTTGGTCTTTGAACCCGGTGACGATGATTTTAAATCGTTTTTTGTTTTTCTCCATGTCGTATGATGAACTAGATGTGGTTAAGTGGGAACGCCCTTCTCTAATTTGAAAACAAGCTGCCCTAACGGAACCTTCGTCTTTTTTTTCAACAGACCACACAGTCACTTGCCATCGCACAGCGGCAGCTGCGGGATCGTGAGGAAGTATGACTTCCGCTTTGCCGGCTCCCCCCTGGGGCGAAACAGCACTGCCGGTGGCATCTAGCTTGTGCAATATCTTGCTGTTACGAGCCCCTCCGGCGGAACAATCACATAGACTTTGAAGTTCCTGAATGCCACAGGTTTCTTTAGTTTCCAGATCACATATAAGCCGGCAAGCTGAATCATAGCCGTTCAACTCCATTTCCTTTATTATTTTGCTTATTTTATCTTTACAAATACCCATGCTAAAATCCTTCAGTTGAGAAATATCGCTTAACTTATCAATCAGTTGCTTCTTTTTAATATCCTGAAGGTTTGTTGATGCATTGGTGGTGGTGGCATTCTGTGACGATTGGGTGCCAGTTTTTGTAGGTGGATTAGACGGCGTTAAACCTTTTTGAATTTCAGGACTTGAACGAGTAGATTCCAAAACTGCCGCTGAATCAATAACAGCATTATTGTTACCGACACTATGAGTACTGGGCCCAGCAGTCCGATTGTTCTGGCCGGAAAAAGTTTGAATCAGCACACCAATACCAATTCCCACAGCTATGGTGACGGGAATCAACAGCAGCAACAAGATATTTCGCATGCGTTTGGACACCCTTAACGGGCCAACCTGAGTGCCGATGCCGATTGCCTCCGTTCCGGTGTTCTTCTTGTACTGAGGGCCTTGAGTTGCTACAGCATTATTTTCCTGTGCGACTGGTGTGCCATGCATTTCACAAGCGACGACGGTGATGTTGTCGTACCCGCCGGATGCGTTTGCTGCATCCACCAGTTCGCGCAAACTATCGCGCAATTCACCGGAGGAAAAGATGCGCTCAATCTCATCGTCTTGCAGCATGGTGTTCAGGCCGTCGCTGCACAGCAGGATGCGGTCGCCGGCACCGAGGGGGTGATAGGAGTATCCAGGTTCTGGCGGGCGGCTGGGCTCTCCGAGGCTTTGGGTAATGATGTGTTTATTGGGGTGAAAAAAGGCTTCCTCCGGCGTGATTGCGCCATTGTTGACCAGTTCTTGCACATAAGAATGGTCTTCATTGAGCTGTCGGAGGGGTTTTCCATGTTGGAGCAGGTAGCAGCGGCTGTCGCCGCTCCAGCCGACGTACACGGTGTTGTTGAACACCCAGGCAAGCACCAGCGTAGTCCCCATACCCTCGGTGGCAGTATGCAGCCTGGCATGTTCTACAATTCTCCCGTGGGCGTACAGAACGGTATCGCGGAGAATGGGGCCGGGGTCTAGGGGATGAGCACCGCCACTGTTCAGGCGCTGGGGGGTGAAATACTCTTTGACGGCCTTTATGGCGATTTCGGAGGCTACCTCACCTGCATTGAGGCCGCCCATACCGTCGGCGACCACCAGCAGGGTGCCAAGATCACCGGCCAGGAAAAAACCGGAGGGTATGTCCCAGGTTTCGGTGCTGATTTTGGAACCAATACAATAGTTATCCTCCTGATAATCACGTTCTCGACCTTGATCGGTGTAAGCAGCAACTTGCAAGGTCATCGTGGGAGCAGAAGTATTCATGGTGGAGGAAATTAGTTAACTGTTAGTCGTTGCCTTTGCCGGATTTGTTTTTTTTGTCCGATATTGGTTTTAAGGGCTGTTTAATGCTTTGTTGCCTGATCTGGCTACTGATCAATACAGGAACGAATTCGAGGGAGGACGTATTGGGGCCAGCGGAAAAAATTCCAGCGAACCCCAGCTCAATGACCCCGGTAGAAGGTTCAAGCCGGCAATATAAACCGCCGACAGCTGGCCGCGCCCGGGCGTTGAGAATGGATCGTTTGTATTCGCCGCCGCCTTGGGCATTGTATTGTATCGCGCCGGGTTGAATGGTAGCAGCAGCCGCTTCCAGGTGTTCCGCTTCCAATTGTTCGGGGTTGGAAACGGTAACCAACACGATCAGCCCCGAGGTGTCTCCGTCGGGTCGAACGGAACGCAACTGAGGCATTTGGACAAAGTCGCCTTTAAGGGGCAGGCAACCGAGTTTAGTTTGCAAGTTCAGGATACTGTCTTCCAAAAAGGGGTATTCTACAAACTTTTTGTCTGTCAGCCGGCGCAGGTATATTTTTTTGACAAAGGGTTCGTACAGATTCTCGTCCTTGTATTCATTGTAAATTACCGCATCTCCGTATTTCCAGGGCTCCAGCAATCGCGCATCAAACCAGAATTGGCTGTCGGACACCACGGCAACACCTTGCACCCGACCGAAATACGACAATTCACCTTTACCGTATTCTTCCCGTTCATTGTTTTTCCCTTTTTTCTCTCGCAGGAGGTACTCCACCCGCATGATCAACAGCGCACTATCGATGGACTCCAGGAACAGATATTCGGTAACCGAAGACACCCGGGTTGAGGGTTGGTTTATTATCTGAGCAGGCGTTGGAGAATTTGCGAAGAGGAAACCTGCAATCAGGATTGACCTGAACGTCAATGTTGCCTTGGGACTAATAAGCATTTTGAATAACATCGTATTGTGTTGCTTAATTAACGGATATTTGCGATGGGGACCAGGAAGCTAAATGAATTGACCTTACTTGAAACAATGCCAATGACCTTGTACTGGCCGTTGTGAAAATAAAAAGCCGGTCCACCGGAATGACCGGGCTCGATCCCGCCACCGGACACTACAATCACCTCATTTTGCAGGCTACCGGAGGCGGTTTTTACGTTGGTTTGAATGGGTTCAATCGCGTTTTCGGTACCCAGTCCGTAGGGGAAGCCCAGAATGCGCAAATCGGCGCCATTGGGCAGGGTTCTGGCGATTCCTGGTTCTGCGGTGATGGTTCCGGTACGGCTGCCGGGTTTATAATAAGCCCAGTCCCTGCCATCGTCGGAGGTAGCGCGTGTAACCATTAAGGGTGCGCCACCATCCGGATTTTCCATTTCAAAGCCCTTATCGGCCGTCCGGTTACATTTGAACTCCCGGGAATTGAACCTGAGCTGTCGGTCGTTACTGGCAAAGGCCTCGAATTCAAGCCACGCTTTCCCGCCGTTGTTGACCAGCGCATTGACAAGCACTTCCACCGGGTCGGGGTCGGAGAGATCGTAGTAAAACCACGGTTCAATGATGTGGCGGGCTGTAACAAATCGGCCATCGGAGAGTAAAAAGCCGGTTCCGCTGAGCGGATATGCTTCTATAGTTTCTCGTTCGTCTTCAAACTCCAAAACCAAACGGGTGGCTCGGATGTAGTAAATATCGGGGTAGAACTGAACAAAACTGGCGGCAAGCTCCTCAGAACCTATATTTCCGGATGCTTTGGCTTCCTCCGCTTTTTTAAGTTGTTCGGCCCGCATGGCCTTCATTTTTTTATTGTTGGCGGCTACGTTGCCTCCTAGACGCTTGATGTCACTTTTGAGAAAATCTTTTTCCTTTTCGGATAGGTTTTGCCGAACACGAAGTGAATCAACGTCTCCTTCCATTGCCTTTGCCTTGAGTACCGCTTTGGTAAGTTCATTCGACAGGATGTCATTTTTCTGGTTGACCCGAAATAACCAAAAGGATAATGCAGATATGGCCAATACGAATATCATACTGATGGCAAACAAAGCCTGTTTATAGGGCCGTAGTGCTTGCTTGCGGAACAAATTCAGGCGCTGTGTGAGCGGAATAGAAGACACGCTGGAATTCGTGGGCATTACAAAGGCAATCTTGGGGCCCTCGAGGGAAAGTTGGATTTGATCACCCGGTGTCAGAAACCATTGTTTGTTTACTGGTCGGCCATTAATCAGGGTAGGGTTTTTATCCGACAGGTTGCGAAGCACCCAATTGTTCCCTTCACGGAGAATGGCGGCATGACGCCTGCTAACGGTACGCTGGGTTTCGTCAAATCGGACCTGGCACTTAGGATCACGACCTATTTCAATGTAGTCTATGATAATCTTTTGTTCTTCTCCGGCTTTGAAGGTCTGGGAATTGGTCATATGCCGCAAGACATAATACGTCCTTCCGCCCCGGCCAAATACCGACTGCACACCGGCACCAATAGATTGCCGCAGGTTGTGGTCAAGCTTTTGAGTTGGTCTACCTATTGACATATCAGAAGATTTTATATGGTAAATGATCAAAATTCAACATATCACCACTTTGAGGGTAGTATTACCAATGGTGATGATATCGTTTTCCGAAAGCAGTTTGGCTTCGTGCCCGTCAACTTCCATGCCATTGACATAGGTTCCATTCAACGAGAGATGCCAGTCGGGTACGTTTCTTTTTGACCCGAACTGACCATCGCGTATGAACCATCCCTCGGGTGTTCGTTCAATGGTCGCGTGCATTCGGGATATATACGTTGACTGCTCTTCGCGAATGGCTACGTCGTTGCGGTACTCACCGGAGGGGTCCATGCGACCCAGTTTGAGCAGGCCTTGGGCTCTGCGCCCGAGTATTTCCGACAAATTGTACAGCTTGCCGTATTCTTCACCCTGCATAACCTGCAGTCCAATACTAGCGCCTGAAACCATTGGGCGTTTGGACAAGGGTGTGAATCTGGCACCAAGGATTTGGAGAATGACATCAGCACTTTGGTACCTTTTACGGTAATCCGGTTCAAAACACTTATCCAGGATTTCAATCCATATTGGCGGGGCATTGACGCCATACATGGCTGGAGAGTCCCATTCCCCGCGGACTACCCTTTTAGTTAGTCTTGCAAGGTCTCGGTCAAGGTTGTCTTTGGTTAGCGCGCCGAAGGGGTAAAATCCGGTTAGCATTTCGTAGCAAACCACCCCGAATGCGAAAATGTCAATGGTCGGCAGTATCGTTTCTTTTCGGTTGCGTGGGTTAATTTGCTCGCTAGGCATATAGAGCCAGGTACCCATAGGGTCTTTGGGTTTGCCTAGCCAATCGGTTTCGGTAAGTTTTATTTTAATATTTGCATGTCCGGTAATGCCAAAATCGGTCAACTTTGCCCGACCATTTTCGTCAAAGAGTACATTGTCCGGTTTTAAATCACGGTGGGTTTTCCCGTTGTTATGGAGCGCCTGAAGACCTTTCAGTATTTCAGTTGCATACTGAGTGATGACATCAAAATCCATATGATCGCCCAGCTTATCGCGTAGACTACCGCCCGGGCAATACTCCATCACAATAAAAGGGTTGCCCTTAACGTACCCGTAATCCAGGCTTGGCACAAGGTAATTCGACTTGATTTGCCCGGTTTGAAACTCTAACTCAAAACGTTTGGATAGGTTGTCTCTGGTCTTTTTATCTGTGGTCCAAAGTTTGAGAATCTTGACTGCGAACTTTTCATTGGGTTGGCGGCCCGATACAAGATATACGTCGCCAAAAGAACCGGAGCCAAGTTCTTTGATCACCAAATATCGGTCGATGTATTCGCCATTGGTAAAAAACACTCGTTCAGGAATGGCCTCGGAACCAAGCATGTTGTACAAATTGATTTAAGGAGTTTGGAACTACGCGATGGGTATGGCAGGTTTTAATGCTAACAATCAAACTCGAACAATCGATCGCCCAACAACAACACATCGCCTTTCTTGATAGGGACAGCCCCTTCCACACGAATGAATGTTGTTTGTTGACTGCTTTTGTTGATTAGATACCACGAGCCATCCCTGAACTCAATTAGTGCTTGTACTTTATTGGTTATGGAAGCATTGGAAGGCTCAAGATTGGAGCGATTGAGCTCAATGAAATGGCCTTCGAAATGCAATTCGGCCTTCAGTTGCTCTCCTTCTCTTGACAACGGTTTTAGCGCGAAATTTTGATTTTTCCGCTGACTCCAAGGGTTGACGGTTGCGTTATAGTTTGGATTGGGCGGAATCGGTTTGGCGGGAGGCTCGCTGGGGAAGGGTGGAGGTGGAGGTGTGGAAACCGAGTCGCCGAGAGGATTCGTATTATACGGTGTGGACTCTTTTGGGAGCTTATCACCCGGTTTAGCCAACTGGGTTTCTTTTAACTCCGATCTGTTGTCAACCAAAGATGTACCACAGGCAACACAGAAATTGGAGTGATTGGCGTTTATGTAGCGACAGGAGGGGTTTGGACAGGTGAGTGTATTACTCCTGTCATTACTATCCTTTCTGCGTAAATCTTCAGTAGGACGATCTTTTCTTTTGATAGGATCAGAAGGAGTCTGCTGCTCCGCAGGGCCTACGGGTGAAGAAGGTTTAGCATTACTCGGGTCGTCCCAGGCAGGTACATTGGCCCTTTGGCCGATTACAGTAGCGTTAACAACATTACTCGCAGGGTTGCTTTTCCGGGTGGGGGGACTTGGCTGACTGGGTGTATCATCACCATTCAGACTGTTAGAACACTTTTCGCATTTTTCTATATTGGGGGCATTGACAAATCCGCAATTGGGGCACCGCATTTTCAATTGATTTAAGCTGTTCGTGGCCAAAAGTTTCCAAACCTTCGTACAAATGTACAACTTTGTTCATAAAAAAAAAAAAAAAAATCAACTTTTTTATGCAAAAAAAGTGCCTTCCACATTATTTTTGCAAATAAATCCTCTAATTGGCATATGAAAACAGTTAAAATTGGCCGGGAAAGCGATAATGATGTAATTGTTAATGATCCCAAGGAACGGGTCAGTCGACACCATGCAGTCATCCGACTTTACGACGATGGTCGAATCAGCATCACCGATAAGAGCTCAAACGGCACCTCGGTAAATGACGTTCCTATGCCAAAAGGGAGAGAGGTATTTGTTACACACAGGGACAAAGTTACCTTTGCCGGAACCCACTCGCTAGACTGGAGAAAGGTGTTGTCAACCAAGCAAAACTGGCTGACATCTATTACCAATACAACCAACTTTCCAAAAGAGATTAGGCAATTTCTGGATCAAGTATTCAACTTTGGGCCATTCGGAAAGTCCATCAGAAATTTCTTCAGCATTTTGACTGGTGGAGCAGGATATATTCTTGCAGTTAGCAAAAGCCCGGAATCTCGAAAAAATGAGGCAATCGGCTTTTTTGCTTTTGGATTGGGTGCCGCAGTTCTGTGTATCGCAAATTCTGATATACATGGAAATAAGCTATTTGAAGGAATATTAAGTAGATTCGAACTCGGCCATCTTGATGTACTTAAAGAGATTGCACTCAGCTTGATTATTGCATTGATTACCATGCTGCTGGCAATTTTGAATTATAAATTGTTTAAACTATTCACAAATTCAAAGCACAGATGGGATCAATATCTCGTTATGTATTGCTACGTTATTGGAACTTTCTTTTGGCTTATTGCCATAGTCATAGGTTCATGGTTGATTTTTTTTTCGGGTTCACAACAGTCGGCAGGAAGTTTTTTTACAGATGCAACGTACTATCTAATCCTTTTTGCCACACTCTGGGCAATTATAACTTGGCTAGTAGCAAATGCCATGTTTTGGGATTAAGTCCTTACAAGCTCCTTTAATTGTCAGACAATACCAATTGTATGAAAACACCATTTGACGACTTCACAGAACGACTTCGCAGACAACTTGCTAACGGGGAAATGGAACGAGTAGTTCAACAACTTTTCGACTTTCTAGAGCCTTTGGAAGATCAAAATTTTAACCATGTCGTGATCCTGAAAAACAATACTGTTAGGCTTCGACAGGCCGGGGTACTGGACACACTCGATGAGGATAAAATTGAGCAAAAAAGAGCCAGAATTTTTACCGGTCTTCTATCATTGCTAAAAGACCTGGAAGCAGACGTAAACATCACCAAATATTATAACGACCGGATCAATGATTTCCTTCCGACAAAAGGCGCAGAAAAAGTGGTGGGCATTATTCAATCATTGGATGGGAGGGTACAAAATCCTGTCTTTGAATTGACATCAGAAGCCATTCTTGGACGAGCATCTAGCTGCCACATCACGATTAATGATGATCGAATCTCCAGAAACCATGCAAAATTGATCGTTCAATATGAACGCGTTTTGCTCATGGACTTGAGTAGCAGAAATAAAACGTACATTGGAGAGCAGGAGATTAGGTGTTTAATGCCCGTGGAACTAAAGGGTGGCACCATATTTAAGCTGTACGACGTGGAGTTCCTCTTTAAAAACGCGCTTTAAGCGTCAGAGCATTGGTAATCCCCCCTTCTTTTTCTTCACCACCACCATATACGCCTGGAGGTGATCGCTGTAACCGTTGATAAAGGTGTCGCCAGAATAGGTACGAAACGGGTACCCCTTGAACGTGCCTTCGGCCTGGATCATCCAGGGCTTTCTGAACACGACCAATTTGAAATAGGTCTAGGAGCCCGTTTGTATCTGCATCTATGGTTTCGACATGCAAATCTGGTCGAACAGCTTCTAGAAGCTGCGGTATGCCAAGTGCCGTTCTCGTTGCGGAAGCAGCACATGCCATGGTATTGAAAAATCCGTCGTCCCGCACGGCGTTCATTGAGCATTGAGCTTCCCCCATCTTTCTACCAGTAGTATGAAGATATTAAGCGGTAGTCTGGGCATAAACTATCTTATCCCAAGCGATTGGCGGAGGTCTCCGACCCTTCTCTTACGAATCGTTTTTGTGGTCCGCAAAGCAAAGTTAGGAATTAATATGTTTGCATGTATACCTCCATGGCGTTTTATATCCGAGTGCCTGATGGAGTCTTAGTCTGTTTCGAAAATCGAAATAGTCCTTCAGTGCTTTATGCAATGTCCGCCCCTCAGCATAATCATGCAGGAAGACATGCTCGTACTTCACGTCGCGCCAGAATGGCCATCTGAACCATCAGTTTCATGAGTTGGGCTACCCTTTTTTCATTGACCACTTGCCCCATGCCTTGCAAGTGTTGGCACATACGTGGAGAGCCGTAAAACTGCGTCTTGAGGTACTGCTCATCTATGAGTCGGCATGTACAGCAACTTCTGCGGCGTCTCTCCGCAGGGTTTGTAGTAAAAGGTGCTGCGTGGCACGCCGGGCAGATCGCACAGATGAGGTATGGATAAATCATCGGTGGCCGACACGCAGGCGCGTCACTGCTCAAAGTCTACGTTACCAGCTTTTTTTAGCCACGAGAACTCGGCCTTTAACGCTCCGATCTGTTGATACACGCGTGCCGTCAGGTCTTCTTCTTGCTTAGCCTTCCGACCCTGCGCTGCGTCAAACAACTCATCCCCATGCTCCAACAGGTGTCTCTTCCAGTTGGAAATCATCGCCGAGTGTACTTCGTGCCAGGTAGATAATTCGGCCAACGTGTACCCGCCTTCAAGGGCTTCCAGGGCAACTTTTGCTTTGAACTTCGACGGAAAATTCCGTCTGCCTTTCTTCATATACAGTTTTTTTAAGTGTGTAAATGCACTTCATCTACCCCTTAATTTAATGTCCAGTTTTCGGGGGTAAGCTCACCCTGACTAATTACCATTTTTCAACCCCAAACCAAATCTACCACTTGCTCCACACCCTGGCCTAAACTAAGCGCCACCGGACACGTGCGGGCTGCCGTGTCCAGCACCCGTTTTTCGGCGTCGGAGTACGCGCCTGGCGGCATCAACAGTCGAATTTCTATGCGGGCTATGCGCCGTGGATCCGATGCCATG
>Ga0247832_1001542_pt1 | contig 39815 bp, 39 predicted proteins | sample LaCruzMarch2015__10_FD_192407 | JGI IMG/M metagenome (GOLD analysis project Ga0247832, IMG submission 192407) | Freshwater microbial communities from meromictic Lake La Cruz, Castile-La Mancha, Spain - LaCruzMarch2015_4m | ecosystem: Environmental > Aquatic > Freshwater > Lake | place: Spain... | reverse complement strand
GCGAGTTCGAAGACCGCTTCATGTTCCACTACAACATGCCTCCCTTTGCCACCGGCGAAGTGGGCCGCATGGGCAGCACCAAGCGCCGCGAAATCGGCCACGGCCGTTTGGCCAAGCGTGCTTTGGCTGCTGTGTTGCCTACCAAAGAAGAGTTCCCCTACACCATGCGAGTGGTGTCCGAGATCACCGAATCGAACGGTTCTTCGTCCATGGCTTCGGTCTGCGGCGGCTGCTTGTCGATGATGGATGCGGGTGTGCCGATGAAAGCCCACGTGGCCGGTATCGCCATGGGCCTGATCAAGGAAGAAAACCGCTTTGCGGTGTTGACCGATATCTTGGGTGACGAAGACCACCTGGGTGACATGGACTTCAAGGTCGCGGGTACCACCAACGGCATCACTGCTTTGCAGATGGACATCAAGATCCAAGGCATCACCAAAGAGATCATGCAAGTCGCTTTGGCCCAAGCCAAAGAAGCCCGCATGCACATTCTGGGCAAGATGCAAGAAGCGATGAGCACGGCCAACACCCAAGTGTCGGATTTCGCGCCCAAGCTCTTCACCATGAAGATCAACCCCGAAAAAATCCGTGACGTGATCGGCAAGGGCGGCGCCACCATCCGTGCCTTGACCGAAGAAACCGGTTGCCAGATCAACATCTCTGAAGACGGCACGATCACCATCGCGGCCACAGACGGCGAAAAGGCCGACATCGCCAAGAAGCGCATCGAGCAGATCACCGCCGAAGTTGAAATCGGCAAGGTCTACGAAGGCCCTGTGACCAAGATACTGGACTTCGGAGCCCTGATCAACTTATTGCCCGGCAAAGACGGTCTGCTGCACATCAGCCAGATCGCCCACGAGCGCGTTGAGAAGGTCACCGACTACCTGAGCGAAGGCCAGATCGTCAAGGTCAAGGTCATGGAAACCGACGAAAAAGGCCGCATCAAGTTGTCGATGAAGGCTTTGTTGGACCGTCCAGCTCAAGGCTGATAAGGGGTTTTGCGTTGAGGGTTGAGAGTTGAGGTTTGGGCGTTAAGCCTTGAGCGAGATGCTCTTCATCCTCAACTTTCAAACAAGCCTCCACGCTGAACGCTGAACGCTGAACGCATAACGCATAACGCATAACGCATAACGCATAACGCATAACGCTGAACCTGCCATGAACGTCATCGAAATTCAAAGCTTCGGGGCCCCTGAGGTGCTGGTGCCTGGCACCCGTCCTGAGCCTGTGGCTGGGGCAGGGGAGTTGCTCATTCGCGTTTCGGCCAGCGGCATCAACCGCCCCGATGTGCTGCAACGCACCGGCAATTACCCCGTGCCACCGGGTGCCTCGGATATTCCGGGTCTGGAGGTTGCAGGCGTGGTGGTTTCGGGTGATGCAGCGGCCATGGCCGAAGCGGGTTTTGCAGTGGGCGACCGTGTCTGCGCTTTGGTAGCGGGTGGTGGTTATGCGCAACTGTGCGTGGCACCGGTGGCCCAGTGTTTGCCAGTCCCCAAGGGCCTGACGGACACCGAAGCGGCTTCGCTGCCCGAAACCTTTTTCACGGTCTGGAGCAATGTTTTTGACCGCGGGCGTTTGCAAGCGGGTGAGACCCTGTTGATTCAGGGCGGCACCAGCGGCATTGGCGTTACCGCCATCCAGATGGCCAAGGCCGCGGGTGCGACGGTGATTGCCACGGCAGGGTCCGACGAAAAATGCCAGGCTTGCCTGGCTTTGGGCGCAGACCATGCCATCAACTACAAAACCACCGATTTCGTCGCCGAGGCCAAGCGCATAACCGGTGGCGTGGGTGTGAATGTGATTTTGGACATGGTTGCGGGCGACTATGTGGCGCGTGAAATTGAGGCCTTGGCCGAAGACGGTCGCTTGGTCATCATCGCCGTGCAAGGCGGTGTCAAGAGCGAGTTCAATGCCGGCATGGTGCTGCGCCGCCGTTTGACGATCACGGGTTCGACATTGCGTCCGCGTCCCGTGTCCTTCAAGGCGGCCATTGCCCAGTCTTTGCGCCTGACGGTGTGGCCCTGGATCGAGTCAGGCCGCATCAAGCCGGTCATCCACAGCGTTTTTGGCGCGGTGGAGGCAGGCGGTGGTTTGCCTTCGGGCGCGGCGCAAGCCCATGCCTTGATGGAAACGAACCAGCATGTGGGCAAGATTGTGGTGACTTGGTGATGGGCATGTCCGGCAAATTGATGGTGGGCAATTGGAAGATGAATGGCAGCCTCGCAGCCAATGCTCCTTTGTTGTCCGACATCTTGAACGGCATGGGCGACGTTAATTGCCGTGCTGCGGTGTGCGTACCTGCACCCTATCTGGCGCAAGCTCAAAATTTATTGGCCGGGTCGGCCTTGGACGTGGGTGCGCAGGATGTGTCGGCCCACGAATCAGGGGCCTACACCGGCGATGTGTCGGCGGCGATGCTGCGTGATTTTGCGGTGCGTTTCGCCATCGTGGGCCACTCGGAGCGGCGTCAATACCATGGTGAGACTGATGCCGTGGTGGCCCACAAAGCCCAGCGGGCCTTGGCTGCAGGCATCACCCCCATCGTGTGCGTGGGAGAGAGTCTGGCCGAGCGCGAGGCGGGGCAGACCGAGGCGGTGGTCAAGCGGCAGTTGGCGGCGGTGATCCACACCAATGGCCACTGCATCAGCGAAATCGTGGTGGCTTATGAGCCCGTTTGGGCCATCGGCACCGGATTGACTGCCACACCCGAGCAAGCGCAAGGGGTGCACGCCGTGTTGCGTGCCCAATTGCAAGCAGCCACGGCGCATGCCGATCGCGTGTCGATTTTGTATGGCGGCAGCATGAATGCGGCCAATGCAGTCGTCTTGCTTGCCCAGCCCGATGTGGATGGCGGCCTGATCGGTGGAGCTTCGCTCAAGGCCTCAGACTTTTTATCCATGTTGAAAGCCGCTTCGCGCTGAGCTTTTCAACCCAGTTTTTAAATATTTTGGAGTACTCAAATGAGCGTGATGTTGACCTTGATTTTGGTGGTGCAGATGCTGTCGGCTCTGGCCATGATTGGACTGATCCTGATCCAGCACGGCAAAGGCGCTGACATGGGGGCGGCTTTTGGCAGCGGTGGTTCGGGGAGCTTGTTTGGCGCGACGGGCAGTGCGAACTTCATGTCGCGCACCACGGCCGTGTTGGCCGCCGTGTTTTTCGTCTGCACTTTGTTGTTGGCTTATTTTGGCAAGCTCGCACCCACCGCTTCGGGCAGTGTGCTCGAAGGCGCGGCAGTGACGGCGCCAGTGGACAGCAGCCCCGCGGCGCAGATTCCTGGCAACGCACCGACGGCCAAACCCGACAACAGCGTCCCCCCTGCACCGGTGAAATAAATGGCTCAGCAGTCAGCTGGCATTCAGCTTTGCTGCTGTGCACAATTTTCCGGGTTTGAGTCGGGGAATAGCCTTTTTTCCGGAGTAGAATCAGAGTCTTTACAGCAAGCGATACGCACTCAAGGTGCACCTCATGCAAGCTGTTCATGAGCATCCAGCCGTCGTGGTGAAATTGGTAGACACGCTATCTTGAGGGGGTAGTGGCGAAAGCTGTGCGAGTTCGAGTCTCGCCGACGGCACCAGACAAACGCAAGCGCTCGGGCTGAAGGCTTGGGCCTTTCATTCGGTCATTAACCGGCAGTCACCCAATGAACCTCGAACAGTACCTCCCCATTCTCTTGTTCATTTTGGTCGGTGTTGCTGTCGGCATCATTCCCCAGGTTTTAGGCTATATCCTTGGCCCCAACCGGCCTGACGCGGAAAAAAATTCCCCCTATGAATGCGGCTTCGAAGCCTTCGAAGACGCTCGCATGAAGTTCGATGTGCGCTACTACCTGGTGGCCATTTTGTTCATCTTGTTCGATCTTGAAATCGCCTTCCTGTTCCCCTGGGCCGTGGCCCTCAAGGAGGTGGGCATGGCCGGCTTTGTGGCCGTGATCATTTTTCTGGCCATTCTGGTCGTCGGCTTTGTCTACGAGTGGAAAAAAGGCGCTCTGGACTGGGAATGACCCTTTTACGCACCACAGCAAACAGCCTGTTTGAGGAATCCAAATGATTGAAGGCGTGATGAAAGAAGGCTTCATCACCACGAGTTACGACTCGGTGGTGAATTGGGCCAAAACCGGCTCGCTCTGGCCCATGACCTTTGGTCTGGCTTGCTGCGCAGTCGAGATGATGCACTCGGCCGCTGCCCGTTATGACTTGGGGCGCTTCGGTGCCGAAGTTTTCCGTGCCAGCCCCCGTCAGGCCGATTTGATGATCGTGGCGGGCACCTTGTGCAACAAAATGGCCCCGGCGCTGCGCAAGGTTTATGACCAGATGTCCGAGCCGCGCTGGGTGATCTCCATGGGTTCTTGCGCCAATGGCGGTGGTTATTACCACTACAGCTATTCGGTGGTGCGCGGTTGCGACCGCATTGTGCCGGTGGATGTTTACGTGCCGGGCTGCCCGCCCACGGCCGAAGCGCTGATCTACGGCATCATTCAGTTGCAGCAAAAAATCCGCCGCACGCACACCATTGCGCGTGCTTGAAGGGAATGACGATGACCGATTTCGCCATTCGCCCCGAAGACTTGCAAGACACCCTGGCTTTGGCCCTGGGTGATCGGGTGCAGAAAATCACCTTGAGCCTGGGTGAGGTGACCTTGCAGGTGAGCGCGGCCCATTACCTGGGTGTGATGCAAACCCTGTGTGATGCGCCGGGCTGTCAATTTGAGCAACTCGTTGATTTGGCGGGCCTGGATTACTCTGCCTACCGCGAAGTGGGCACCGATGGCCCGCGTTTTGGTGTCACGGTGCATTTGCTGTCCGTGAGCTTGAACCAGCGCGTGCGCGTCAAAGTGATGTGCCCCGATGACGACCTGCCTTTGGTGGACTCGGTCAACGAGATCTGGAACTCGGCCAACTGGTACGAGCGCGAAGCGTTCGACCTCTACGGCATCGTGTTCGAAGGCCACAACGACCTGCGCCGCATCTTGACCGACTATGGCTTCATTGGTCATCCGTTTCGCAAAGACTTCCCGCTGTCGGGTCACGTGGAGATGCGCTACGACGCCGAGCGCAAGCGCGTGATTTATGAACCCGTGAGCATTGAGCCACGCGAAATCACGCCGCGTATCATCCGCGAAGACAACTATGGAGGCCTGAACTGACATGGCCGAAATCAAGAATTACACGCTGAACTTTGGCCCCCAGCACCCGGCAGCGCACGGCGTGCTCCGCTTGGTGCTCGAGTTGGATGGCGAGGTCGTGCAACGTGCCGATCCGCACATCGGTCTGCTGCACCGCGCTACCGAGAAATTGGCGGAGAGCAAAACCTACATTCAATCGCTGCCCTACATGGACCGCTTGGATTACGTGTCGATGATGTGCAACGAGCACGCGTATTGCCTGGCCATCGAGAAGATGCTGGGCCTCGAAGTGCCCATGCGCGCGCAATACATCCGCGTGATGTTCTCGGAAATCACCCGCGTGCTGAACCATTTGATGTGGCTCGGCTCGCACGGCAACGACTGCGGCAGCTCGACCATCTTGATCTACACTTTTCGTGAACGTGAAGACCTGTTCGACATGTATGAGGCCGTGTCCGGTGCCCGCATGCACGCGGCGTACTTCCGCCCCGGTGGCGTGTACCGCGACCTGCCAGACAGCATGCCGCAGTACAAGGTCAACAAAATCAAGAACGCCAAGGCCATCGAGCAGCTCAACAAGAACCGCAATGGCTCCTTGCTGGATTTCATCGACGACTTCACCCAGCGTTTTCCCAAGTGTGTGGACGAATACGAAACCCTGCTGACCGACAACCGCATCTGGAAGCAGCGCACCGTGGGCATCGGCGTGGTGGCACCCGAGCGCGCCCTCAACTTGGGCATGACCGGTCCCATGCTGCGTGGCTCCGGCTTCGCCTGGGACTTGCGCAAAAAGCAGCCTTACGACGCTTACGACCAGGTCGAGTTCGACGTGCCTGTGGGCAAGACGGGTGACAGCTACGACCGGTACCTGGTGCGGGTGCAGGAGATGCGCGAATCGAACCGCATCATCCAGCAGTGCGTGAAGTGGCTGCGTGCCAACCCCGGCCCCGTCATCACCGACAACCACAAGGTGGCACCGCCTGCACGTGAAGGCATGAAGTCCAACATGGAAGACTTGATCCACCACTTCAAGCTCTTCACTGAAGGCTTCCATGTGCCCGAAGGTGAGGCCTACGCTGCTGTCGAGCACCCCAAAGGTGAGTTCGGCATTTACATGGTGAGCGATGGGGCCAACAAGCCTTACCGTCTCAAAATTCGTGCCCCGGGCTTTGCCCATTTGGCCGCCCTCGATGAAATGGCCCGTGGCCACATGCTGGCCGACGCGGTCGCGATCATCGGGACCATGGACATTGTTTTTGGAGAGATTGACCGATGATCTCTGAGTCAACCAAAGCGCGCTTTGCGCGTGAAGTCGCCAAGTTCCCTGCAGATCAAAAGCAGTCGGCCGTCATGGCCTGCCTGGCTATCGTGCAGCAAGAACAAGGCTGGGTCAGCCCCGACAGTGAGCAAGTCGTGGCCGAGGTGTTGGGCATGCCTGTGATGGCCGTGCACGAAGTCACCACCTTCTACAACATGTACAACCAAAAGCCGGTGGGCAAGTTCAAACTCAACGTTTGCACCAACCTGCCTTGTCAGTTGCGTGGTGGCCAAAAGGCTTTGGAACATCTCGAACACAAATTGGGCGTGCGTGTCGGTGAAACCACTGCCGATGGCTTCTTCACTTTGCAGCCCAGCGAATGCCAGGGCGCTTGCGCCGATGCGCCGGTTCTGCTGGTGAACGACCGCCACATGTGCAGTTTCATGAGCCACGATAAGCTCGACCAATTGGTTGATAGTTTGAAGAAAGCCGAGGCGGCCTGATGAACGTCGAACAAATTCTCAGCCAATTCCAGGCCAACGGCGTGGAATCGTGCTTCCATGATCGCCACATCAACCCGCAAATTTATGCCGGTCTGAACGGCACCAACTGGGGCATCCAAGACTACGAATCGCGTGGCGGCTACGCGGCCCTGCGCAAGATTTTAGGCAAAGACGGTGCTGAGCCCAATGCCGAGACCGGCGTTGCTGGCATGACGCAAGACCAAGTGATCGCCACTGTCAAAGAATCGGGCCTGCGCGGTCGCGGCGGTGCGGGTTTCCCCACGGGGCTCAAGTGGAGCTTCATGCCCCGCCAGTTCCCCGGTCAAAAGTACCTGGTGTGCAACTCGGACGAAGGCGAGCCGGGCACCTGCAAAGACCGCGACATCATGGAGTACAACCCCCACACCGTGATCGAGGGCATGATCATCGCGGCTTATGCCATGGGCATCAGCGTGGGTTACAACTACATCCACGGCGAAATTTTCCACACCTACGAGCGCTTTGAAGCGGCCCTCGAAGAAGCCCGCGCCGCAGGCTATTTGGGCAACCACATCATGGGCAGCACGTTCAGCTTTCAGTTGCACGCCTCGCACGGGTTTGGCGCTTACATCTGCGGCGAAGAAACCGCTTTGCTTGAATCACTCGAGGGCAAAAAAGGCCAGCCCCGCTTCAAGCCACCGTTCCCCGCCAGCTTTGGCCTGTACGGCAAGCCCACCACCATCAACAACACCGAAACCTTCGCAGCAGTGCCCTGGATCATCCGCAACGGAGGGCAGGCGTATCTGGAATGCGGAAAGCCCAACAACGGCGGCACCAAGATCTTCTCGGTCAGCGGTGACGTGGAGCGCCCCGGCAACTACGAAGTGCCCATGGGCACGCCCTTTGCCAAGCTGCTCGAACTGGCCGGTGGCATGCGCGGTGGTCGCCAACTCAAAGCGGTGATCCCAGGCGGCTCGTCTTCGCCCGTCGTGCCTGCCGAGTTGATGATGAAGCTCACCATGGACTACGACAGCATCGCCAAAGAAGGCGGCTCCATGCTGGGTTCGGGCGCGGTGATTGTGATGGACGAGACCCGTTGCATGGTTAAGGCCCTGGCGCGTTTGTCTTACTTTTATTCACACGAGTCCTGTGGCCAATGCACCCCTTGCCGTGAAGGCACAGGCTGGCTCTGGCGCATGGTGGACCGCATTGAACACGGCCAAGGCCGTGCCAGCGACATCGACATGCTGGACAGTGTGGCCGGCAACATCATGGGTCGCACGATTTGCGCCTTGGGTGATGCAGCGGCCATGCCGGTGCGCGGCATGCTCAAGCATTTCCGTCACGAATTTGTACACCTCATCGAGCACAAGACCTCCATGGTCAGCGCCGATGCAACAGCGGTGAAGACCCATGGTTGAAATAGAACTCGACGGTCAGAAAGTGGAAGTTGCCGAAGGCAGCATGGTCATGCATGCGGCTGAAAAAGCCGGCACCTACATTCCGCATTTCTGCTACCACAAGAAACTCTCCATTGCTGCCAACTGCCGGATGTGCCTGGTCGAGGTCGAAAAGGCTCCCAAACCCATGCCCGCCTGCGCCACGCCCGTGACGCAAGGCATGATCGTGCGCACCAAGAGCGACAAAGCCATTGCGGCCCAAAAGTCGGTCATGGAGTTTTTGCTGATCAACCACCCGCTCGATTGCCCCATCTGCGACCAAGGCGGTGAGTGCCAGTTGCAAGACTTGGCGGTGGGTTACGGTGGCAGCACCTCGCGTTACGAAGAAGAAAAGCGTGTGGTCTTTCACAAAGAGGTCGGCCCCCTGATCTCGATGGAAGAGATGAGCCGCTGCATCCACTGCACTCGCTGCGTGCGCTTCGGCCAAGAAGTGGCCGGTGCCATGGAGCTGGGCATGTCGCACCGGGGTGAGCATGCCGAGATTGAAACCTTTTTGGGCCAGACGATTGACTCCGAGTTGTCGGGCAACATGATCGACATCTGCCCCGTGGGCGCTTTGACCAGCAAGCCTTTCCGCTACCATGCCCGCACCTGGGAGCTGTCGCGCCGCAAGTCGGTGGCAGCACACGACTCCTCGGGCGCCAACCTGATCGTGCAGGTCAAGAACAACCAGGTCATGCGCGTCGTGCCGCTGGAAAACGAAGACCTCAACGAGTGCTGGATCGCCGACCGTGAGCGTTTCTCTTATGAAGCCCTGAACGGCACCGACCGCCTGACCCATCCCATGCTCAAGCAGGGCGGTGAGTGGAAAACCGTTGACTGGCAAACCGCCCTCGAATATGTGGCCAATGGCCTGCGCAGCATCCAGCGCGACCACGGGGCCAACAGCATTGGCGCACTGGTCAGCCCGCACAGCACCGTAGAAGAGTTGTACCTGGCCGGTGCCTTGATGCGCGGCCTGGGATCGGACAACATCGACCACCGCCTGCGCCAAGCCGAATTTGGCGCGGCTGAAGGTGTGCGCACCTTGGGCACATCCATTGCCTCGCTGAGCACATTGCAACGCGTGCTGGTGGTGGGTTCCAACCTGCGCAAAGACCATCCGCTGTTTGCCTTGCGTGTGCGCCACGCCGTGCGCCATGGCGCTGCCGTGAACCTGATCACCGACAAAGGCGCTTTCAGTCATGCCGACGCCTGGGCCATGCCTGTGGCCAACGCGGTGGTGACCGATGCGTTTGACTGGGCGCAAACCTTGGCCGATGTGGCGACCGCTGTTGCAGCTGTGAAAGGCGTGACAGCCCCTTGTGCGGGCACGGCTTCTGCACAAGCCCAAGCCATCGCCAATTCTCTGATGGGTGGCGAACGCAAGGCGGTGCTGCTGGGCAATGCCGCAGCGCACCATGCCAACGCTTCGACCTTGCTGGCCCTGGCCAACTGGATTGCCGAGCAAACGGGTGCGACTGTCGGTTACCTGACCGAAGCGGCCAACACCGTGGGTGCGCAATGGGTGGCTGCTCAACCTCAAACCGGCGGCAAACATGCGGGCCAGATGCTGGCCGGTGGCCTGAAAGCCGCGATCTTGCTGAACACCGAGCCCGAGTTTGACAGCGCCGCAGGTGGCGCCGCTGCCCAAGCCTTGGCACAAACTGAGATGGTGGTGACCCTCAGCCCGTTCAAGGCCAACATGGCCTTCAGCGATGTGCTGCTGCCGATGGCCCCGTTCACCGAAACATCGGGCTCTTTTGTCAACGCCGAAGGCCGTCTGCAAAGCTTCCACGCCGTGGTCAAGCCTTTGGCCGATACCCGCCCGGCCTGGAAAGTGCTGCGCGTGCTGGCCAACTTGCTCGACATTCCCGGTGTGGCTTTTGAAACCTCTCAAGACGTATTGGCCCGCGCCACGGCTCAGCCGCTGACGGCATCAAACGCCACACGGGCCGCCATCAACCTGACGGGGACCCCCACGCCCGCTCCTGCGGTTGCTTCCATTTACCAGCTGGATGGCACCGTGCGCCGTGCGCCGTCTTTGCAATTGACCGCAGACGCCCGTCAGGAGGTGACCCCATGATTGACGCGCTGTACAACGGCGGCCTGAATTTGGTGGCTGCCAGCTGGTGGGCCACGATGGCGTGGCCTGTTTTGTGGATTTTGCTCAAGATCGTTGCCATCCTCGCGCCGCTGATGGGTGCCGTAGCCTACCTGACGCTGTGGGAGCGCAAGCTCTTGGGCTTCATGCAAGTGCGTCATGGCCCCAACCGCGTGGGGCCGTTTGGTTTGCTGCAGCCGATTGCAGACGCCCTGAAGTTGCTGACCAAAGAACTGATCAACCCCACAGCGGCCAGCCCCGGCTTGTTCCGCTTGGGCCCGATCATGGCCATCATGCCGGCGCTGGCTGCCTGGGTCGCTATTCCGTTTGGCCCCGAGCAGGCGCTGACCAACATCAATGCCGGCTTGCTGCTGGTCATGGCCATCACCTCGATCGAGGTTTATGGCGTGATCATCGCGGGATGGGCATCAAATTCCAAATACGCCTTTTTGGGTGCGCTGCGCGCATCGGCCCAGATGGTGAGCTACGAAATCGCCATGGGCTTTTGCTTCCTGGTGGTCTTGATGGTCTCGGGCAGCATGAACCTGACCGAGATCGTGCTGGCGCAAGGCAAGGGCGCTGCCGCAGACATGGGCCTGAGCTTCCTTTCCTGGAACTGGTTGCCTTTGTTGCCGATTTTTATCGTCTACTTGATCTCTGGCGTGGCCGAAACCAACCGCCACCCGTTTGACGTGGTCGAAGGCGAAGCCGAGATCGTGGCCGGTCACATGGTCGAGTATTCGGGCATGGGCTTTGCGATCTTCTTCTTGGCCGAATACGCCAGCATGTGGCTCGTGTCCATTCTGGCCGTCATCATGTTCCTGGGCGGCTGGTTGTCGCCCATCGACAGCGCCTTGTTCAACTGGATACCCGGCTGGATCTGGCTGGGTCTGAAGACCTTCTTAGTCGTTTCCATGTTCATCTGGATCCGTGCCACGTTCCCGCGCTTCCGTTATGACCAGATCATGCGTCTGGGCTGGAAGATTTTCATCCCCGTCACTTTGGTGTGGCTGCTGGTCGTCGGCGTGTGGTTGCACTCGCCCTGGAACATCTGGCTCTGATCGGTGAATGACCATGACCACAATGACTGCTTCCTCTTTCTCGATCAAGGACTTCCTCAAGAGCTTCATGCTCGTGGAGTTGCTCAAGGGCATGGCTCTGACGGGACGCTACGCTTTCGCCCGCAAGGTGACAGTGCAGTTCCCAGAAGAAAAAACGCCGCTGTCGCCGCGTTTTCGTGGCCTGCATGCCCTGCGCCGTTATGACAACGGTGAAGAGCGCTGCATCGCCTGCAAGCTCTGCGAGGCGGTGTGCCCAGCCATGGCCATCACCATTGAAGCTGGCCAGCGAGAGGACGGTTCGCGCCGCACCACACGCTACGACATCGACTTGACCAAGTGCATTTTCTGCGGCTTTTGTGAAGAAAGCTGCCCGGTGGACTCGATCGTCGAAACGCATATTTTCGAATACCACGGCGAAAAACGCGGTGACCTGTACTTCACCAAGGACATGTTGCTGGCCGTGGGCGACCGTTACGAAAAAGAGATCGCTGCCGCCCGCGCCGCCGATGCTCCTTACCGTTGAACGCCGCCCAGTCCTGAACACTTAAAAAGACAGACTTATGGACGTCAAGACCGGTTTCTTCTACCTCTTCTCGGTGGTGCTGCTGTTTGCGGCCTTCCGGGTGGTGACCGCACGCAACCCCGTGCACGCGGTGCTCTACCTCATGCTGGCTTTCTCGCAAGCCTCGGCCGTGTGGTTCCTTCTCAATGCAGAGTTTTTGGCCATTTTGCTGGTGCTGGTGTACCTGGGTGCGGTGATGGTGCTTTTCCTGTTCGTGGTGATGATGCTGGACATCGGCATCGACACTGTGCGCAAAGGTTTTTGGAAAAACTTTCCTTTGGCGGCCACTTTGGGGGCCGTCGTCGCCCTGGAAATGGCCGCAGTGTTGTTGTCCGGTTTTCGCGTGTCCGAAGCGCCGGTCATGGGCAACGGCGCCGTGCCGGTGGACAATGCCAAGGCATTGGGCATCTTGCTTTATACCGAATACCTGATGCCGATCCAGATCGCGGCGGCCATTTTGCTGGTGGCCATGATCGCGGCCATTGCCCTGACTTTGCGTGAGCGCAAGGACAGCAAGGCGATTGACCCGTCCATTCAAGTCAAGGTGCGTGCTGCCGACCGCATGCAGGTGGTCAAAATGGCCCCGACTCAAGCGGCGCCTGCGCCGGTTGCTCAAACTGACGCAGCACCTGTGGAGGTGAAAAAATGATGACACTGACCCTTGGACACTTCTTGTCGCTCGGCGCCATGCTGTTTGCATTGTCCGTGATCGGCATTTTCCTCAACCGCAAGAACCTGATCGTTTTGCTCATGGCCATCGAGCTGATGCTGCTGGCCGTGAACATGAACTTTGTGGCGTTTTCACACTACCTGGGTGACATGCACGGCCAAGTGTTCGTTTTCTTCATCCTGACGGTGGCTGCGGCCGAATCGGCCATTGGCTTGGCCATTTTGGTGCTGTTGTTCCGCAACCAGCACAACATCAACGTGGACGAACTCAATTCGCTCAAGGGTTAACAAGAATATGAGTCAGACCCTCAACGCCAGCACACTGCTGGCCATCCCCTTGGCCCCGCTGGTGGGCGCTTTGTTGGCCGGCATTTGGGGCACCCAATTCGGCGGCAACTGGATTGGCCGTCGCCTGTCGCACAGCTTCACCATTTTGGGCGTACTCTTGGCGTTCATCCTGTCGGCCATGACGCTGAGCAGCGTCCTGGCTGGGGCCACTTTCAACGAAAGCATCTACACCTGGATGGTGGTGGGTGGCCTGAAGATGGAAGTCGGCTTCATGGTCGACAGCCTCACGGCGATGATGATGTGCGTCGTCACCTTCGTGTCCCTCATGGTGCACATCTACACCATCGGCTACATGGACGAGGACGAAGGCTACAACCGCTTTTTTGCCTACATCTCGCTGTTCACTTTTTCCATGCTGATGCTGGTGATGAGCAACAACTTGCTGCAGCTGTTTTTCGGCTGGGAAGCGGTGGGCTTGGTGTCTTATTTGCTGATCGGCTTTTGGTACAACAAACCGACCGCCATCTTCGCCAACATGAAGGCATTTTTGGTCAACCGGGTCGGTGACTTTGGCTTCATCCTCGGCATCGGCCTGATTGTGGCCTACACCGGCACACTCAACTACACCGAGCTGTTTGCCAAGGCGCAAGAACTGGCCGCCATCGATTTCCCTTGGTACATCTTCGGCATGGACGCCATGCTGATCACAGTGATCTGCATCTGCCTGTTCATCGGCGCCATGGGCAAGTCGGCCCAGTTCCCGCTGCACGTGTGGCTGCCTGATTCGATGGAAGGCCCCACGCCCATCTCTGCGCTGATCCACGCGGCCACCATGGTGACGGCGGGCATCTTCATGGTGGCGCGCATGTCGCCGCTGTTCGAGTTGTCCGATTCGGCTTTGAACTTCATGATGGTCGTCGGCTCGATCACGGCGCTGTTCATGGGCTTTTTGGGCATCATCCAAAACGACATCAAACGCGTGGTGGCTTATTCCACCTTGTCACAGCTCGGTTACATGACGGTGGCGCTGGGCGCATCGGCTTACTCGGTGGCCGTGTTCCACCTGATGACGCATGCGTTCTTCAAAGCGCTGCTGTTTTTGGGTGCTGGTTCCGTCATCATGGGCATGCACCACAACCAGGACATCCGCTACATGGGCGGTCTGCGCAAGTACATGCCCATCACCTGGATCACGTCTTTGCTGGGTTCGCTGGCCCTGATCGGCACGCCTCTGTTCTCGGGTTTTTACTCCAAGGACAGCATCATCGAAGCCGTGCACCTGAGCACATTGCCCGCCGCTGGCTTTGCCAACTTTGCGGTGCTGGCGGGGGTGTTTGTCACGGCTTTCTATTCGTTCCGCATGTACTTTCTGGTCTTCCATGGCCCTGAGCGCTACGACCAGAACCCGGATGCGCACCACGATGACCACCACGTGCACAACGATCACGCAGGCGATCACGGCCACGACAAACCGCACGAGTCGCCTTGGGTGGTGACGGTGCCACTCATCTTGTTGGCGATTCCTTCGGTGGTGATTGGCTACATGACGATCGGCCCCATGCTGTACGGCGACTTCTTCAAGGACGTCATCTTCATCGACGCCGTCAAACACCCTGCCATGCAGCAGTTGGGGCAGTTGTTCCACGGTCCGGTGGCCATGGCGGTTCACGGCCTCAGCATGGCGCCGTTCTGGCTGGCTTTGGCCGGTGTGGTGACCGCTTGGTACATGTACTTGGTCAACCCCAAAGTGCCGGCCTTCTTTGCCCGCGCTCTGCGTCCGCTGATCGTGGTCCTCGAGAACAAGTACTACATGGACTGGATCAACGAAAACATCCTGGCCAAAGGTGCACGTGGTTTGGGCATGGGTCTGTGGAAGTTGGGCGACCGCGCCATCATCGACGGCTTCTTCGTCAACGGTTCCTGGAAAGTCGTGGGTTGGGTGTCTGGCGTGGTGCGCTGGTTCCAGTCGGGTTTCCTGTACCACTACGCACTGGTCATGATTTTGGGTGTGTTCGCGCTGATGACGTATTTCGTCTGGCTCGCTTAACGGTTTTGAGGACAATATAAAAATGGGATTGTTAAGCCTTGCCATCTGGATGCCGATCGCTTTCGGCGTCGTCTTGCTGGCCTGCGGTCGCGACAGCCAAGCGGGCGCTGTGCGCTGGTTGGCGCTTGTCGGCGCGATCGCCAGTTTGCTGGTCACACTGCCTTTGATTTCGGGCTTTCAGCTCGGCACATCCGAGATGCAGTTCGTCGAAAAACTCTCTTGGATTGAGCGCTTCAATGTGCACTACCACCTGGGCGTGGATGGCATCTCGCTGTGGTTGATTCCACTGACGGCCTTCATCAACGTGGTGGTGGTCATTGCGGGCTGGGAAGTCATCACCCGCAAGGTCAGCCAGTACATGGCGGCTTTCTTGATTTTGTCGGGCCTGATGATCGGTGTGTTCTGTGCCCTCGACGGCATCCTGTTCTACGTCTTTTTTGAGGCGACCTTGATCCCGATGTACCTGATCATCGGCATCTGGGGCGGCCCGAACAAGATTTACGCGGCGTTCAAATTTTTCCTTTACACGTTGCTCGGTTCACTCCTGATGCTGATCGCCTTGATCTATCTGTACGTCACATCCGGCGGCAGCTTCGACATCCTGACCTGGCACCAGCTGCCCTTGTCGGGCACCGTGCAGACCTTGCTGTTCTTTGCCTTTTTTGCGGCGTTTGCCGTCAAGGTGCCGATGTGGCCGGTGCACACCTGGCTGCCCGATGTGCACGTGGAAGCGCCTACCGGCGGCTCCGCTGTGCTGGCGGCCATCATGCTCAAGCTGGGCGCTTATGGGTTCTTGCGCTTTTCCATGCCGATTGCACCCGATGCGGCCCGTGAGTGGGGCATGTTGATCATCGTGCTGTCGCTGGTGGCTGTGGTCTATGTGGGCCTGGTGGCCATGGTCCAGCAGGACATGAAAAAGCTGGTGGCGTATTCGTCGGTGGCACACATGGGCTTTGTCACTTTAGGCTTTTTCATCTTCAACCCGCTCGGCGTGTCTGGCGGCATTGTGCAGATGATTGCGCACGGCTTTGTGTCGGCCGCCATGTTCCTGTGCATCGGCGTCTTGTACGACCGGGTGCACTCGCGTGAAATCGCCAGCTATGGCGGCGTGGTCAACACCATGCCCAAGTTCGCCGCCTTTGCCTTGCTTTTTGCCATGGCCAATGCGGGCTTGCCGGGTACTGCGGGTTTTGTGGGCGAGTGGATGGTCATTTTGGGCGCCGTGAAGTTCAACTTCTGGATCGGCCTGCTGGCCGCTTCGGCCCTGATTTTTGGCGCGGCTTACACCTTGTGGATGTTCAAGCGGGTGTACCTGGGCCCTGTGACCAATGACGACGTCAAGGGCCTGGTTGACATCAACGCGCGTGAATTCCTGATGCTCAGTTTGCTGGCCGTGGCCGTGCTCTACATGGGCATTTACCCCAAACCGTTCACCGATGTGATGGATGCTTCGGTGATGGACTTGCTCAAGCACGTGGCCTTGTCCAAGCTGCCTTGAGCGGCCAGGACCTGAACGTTTCGCCTGAATAGAACAATTGAGAGAACACAGATGATGGACAACTCCAGCTGGATGACGATGTATCCGGAGATCGTGTTGCTGGTCATGGCCTGCGTCGTGACGCTGGCCGACCTCTTCGTGAAAAGCCCCAAGCGCACCGGCACTTATGTGCTGACGCTGGCGTCTCTGGGTGGCGTGGCCTTGTTGCACGCCTTGTACGCCGATGCCGGGCAGACGCTGTACGGCTTTGGCCGCATGGTGGTCAGCGACCCGATGGGCCACTGGCTCAAGTGCTTTGCCACCATCGCGGTGATGGTGACCTTGGTGTACTCGCGCCCCTACGCTGCCGACCGCGAGATGCTGCGCGGCGGGGAGATTTTCAGCCTGAGCCTGTTCGCCTTGCTCGGCATGAGCATGATGATCTCGGGCCAGAACTTCATCGTGATCTATTTGGGTCTGGAACTGCTGACCCTGTCGAGCTATGCGCTCGTGGCCCTGCGCCGCGACCACGCGCAAGCGAGTGAAGCGGCCATGAAGTACTTCGTGCTGGGGGCCATGGCCTCGGGCTTCTTGCTCTACGGCATGTCCATGATGTATGGCGCCACCGGTAGCCTGGAGCTGTCTGCGGTGCTCAAAGCCATTGCTTCGGGTCAGGTGAACCACCAAGTGCTGGTGTTTGGCCTGGTCTTCATTGTGGCGGGTCTGGCTTTCAAGATTGGCGCTGTGCCTTTCCACATGTGGATTCCCGATGTGTACCAAGGTGCCCCCACCGCTGCGACCTTGATGATCGGTGGCGCGCCCAAGCTGGCCGCGTTTGCCATTCTTGTGCGCTTGCTGGTGGAAGGCATGCTGCCGTTGGCGTTTGACTGGCAGCAAATGCTGTCGCTGCTGGCCATTGGCTCCTTGCTCATTGGCAACTTGGCGGCCATTGCGCAGACCAACCTCAAACGCATGCTGGCCTATTCGACCATCTCGCAAATGGGTTTTGTGCTGCTGGGTTTTGTGGCGGGCGTGATCAATGGCGAGACCACCTTGGCCGCCAACGCCTACAGCTCGGCCATGTTCTACATGGTGTCGTATGTGCTGACCACTTTGGCCGCTTTCGGCGTGATCATGTTGCTGGCCCGTCAGGGCTTCGAGAGCGAAGAGATCACTGACTTGTCTGGCCTGAACCAGCGCAGCCCCTTGTACGCGGGTGTCATGGCGATTTGCTTGTTCTCGATGGCAGGCATTCCGCCGATGGTCGGCTTTTATGCCAAGCTGTCGGTGCTGCAATCGTTGCTCGCCTCCGGGCAGGGCTTTTATCTGGGCTTGGCGATTTTCGCGGTCATCATGTCGCTGATTGGCGCTTTCTATTACCTGCGCGTGGTCAAGGTCATGTACTTTGACGAGCCGGTCACGGCCACCACCGTGTCGGCCTCGCTGGATGTGCGCTTGGTGTTGTCCACCAATGGCCTGCTGGTCTTGTTGTTGGGCATTTTCCCCGGTGCACTCATGGCTTTGTGCGCCGATTCAATTGTGCGCATGCTCGCGGTCTGATGTTTTGAACACCGCACCATGAGCACGTCCACCCAAATCGGTTTGTTGATCCTGCTGGCAATGCTTGCCGCCAACGTGCCGTTTTTCAACCAGCGCATCATGCTGATGGGCCCACAGCGCCTGTCCAAGCCTTTGCTGTGGCGCTTGATGGAACTGGTGGTTTTGTACTTTGTGGTGGGTGGGGTGGGACTGGCGCTGGAAAAGCACGGCGGACAAGTGGCCCCGCAGGGCTGGGAGTTTTATGCGGTGACCGGCACCATGTTCATCACGCTGGCCTTTCCGGGTTTCGTCTACCGCTACCTGATGCACCGCAAACACTGAGTGCAGCACGGCCCTCACACTGGTTTGCATGTCTGACGACCACCTGATCGAGCACCGGGTCCACCAGGAAGAGCTCTTGCGCGGGCGCTTCCTGCATGCTTTCCGCGACACCGTGCGCTTGCCCAATCAAAACTTGTCTACCCGCGAATACGTGGTGCACCCCGGTGCCGTCATGGTCATTCCCATGCTCGACACGCCCGAAGGTTTGCGCTTGGTGATGGAGCGGCAGTTTCGTTACCCCGTGGGTCAGGTCATGACCGAGTTCCCGGCTGGCAAGCTGGACCCCGGCGAAGACCCCTGGTTGTGCGCCCAACGGGAGCTGCAAGAAGAAACCGGCTACACCGCGCGCCAATGGGCCCGGGCCGGGGTGTTGCACCCGGTCATCGCCTATTCGACCGAGGTGATCGAGATTTGGTTTGCGAAAGAACTCAGCCTGGGAGAGCGCCGACTGGACACCGACGAATTTTTGGATGTGTTTACCGCCAGCCCCGCCGAACTGATGGCCGCTTGCCAGCAAGGCCGCTTGACCGATGCCAAGACCTTGACGGGCTTGCTGTGGTTGCAAAACGTGCAATCGGGCCAGTGGCCCTTGCAGTGGCAAACCGTCACCTGAACCGATGGCATGAAAGTCCTCGACCTGCAATGCCGCTTGGGCCACAGCTTTGAAGGCTGGTTTGGCTCTCAAGACGACTACGACGCTCAGCGCGAACGGGGTCTGTTGACCTGCCCAGTGTGCAACGACAGCGACATTACCAAAAAGTTGTCAGCACCGCGCTTGAACCTGGGCCACGGCACAGCCCCCAAAGTGGAGCTGGGGCAGGGCGATGAACCTGCGGGCGCGGGCAGCGCTGCGGGTGGCCCGCAAGCCCGCGCTGCAGATGCTTCATTTGCAGCGTCACCCGCCGCATCCAGCGCTGCACCCGCGCTGCCCGATTTGCCGCCCGATGCCTTGCAGCATATGCAGTCGGCCCTGGTGAAAATGGTGCGCCACGTCATGGCCAACACCGAAGATGTGGGAACGCAGTTTGCCGAAGAAGCCCGCAAGATCCATTACGGCGAGCGCGAAGAGCGCAACATCCGCGGCCAAGCCACGCGCGAAGAAACCGAGGCCCTGATCGACGAAGGCATCGACGTCCTGCCCTTGCCTGTGCCGGAAAACCTCAAGGGGCCGCTGCAGTGACTGCAGGTGCAGAGCCAAATGAAACACGCCCTGCACATCGACGACGCCGAGGTCGAGCTGAGCGCCATCCGGGCGCAAGGCCCGGGCGGGCAAAACGTCAACAAGGTCTCCAGCGCCATCCAGCTGCGTTTTGATGTGGCGAACTCCGCCTTGCCCGACGATGTCAAACAGCGCTGGCTGGCGTCGGGCGACAGTCGGTTGACGCTGGAGGGCGTTTTCATTCTGAAAGCCCAGAAACACCGCACGCAAGAAGCCAACCGGGTGGATGCTTGGGCCAGGCTGTATGAAACGCTGGATCTGTATGCCAAGCCTCCCAAACCCCGCAAGGCCACCAAGCCCACTTATGGCTCGGTGCAAAGGCGGTTGGAGGGCAAGTCGATTCAGTCCAAGATCAAAAACGCTCGGCGTAAAGACGACCCAGATTAAAACTGGGCTGTCTTAGCGCGCCTGAGCACTTGTGCCAGCGCATCTGGCGCATCGGCCTGCACCACCCGCCGCCCTGGCATGCTGCGCAGCCAGGTGATTTGCCGCTTGGCCAGTTGGCGGGTGGCAAAGATGCCGCGCTCCATGATCTCGGCTTCGGTCCAGCCCGCGTCGAGCCCTTCCCAGGCTTGGCGGTAACCCACGCAGCGCATCGAGGTCAGGTCGGGGTGCAGGTCGCCGCGTGCCCGCAGGGCCTTCACCTCGTCCAAAAAGCCCGCCGCCATCATTTGTTGAAAGCGCAGCGCGATGCGCTGGTGCAACCAAGGGCGGTCCAGTGCCTCCAGGCTGATGACGGGGATGCGCCAGTCGGGGGCGTTGGCCTTGGCGCTTTGGTGAAAAGAGCTCAGGGTTTGGCCGGTGGCGGTCCAGACTTCCAAGGCGCGGCCAATGCGCTGGCTGTCGCCCGGGGCCAGGCGGGCGGCCGTTTGTGGGTCCACCTGGGCCAGTTGCGCGTGCAGGGCGGGCCAGCCTTGCTGCTCGGCTTGTTGGTGAATTTGAGCCCGCACCTGCGGGTCGGCCGCGGGGATGTCGTTCAGGCCTTCTAGCAAGGCCTTGAGGTAGAGCATGGTGCCGCCCACCAACAGCGGTGTTTTGCCGCGTGCACGGATGTCCTGAATGAGCCGGGTGGCGTCTTTGGCAAATTCTGCCGCGCTGTAGCTGTGCAGCGGGTCCAGCGTGTCGATCAGGTGGTGCGGCACGGCGGCCAGTTCGTCGCGGCTGGGTTTGGCGGTGCCAATGTCCATGCCCCGGTAAACCAGGGCCGAGTCAACGCTGATGATTTCTGCGCCGCCTTGGGGCTGCAGGGCTTGGGCCAAGGCCAATGCCGCTGCGGTTTTGCCGCTGGCCGTGGGGCCCACAATGGCGATGGCGTCGGGTTGGCTCATGCCGCTGCGGTTGGCATGAGCACCGGGCGGCCGTGGCGTTGAACGGCGGTCCAGGCCAACAGCGTGATGACGATGGCCCAGAGCAAGATGCCGTGTGCCAGCGCAAACACCGGGCGGTCCATGTGGGTGCTCAGCCAGGCGCCCATGAAGAATGCGCCCAGCATCATCAAAAACCCATTCAATGCCGAAGCTGTGCCTGCCCGTTGCGGAAAGGGCACCACAGCGACGCTTTGACCGCATGGCTGATGGACGCCGTGGCCCAGCATGAAGATGTACATGGGCACCATGACGGCCCAGGCACCGTAGCAGTCCTGGCCTTCCCCGGCATGGGCCAGCGCGGCCATGCTGACACCGCCGGTGATGGTCAGCACCGCGGCCATGCCCAAGGTGCGGTGCACGCTGGTGCGGCGCAGCATCCAGAGGCACAAGAAGGTGCCCACGATGTAGGACAGCGACATGCTGAGCATCAGAAAACCATAGGCCGTTTTGCTGTACCCCATGAATTGAATGAAGACAAACGACGAGCTGGCCAAAAAAGTGAACAGACCCAGGTAAGACGCGGAAGACAAAGCGCACCAGGTGAGGAACACGGGGTGGCGCAGGATGGCGAGGTTGGCGCGCATCAGGGGGCCGACGCGCAAGGCGTGCGCATCGGGTTGGGCCAGGGTTTCTTCGAAGCGCCAGGCCAGCAAGGCGAGGGTGCCTGCGCCAAACACCGCGACGGCGATCAGGGCCACGCGCCAGCCCAGCCATTCGGTGAGCAGGCCGCCCAGCGGCGCGCATGCGCAAGCGATGATGCCCAGGCCGGTGAGGGCTTGCGACATGACGGTGGCACCTTGGCTTGGTGCAAACAGGTCGCGCACCACCGCGCGCGCGGCCATGACCCCCGCGCCCATGGCGATGCCTTGCAGGGCGCGGCCTGCGATCAGCCAGGCCATGCTGGGGGCAAATGCACAGGCCACCGATGCGAGTTTGAAAGCAGCCATGCCCCACAGCAGGATGGGTCTGCGGCCAAAACGGTCCGACATGGGACCCCAAATGAGCTGGGACAGACCAAAGGCCAGGAGCAGCGCCGTGAGCGTGAGTTGTGCCTGGCCCATGCTGGCACCAAACCCCTGGGTGATGGCGGGCAGGGCCGGCAAATACAGGTCGCTGGTGACGGGTTGCAGGCCGAGCAGCAGGGCCAAGAGCAAGACGACGAGTCTGGGGGCCATCACCGGCCTCGCAAAAACAGCGCATCCAGATCGCGCATCGTCATCTGGCGCCAAGTGGGCCGGCCGTGGTTGCACTGGTCGGAGCGTTCGGTGTCTTCCATCTGGCGCAGCAAGCCGTTCATTTCATCGAGCGTCAAGCGGCGGTTGGCGCGCACCGCGCCGTGACAGGCCATGGTGGCCAAAATTTCATTTTGGGCGCGCTGCACCACCGTGCTGGCGTCGTGCTGGGCCAGCTCGGCCAACACGCTGCGCGCCAACTCCACCGCGTCGCCTTGCGCCAAGCTGGTGGGCACGGCGCGCACGGCCAGGGTCTTGGCCGACAGGGGCGAGATTTCCAGCCCCAATTGTTCCAGCGCTTCGGCGCAGGCCTCGGCCGTGGCCACTTCGTTGGGGGTGGCGGCAAAGGTGGCCGGGATCAGCAGCGGTTGGCTGGCGATGCGCGAGGCTTCCGTGGTGTTGAGTTGGTTTTTCAGGCGTTCGTACACGATGCGCTCGTGCGCCGCGTGCATGTCCACCACCACCAGGCCTTGCTTGTTTTCGGCCAGGATGTAGACGCCGTGCAGTTGGGCCACTGCGCGGCCCAGCGGCCAGGGGTTGTCGGCGGCGCTGGCGTTTGGCCAGGGCTGATCGCGGTCGGAGACCGCTCCTGCGGGGGCGAGGGATGCAGCATCGCGGTTGGAGACCGCTCCTACGGGGGAGGGTATTGTGTGGGAGCGTTCTCCGACTGCGAAAGGGGCTGGCCAATCGGCAGGGCGGGCTTCTTGCGCAACAAGCGCTTCATTGCGCTCAGGCGGGTTCCACAGCGCCTTCAGGTCGGCCATGGCTTGTTCGCCGTCCACTCGGGGGCGCACAAAATCGGCAGGTTTGTAGCTCGGGGCCGAAAAAGTCGAGGGGCCAGGGCGTTCGAAGCCCATGCCGCCTTGCTGCCAGGCCGCTGACTCGGGCAGGGCTTTGGAAGAGGGGGCCTTCAGGTCGAAGTCGCTGGCGGGCAGGGCAGACGCATCGTTCAGGTTTTGCGAACGCGGCACCGCCAAGGCGTTTTCGAGGGCATGCCGCACCGCCTGGTGCACCGCGCGGCTGTCGCGAAAGCGCACCTCGATCTTAGTCGGGTGCACATTCACGTCCACCAGGGTCGGGTCGATCTGCATGAACAGCGCATAGGCCGGTTGTTTGTGGCCGTGCAGCACGTCTTCGTAGGCGCTGCGCGCGCCGTGCATGACCACTTTGTCGCGCACAAAGCGGCCGTTCACATAGGCAAATTGGTGGTCGGGGCGTGAGCGGGCAGCGTCGGGCAGACCCGCGCGCCCCGTCACTTTGAGCGGCCCGGCGTGGTATTCGATGGGAATGGACTGGGCCACAAACTCCTCACCCAGCACATCGGCCAGGCGCTGCGCCAGGCCTGCCGCGCCAGGGTGCACGCGCCACTGCTCCACCAGCTTGCCCTCGTGCCAGATGGCAAAACCCACGTCAGGGCGCGCCAGCGCGTGGCGGCGCACCGCCTCCACGCAGTGCGCCAGCTCGGTGCTGTCGCTTTTGAGGAATTTGCGGCGGGCCGGGGTCGAGAAAAACAGCTCTTTGACCTCTACCGTGGTGCCCACGGCGCGGGCGGCCGGGCGGATCTCGCCAGTACGGCCGTCCAGCGCAAAGGCGGTGGGCTGGCCGTCCATGCGCGAGAGCAAGGTGAGCTCGGACACCGAATGGATGGCCGCCAGCGCCTCGCCTCGAAAGCCCATGGTCATCACCGATTCGAGGTCGTCCAAATTGCTGATCTTGCTGGTGGCGTGGCGCTTCAAGGCAGTGGCCAACTCGTCCGGCGCGATGCCACCGCCGTCGTCCTCCACCGAAATCAGCCGCGTGCCGCCACCCATCAGGCGCAGCGTGATGCTTTGAGCACCTGCGTCCATGGCGTTGTCCACCAACTCGCGCACGACCGAAGCGGGGCGCTCGACCACCTCGCCAGCGGCGATCTGGCTGATCAGTTCATCGGGGAGTTCGCGGATGGGGCGGCGCGCGTAAGCCGGGGGTTGTTGGGAAGTCACTGCCAGATTTTAGGGGCTCTGCTTGGGCGCTTGGGCGGGGATAATCGTCGCATGGACATTCTTTTGCAACTCGTTGATTTCATCCTCCACGTCGATCGATATTTGGAGGCCTTTGTCGCTCAACATGGGGCTTGGGTCTATGCCCTGCTGTTCCTCATCATCTTTGTCGAAACCGGTGTGGTGGTCATGCCATTTTTGCCGGGCGACTCGCTGCTCTTCATCGTTGGGGCCATGTGCGGCGCGGGCTTGATGAGTTTGCCCTTGGTCATGGGCCTGCTGCTCGCAGCCGCCATTTTGGGTGACCAAACCAACTACACCATCGGGCGCTACTTCGGGCCCCGGGTGTTCCAGTGGGAAGAGTCGCGGTTTTTCAGTCGCCGCGGTTTTGACCAGGCCCATGCGTTTTACGAAAAATACGGTGGCATCACCATCATTTTGGCCCGTTTCATGCCTTTTGTGCGCACCTTTGTGCCTTTTGTGGCGGGCGTGGCCGAGATGACGCGCAGCAAATTCACCTTCTTCAATGTGGTGGGCGCGGTGATTTGGGTGGTGGGCCTGTTGTCGGTGGGTTACCTGTTTGGCAACCTGCCGATCGTGCAGCAGCACCTGAGCAAGATCATCTGGGCCTTGATCATCGTGCCCGGCCTGATCGCCCTGTTCGGGGCCTGGAAGGCGCGCCGCGCCGGTGTCTGAGCCGCGGGGCTGTCATGCACCACGAGAACGCGAAATGTCGCTTCGCGCCAGCCCACAATGTCGGACCTGAAGGCACCGACCTACGGGGCCAAGTCGGACCTGAAGGCACCGACCTACGGGGAAGGCGGTATTTGTAGGTCGGCGCCTTCAGGTCCGACAAAGCGCGTGGTGAACCACCGCCAGTTGGCTTGCGTCATGCCCCTGGGCGCTCATCAAGCGTCGCCAAAATTGAGCGGCAAGCCCACATAGTTTTCTGCGATGGTGCGCGAGCCCGCTTGGCTGTGGACCAGGTAGTCCAGTTCGGCGTCTTGGAACTTCTGGCCGATGTCGCCGTTTTCGGGAAAGTGGTGCATCAGGCTGGTGAACCACCAGCTGAAACGCTCGGCACGCCAGATGCGGCGCAGGCAGCGCTCTGAATAGCTGTCGATGCCCGCCTCCGAGTTCTCTCGGTAGTACTCAATGAGAGCGGTGGACAGGTACTTCACATCGGTGGCCGCCAGGTTCAGGCCCTTGGCGCCTGTGGGCGGCACGATGTGGGCGGCGTCACCCGCCAGGAACATGCGGCCAAAGCGCATGGGCTCGGTCACAAAGCTGCGCAGCGGCGCGATGCTTTTTTCGATGCTGGGGCCGGTGACCAAATGCTCGCGTGCTTCGGGGTCGAGGCGGTTGCACAGCTCGGCCCAGAAGGCGTCGTCGGACCATTGTTCGACCTTGTCGGTCAAGGGCACCTGCAGGTAATAGCGGCTGCGCGTGGCGCTGCGCTGCGAGCACAGGGCAAAGCCGCGCGTGCTGTTGGCGTAAATGAGTTCATGGTGCACGGGTGGGGTGTCGGACAACACGCCCAGCCAGCCGAAGGGGTAGACCTTTTCATATTCCTTGATCGCGCCTTGAGGGGCACTGGCGCGGCAAACGCCGTGAAAGCCGTCGCAACCGGCGATGAAATCGCATTCAAGGGTATGCAGCTGGCCATTTTTTTCGTAGGTGACGCGGGGCTTGGCGGTGTCGAATTCGTGCACCTGCACGTTCTCGGCCTCGTACACCGTGGGCAGGCCTGCGGCTTGGCGTGCGTCCATCAGGTCGCGGGTGACTTCGGTCTGGCCATACACCATGACGTTTTTGCCGCCGGTGAGCTGGTTCATGTCGATGCGGTGACGTGCCCCTTTGAACAACAAGTCAAAACCGCCGTGGACCAGACCCTCCTTGTGCATGCGCTGGCCCACACCGGCTTCGTCGAGCAGATCCATGCTCACTTGCTCGAGCACACCGGCCCGGATGCGCGAGAGCACATAGTCACCGCTTTGGCGTTCCACGATGACGGCGTCGATGCCGGCTTTGTAGAGCAGCTGCCCCAGCAGCAAGCCCGAGGGGCCTGCGCCAACGATGGCAACCTGAGTGCGCGTGGCTTCGGTCATGAAAAGTCTCCGGGAATGTGGGTCAAAGGCAATGCCCGCAAGCTTAGACAAGAAGTCAGGGCGTGTCAGCGCTGTAGATTTTGGTTTGTGCGATGCTTGTTATTTTTGTGCGATGATCGCGCAAATTAACGCAGATCAACGGGTTTTCCCAACGACCCTGTCGGGGCTGAAGCCACCGACCTACGGGGTCTGTCACTTGTAGGTCGGTGGCTTCAGTCCCGACATTTCACGAACAAGGCCCAAATGACCATCGCCAAAGCAGACTACATCGAAAGCCTGGCCAAGGGCCTGGCCGTGCTGGAAGCGTTTGACACCGAACGTCAGCGCCTGAATGCCACGCAAGCCGCGCAGCGCACCGGCATCACGCGGGCGGCGGCGCGGCGCCACTTGCTCACGCTGGCCGAACTGGGCTACCTGGACACCGATGGCGCGCATTACTGGTTGTCGGCGCGGGTGTTGCGTCTGGCGGGCAGCTACATGGCCACTTCGCGTTTGCCGCGCACCCTGCAGCCCACGCTCAACCGCTTGGCCGCGCAAACGCAGGCGGCTTTCAGCGCGGTCGTGCTCGATGGTGATGAATGTGTCATCGTGGCCCGCAGCGCAGGCGCGGCCGAGCCGGTTCGACACTTGGCCTATGGCTTGCACTTGGGCGCACGCTTGCCCGCGCACGCCACTTCGACTGGGCAGGTTTTGCTGGCCAACTTGCCCAGGGCCGACATGACGGGTTGGCTTAAAGGCCGCAGCCTGGCACGCATCACGCCCGAGACTGAAGTGGGGTCAGTGGCGTTCAAAAAAATCATCGATCAGGTGCGTCAGCAGGACCATGCTTTGTCACGCGGTGCGCATGAGTTGGGCATCCACGCGCTTGCCGTGCCATTGAGGAATATGCAAGGCCTTACGCTGGCTGCATTGAATGTGGTGGGGACTGCCGAGCAGCTGACCGATGCGGCTGTAGCACACAAGTGGTTGCCTTTGTTGCAGGATGCCGCTAGGGAGTTGCGACCTTTGTTGTGACGAATACTTTGGAAGTCTTATGACTCATGAAATCCTTCCGGGCGCGCCCAGTGATGCAAACAGTCGGCGGCCATGGCCTGTATGGCCTGGGCGTTGGACACGTCGGGGGTGTGAACGCGGCAGCGCTCGGGGGCCAGTGCCTGTAGGGCTTCCAAGGCATGGGGGTTCAGGCCGACCAGCGCGACCTGCGCACCCGAGCCCAGCAACTGCCGCGCCAAGCTTTACCCCAAGCCCCCGCAGGCTCCTGTGATGACGGCGCGTTGGAGCGAGGGCATGGGGTTTTGACTGGAATGCGGGTGAGTGGAATCGTTTGTAATTTTGCACGTCAACTCACTCTGGGGCCTCATTCAAGGCCCTTGCGAAAGGCTTGTTCAAGGGCTGCACTGGCTGGCGATATTTTTTCCGACCACAGGCCGCACGCAGAAATAGCGTATTTCGGGCGACTGGAATTCCTTGATCGATCGCACCATGGAGGGGTTGGGCATTTCTGGGGCCATCACCCGTTCTTGTGACAAAGCCCACAAGCCCTTGCTGCTGTTCACGCCGCCGTTCCAGTCGCCCAATTCACTCAGGTAAACGTACTCACCCACGGTGGGCAATCGGGCTTGCATGCATTCGCAGGCAAATTGGGCTTTGCGCGGCGAGTTGGTGGTGCCCAGCACATTGCCCGGCGCACCCAACAGTTCCAAGGTTTTCCCCAGGTAAGCGACCTGGCTGGGAAAGTGCGTTTTTTGAAACTGGCTGAACACTTGGTAGGCGATTTGTCCCATCACCGATTCCGGCATGCCCCGGGCCTGGTAATTGAAGCTGTGTCCTGGCTGGGTTTCGAGGTGCAGGGTCACCAGCACATCACCTTTGCATCCCGGACTGAAGGAATAAGTGCCCCAGGCCATGCCGGTCAAACCCTGAAGCTGTTTGGCTTCCAAGCTGCCCTGTCTTTGCTGGGCGCGCAGCACGCGCACCAACTCGCTCAGGGCCGTGGGGTTGAATAAATTCACCTTGCGCACTTGGGGATGGTGCAGTTGATACACCCGGTCGAGCGCGGCCTTGAAACTGCCTTCGAGCAAGACGTCCATGCCAAATCCGCCCGTGGCCCGTTGCCGCCCTTGGTCGATCAGGCTGTCCAAGGTCTGCAGCAACTCAGGTGCTTGCTTGGGTTCAGCGCCAATGCGGATCAAGTCGACCAACAATCGGGCCATGTCGCTAGCCTGTTGAGCGCGGGTGCGGCCATAGGCATCTTGGTATTGGCAAAGATCCTGGCCGCGCACAAAGGGGATGGTCGGCCACAAGGTCACCTGGGCAGTGCTGTGGGAGGGATCGGCCAAAGCCTGCCCGCCCAAGACCGTGCCACAAAAAATCAGACCCATATTGCGCATCATGCGCGCCAGCATAGCCACCAGCCTAAGACATGGCCTTGACATAGCGCAGTGAATCAGCTCAAAGGTTTCAGCTCAGTACCCCATGCCCAAGATGAACTGGCGCACGCCCAGCTCGTCCATTTGCTTTTGTTCGTGGCGTTTGGCGTCTTGCGCCACAGCTTTCACATCTTGCTCGGCCAGCGACGTCATCTTGTGCAACTCGATATCGGCTTGCAGCTTTTTTTGGCGCATCTGTGTCAGCGTGGCCTGGGCTTTACCCAGGTCGACCACCACGCGCTGCTGCAGGTTCAGCAGCTGGGCCATGAACTGGCGGTGGTTCATGCTCGCTTGCATGCCCATCACCGGCGCTTGGTGGGTCTGCTCCTGCAGGCGGTATTCATCGTACAGCTTGCACAGGCGCTGGTGGCTGGCTTCGAGCTGATCGACACGGGCCATGGCCCGCAGGATGTCGTTTTGCGCATCGTTGACCGCGTCTTGGGCTTTGCGCACCAGCACAGGCCAACAATTTCGGGCTTCTCGCATGGTTTTCTCCTTGGGGGTTTCAGGCGGTCATCAAGGCCCGGACTTCGCGGCGCGTGGCCGCGGCGTCCTGGCTGGTGTGCATGTCTTGGTGTAAAAAATGTTCCATCGCCGTGCGCAGGCGAATGGCCTGGTCCAGGTCTGGGTTGCTGCCTGCCTCGTAAGCGCCGACCTGGATCAGGTCCTGGTTTTGTTGGTACAGCGTCCACAAACGCCTGAAACGGTTGGCCAGCTTTTGGTCTTCGGGCGAGAGCAGGTTTTGCATCACCCGCGAGACCGAACCGGTCAGGTCAATGGCGGGGTAATGCGCCGCATCGGCGAGCTTGCGTGAGAGCATCACCTGGCCATCGAGCGAAGCGCGGGCAATGTCCACGATCGGGTCATTGGCGTCGTCGCCCTCGGCCAGCACGGTGTAGATGGCGGTGATCGATCCAAAGCCATGTCGCCCGACACCGGCACGTTCGATCAAATTGGGCAGCAGCGCAAACACCGAGGGCGGGTAGCCTTTGGCGGTGGGGGGCTCGCCAACAGCCAGACCGATCTCGCGCTGCGCATGGGCCACACGCGTGAGACTGTCCACCAGCATCAAGACGTTTTTGCCTTGATCGCGAAAGTATTCGGCGATCACATGCGTCAGGTGCGTGGCTTTGAGGCGCAGCACGGGCGACTCGTTGGCCGGTGCTGCCACCAGCACCGACTTGGCCAGGCCCACTGGGCCCAAAGACTCTTCAATGAAGGCCTGCACCTCACGGCCGCGCTCACCGATCAGGCCGATCACCACCACGTCGGCTTCGGTGAAGCGGGTCATCATGCCCAGCAACACGCTCTTGCCGACGCCAGAGCCCGCCACCAGGCCCAGGCGCTGGCCCCGGCCAATGGTCAACATGCCGTTGATGGCTTTGACCCCCACGTCCAGCACTTCCTTGATGGGGCCACGCTCCATGGGGTTGATGGGACGGCCTTGCAGGCTCAGCACATCGCGGCACTCGGGCGGCGGTTTGCCGTCGAGCGGCTGACCACGCCCATCGATGATGCGGCCCAGCAAATCGGGACCCAGGCACACTTGTGAGGTGTGGCTGAGCACGCGCACCTGTGCTCCTGGACCGATGCCTTGCGGCTCGGTGAAGGGCAATAAAAAAAGCGTTTCGTCGTTGAAGCCCACCACCTCGGCCTCGACCCGGTGGCCCATCTGCCCCATCACTTCGCAGCAGGCGCCCAGCGGCGCCATCAGGCCACGCGTTTCCAGACGCATCCCCACCAACCGCACCAAGGTGCCGCTGCGCTGGGGCTCTGGGGCATGCAGACCGCCGATCAGCTGGTTGACTTCTTGATCGAAGTTCATGTCGGGCTGTCCTCGCCGGAGTCTGCGTTTTTGATGTCGGTGTCCTGCACGTCAATGACTTGCCGGTCCCAGTCTCGTTTGGGGGTGTTTTCAGGCATGGCATCGACTTTGTCTTGCACCAGACTGGACGTTTGCATCCAGGCCTCGGGCTGGGGCAGCAGGCGACGGGCCAACGACTCCAGGCGGTGCTCGATCAGGTCTTGCACCACGCTGTCTTGTACGCGAACACGCACACTGCCCGGGCGCAATTGGGGGTCGGCCTCCAGCTCCAGGTGGGCCGTCACGGCTTCCCCCATGGCTTGCAGGCGCTTCATGTCTTGCGGATTCAGGCTGACTTTGACCGGTTGCGCCGGGTGGTCCAATTGCTGGATGCACGACTGAATCAGGCCCTGAATGGCTTGTCCAGAAATTTGCAGCTCGGCGCGCACCAGTTGTTCTGCCAGGTGCAAGGACAAGCGTTTGAGTGGCTCAAAAAACCGCTGGGGGTCTTGGCTGATGCTGCGCAGCTCGATGCCCAAATGGCGGATGAGTTCGCGTTCCTTCTCGCGTTCGGCGTCCAGTTGGGCGTGCACATGCGCCTGGCCTTCCTGGTTGCCACGTTGGAAAGACTCGTCCAACATCGCGGCCAGTGCCGATTCCGAGACTGAGGTGTTTTCGGGCTCTGGCGCCGCCAAGGCCGCCGGCTCTGTGGCCTCTTGCGCTGGCGCCTGACTGTCGTCGGTGAACTCGCTTGCATTCAGAGGTGAAGGCGAGGTCAGGGCGTCGGTCGGCTCGCTGCGGTCGGCCACACGCCAGGGGCCAAAGGCGTGCGCTTTGGCTTCGTCCCATTGCGTGCGCAGGAAACTGGGGGTCTGGCTTTTGCCGTTGAGCAAAGGGTTGGTGCTCCAAGGGGCAACTTGGGCATTCGGGTCAGACAAAGCCATCGCCGCCTCCTGCCAACACCAGCTCGCCCGCATCGGACAGCTTGCGTGCCAGACGCATGACGTTCTTTTGTGCTTCTTCCACTTCGGTGATGCGCAATGGCCCTTTGCTTTCCATGTCGTCCACAAACATGACGCGAGCGCGGGCGGACATGTTGTCCAGGAACTTGTCCTTGACGAAGTCAGGCGCACCTTTGAGCGCGACCATCAACAGGTCTGGCTCGGCCGTGCGCATGATGGCCTGGATGCCCCGGTTGTCAACGCTCACCAAATTCTCAAAGGTGAACATGTTGTCCTGGATCTTTTGCATCAAATCGGCGTCGATCACCGACAGGCCAGACATGATGGCCGATTCGAGCTCGACCTTGACCGAGTTCATAATTTGAGCGGCCGCTTTGACGCCACCAAAGCTGGACGATTTGGACGAAGAGTTGGTGGCGAACTGCTTCATCATGATTTGCTCCAACTCTTCCATGGCCGAAGGCTGCACCGTGTCCAAGCTGGCAATGCGTTGAATGATTTCTGGACGCGCTTCTGCGGGCAGAAAATTCAGCACGTCAGCGGCCACGATGTGTTCCAACACCGACAAGATGATGGCCACCACCTGGGGGTGTTCACCCCGGATCATTTCTGCAATGGAACGGGCATCCATCCATTTGAGGATTTCAAGCCCTTTGCTGCCCTGGCCTGGCATGATGCGGCTGAGCACCGAAGACGCTTTGTCTTCACCCAAAGCGCGTTTCAAGACCTTCTCCACATAGTCTCCTGTGCCCAAGCCCAAGCTGGTCTGCTTCTTGAGTGTGGACACAAATTCGTCGAGCACCACGTTCACCGCCTCTTGCGACAAATCGGCCACCGACACCATCGCAGCGCCCAGCGACTGAACCTCTTTGGGGTTCAAAAACCGGATGATTTCGGCCGCTTGTTGCTCGCCCAGTAAAAGCATCAGCACCGCAGCCCGCTGTGAGCCGGTCAGGGCGTCCAGCTCCTTTTGCAGCACTTCGGTCATCACGATCGGTGCATCGCCCAAAACCGATGCGACTTCCTTGGCGTCCTTGCCTTTGGCATCTTTCTCGTTGTCTTTTTTCGTAGCCATCGTTTTGTCCTTGTGTCTCTCAGGAAACCTTGATCATGCCCTTGAGCACGTTGGCCACTCGGCCTGAATCTTCGGCCACCAGCATGCGGATGAGGGCCACTTTGTCGTCGTAGGTGTTGGCCGTGTCCAGCATGTCGATGCTGATGCTCGACTTCTTGGGCTTGAGCTTGGCCTTGATCTCTTCCAAACTTTCGCCTTCGCCGATCTGGATCATGCGCATGTCTTCGGCACTGAGCTCGCCATCGGCCATCGCAGCTTTGGCTTTTTCTTCTTCTTCGGCCATAGACTTGGCCGTCGTGATGCTGCGCATGATCGGGCGCACCACGATCAGCATGAAAACGATGAAGCTGATGGCGATCAGGGCGCTGGTCAGGCCGGACTGCACTTTATTTTCGATGTACCACGGTATGGTCTCGAGGGGTGCAGGTGCTTCAAAACGGGCGGGTACCACCGAGACATTGTCGCCACGTGCTTGGTCAAAACCTACCACACCACGCACCACCTGTTGCATTTGCTCAATTTCTTGGGGGGTAAAGGGCACGCTCTTGGGTGCATTGGGGTCTACCGCCGCGCCTTCCGCCGGCGGCGGGGCAGGGCGCTCGTTCACGATCACAGCCACGCTGACTTTTCGGATGCCGCCGCTGGCGCTGCGCACATGACGCACCGTACGGTCGATCTCAAAATTTCGCGTGGAGCGGCTGCTCAGTGTGTTGTTCGACTCAGACTGGCCCTTGGTCGTGTCCACCTGGGTGCTGTTGGTGGTGGTGGGGTTGGCCGGTGGCGAGTTCGCCAGTGAGCCCGGGATGCCCTCGGCAGCGCGCACGGCAGCGCGGTCTTCGGCCAGCACCTCTGAGCGGGTACGGGGGCCTTTGTCGCGGTTGTCAAAGTCTTCGGTGGTGCTTTCGGTCTGGGTAAAGTCCAGCGACAAGTTCACCTGCGAGCGCACATTGGCTTCGCCCACCATGGGCGAGAGGATCTGCATGATGCGGTTGCGCAAGACCTCTTCCATTTGTTGTTTGTGCTGCTCCTGAGCGGAAGTCAGGCCTAATTTTTGTTCGGTGGCCGACTCGGTCATCAGCTTGCCCACGTTGTCGACCACAGTGACGTGGTCCGGCGTGAGGTAGGGCACGCTGGATGACACCAAATGAACGATGGCCTGCACTTGAGATGCGGACACCGCGCGGCCGGGGTAGGGGGCCAGCACCACCGAAGCCTTAGGGGGCGTGCGGTCACGCACGAACACACTTTGTTTGGGCGTGGCCAAGTGCACGCGGGCGCTTTGCACACTGCCAATTTGCATGATGCTGCGGGCCAGTTCCTGCTCCATGGCGGCGTTCACCTTGACCTGCTCCATGAACTGGGTGGTGGTCATGGACGACTGGTCTTTCAGGCCATCCAGGCCCGTCGCGCCCGCCTTGGGCAAGCCTTGCGCGGCCAGAAAAATGCGCGCCTCGTGGAAACGGTCACTGGGCACCGTCAGCTGGCCGGTGGCCGGATCGATCTTGGGTTTGAAGTCAGACGTTTTGAGCGATTCGAAAGCGGCTTGCTGGTCGGCCTCTTGCAGACCGGGCATGACCGGGCGGTAAGGCGTGGTTGACATCCAGGCATACATCAAGCCAAACAGCACCATGACGGCCAGCATCACGATCAGCGGCAAAACCCGTCGTACCGAAGGTTGGTTGAGCACTTTGGTGAAGGTGTCCGCCATGCCCAGCGTTTGCCAGGGGCTCAAACCGGTGCCCGGCTCGTTGGCGCCTGTGGCGCCGGCTGGGGTGGTCAGTGCCATGCTGCCGTTGGGCGCAGGTGCGGGTGCCGAGACGGCCCCCGAGTTGGCAGGCACGGTCATCATGCCGTTGTTCATTGTTGCGGTCGCTGTGGCCATGGTGTGTTCTCTTTAAATCGTTCAGACCGGCATGTTCAAAATGTCTTCGTAGGCTTTGAGCACCTTGTTGCGCACTTGCAAAGTCGCCTCGAAGGCCAAAGAGGATTTCTGCATGCCCAGCACCACATCGGTCAGGGCCATGTTCTCTCCCCGGTCAAAAGCGGCGCGCATTTCAGTCGACTGCACCTGCACTTGGTTGACCTGGCTCAGAGCACCCGAGACAAATTCACCAAAGCTGGGCTTACCAACATCGGGCGTAAGCCCCTTGAGTTGGTCAGCGCCCGGCAGAGCGGCTGCTTGTGACTGGTGGCTGCGCAGGGTTTGCAGCATCGACTGGATGTTGGCGGGCGAAATGGCTTTGTCAATCATGGAGATCTCCTTCAGCAGGCCGCTGCCATGGCCAGACCGTGCTCACGCAACTGGGCCATTTTGTAGCGCAAGGTGCGTGGGCTGATGCCCAAGCGTTTGGCCGCTTCGATTTTGCTGGGGGTGCTGGCCAGGGTGGCCATGATCACTTGGTGCTCATTCAGGCGCACGGCGCTGTGCAGATCGGTGGGCAAGTTGCCGGGTCTGTCCGTGGGGTCTGGCTCTTGCAAGCCCAGGTTGTCCTTGGCTGCAGCCATGAACTTTTCCATGTGCGTGACCGAAGGGGTCTCTTGCGGCACCACATCCAGTGCTGCACTCAAAGTCACAGGCGCCAAGGCCGCAGCGCTGGCGGTCAACCAATCGTCAAACATCAGGTGTGCCGGCGTGACCAGATGGTCCGAGCAAAGCACCATGGCGCGGCGCATCACGTTTTCCAGCTCGCGCACATTGCCAGGCCAGGGGTATTGCAGCAGCAGTGCTTGGGCTTGTGGGTGCAGTTGCCAGGGCCTCTTTTCGTGTTGCAACAGGCACTGAACGGCCAGCGGGATGATGTCGCCGGGACGCTCGGCCAAGGGCAGCAAGCGCATGCGGAAAGTGGCAATGCGGTAGTACAGGTCTTCGCGGAACTCACGCTCTGCGATGGCTTTTTTCAGGTCCTTGTTGGTGGCGGCCACGATGCGTACATTCAACTGGATGGTGCTTTGGCCACCCAGTCGGGTGAGTTGGCGCTCTTGCAGCACGCGCAGCAGCTTGCTCTGCAGGTGCATGGGCATCTCGCCAATTTCGTCCAGAAACAAGGTGCCGCCCTGGGCTTGTTCAAACAAACCCTTTTGATCGCGGTGGGCGCCCGTGAATGCGCCCTTGTCGTGACCAAACAGCATGTCTTCGATCAGGTTTTCCGGCATGGCGGCACAGTTCAAAGCCACGAACGGACCACGGGCACGGCCAGAGGCTTCATGCAGAACGCGTGCCAGCACCTCTTTGCCCGAACCGGTGGGCCCGACCAGCAAGGCGGTGACTTCGGCCAGGGCCACTTTTTGTGCCAGAGCCAGCAGGTGCTGGCTGGCGGGGTCGACAAAGACCACGTTGCGTGTGGGCGGGGTGCTGGTGCGACAGGGGTTGGGGTTGAGCGCGCTGTGCAGACGCATCCACGAAGCATTGCGCGTGTCACAGGCGGCCAACACGGCCAAGGCGCCTGACTGACTGGCTTCCACGGCCAGCTCCAAATCTTGGCGCTCGACCCGCGCCACCACGGGGGTATTCAGACCGGCTTCTTGCAGGAGTTGCTGAACCGCCTTCAAACGGCTCACGTCCACGCTCAGGTGCAAAACCACCACAGCCGCATCGGCCGCGTGCGACACCAAGCTGTCCAGTGTGTGCACAGGCATCAAGGCCCAGCCGCTGGCATGCAGGGCTTGGCCGTGCTCGGGGCTCAGCGGTTTTTCAGGATCCAGCCAAAGGGCCAGAGGGGCAGATGCAGGAGATGGCTTCACGGTGTGGCCTCACATTCAGTTGGAACATGTAAAGCAACCCTTGTGCCAGCATAAAAATCAAATTAAAGTGAATTTTAAAATTAAAAACTAATACTTTTTAACTTTTAATTTCAGCCAAAAGCTTGACACGTCTAGACGAAAGATTGACAGAGTCGCTTTTCAGGGCCTGAGGGCTACGACAAGGGCTGCAGCCTGTGTTCGCTCGTCATGGCGCTGGGCGCAGGGTGAAGGCAGGCGGGTGTTGCTGAACCAGTTCGTCAACAAGCGGAATCGCACGTGCGCCAAAGGGTCAAAGGGTCAAGGGGTCAAAGGGGCGAAGAGTCAAAGGGCCAGTCCATGCGCAAGCTCACGTGTTTGCAGCAGGGGGGGCGATGGTCTTGGCTTCAAAAGATCGGCAAAACTGGCCATCGGTTCGCAGCACTTCGAGTGAGGGCAGCACTTTGGTTTGGAAGCCCATGGCGCGGCAGACATAGGGCGTGGCTGGGATGTAGCTCACACCAAAAAATCGGCATTGCCAGCAGTTGGGGCCACGTGTGGGTCCCGCCGATGGCGTGGTGAGTTGGGGCAGGGCAGGCAAGGAGTGTCCCGTTCTTGGTCGTGGTGGAGTCGGCCTGAAAGAGGCGGCGCATGGTAGGTGTGGGACGGCTCAGTCGCGCAGCAAATCCAGTACGGTGACCAGGTCCAGATTGGCCTGCGCTGCCACAGCCAAATGTGGCGCTGTGGCCAAGCCCTGGGCCGACAGCTGGCTGTTGGCTTTGGCGCACATGGCCACCAAAAACTGGCGGGTGGCTTCGGGCGTGTGGTGGGCAATCGGGGTCATGGTTTCTCCGTTCAGGGGCGGTCTGGTTTGGGACGGCTTTGCAAGGCTGGCGCGGGCTGACGGGGCGAAGCCCTGTCAACAAAACGTCGGTTTTTCGCAAAGCCAGCGCTGTTCATGGTGGTTTGCAAAAGCTGTGCCAGAAAGCCTTTCAATGGACGAAAAAAAACCTGCAAACCCATCGGGCTTGCAGGCTTTGGGACGGGCCTGGGGTGCTTAGCCTTGCAGCAACTTCAGCACCGATTGGGGCGACTGGTTGGCTTGCGCCAGCATGGCGGTGGCCGCTTGCGAGATGATTTGCGTACGGGCCAATTCGCTGCTGGCTTTGGCATAGTCGGTGTCCATGATGCGGCTGCGTGACTCGGTGGTGTTTTGCGCCACGTTGGTCAAGTTGTCACCCGCATAAGTCAAGCGGTTGATGACCGCACCGTAGGTGGCGCGCTCGTCTGAGATTTTTCCCAATGCGGCATCCAGTCTGGCTATGGCGGTGTTCGCATTGCTTGCTGAAGTGATGTCGGTGTCATTGAGTTGTGCGTCGCCACTGAAAATTTGTGTGTCTTCGGGAGCGAGTGTAGGGTCGAGAGTGCCATCTTCGTTCATGGGGATGGAGAAGTCCTTGAGCTGAGCGCTGATGGTTTGATTGGCGTTGGAGCCGACCTGAAACTTGATGTTGCGCAGCTCTTCACCCTCCGTGGCGGGTTCGTCCACCGTACCACCTGTGCCGATGGCTGAAGCACCAGTGGTCGTGTTGTTCATGATGATCATCCCGTTCCATTGCGTGTTTTGCGCAATGCGGTTGATCTCTTGCATCAGTTGGCCATATTCCAGGTTCAGGGACGTCCTGTCAGAGGCGGTGTTGGTGTCGTTGGCCGCCTGAACTGACAGTTCACGCATGCGCTGCATCATGTTGGTGACCTCAATCAAGGCACCTTCTGCAGTTTGCAACAGCGAAATCCCGTCATTGGCATTGCGCACCGCCTGGTCCAAACCACGGATTTGGGAGGTCATGCGCGATGAGATCGCCAGGCCCGCAGCATCGTCTGCCGCGCTGTTGATGCGCTTGCCAGTAGACAACTGTTGCATGGCCGAGGCCAAGGACTCGTTGTTTTTGTTCAGTGCGTTTTGTGAAACCAGCGACTTGATGTTGGTATTGATGACGGACATGGCTGTGAATTTTTATAGAGAGGGTTCAGTGAAATGGGGTTTGGCAGGTGGCTGTGCTCAGTGCATCTGGGCCGATGCGGTCACAGGTACTTGCTCTGAGACCAACTCCTGCAGCGCCAAAAATTCGTCACTCAAGGTGGTGTCGGTGGGGTGGGCTGCCATGGCCTGCTGGGCCGCTTGCAAGGCTTTGCCCGGATCGCATTGGCAGCGCAGCACCCTAATGAGATGACGCCAGGTAAAAGGGGTGGCGGCAGCGCCTTGTGTGTCCACCAGTTTGCGAAGCATGTCTTCGGCCGTGGTCCAGTCTTGCTGGATCTCGGCCAGCAAAGCACTGATGGCCAAAATGTCTTCGCTCTCGGGGTAGAGGCTTTGGCCCGCAGCAGCCAAGGCATTGGCCAGAGGAATTTCATTGGCAGCGACCAAGTCGGCCATGGTTTGGCGGATCTCGGCGGCAGAAAACTTCGAAACATCGCGCACGCTGAGCATGTGACCGATGGCCGCCTGTGACAGCATGGCTTGGTAAAGGGATGTCATTGAGGGGTTTCCTGGTGAGGGTGTCAAAATTTCGGTGGCAGATGGCCAAAACCGAGGATGAACCCTTTCAAGCAAACCGCGTGCCAACATTTCTTTAGCTTAAATTGATATTTATTTCATATAAATTTGTGGAAATCTCAAAAATTAAGTACTTTAGAATTGAAAAGGTAAAAAATTGTTTCAAAGCGGGTGAAATCAATACATCAGCGGCAAGGTGGCAATGCGTTGCCGACAGGCGGCAAGGCTTCGTGTTGTGCGATGACTGGTGGATGGATCGCTTCGTACCTCGCGATGACGGGGGAAGGGTGCGATGACTTTTTTGTCGTCATTGCGAGCGAAGCGCGGCAATCCACTACCCCGTCACTGCAAAAGCACCGCGGTTCAAAACTCCCCTCCATGTGAGCGCAGGCCGCACGACCACACCTTGTCGGTGCAGTGACATCCTGTTAATTTGCATCTTCATTGGTATAAAATTTTATACATGGGGGTGTGAATGACAAAAGAAAAAGAGATCCGCTGGGTTGGTTCTGCCTATGACGATCTGGTGAGTTTTCCTGAGGAGCCGCGACGGGATGCCGGTTTTTAACTGAGTAAGGTTCAAGCGGGCCTGGAGCCGGAGGACTGGAAACCATTCGATGTCGTGGGCACTGGTACCCAGGAAATCCGCATCAGGGACAGCAGCGGAATCTTTCGGGTGATGTATGTCGCCCAGTTCGAGGAAGCGGTTTACGTCCTGCACTGCTTCCAGATGAAGACGCAGGCAACCAGCAAGCAAGACAAGGTCATTGTCGAGGCGCGTTATCGCGCCGTGGTCAACGCGAGAAAGGCAAAAAAATGACGATTGATACTGAAATCCGCCATGTGTTTGACGACAATTACCTTGGCCGGTTGACGACAACTATGTTGGCCGGTTAGAGACCTGTTCCGGGCGGGTCCGGGAGGCGGGGCTACCGTTGAGCCTTCGAGACAAATCGAAGGTAGACGGCAT
>Ga0247832_1001533_pt1 | contig 39932 bp, 32 predicted proteins | sample LaCruzMarch2015__10_FD_192407 | JGI IMG/M metagenome (GOLD analysis project Ga0247832, IMG submission 192407) | Freshwater microbial communities from meromictic Lake La Cruz, Castile-La Mancha, Spain - LaCruzMarch2015_4m | ecosystem: Environmental > Aquatic > Freshwater > Lake | place: Spain... | reverse complement strand
AACAACAAGACGGCTCGTGGTACAAACGACGTCGTTGACTCGTGGGATGATCGACGACGGAGACGACCAATGATGTCAGTAAAGAAGGCTGCTAAGAAGAGTAGGAGAAGAATTGCCACCTCCTTGACTTCCGCGCTGCTAGGTGGCCTCGTCGTAACAATGTTCGTTGTTATACTACCATCACAAACCCCTGTTGCATTCGCGGCGCCTGCTTTAAAGGGTGGTGAGGCCAAGACATCAGCCACTGCACTTAAGGATGGAGGATCTACCAAGACGACGAAAGGAGGAGCTGCCAAGACGAAGGGAACGGCCAAGGAGGCCGACCGCCCCGTGGACACAGACGATGAGGTCGAAACTAACAATAACAATGACAAAAGGGGGGCAGGTACTGCCACTAACAGCCGAGGAATGGGAGGAGGGATGAACAATAATGGAAAAACCCCATTCCGTGTTTTTCAAACATTGCCACGTGAACCAACAGATATGTCCCACGAGGAATTAGAAACCATGTACCGTACATTACGAACGACACAGGCTATGATATTTGCACCATCATCATCAACAGTAGAGGACAGTGGTGGTGGTAAGGAAAAGACGAAGGGAGGAGAAGCGGAACTTGCATTGGACATATATGCACCCTCGGAACGTCGGGAATATTTGGTACGGCGGGGGAATTATTGTCATCCACGACGGGGTGGGAGTGCTGTAGGTGGTCCCGGCCAGGCCGGGAGTGGTAATGAGAGAGAAGGTGGTGATGAGCTTGATTTACCAGCCACTGATGTTGAAGAGGAGGATACTGACAGTCTACAATGGTATGATGTACTATCTCGGTATGATTCATTAATGTCAGCTACATCTGCATCCTCCTCCTCCTCCTCCTCCTCTGACGTTGCCATCACCACGGCAACAAACAACAACTCTAACAAAAACAATCTCCCACCCGCGGCATCATCGGCATTAGAACGTGCAGCAATTGAATTATTCAAATTTTGTGTTTTATACAATGGTGATGGACATGCGTACTGGGGGTGGGATGAGGTACTCCTTGTACCATTTAGAGATGTGGTCGGTGCCGATGTCAATTATGGTGTGGTTGCTACGGGTGATGGAAGTACACCGAGTAGTTCCTCCACGTCCTCCGCGGCAGACTTCAATAGTGGTCATGTTGACATTAGCAGCAACGGTGACCTAGACGGCATGAGCAACAGCGAAACAGATGTCGATCGTCGACGTCGTTTGTCATCCGCAGATGCTAATGAGGGGCATTACGTTCACGAATCCTTCCTTGCCATATCTCCTTATGCACCTGCCACATCAGAATTATCTTCCATGATCCGGCTACTACTCGAAACGTCCGACGATGTACTCGCATCCAATCCATTGCTCCTACCCCGCGAATTTCATCGTCTAATCGTTGCCAATCAAGAGGAGGCAAACAACAACAATGGTGATGTCGGGGAGACGGGGAAAGACTCGTCAACCTCATCTGGAGCCACGTGGACAATGCTTCGTAACAAATGCATCCCACTGGGCGATTCGAATCCACCACCATCATCCGTACTTGCCATGGGCGTATATGCCACGGACACCCTTGCTCGTCGGATGGTTTCGCGATGTCCATTGTCCGAGGGGGGATACTGCTGTCTTGCATTCATGCCTGACAATACCAAGGCCCCGAGTGGGAAGGAAGAATGTGGACGTGATATTACACTCCCAGTTATGGCATTGCGTAATCCCGTCGGAGGGTCAACGTCGGGGGTTGAATCAGACAGTCATGCAGCGAAGAAGATGATGCCATATGCACTAGTTCATGGTAATACCATAGTGTCGAAGAAACCATCTCCTGTCGGACCATCCATCGGAGGTGTTGCCGAGGTTGATTTGGCATACATTGCATCAGTCAGGCTCGTAACGAATAATACCTCCGGTGTTTGTCGTCCGGGCGAGGCAACTAAATTCCCCTCTCACCCTGCCGATGCACCAAACTTCTTTGACATGCTCTTTATGAATGACTGCCTCCCCTACCGGAAGGAATGTCATCGATGTCTAAAGAAGGAGGAGAATGAGAAGCCGGAACCTGGAGAGCCAGCATTGACGACACGGAATGCATGTTCGAAGTGCCGACTTGAGTGTCCGTGCTACTGCGATGTGCTTTGTAAGGTCCGTCCACCACCGAAGCCAATAACACGGACCTACTCGGTCCGACCACCACAATATCGCAAGGAGCCGGAACGGCTCGTTCCGAAGATTATCCACCAAACATGGTTTGAACCGGTAACGAAGGATAAGTACCCGAATATGAGCCGACTTATCGAAAGCTGGAAGAAGAGCGGGTGGGAGTATTACTTTTACGATGACGACACGGCCGGTGATTTCCTAGGTACACACTTTCCACCGGAGATTAAGGAGGCATATGAGAGTATTACTCCGGGTGCATTCAAGGCCGATCTATTTCGTTACTGCGTGTTACTTATTCGCGGTGGCATCTACGCCGACATGGATGTACTCCTCCAAACGAACTTAGACGAGGCCATTGCCAATGATGTCGGATTTATGACGCCACTGGATAAGCCTGGTGACGACATTGGACACCGGAGCTGCTTATGGAATGGCCTTATCGCGTCTGCTCCCGGTCACCCTTTCCTCGCTCGAACTATTGAAATTGTCGTCAACAACATTCGTAATCGTTTCACCGCGGTAGATTACGATGATATGCTTTGTCCCAATCCTATCCTTTCCGTGACACACACGGTGGATACGCTTTTTACATGTGGACCCTGCATCATGGGCGCTGCGATTAACAACCTCCTCCAACGGCATATGCAAACTGAATTTGAGATTGGTGATGTCGACATATGGCGTGGACAACTGTCACCGGTCCGTCCAGATGATCCTCGCCTACTTATCCCAGGCCGAACGATAATCCTATTACAGAACAAGAATGATATGGGAGCACATCGCTTTACGTGGGCGGACCGTCATCTCATTGTTGCTGCCACTGACATGCCTGATTACGACGACCGTCCACCGTCGAAAGAACATTATAGTAAGACACACGAAAAAGCGGGCGTCTACGGGATGAGGAAGCTGTATACAGATACGAAACGTGCTAATGAGGAAATTCGGATCGTTGTTGAGAAGCTGTGATGGGAGTGAATTTTTTTGAGACCTTAATAGAGTATAAATGTGCAGTCTAGAGACGAGAGATCTTGTCAAATATTTCCTGTTGCTTTGAACAGGAATCGCAGTATCGAATTTGATAATGATATAAAGAGCGTTGCCGTTCGTCCTCCGACAGTTCTCGCGATGAGCATGCTGCTTCACAGGAAGAGAGGGAGGAGTCATCGTCTCCTTCTTCATCATTGCTGACATCACCATCGTAGCCAGAAGTGTCTAAAGTTAGCCTCTCTTGCCGATCAGCTGCGATTACCTCAATTGACTTTGCCACACAAGAAGAATCAGCGTGATGTGACAATATCTTGTCGTGGCTGTCCATCAACAAACGTAGCTGTATGGCACTTTCCTCAGTAGAATCAATAATTCTAACATCGTCCCAATATCCTATCAACTTTTCTTTCAATGCTTCCATAACGTTCGGATTATCCTGCCTGTAACCTATGTAGACAATGACTCGTTTACCTCCCTCGCTGTCCTCTCGTTGTCCTAGATCTGACGTGATGTAATACTTAATCCAGCTTGCCACGTGTTTATTCTGAGTCGTCTGCACAGAAGAGTAACCGTTTCTGAGCGTAACTGGCTGCTGCCTGATCCAAATCTTTCCTCTTTCTTTTGGACGACGATTGTTGATATCTTTCATCCGCTGGCTATCATTTACTGCTGGATAGGAAATGTGTCCCCGCTCGTCGTTTTCCCAGTTGATATGGTTATATTTACTTGTAATGTCACCGTCAGGTCGACTCTTCAAATCACTGTAGATCCTTCTCCCAATCGACTGGAACACGATGCCGAACTTTATCAGATCTGTAGCATTGTTGTACTCTGACGACCCCTTTCGTTTCAATTCTACTGCTACTACTTCGATGTTAGCTTCGCCACTAATGGTAATAGATTTATGACGTTTCTCAGCCCAAGACTTGGCTCTCACCCGCGCTTCATGCCTCTCAATCTTAGACATTATTTTCCTTGGCGTGCTAGCTTTATCTGCTGCTCGTTTCTGTTCAACGTGCCACAGCCGAGCCCGTCTAAGCGCCTCTTGCTTAGCCTTCTTTCTATCACTCATGCTCATTGCAACAACCTTCGAAGAAGCGAAAAGGCATCGGTCAAAATTTATCACTAATTTATCAAGGAAGATCAACTTAAGAGCTAATCTACACATTGACTAACAATGGATCGATTCTCAAAATCACTCTATCATGATCAAACACAGAGCATAGCCCATAGAAGGAAGGCTTGCGTCAGAAGACTCTAATCCCCCTTAACAGACGATTTACATATCGGACATGAGCCATTGGACTGAAGCCATTTGTTAACACAGTCTGTATGGAATCCATGCAAACACGGCAACGACGTCCGTCCATCACCCCGAGAGAAGTCCTCAAGGCAGATACAGCACTGTCGTTTGTCCTCCGGTAAATGACCAGGATCATTAATAATGCTAATCGGGAGTGAAGAAATTGTCTCAGTTGTGGCACCACGATTCTCACATCCATTCCCAAATCGTTGTAGCAGTTGCTCGTAGCTCATATTGTCCACATTTTCGCCACGTTGTTGAGAAGGACCAGTACGCATGAACCCGGTCGATGTCAGTAAATGGGAAAAAGGATTAGTGGGGCCAAATTGCTGTGCTATCATACGAGCCATCATCCCGTCCAATGACGGATGGAATGCACTTGTTAGGGAACCAGTGTTGTTACGGTAACCACGTCCAAGAGTACCAAAATTTGATCCTCCTTCCGCCGCTGCCATGGCTTCAGCGATTACCCTATCATTGTCGCTCACGGATACAGCAACACTACTACTCCGTACACTACCAACAACATTATTATTTCGATGTGTAGGATTCTCATGCTGACATGCCCCACAAATTGAATGATCCTGATTGTTCAGCAACGTACACCGTGGGCAGGCCCATTGCTGCTGCTGCTGCTGCTGTCGTTGCGTTCTTCTACTACTTGTGACAGTAACATTTCTTGACGTTGCAACATCTTGTCGATGTTGTCGCGACTCATTTCTCGTTCTACCATTGGAAACAGGAGTGGTGGAAGCAGCAGCCACATTAATCGGCATGTCCATATTAGTGCGGTATTGATACCGTTGCGAAGAAGCAGCCGCATGACTCGACATTGCAGCATGAGAACGATGTAATTGATCCCACGAATTAATAGTAGACGATGGACCCATCATTCCATTATTCATGATAGCAGCAGTAGATCTACGACGTGCAATGGGGGAGGACAAGTCAATTACTTCACTAATTCTCACCTCCTCTTCCTCCTCTTCTTCGTCATTCGTTACACTTCGAACTTCATTATTATTCAATGACCGGAGTCTCTTGGCCTCGGCGGGGGTTGGTTTCCTCGCCACTAATAAATTGCAAGAATTACTATCATCCATGTCGTTGTCACTATCAGTCGCGGAAATTCCATCGAATCCACCACGACCGTCTTCTCCCCGACTTCTCTTTCTCATTGGTGATTGTGATTCGTCATTATTATTATTATACCGTTGCCGAGCCGATCGCCGTAATGATGACTCCTGCCCATCATTTTCGTCCACATTTGAATTGTTATTCATGTTGTCGCTACTGAAAGGCATTTTCCTTTCGTCGGGTGATTGGGCTAACAGAGATGGATTGTTGCTGTTCGTCCGGCGATTTTTAAGCGTTTGACACCGCGGCTCCCTCTTCTTTTGTTGCTTCGGATTAGATAGACAGGCCAGTGAAGGCTGACGACGACGACGACAAATGATGATTCCATCATCTTCATCAGACGATGATGATGAGTCCCCCGCGGCGAGATCAATTGTCCTCATTATCGCCACCGTTGTATTGTGGTTTTCGAATTTTGGTACATAGTGCGGGAACGGTGCCGTCTTATCTCTAGGAAGGGCCTTCTTCGCGCACCGCGAGCTCTCCACCTTTTGGAACCAATGCCACGGAGTCGTCATCTACTACCGAACAACAATACTAACAACAATGTTTGGCAACCTTGGCAAACAGTATGCATCGCAAATCGCGGGCAAGCTCGAGAGTTTCTGCATGGACCAGCTATCGAAAAACGGCGGTGGTGCAACAACCGAAAGTGCCACCGAAACACTTGGCAAAGTCCACGGTAATCGTCGTGCGCTCTTCGTCGGTATTAATTACTTTGGTACCAAGAGCGAACTCCGGGGTTGTATTAACGACGTTAAGAATATAAAGGATTTCTTAACGCGTAATTATGACATTGATGAATATTTGGTATTGACGGACGATTCGAGTGATCCCAAGTGTCAACCGACGCGTGCCAATATAATTAATGCCTTCAAGTGGTTACGACAGGGTGCCAAGCCCGGCGATTCGCTCATATTCCATTACTCGGGACATGGAGGGAGTCAGAAGGATCAAGATGGTGATGAGGAAGATGGCATGGATGAGACTCTCTGTCCCGTGGACTATGCCACGGCGGGGGTCATCGTGGATGATGAAGTTCACGAGATACTTTGTCGTGGTTTGCCCAAGGGTGTCAGACTCACATCGATTAGTAAGTGTGTTCAAGGGAATAACAAGTGTGTTTAATGATGTGAAATATCAAAACCAATCCAAGAATATTTTTTTGTACTCATTCATCCTCCTCCGTTTCTCTTGACAAACAACAGTGGACTGCTGTCACTCTCAGTCGATTCTAGATTTGCCATATCTGTACACAGTCGATGGTAATCTACAAATTGTTGAGTCAGGCAAGGCCGAAGGAATTGCCAAGCTTGTTGGCGCTGGAGCTCATCTAGCATTGGGTGGGAATAAGAAGGAGGCCATGTCTCGTGCCATGGCCGGTGCAAAGTTACTAATGAGTGGTGACAAAGGTGGGGGGAACTCCACGGCGAGGGATAAATCCATCAAAACACGCACGACTGAGGCCGATGTTATCCAATTCAGTGGATGTAAGGATTCACAGACCAGTGCTGATGCACAGATTAATGGTCAGGCTACAGGTGCGATGAGTTATGCGTTAATTACGGCATTGACAAAGAATAAAAAACAGGATTATACACACCTTCTGCAGAATATGAGACAGATACTTGGGGGCAAATATACGCAGGTACCCTGTATGAGTGCTGGACGCAAGCTCGACTTGACTGAGCCATTTTGTATTTAGATAACGACTTGGAGTTGATGAATGTATTGTTTGGCCTGAATCAAATAAAGTAGATGAATAAAGTAGATTGAGAAATCCTTTCTAATTTACGTAGTTGCAGCTTAGTCAAGTGTGCTCAAAAATGAAAGGACTTTAGCTTAAGCTGTGCGAGCCACAAACAAGCGTACCTTCGATGTGGCTGACAACACTACAAAAGATTATGCCTTATATAGCGAACTGCGATCAAGCCACAATTTCAATACCTTACTCCTTCAAAATATCAACAGGCGACGCACCATTCTTGTCCTTATCAGTGTGCGGTACACCCAATTGCATCAACAAGGTGACAATCTCCTGGTGTCGAGACTCGAAGGCCCACCACATTGGTCCGCGGCCATCAGCACTGCGCAGCCACGCCGCTCCAGGATCATCCTCAAGCCACCTTTGCAAGTCATCTATCGCATTGGATGACACGAGCTTCCACATGAGCGTGGTATCCTCGGTATCTTCAAAGGTGTTGTAAATTTCCTGCTTCTCTTCATCCGTAAGTGGCCTAGGAGGAGACTTCTTCTTCGGCACGTAGTCATCTGGTTTTGCATTCATTTCCGCACGCCTCCTTGCCAAATTCGGGTCATTTAAGTTCTGAAAATACTCCTTTTGATAATCCTCATCAGAGACATCACGGTTAAAATCCTCAAGCTGTGCAAAATCCTTCTTCTTATCTAAATATTTCTTTAGAGCCGGTGGATACTTGCCAGGACAAAACCATCCTCCCCCGTCGCATTCTCGACTGTCTTCCACCCACGTCTTGCTCTTGCGAGATACACCAACAATTTTGAAGATACGAACTTTGCCATACTTACTGCGGTACACTTCCTCGAACATGCTGGGGTCAACTTCTACGCCCGGCCTCATTTTGTGACCGTGAAGGTTATAGAGCAAGCTCCTTTCCATCATTCGAGATGGTTTTCCTTGATTATTCTAAGAACAGTATTCGAATAATAGGAATTAAATCCCTGATGAAGTAAGAAAAAGGCAGGCTGAAGGGAACTTACCACAAAGCCAAATGCAGCACATGTCACATCCCCAGGACAATGATCTCGAAACACTGAGTTTGCGATCCGTGCTAAATGCGGACTCTTTGCCAAGTCATCGCCACCACCGCCTGCCCACACCAAAACGTAGTCTGCAAGATGACGAGCAATCTCATAACCTTCCTCGATGGGTCCAGTCAAAATCTTCCCAAGGAAAGCAATGTGCTCGTGGTTCCAAGTGTTCCCATCGGCAATGGTAGTCCTGCAATTGAATACAAATTGTGAGTCAATAGAGTAATAATAAGCTTCACAAAAAGGAGTTACCCATCATTTATTCTACTCACCGGTTGGCTATCCCAGTAATTTGGTATCCATAATCCCACCATGCCATAATTCGTGCATCATCGGGAGTTTTATCACGAAGCCACCAATAGGCCTCACGGTAGTCATCCAACGTAACAACGGTCCCATCACGCATTTGACCCCTTTGAATAATTGAGGGATTTGATAGACTATGTGAAATCTTCCACGAATAGTCTGTGAAGATAGCGGCTTGTTTATACAGACCATACAACAAAACGATGGCCACAACAGCCTTTACAATCTTCCCCTCGGAGGACTTGGATGCCTCTGCGAAACCATCACGTATCGCTGCGAGACCGGCAAAGCTGTCAGCAGATTTCTTGTCCTTCTTCTTTTTCTTCTTGCCATCAGATGATTTCTTAACTTCATCCTCATCTTCCAACTCAATGCCATTACTTTCCTCCATAGTCTTGCCACTATCTGCTTCATCTAAAAACACTTTTATCGACCAGGCAACTACTCGTCCAACTGCAATCCCTCCTAAGACGCTCGCAATTGGTGCAGTAAGTAGGATAAGCCGGACCATCTTGTGCGAGAAGAAGTAGGCAGGTAGGGCATATACAACTAAAAATGAAGCCGCGTCACCAAATCGGAATAGGACCATAATCAACCCAATCGGTGCCATGAAGCATAGCATGTGCAGGTATTGCCAATATGCCTGCGTTGATGCAGCCTGATGTTCGGCAACACTATCCACTAGAGGATTCCCAGTCTTTGTATGCGGGACGAATAATCCCCGTACACGGGAGGAGATTGGACCAAAGTACCCCTTGGGAGTAACCAATATCACCAAAACAGTAACAACTGCCAACGCCCCTAAAAACATTTGAATACGGAATTTCCATGCCTCCTTACGTGTCATTTTCTTCTGCTTGCGTTGAATTTCACAATAGTATAGCAACTGATAACCAAGGAAGACAGCACATGGTCCTAATTGTTCTAGTGATTTGAGAGGTGACCATCCCACGACGGGGACATGAATCGCTAATGACGTCCCCACAACGTAGAATAGCGTGTATGCAAGATATACCCGTGTCGAGAATCGGCCAAACAGGACCAAGAATGCAGCATGTACACCAATCAAGTTAAGTACAAAGACATATCCCCCCCATGCAGCAACCATATTAAAGTATGCCACTCCGGCAAGTATGCCAACTAAATAACTATACTTTTCCCCATTACGTAAGGATCTCATCCAAAGGAAGAATGTTAGTGTCATGGCCGTAACGGCCACACTTTCATTGTCATACCCGCCACCCACACTTCTCATTAAATGTGCAGGCACAATGCCCATGAAGCCCATGGCAAATATAGCGCATTCGACAGCGGGCGAAGATAAGTTAAACATCCGCGCTTTATATCCAGTAGATATCAAACTTTCATCACTCGCATACCGTCCAACTAATCCATCATACACTATACCAAATATGTGTCCACCGGTATTGGCAGGTAGGCTCGCCTCATAGGCAATACATCCCACTAGGAACGTGGCAATACATCCAAACCACGCGGGGATATAGCAGCATACATCATTCAAACTCATGGCAGTACCCACGATGTGACGTTTAATAAATACGGCAGTGAATTGCATTCCTGGGTAAATTGTTGTGCCGACGGGACGGCCTAGGGGGTACCATACCTTATGATCAAACCATTTAAAGAATCGGGTAGGACCATTGTCATATAGATACTTTGATATATAAAAAAAGAGAGTTCAAACGTGGATGATTGAGTTGAATAATAATTAGCAAAGATCGGATCAACATTTTGTCCATGTAGCTTGTGAGCTAATAGTTATAACCCGTTTCAATGCGAGGATAGGTCCAGGAGGTGGGAAATGTGGGGCATATTAAAACCATGGCACAGCGCCACACGCACGCACGCACGCACGCACTTCTCACTATCAATATCTTACCTGAGTAGCCCTCCAATTAAAGTACGGATCAAATTCATGTATGACCAGTCCATATTCCTTAATTGCCTGCAGACGTATCTGATATGCGTAATATAGGAAGTATCCAATGCCATAAATGACAGCACCGAACCATACTAAATTTATGAGGTAGTCGGATGATGATAATGGCGAAGAGGACTTGACGGATTTGCGCTCACTGCTAGCACTGCTGCTGCCGACAGCCATGATGAGGAGCAGGGACGCCGGTGGAGACCCGACGATGATATGTTGGTATGTTTGAGCTGAAACGTAGTCCAAATTGATTGGGCTTCTCGCTCACCATCAGATCACATGCATTGCGCATTGCGCACCCCGATGCGAACGGCTTAGGCAACTTCCGTGAAAGTATTCTGACTACGGAGCCAGGACAAGATTTCGTCGAACCAAATGGAAACCGCATCTCTGCAAATATTTGGACCAGTGACTGAATGTGCTGACATTCTAAAACACGCTCGACCGAAATATTTACTTTTCTGTTGTTTCGTCAGCGTATCCATCGCCAGCTATGTCGCCACACTGCGGTTTTAGAAATGACAAAGAGGTGACTGATACCCCTCCAAGGAAAGTACCCAAGATGGACTCCTTCATAAGCGGGATCATCGACTATGTCGCACGTCCATCGACTACTGATTCACCAGTCCGTGTGGTTCATAAAAAGTCCGAGTCAGAAGCACCCTGCGAATCAATCGATAATGATGGTGGTATGGAGTCATTCGAAGTTACCGAAATCAGTAACTTAATTGATAATGATACCGAGTCAACATCAGAAACCGATACCTGGGGACAGCCGTCATCGCTATTGTCGCAGTTTAATGTTGTACAATTTAATGTACCAGATGTTATGCGTAACAACTCAGTCCTAACTGCCGAGGGGATTATTACATGTGGAGACCTTGCCTGCTTTAATACCATGATGGATGGTGATGGTGATAATAATAATCGCGTAATTGAACCGACCCCGTCAATTGAAACACCGGTAGTAAAACAGTTCGAGTCGGCATTTGCACACTTTTTATACAAAAACCCTGCATTCTCGAGTATGTCATACATGACATTACAAAAACTACGGTCCAAGTTATTGAAAGAAAGTGCCAAGAATATGAAGGTCGAGGATGAGTTACGAAAGCAGCTATCGGCATTACGTGAGTCAAAGCAATCAAGAGAGGGTGAATTGCAGAGAGAGCTACTGATTGTGACGAAGGCGAAAGCGGCAAGAGAGGCAGAGTTACAGAGTTATATCGATAAGACGAAACACGAATGCGCCGTGATAGAGAATATGATGTTGACCGATGTGACCAATATCAATAACAAGGGCAGCAACACCAGTTCTCAACATGTAACCCCATTGACCAGAGGCAGGACAGATTCTTCGATTACTAATGCTTCTCCAAGATCTGTTTTCCGTGCCGAGTTCCTCCCGCATACTCACCCTCCAGGACACACTTACTCTCCAGGACACTCTCACTCTCCAGGACACCATCACTCACCAGGTAATAATACTCCATGGATGATTGCTAGCAGCCTTTCGTTTGACGAATTTAAACGAGAGATGTACAAGAACAAGATGGAACAGGCTCACATCCGAGCTGAGATGGAATTATTGAAACAGAAGATAGCCGAACAGTCTGTGAATGCAGCATTGGATAATCCAATGTCTCTCTTATGATTTCCGACATGCATAATGTTAAAGCCAGTTTTTCATAGATAGAGAATAACTAACTGTATAAACAATATTCTTACTACGAACAAGCGTATTATTCTAGCCTACTTTTGTACAATAAATTTGTCTCGTTGCTTCAATTAAGCAATTTTACTCATTCGTTCGTGATAAGTAATAACCATGAGGATCTGGGCTTCGAAGCCACGTTGGAGTCATGACTGCGGTCATATTCTTCGAAGTACTTGCCTTTGGTATGCTTGTTGTGACTACAGGTGTTTCTGCCGCCGCTGTTCGAGGCGTTGGTCCCCATCTAACTTTTGAATCTAATGGGGTTTCCGCCGCCGCTGTTCGAGGCGTTGGTCCCAATATAACTTTTGAATATAATGATTCATCAACTGCAGCAATCTCAACAGCCATCAATTGACGCTCATCTTTCACCCTCATCATTGGCACACTTTTCCAATGATGGTATGGCAAGCGATGAGACATCTCGCGTTGATATGCTATTTCCATTGTCTCAGTTTGACGTTGAATTTTCGCCATCTCATTTCTCAGCTGTATCTCAAGCATCATATTGTTCAACTCGATCGTTCTTGACAATGATTGGTATGAGTTATACTTGTCGTTCACGTTGTTCTTTCGTGCCGACGTGGGATATGCAGATATATCTTCTATTGGTCCTTTCACATCTTCACCTTTATTCTTACTTTTCACTTCCCCTGCATGACAAGTGAGCGATGATGTGACACATTCTATAAGCTTGGCAAAAGAACTTCGATTGACATCATCATCGAGATGCTCTGATGGGAGGAGTACTGGTTTGCTTGATGATGTAGGATTGAATTCAATGAATGAAGAAGTAGCAGAAAAAGTTCGTTGTGGAACACCGTCTCCGTAAATGGGGTTGCCATAATAGTCATAACCTTTAATGATCACGCGTTCTCTTAAAGCCAACGGCGTTGACGAAAAGTCTGACTTATGCAGGACCTTGGATGTCAGTTCTTGAACTTTGGTAGCAGATTTTGTCAGCACTTTGCCAACTGCCTCACAAAATGGGTCTATTGGCGGCTCATATTCCTCCTCTTGCGACGGAGGTGTCTGAGCCATCCACGTTTGAGGCTGCTGGTGTGACTGTTCCTTGGTACAACATGACATCGCATTGGCAATTGCATCGCAAAACGGATCGGTCGGTGGCTCGTAATCATCGTCTAGCAACGACGTGGGTGACTGAGCTGCTGTATTAAGAGGCACATAAATGGGGTTGCCAGAATAATCATATCCTTTGATGATCAACCGATCGCTGCTTGACTTCGTTTTAATTCTAGTATATTCTTGCGGCGAAGGCACATCGAACGACGGCAGATCCCGCTGTTCCTCAGTACCATCATACACTGTCACCATACTCTCCGCCTGATCCTCGTCACGAGCTTCATCATCAAACCGAACATTAGTTTCACCTCCCGGTAGTTGACATGTCAGGTAGTTACAATTCCCATTCCACGTTGGAACGACGGGACAGTGAGAGATCATACAAAAAGGTTCGGAATTAATAGCCTCTTGCCTCGTACTTGTCTTAACTCTTACTATCTCAAGAAGGAAATCGAGTTTCGTGTTGCCAATCATGATGCAGTCGTTCTTATTGATCCAAGAAGGGTATCTCTGTTGTTGTGGTGATTATTTGTTGTTGTCAGTACAAAGAGAGGAACAGTCCCCTAAAGGAAGCAGATGTAGTAAATGCTGAGATGAAGATGCCACGCCGTGGCCGTGATGACGGGGGTAGGGAAGGAGCCGGTGCAAGCCATTTCCTGAGATTCCTGCTCGGCGATCGTAGGAAGGTTTACTTTCTGAGGTCAGCCAAAATTGGTCATCTTAGTTTTCATCACGACAATCTCAAGTTCCCGCCCTGCCACGCTCTTACCCAGCTACAGCTGCGATGCTGTTCTTGCAGTACCAACAGGAGGTGGCAGAAGGAGGGGGTTATTCATTCTCAAGGTGTGTAAGTCTTGCATGCTCGCCAGGCATTGCAATGCCACATGCCAAAAGAATCATTGGTCGACTCATAAACAAGTATGAATGCAATCAACATGCAGCCGAGATACACGACGAGGCGCTGTTAAGGACCCACCGGCCAAGGAGGAATGTCCCATTTGCTTTCTTAAGTAGACGTTAGGTGCCTCATTTTATCGTATGCCGAGGTGCCTGGACAGTTTAAAGAAGATCTGCGTCCAAGGAGAGTCAAGAATGACAATTATGGTGACCATTTTTTTAGCTGATCTGAGTTTGAAAATTAAAATATAAGAAGTTGAAATCACACACGACGATCGTCCCAAAGGTCGATGAATGCAACCAAGATTGCGCCATTCTTGGGACCCAAAGCAACCGTGGAGGCCAATGTCGATTCGGATAGCGATGGCAGCGACACGGTGAGTTTTGGGCATCGTATACCGTCCTTTAATCTACACCAAAGTCCCCTCTCAACCAAAACATCTTTGACATCGTAGGGGCTCACGGACAACCAAAATAGACTCCTGTATCTTCTTGATCTTCACACCAAGAAGGCACAGGACCGCGAGGGATCTGATCGTTGGATACGAAAGCATGCCCTTTCCGTTCTCATTTATGAGGGGATCATCTCTGAGATCTTCGACTACGATTACGCACCGCAATCGACTTTGATTGAGAACAAACGCGCGTGGGTGAACATCTCACAAGAGGGTCAATCGGATGTTGAGCTGTTACGCGAGGAACAATTCATTAGCGCTCTGCTAGTGTCGTCGAAATCTTTCAAACCCGTTGTACTGTATCAAATCTCGGACAAGGGCCGAGAACTTCTGAAGAGCTTAACGAGGAAAGTTAAGGAGGTAATTAATGCATTTGCTCACAAGCCAGACACGCGAGAGTTGTTGGGGACAACGTGGGATGGAGAAAGTTATTGGCTCGAGTCTTCTTCTGGGTACAAACGACGTTCCACAATGACGGACGTAGAAGATGTTTCATACGTTTCATCAGCATACATTCCGCAATGTCTGCGTTACGGTGGCCGTCCTACCTTGTCAAATGCTCATCGTGCTCATGAGTCGGGGCAAGGAGGCATTGCTGGAGCTAATATCCGCGATAACGATCTCGATGAAATTATCACTCTGAATTCCGTGTCGATCATTGTCGCTGAATACATACCCTTCGGCTCGAACCAAATCGTACAATTGAACACTAATGTAGGTTCCTCAGAGCGAGTACAGGGAGGCTTCATTTCGAACGTAATCGACGGTGATTCGAGTAACACATCGTTGGAATTATCTCCTCAGCTGACATCGGTAGAAGTGTTGGACTACACCCACACGAATCACATCAACTTCGAGGCCGAGATACGATTTAGGGAAGACCCGGGTGTCGTTCAGGTCGAGACCTTTGGCATCTCTATGAATGCAGAGGGAACGTGTTTCTATGGTATGCAACTTGAGGCGGTCATGCATCGTATCAAGGACAACATCTCGTTGGATCACCTTTCTCGCATCCTAGTGGATGTCCAGCAGGATTCATCTTCTATCGTCGACTCCGTCATCTCGCAGTATCAACGAGAGTTATTGGACCTTGTCTTCCTTGGCGATGCGTCCAAGCGAAACAAAATCAACTTGATCATCGCAAACGAAATCACTCCTCATCTAACAGCAGGCGAGTACATGGACAAGGGAGATTATGAGAACGAATTCAAGCAAGTGATTGGGGATACTAGAGCTGCCTACGACATTAGCGAGCAAGATTCGTTGATCTTTGGATCTCAGGGACTACTAGTTTGCGGCCCGAGCGCGAGGAATTACGAGCCACTACTGTGTGCGTACCTCCAATTCAATACCCTCGATCTCTTCCTTCAGAACTTCTTCTCTAGGATTTGGATTCTAAACGATGAGTTGCAGACAACGTACAAAATTGTTGAGACGATTGAGTACGATCCGTTGTCACTGGGTCGAGCACGGGAAAAGGTGTGCACGCTATCGAAAGAAATTATCGTCCTTGACCAAATTCTTGGATATCTCGACGAGGCGTTGGAGATGATGGAAATCCCACCCGAGCCTCCTGAGCAGGCTGGGAGGTCTCTGTACCAGCGATTAGAAATATCTGGAATGAGAGAGATGCTCGTTCGTAGAGTCAAAGATGTGAAGAAGAACTTGACAGCATCGCAACGCAACCTTGACTTGTTGAAGGAAAAAGTGGAGCTGGAATCACGGAACAAGTCTCTTCGGACGAGCCTTCAAATTGACACCATATCCAAGCAACTGGGTACCCTTCAAGCGTCTAGCGGAGATACCGTCAGGTCGTTAAGGATCTTGCAAACAATTTTTGCCGGAGTTATTGCCTTTGAAGTCCTCGATCGACTCACGGGCGAGTGGACTGTGATGGATGCCAAGTGGATGACTGGCTTCGTTGATTCTTTCATCAAGCAAAACCCATTAGTTTGGTTTATAACGAGCATCGTGGCCTGGCTCATCTCCGCCTACCTTGTCTCCAGGCATTCCTTCATAGAAGACTGGAAGAGTAGGGGCACCACGACGATGAGCATTGTCGTGAACAGAAATATCGGTAAGAAGATTGATCAATATTTGTAAAGCTGACACTCAACTGTGTATTAACTTGTAACCCCCTTCCCCCCCGTTCCTCTTCGAAGACTCTTCGAAATTGAAGCAACTTGTGCTGGAGAAAGAAAAGACGACGGAGGAACGTCGATACGAGGGTAAGAAAGAATTGACAAAGGTCACATACGAAGAGCCGTTAATAGAGGAGTGGGGTGGCACATCTCCCTTCGTTACACTCGAATATGACGAAAAGAATAGCATACTTTTGGAAATTACAATTAAATACAATCGACGAGAGGCGAGGAAAGATTCTGTCTTGACACCCCCCGAACTCAAGCAAAAGATTTTGCATGAGCTTGAGAAAAAAGAAGTGTTTACGGACGATACCCACCTACCGTCACAGGAGACTAGGGCACCTAACAAGAAAGTGACTTTCATGGAACACACAGATAAAGCTGTAGTGTGAGAGGGGAGAGTACATGTTGTCAAGACTTTTGTTTCATTAGGGTCTTCTAAAGATACATAACCCCGACATGCAAATATGAAATATACAGCACCACCATCGCACATGACTTGAGTGAGGCGATCAGAACAATTTGTTTGTTTCCATTCGAATTCTCAATCAGTCCTCCAAAGGTTTGTCATTTGTATCTATGTAGATGAATCTTCTCAATAATAACATAAACTCTTTACTCCGGTGCTGCAGCTAGACCAGCATTAAATCGATGCTTCCTCAACATTGCCTTCAAATCATCCACACCATGTGTAGTACCATACTTGGCCGCTCTCGCAAGACGCTTTTCTATTTCATCAATTGGTAAAAGTGGCTGTTCTACAACGACGACCTTTTGTTTCTTCTGTTGCTGCTGCTGTTGCTGTCCACCACCACCTTCAGTCCTCTTGTTCACATTCTGTTGCTGCTTTTTCTGGTTTTGCCCTCCTCCACTGCCACTCCCGGCCTTATTTCCGCCATCTCCCCCAACCTTCTTTGGTGGCTGTTGCTTGACAATGCCAAAGCGTTCCGCACGTTGCTCCAACCGTTCCTTGAAGGACATTTCCCCAGATACCGGAGTAGGCACTGCGGTGGTGGTCGTATCTGTACCCTTCTGCTCCCCCGTCACGACTTCAGAAGCATTGTTGCCTAATGTGGCCGCCAGGACCGGAGTTGGCGTTGCTGCAGCAGATGAATGAGGTGCCGACGACGATGACGGTGCATCCACAATACCAAACTCTTCCTCATCCAATCGGCTTTGCAGGCGATTCTGTAAATCAGCCTTGAGACCCTCGGTGGATAAACCACGCTCCTTTAATGCCTCCTTAAGGTCGGCCACCTTCATCTTCTTTACGTCGGTCTCGTCCGTCATGATAAAATATGGCTTGCGGATATTTCGCGGAGTTGCAAGAGATTCATTCAACACATGGGCTGGAAAAAAATACTTTTTGGTAATTTTGGCCTCCCCAGACCCCACTTTTACCAAGAAAAATTACCAATATTACTTAGTGGTGGCTTCGTAATTTGGTAATTTCTTGGTAATTTGGCCGAAATGACTTGGTGATTTTTCCCAGCCCATACGACACCCACGCGCCCCGAATGCGCTAAGTTGTATCGCCACTAGTCTTCGCATTGATTCCGTTGGTCAGTCGCTGTTGCGCTTCCTTTCATGTAAGTAGGAGGAGGTTATTCTCGGCAGTGGTATCGCGGCGGCAATCAACAACTGTAACCTACTTGATAAACAACACAATTAATGACCGATGATGACGAATCTCCATCAATTAGCTCGTTGATCCAACGAGCACGGAAAGTAAAAGAAAAGATAATGATTTCCAACAACACCATGTCTTCTTCATCACCACCCTCATTTATACTCGATCCGTCAGAGTTGAGCTACCCATCATCCACATACAATATGCAAATCGACAATGACGACAACGTGCTAGACAGTCAGACTAACAAAACAGCAGCCGAGGCAGTACAGAGAGGATACTGCAACTGGCTCATACCGAATACTGTCATGATTGGACGATATCCAGGTATGACTCCTGAAACGAACGGACCAACATCAGACGAATGTCGACGTCATATACAAAATATGATTGAGGATGCTAAGATTAGCTTATTCTGCTGTCTCCAAACAGAAGTACCATCACAAGACGACGATGATGGATGGACGCACAATGAATATGGGGTATATTTGACTCCTGAATCACTAAGGAATGAATTTCCAAATCCATTTACACGATATGGGCCATTGGCACAATCATTTACCTCGGAAAAAATATCATTTTTACATCATCCAATACAAGACTTGGGCGTGCCATCATCAATTGATACTTTACTATCGCTTTTATCAAAGCTAATACAGCATTTGGAAATGGAAGATGATCACCACCCGAAGATTTATTTGCATTGCTGGGGTGGAATAGGACGTGCAGCACTAACAGGATCATGTTTAGCATCATTACTATATCCGGAATTGTCTGCCAATGAAATATTAGATTGGATACAACAAGGATATAATACACGTGCTGGAGCAAAAAGTGTTCACCCGGCGTTACAGAAAAGTCCACAAACCGAGCAACAACGAGCGTTTGTGAAAGAATTTGTTGGTGGGGTGCAAACTATCGCTAGAAGATTCACATAACTTGTGCGATAGTATCAGCTTCTGTAATTTGTGCATATGAAAAAGTTATTGTTACATTTTAAGAATATATTGCTATGCCATGCATGTGTGTCATGATGAAGAATGCCACATCACGCACAGAATAGCGCCAAACACCCATACTCCTCTAAAACCATACTCCGCACCGTTTGATGAATACTGCTCGAATCCACCACCCCCTGCAACTCTTGATGCCAAACACTCTTCACTCGTGAAGCTTACGCACGTACCATCACAATTCCCACCGCTTTCGAGACAATCATTACCATTCGACTCCGCCGCGCCACCCTCACATGTCGATGACCATGTAAACTCAGTCCCCGAGGCATGATTATCACGTTGACCAAAGCCAGCACTTTCAACATCTGTTACAAGGACATTTGACATGCCCACATTTGATTCAAGGAAGCATGAACGTTCAACAATGTGTGTTGGCATTACCGACTTAATGTTGTTGCTCGTCGTTATGGCAGTGGTACTTGTCTCCTTTGACTTTGGTGATGTCATTAGCACCGTAGATACCTCCACTGTATTCTCAACAAAGACAGTATCATCAACTAATGCATCCTCATTGTGAACAAATACCATCGATTTGGCACTGTTACTTTCAAATAAACAATTTGTAATAGTCAGTGAGTACGCCGACGTTACAAGACCGGCAACGACATCGCTTGACACAATGTTATTGACAAATTCAGTCCCAGATATCTTCACCCGACGACCATCAAGGTAATTCTTCCCAACGTCGCGATCGTAGTATGTCACACTCCCGTTCGGAGGAATGTATTTCCCCCCATCATCGAGTAGATTGAGCCAACGTTGTTTTAGTCTTCGTAGTAGCAGTCGTCCATTCCCCTCAACGACACCATCTGCTCCCCCACCACTCTCTCTGTCTCCATAGAGCTGACCTGAACTTTGCAAGTTAACAGTAGGCATCGCTGCTTGATCCTCCTCTTCCGTCCCACCACCAGCACCAGAAGGTGTAAAGTTATACTCTGGCGCAGTAGGCAATACTGGCATTTGTATTCCTGGACTAACAAGTATGGCATATCCACGATGATTTACAAATTTACAATCCTCAATAGAAATTAGTCGTGGACCAGCATCATCACCATATCCTTTCCCACGTACTGCTACTGATGCAAATCGATGTGATGGCTTTGGACCACTGCCACTGCCACTGCTACTGCCACCTTGGAGACGGCGTTTTGTAGGCGGTGGTGGTACATCGCTCTCATATGTGTCATCTGCATTATTATTTTGATTATTGTCCTCGTCCTCGTCATTGGGGAAAACAATCGAAACATTACCCTCAACCTCTTCTCCAAGGTCAAAGGTGGCAAAGGTATCCGGCGGTGGTGGTGAAGTACTACTACCAAAACTTTCAGTCTCAGTAAAAGACGTAGTAAACGACACATCCTCATCATCCTCATCAACAGCATAGCCTGCGTCAACATACTCATCATACAATCTCATTTCATCCTCCGATATAGAGTTGTCAAATGTTATTCCCTTTAATGTCACCTCATACGCAGTATCTCCATAAACATATATCTGTGCTATACTATCATTTCCACCCCCAATTATCCCCTCGATGGATGGTTTGTATGAATGTTCAGGATGTGCATTCCATGATGATCCCATCCCATTATTTGTTGATGTTGTTGCTGATGATGATGATGCGGCACTATTAGTACTCGAGGTACTTCCCGTTCGTTTGCCACCTCCACGTATTATACAGGCATCACTCTCATCAGTTGTCATTGAGCGTATCCCTTTCTTACCGCATTGGATTATTATTCTTGGTATTTCAATAGGGATAAACCCTAGTGGTAATGTCCCCGTATCTAAATCAATAATTGCACCAGGACACAGTATAAATGCTAATCGAGGATCATCTTCGATAGTATGCAACAGTCCACTTTTATAATCGGATGTTAGTGCAACTAAATCAAACAATACATGATTATAACTGGAATAGCCTATACCGTTATACTTGTCATTTATTCTATCCTGAGCATTGGCGGAGATGGCATCGGTGAGTGATGTGGGAGGCGGGGTGCAGTGCGTCGGACCTAGATACGAGGCGTTGATTGGTGTTATTAGGAGTGTTGATGATAATGATTGGAGAAGAGCGAGCAGTAGGCCAATGGCTCTGTTATGATGCTGGCACTGCCGCCGCCGTCTCCGTTGTTGCTGCTGCATAGTATATTGATCGATTGGTGTGAGCATGACGCGTTAGTATAAATCATCCGCCATCCGATCCAGCCCTTGATCCCGCACTTTGCTTCATCTCTCTTCTCCCAGACAACTTGTTTTTCTCCTCCCACGCGCGAGTCGCCAACGATGTCGATTGCGCAGCGTGGCAGGAGAGGGCGTTAGTCTCAAAGCATGTATTTCGTGTAAGCTTGTCAAGTATTGCAATGTCAATTGTCAGAGGAATCATTGGCCGAAGCATATGAAGGTATGTAAAATACGTGTTGAGGCGCTGTTCAAGGACCCTCCGGCCATGGAAGACTGTCCTAGCTTCCTACCAATGCCAGTAAAATTGTTAGCTTGTATCTCCCTTCCACCCGCGACTATAGCTTCCATACCAGTTTACAACTTTGCGGATGCAAATGCAAATATTGAGTTGGAAAATATGAGTACGGAAACATATTATTCATGTTGTGGGAAGAGCATTTGTGGAGGATGCTTATACTCATTCAAAATGTTTCATAACAATGAGAAATGTCCATTTTGTAAAGCAGATGAAAATGGCAAAACAGATGAATAACGAGTTGAAGGGGATTATAATGCCATGCGTGGCCTGTTAATTGCATTTAATCAAGATTTGACTAGTAGAAATGCAATTGACGCAACTTTTATAGCATACAATAAATCCTGCGCCGAGATGAGAAGTGACCCAAGAGACGCTGCTATACATTTTAACATCACCAGAATTGGTGCAAGATGAGGAGAGAGCAATCAAAATAACGCTTGAGCAACAGAGCCCAAGTTCAGGTAATAGTAATGAGTATTAATAGTAAGGGGGACTTGATTGCATACGATGACACGGGTCTACTAGCACTAGCATCTCGTGAAGAACAGTCTTTTTTGCTAGCGGCGTTGCCACAACCAACTGACAAAGCTGAAAATGTTCTACTGGCTGCTGGAACTGCCAGTTCGCTTGGTTTCACGACATTGCTAATTGAACAAGCTCAACAACTAGATGCTACAATGGTAGTTTGTCTGTTAACGAAAGAATAGAATATAACATTGGAGATGACTGTACCAATGCTGCATGCGTACCATCAAGGCTGTATATCTATTGCCAAGTAATTTTTTTTAGCATAATTAAGAAACCAAGATAGGTTTGGATAATGGTATGGGGGATGGGTGGGAAGGATGGGGTGGGGGTAAAAGGGGCGGCATGAGGCGCAAGCGCCATCAAACCAGGTCAAAAATTATAAACAGACTTAATGCTGAGCACTAAGTGAAGTAGGATCACGTACAGTCGGGAGTATTTCATCCGTGAAACAGACCAGCTCCTCTACTTGTCCAAGCCGCGATTTGATCCGACTCAGACTGTTTAAGGTAAGTATGTCTGGAAATATAACACGCGAGGGAAACAAACCCAACACCGACGGATACGTTTTAGCTTGCAACAAGGCGTGAATGTAAGAATTTTCGTCAATTGGATCCTTCTTCACGTCTTCTTTGTCGTGGCATTATGTGCTGAACAAACATGAATTCAATGGTGCGTAACAATTCAAGTTCGTTCATGAATGAGAATGGATAAAAATGATTTGGTATCTTGTTAATTGAAATTGAAAGTTGTTGCATTAAACCCCCAGTACCTTTTATATGAATCAAGTGATCCTAAAATCTTCCTCTACCCCGGCCAGGACTAAAGCCTCTACCACCACCTCTGCCCATGGGACTTCTTCCACCACCCCTTCCCATCGGACTGCCTCGACCAAATCCTCCTCTTCCACCACCTCGGCCACCTGCAGCGCCACGTCCACCTCCACGACCACCTCCTCGGCCACCAGCCCTTCCTCCTCCACCCCCACCACCACCAGGATTTGTAAATCTTGATAGTGGAAGTAGTTTGTCTAAACTAACATAAACTAAATCATCCTCCTGAAAGCTTTTGGCAACAACACCCGGATCCATCTTAATAGTAAACATGACTAAATTAATTGGACCGAATATTTCATCGACCTTTCCAATTTTGCGCTTATTCTCAAGATAGACACCTGCATTAAAGTATGGGATTTTAGTTTCGGTATGTGTAAGTTTACATACTAGCTCTGACTCGCATTCATGCAGGACCTTTCCAAGTTCTACACAGTTGTGTCATAGTAAAAGGAGAGAGTCCCCAGATAAAGCAGCAAAAGATTCATAACGTGAGATTATTATCCGATTTTATATAGAACCGGTACACACAGTCGAAGCAAACGAAGGAGAGATAAGTGAAAAACACGGAGATACATACCTACGACAGCATCGGGTGGAACCTCGAGCATGCCACGTCCACCTCCTCTGCCGCCTCCACGTCCACCACCACGACCACCACCATCTCTTCCTCCTCCGAAGCTGTTTCTTCCTCCACCACGTCCACCGCCGTCCCTACCACGTCCACCAAAGCTACGACCACCAACGCGTCCCGACATTGTTGGGCAGGACGGACAGACGCTTCGGCCAAAATAATGAGGCTGTTCCGCAGGCAAAAACGTCGTTCATCGCATGTGTAATAGCATTCGCTCATAATCTTCCTGCATAACACTGACGCCATGCTGATCCGTTGTTCATCATCCATACGCCACCAAGTAGTCAGGCGGAGATTTGCCTCATCATATCCTGTATCGTCGAGGTCGTTCTCCGCCGCAGTTCAGGAAGCACCATTATTATCTGACCTTTCAGCGTCATATATTGAGTTGGAAGAGAAGTATGGTGCACACAATTACCATCCCTTGCCTGTGGTCTTGTCGAAAGGACTTGGTGAGTATTGTTTTAGATTCGTCCCCCGATACAATGTCACGTGCTATGCAGGCTTTAACTCGTCGATCGGTTCACACGCAAATAACACATTCGCTAACAATACTTTCTTTCTTTTTCTTTAGGAACACGTGTTTGGGACGTGGATGGGAATAAGTACTACGACTTCCTCTCGGCCTACTCTGCCGTCAATCAAGGACATTGTCATCCGAAAATCATTGCTGCACTCATCGACCAATCGCAGAAAATTACACTTACATCGCGTGCATTCCATAATGATTGTTTGGGCGAGTACGTGGAATATATGACATCCTACTTTAATTATGATCGTATATTGCCAATGAATACGGGCGTCGAGGGGGGTGAGACGGCAATTAAATTGGCAAGACGATGGGCATATGATGTCAAGGGTGTACCCGCCAATCAAGCACGTGTGCTCTTTGCTGCGAATAATTTTTGGGGACGAACGTTGGCAGCGGTATCATCTTCAAGTGACCCGACGGCCTATACTGGTTTTGGACCATATATGCCGGGCTTTTCGATGGTCAAGTATGATAATCTTGATGAGTTGGAGGCTGAATTTATTAAGGATGGGAAGAATATTGCAGCATTTATGGTGGAACCGATTCAAGGTGAGGCAGGTGTGGTATTACCCGCTGATGGGTACATGTCAAAAGTTAAGAAACTATGTGAAAAGTACAATGTACTACTAATTGCCGATGAGGTACAAACTGGACTTGGACGGACGGGGTATAGACTGGCCGTGGATCATGATAATTGTAAACCTGATATCCTGGTTCTTGGTAAGGCACTATCGGGCGGTGTACTACCTGTCTCAGCAGTCCTTGCATCAGATGAAATTATGCTTACATTAAAACCAGGCGAACATGGCTCAACGTACGGCGGTAATCCACTGGCCTGTAAGGTGGCAATAGCAGCCATGGATGTACTGCGGGATGAGAAACTTGCCGAGAATGCCACGGCTCGTGGAACACAGTTACGTGATGGTCTACGTAGTTTGGAGGGAAGTACCTGCATCGAGAAGGTACGGGGACGGGGTCTGCTCAATGCGATTGTTATTGATCAACCAAAGTTGGGGTATGGCGAACAGGGCAAAGGTGAGAGAAATATATTGCATCACAAATACTTCTATGTACCACCTTGTATGTGTGAACAAAATAACATTATTTTTCATTCTCTTTCCGTCCATAAAATCAGCTTGGGATGTATGTGTTCAAATGAAGGAAAATGGACTGCTTGCGAAGCCAACGCATGGGAATATCATCCGCTTTGCCCCACCTCTTACCATTACAGAATATGAGATTGACGAATGTCTTGATATTATTGAGCAAAGTGTGAGACAGGTGGGATAATTTAAGCTTCTATAGTGGCACAATTTTGACAAAGCTTGTTTCCCACGTCTTTCAGATGAATCTCTGGACAAAATTACACTCCTTCTGCTGATAATCTACGATGATTAACAATTTGTCGCTCATGTTTTTTTAACAGTGAAGACTAAGAAAGTTTACTCAATTCTTAAGGTATTATTGGGATATCTTAGCAGTTCAACACTCTATTCTCTATCCGACTCACTAGCGCTTTATCTATGCTTTATTGCATTTCATGAATATAGAGAGGTATGCAGCTATAGGGAAAAGTAGACTAACACAGATGCAAACACATAACATTGCTTCTTAGCTCGCCTAACTGACAATAAATGGTCATTGTTTTTGTCTGTAGAAACATTAATTCACTGCTTCCACGCTTCGTCGTTGACGTTTTGAGGTATTGCTAGATGATCGGTCACTGGTCTCGCCTTTTTCCCTCTTATTAGTTGCTGCTGTGGTAGTTTCATCAATGGCGCATTCCTTTTCCTCCACCGCCGCCGCCACTTCAGTATCAACGTCATCCATTTTCTTGTTGTCCACTTTTATTATGCTCTTTTGTTCGTCCGCTGCTTTAGCCTCGTCTGCACCTTCACCATCCCCTCCCACCTTCACTTCCACTTTCATACTGCCATTTGAAATCTCTTGCACTGGTGGCACTCCATTATCACCACCCGTTGACGTCGTCATATTGCCACGTGCTCCTTCCCCAACCCCCACTACTTTCCGTCCATTATTCCCCCCAGCGGTAATAGCTCCTCCTCCCCCCGCAACAGCAACAGCTCCACCACTGCCACGATAAGCAGTCCGATGAACACGAAAGCCGAATACTCGAGGTATATATATCGAATCGGGTGGGTGTGGATCTGGGACCAAGTTGTTAAACGTCATTAAGAATAGATGGGGGAAAGTCGTACCAAATGCTGCACCGTCAACGGCTCCACCACCACCACTAGAAATATCATGTCCTCCACCACCACCTCTGGACGACGACAGCGACAATGAGGAGGAGGGGGGTTGGTAAACATTCTTACATTTGGGACAAAAAACTTTTGCTGCATCAATACCAATCTCATCACGTAAACCGACGGGTAATACGGGTTGACCGTTGCATTGGATAAGTGGACATACACCAAACTCTTTTGCAGCATACTATATCGTATAAATTGTTTGTTTCGCATTGATTCCCAACCGACAATTTAATTAAGAAAGGATACACAGCAAATAGTAGTGGGTAAGTGGATACATGTTTTTGTGGCATATTTAATGGAAGAGTGGGGGGGAGATATGTTGCAGCAACGAAAACATTTATTGCCAACAAAAAATTAGCAGAGAATTATTGGGAAAACAGGACTCACCTTATTGTACATGGAATCTAATCCATGAGTAGTAACAATATATCGAGCATGTATCAGTCCATACAATGTGCATGCGCTTTGTGTCAAGTGTGAATCATCGGAGTCCTCGGGACCTATCCGATCAAGGATTAAATCCAAACAGTCGGAATAGTTGGAAACGCATGCACGAAGACCGTATAGGTTGAACCCGTCTTCAATGTAGGCACGTTCGACATGACAGAACATTTCATGTCCTTTTAGACCGCAGAACCTTTTTTTCGTATAATATTGATGAGTATTATTCGTATTATTTTGATAGTTTGATGAGTTCACAACATAATGAAAATAAGGAATGGGTGGGATTGGAGAAGATGTTGAGTGGAGGGAAGTTGATGGTGATTTTATATATATATAATGTTGTTGTTTTTTAGCCCCAGGTCCATGATTAGAATTTCAAATCAAATGATTGATAATATATGACAAAACAACTGTATTAGAGAAAGTATATCTACAACAACTTACCATTGTATCCACGGTTCATCGTGCCCAGAGGCAGACGAGTCTTCATTATATGCCATATTATTAAATTCGTCGTTAGCAATTAAATTTATGATGAGAGTTGGCTCACATCAAGGCCGAGGTTGTTTGTTGGTGTTGGTGTTGGTGTGGTTTTGTTACATATCTACCCACACTGTTACCACCTGTTACTTTATGTCTCTCCCTTAGCTCTGGATGAATCTTGAATCTTTCCTTGGTGGTAGAGCGGCTGCTAAACTGTAACCATGAGCACCATTGAGGCAATCACTGACGTAGATAGTAGTACCCCGCTTTGGGTATGGATTTCTCTGATAGCCGGTGCATGCGCGAGTTTTTGGAGTCAGGCAGCAGTGACGGAGGAGAGGTAAGGATGATGGATGTACTCGCTTGTTGTGATTGATTGTAGTAATCGGTCCGATGTCAATGAACTCGCCTCTCAATAACATTATTGCATCCTTGTTTATATCCACACAGGCTTGTCCCCGCACTCAATGTCATCGCCACACATTACCACATCCCCAGTGATATTGCCGGTGCCACCCTAATGGCAGCGGGTGCATCCTCTCCTGAATTACTTTCCTCCTTCATTTCACTCTTCATCACACATTCCTCGTTGGGCTTGGGCACCATCGTTGGTAGTGAGATATTCAACCAACTAATCATATGCGCTGGAGCAGTTTACGCATCCAAGACGGGAACGCTCGTGCTTGATAAGGCTATCGTAACAAGAGAGGTTGGATTTTATGCATTAAGTATTCTACTTTTATTCAATGCCTTGAAGGATAGTGAAGAGGATCCTGATGATCCCACGGGGCCAAAACATGTCTATGTATCATTCCTGGATGCTATCTTGTTGTTTGGAGGGTACTTATTATATATTGCTGTTTGTGCCAATATGGATCGAGTTGTAGGGTGGTTTATTGGCGGCTCTTCTGGAAGTGTCGTGGACAGTCAAAGTAGTACTCTTAAGACTGTTGATGGTAAAGGATATGGAGCTGTCATGGCGGACGATGAAAGTACTTCGTTTGCAGGTTTGGTTGGTGTGCACAACATGGTGAGTCATATATGATACAACACATATTCTCTCTAAACGTATCGCATTGATTTCTTCATCGTGTTGTCATCATTGTCTCTTGTGCAGAGCATTCGAGATGTTCCTACCATGCCTTTTATGCACAACATTCTGACCGAGCCCATAGAGAACTTGGATGTCATAGGGAGCAAAGTGACAATGGCTTCATCTCAATCTGCTGCTCAAAATCTTGGCGTAAGCATGCGCCCAAATAAACCTGGTTTCATCTCTCGAACAATTCGAGACTCAATTCACAAAGGTGGATACCAGGATTTTATGCAACATTCTTCTCGTCCAACAAATTTGCAGAGCATGTACGATCTTGAGGTGGATGACTACCGTCAAGAAGTCAACTGCTTTCTTTGGCAGCAATCCGTCTTTTACACAATGGCATACTTTGGCTGCAATGCTTGGCATTTACGTTGGTTCACGATCAAATTGGATTCAATATCTTCCATCCCTGATCGACAAAATTCGGAGGCTGGTCGTATAACCTACCCAAATTTCAAGGAAATTTTGGTGGATGAGAAACGATTAATTATTACTATCCCTAGTTCGCAGAAGGAAAAACGTGACTTTGTCTTGATGGCACCAACCAAAGACATATTCAACAAGGTCGTTACAGCACTAAGCAAGTACATTGCAAGAGTTCCCATTAGTCTTACCACACTAATAGAGGAAACAAACACCAATCTCGAGAGTACCAAGGAGCACGAGGAGTTGATTGACTTTCCCTCTGATGGATCCAATATGGAAATTGTTTTCTGGGTACTTCTATTTCCACTACGCTTCTTGATGCATTACACAATTCCCGATGTGAGAAAATTGGACTCGCAGGGCCAACTGACAATTTCTAAAACGAAGATTATCCTTAATGCATTTGCATCGACTTTGATGTGCTTGGTATGGCTTATTGTTGGAAGTTATGCCATGGTTGCGAGCCTTGAGGAATTGGCCAAGATGATGAACATTCCTGATGCTGTCATTGGCTTCACTGTATCAGCAGCTGGTACATCCTTACCCAACTATGTTGCCAGCAAAGTCGCTGCAGAGAATGGTTTTGGTAATCAGGCCGTGTCGAACGCATTTGGAAGTAACACCTTCAACCTTAATGTCGGACTGGGTCTGCCCTGGTGTTTGTATATTGCTGCCAATGGTTTTCAACCTTACCACGGACTACCAAATGAGGGGATTGTGGAAAGTATCCTCATTATGGCGTTCGTACTGGCAGCATTTGTGATTCTGATGATTCGTACAGGCTTTGTACTCTTAAAATGGCATGGACTGCTATTCGTGGGCTTGTATGTAGCTTACATTGCTTATGCTATTGGGCAGGTGTATGTCAAATAATCCAAACAAATGAGGGAACAAGAAGTGTATAGTATTTGTTGTAATAAAAACTAGATAGACAAGCGTAAGTGTGTCAGGGGGTGAAGTTGGCCATTATCTCGTCCCAAAGACGTTCTGTGCGTGATAACCTCCCTATTATTCAATTGCGCTGGAGAGTGATAAGCAATGCGTGCGCAGCAACGCTTTTGTTGGATTAAACGTGCTGAGGAAACAGAGCTTTTTAAAATAGAATATTTGTTTAATTGTTTAAATTAGGTATGAAAACAACATCATTCTTATGGTATTGCACTATTGTTACATAGTAGAATATATGAATCCACCATAACGACATTTCAAAGCTTCTACAAACGCAAACAATTCCCCCGACACACGCCGATTTCACCCAAATTGACGACGGGAGAATGGACAATTCTCCGCCCACAGTGTGCTATAGACTAAAGTGGGGGTACCAAAAGAAGCGCAAGACAATGCTCTATCAGATGGTATCATCAGTGGCGGCCGTCAAACTCTACAAAAACTAAAAAAATTTTGTCCGAAAAGTTCAAGTCATGTTCTTAACCCGCCTCGCGTCCAGCACCCTGCCCTCAAAGATACTCGGCTCGGGTATCCCCCACCGCACCGCCACAAGATAGGAGTAATCCACAGCAAAATCATGGGGTGCACAACGTCCACCCCAAGTAGCGACGATCGGGAGGGTAAGCAGCCGGGTGGACAACGTTCGAGTGGAACGCGTCGTCCGCCCATGACGAAGCAACAGATTACCCGACGGATAAGCAGTATTGAGGAAACGTGCACCATGACATTCGGGGGGGTGTCCGTACGGTATGCATGGCTTAGTCAACGCGGTTACTATCCAGATCGTGAGTTTATTTCTACGTATATGTATTATTCATTTTTTATCGTGCGATACATCTTTTTTAATCTAATGATTATCCGTGCTTCGCCCGCGTGTGCTCGCATCTCCCCCCATCACACTCGGACATTATTTTTAGAATTGCACAAGGCCAATCAGGACGCGTATGGCGTAACTCCCAACTTTGCTGGACGTCCAACCGATTCATTCTTTGGTGTGTTCGACGGACATGGTCAGCACGGAGACAAAGCCGCTCATTACGTTCGTGACAATCTCCCGTCCGTCATGGCCAAGGCCATCATCGATGCACGACAACAAACAGCACCTGCGACTGAATTGACCAAGGAGAAATTACATGAGGTACTTTCCAATGCGCACATACAGTCGAATGAAAATTTGCATAATGATTTAACGTATGATGCATCATTGTCGGGCACTACGTCGATATCTGCCTACTTACAGGGCAATCGGAATCGAATAACAATTTGTAATGTGGGGGATAGTCGAGCGATTATTGGAAGAGCCGTCTCCTCCGCCGAAGCAGCGTCAGTGACGTCGTCGTCTACTTCGATAAAATCGCCGGGTGGGACTTCGACATCATCATCATCACTCAAATCATTTGCGTTATCGAGGGATCAAACCCCATACCGTCTTGACGAACGTGTACGCATTCGTCGTGCCGGGGGACGAGTCCTATCCCTCGATCAGGTGGAGGGACTCGAAAAGATTGATCCCAAGGCTGCAGAGCTTGATGAATTGAAGCTACAAGAAGGTGGTGAGAATAAGGGTGATGAACTAGTATTGGGTGAGGAAATTGATGAGGGGGGCGACCCCCCTCGTGTATGGCATCCCACCGGTGATTATCCTGGTACGGCATTCACACGTAGCTTTGGAGACAAGGTGGCTGAGGATTTGGGGTGCTTTGCTGTACCGGAAATGCTCACACATGATATAACACCGGAGGATAAGATTATCGTCCTTGCATCAGATGGGGTGTTTGAGTTTCTAACGAATCAATCGGTTATTGATATATGTGCTAAGTTTACGGACCCCCTTGAGGCATGCCGTGCAGTAGTGGCCGAAAGCTACGAATTATGGTTGCAATACGAGCTACGGACAGATGATATAACGATGATATGTATATTCGTTGATGACGTCGTTGTCCCAACCAAAGAATTGACGAGCAATATTGATGATCGGTTCGACAAATCGCTGGAAGAATTGAGGAAGTCGTCTACGGAGTCTATGGAAGAGGGCGAGAGCAGGCCAGTACGGACGAAAATGACGAAGGAGAAGCAACGTGCATTAACAAAGTTGAAGATGAGTTGCCATGATGTATCACCAATGCCAGAGGAGGAATTTGACCTTGAAACACTATACAATGTAAAAACAGACGAAGAGAAGGCACGTATTGCCGAGGCTATACGTACTCCTGTGATATTTCAGAATATTACCGATATGCAACGAGAATTAATTTACAAGGTCTTGGAGCCGATGGACGTTAAGGCGGGTCAGAAAATTGTCATTCAGGGCACGAAAGGCGACAGGTTCTATATTGTTGACGACGGATCATTCGAAGTTAGAGTATTAGCAGAAGGTCAAGAAGATATTGACGGGAATGGCGGTGATGTTGTGCATGTATACGAGGGATCACGTGAGAACAACTTCCATCCTTGTTTTGGCGAGTTGGCCTTGAAGTATTCTGCCCCTCGTGCAGCGTCCATCGTGGCAAAGACTGATGGTAAACTGTGGGCACTTCACAGGTACGCATACAACAAAATAAAAGATGAGGAAGATTAGTAGTCACTATTGATGCCCAAAGAAGCGGAAGGATGGCGACGAGATGTTACTTCTCAGATCTCAGATTTGTTATAGACAAGTGCCATACATAATTTATGCTGTTAACAATCGAGAGAAGCTACAATTACAGAATACAATAACAGTTCTAGCTTCTGTCATAGCATGCTCCGCAACGACATTTGAGTCAATAACATTTCCAATTCAACCGCGTTCGTTATTGAAGATTCGTAGATTTCCCATTCCGTATTTCCTATTGAGACACTCCATTGAAAGTAATCAGTGCCACTACCCACAACTGTCACATCTCTGTTGTTTCCTCCACCTCCAATTCTATCAAATATACCCCTACCGTGATTCCAGGACTGTATAGAGCAGTCGATTTGCCACCCTGATGATATAGTGCCATGTCCACCATCCAGTGATAGATATGAAATGACTGTCTCTCTGTCATAATTTTGAAGAGCAGAATCCACAAGATCAGCGACATTGGTGACATTAGGATATCCTTTCTCGGGTCCATTCCATTGTCGTCCTAAAATATAGTTGAAGTGATCCTAAAGTACGCATCGAAATAAGTATGAGATGAGAGTTGGGCGCGATAACTTTAATACTGCTCAATTAACTCACCCCAACGACAACCAGAATACCGTCGGTGGCACTATTACGTTGTCTCATGGCCAAACAGAGACCATTTCCCAATTCATCATTCTTTATTCTTTCCCATATCTCATAATAGTAACACTGTCCATTCTTATCAGTGGAATAGCTCCATTCCTTCCAACGATTCATTGGTCGTAGGCCAGTAGTAGTATTTTCTTCGCATTCAATATACCACTTATTTGGTCGTACACGAGGCTTACCATTAATGTAGTTCCAATCTATACAATGATGACGTGTTGCCAACACACGGTTCGGATGATTACTTTCTTTCGTTAGGACAGTGTAACCACCGAATACATGCTGACGAGCGTATAGTCGAAGCTCATCGTCGGTGAGCGATTCCAATGCCTGTCGAATTTTGTTGATGCCTGCATTATTTCCATCAAGTAGTAGCTTCAACTTTTCCCACAGTTTTGCTGGTTTGGTACTTGGAATACGCAAATCCACAAACAACGACCCAGTCTGTATATTGTACGTGACTTCATCTTGATCTGTCGTTTGTTCCCATCGTCCAGCAAAGATTGTTCGTTTCCATACACCGATGATAGGAGAGGATGGTAGCATCATGGCTGTTACTGAGTTTGGCAACACATACAGCGGTCTTTGCTCCTCGCTACTGAGACGACTAATTTGACATCGTTTCTCTGCCCAGCTTTTGAACACGACGTGGGTATCGCCTTGATCCATGTGATGATGTGGCATTTCTTCGGGTAAATATGGAAAACCATTCTCGGGCGAGTAGTACTGCAAGACGTTGCCATTATCGTTTAGTATTCTGCTTTGCTTTGCAGACCAATCCAAATGATGTTCACGCCGATCATGTTCATCGTCCGAAGGCATGGTGCGGTCCCAACATCATAACACTCGCTAAGATATCTAGCACGTAAAATGCCAAATTACCCCCCATCGCGACCCCAACCCAGGAGGGGTGGTGGGACGATGGACTTGGGTGCTCGAAAGCGCAAGGGTGATGACCTTGAAACAACAGCCACCAAATCAACATCTGTTGAAAATCCCGAGGAGAAGTTGCAATCGAAGTTGTCTATGAAAAAGAAGAGGAGAAAGTCGAAGTCAAAGGAGAGCATAAGTACAATAGTTGAGGACAAGTTCAATGGCAGTTTTGAGCACCGATTATCCGATCGTCAAGTTGTACAACATTCAAATGGCAACAGCGAATTAACAACAGAACAAACAACAAAAACCATTGCAATTCCACGTAATCTAACTCCGAAAGAAGCCAAGAAATTTCGTAAGGACGAGCGTCGTAAAGCGCGGTTGGAGGGGATAGTCGACGATCGAATTATATTTATCGTCGAGGAACAATCTTCCAGGGAGGTGGTGGGAGGTGAAGCAGACGTTACAAATAATCGCCACCTGCGTCCAGCCTTTTCGTTCGCCGTTGACGATACCGATCATTGCGAAACGCCCGCGGAAGCGTATAGAGATTTACTGGCCCTGCTTGACGCATGCTGTCATCTATTTGGTAAGACTCGAAGGACGTTACGAATTTATGACCCATTCTTCTGTAACGGAGCAGTTATACGTCATCTTGGCAATATAGGCTTTGTGAATGTGTACAATCGATGTGAAAATTTTTATGCAATGCAGGCTGCAGGCAATATCCCTCAGTATGACGTACTAATTACTAATCCACCTTACAGTGGAGATCATATTGAAAAGTTGCTATCTTTCTGTGCATCGAGTGGCAAACCTTGGTTTTGTCTACTCCCACACTGGGTTTACACCAAGAGCTATTACAATCGACATGTTCAAGATGTATGGTATTTAGTAAAGCACACAACACGTTATGCATACGAGCCTCCGAGATGGGTCGAAGCTGGCAATGGTTCCACTGCTATTGATAAAGGCCGGCAGAGTACTGCTCCATTTCCATCATTTTGGTATTGTTGGTATCCTCAAATTCAGCGGCAGCAAGTTTTGGAAGGGATGGAAAATTCTGGTACTACAATGTCCTCGTCGTCAACTCCTTTCATTGTTCGCAATCGGCAGTTCGAAATGATGCGTAATCCGTTGCTTTTATGTTTGGATGTTGGAATGCTGCCATACGAAGTTCGAGGTGAATTAGACAATACACGGAAGCGACCAAATGTCAAGGCTAGAAAGCGAATGAAGAAAAAGATTGGGCAATGGTAGAATATAATACAACCAACCCTCGATCCAACGCTCACTTCAAGACTAGACTCACGCGACTATTACTGTTGGCAACACCGCCCGATGGCGATTGCACGTCGATAGAGTGGAAGCGAATTGGTCACGTTTCTGTCTTTGCTCTATATTTATCTGTATCGGAAAAAAATATGTACCTGCAAGGTTTGGATTGATAATCACAAGTAAGCAGCAATTTGATATATGTGGTATCCCAAGTATATTTTATTTTTGGATCACATTTGTCAAAGTGCAGACAAGGCCATCCAATGTCTTGCATACACACTAATTTCTGGACCACGGCTGAGTAATTCAGAATGTGTTCCGCATTCTATGACTGAGCCACCATCGACCACAACGATACGATCAGCAAAGCGCCCTGTGGCCCATCTATTTGAAGTAAGCAGGACTGCCGCAGCCGAAGATCGTAGGGCAGCTATCAATTGAGCCTCATCTTCCTCGCTCATTTGCGATGTGGCATCATCAAGTAAGAGAATTGAACCAGCCATGCATTGTTTAGTAGTGATAGGAGATGATGGGTTTGCATTGACCGATATTACCTGAGCAAGTGTCTTAGTTAATTGAACTCTTGACCAATCTGATGGAGACAGCAGGTATGTCGGTGGACGAATTGATGAAGGTTTCAGGTCGTCGTCATTCGCAGTAACAACGGTTGAAAGTTTGGATGGAAGACGAGAGATTAATTTACTCTCGAGTCCAGTTATCTGATGAGACAAAACGGAATCAAATAATAAGATATCGAATGCATTCCTTGTATCAAATAGTTGCAAAAAGATACGGGCTTACCTTCATGGCTACGGACAATGAATTATGATTTTTTGGACCTGCACGATCTCCCTCCTGTATTGGTTCCATTATCTCCTCTAACGAACAACCAGACAAAAGAGACGCATAATCAGACACTATGCGAACATCATTTAGCACGACTCCTACTCGTTTGTGTAGCTGCTTTCTATCCCATTTCGATACGTCTACTCCAGAGATAATTATGGAGCCCCTGACATATGTAGTAACTCGTGCTGTCTTCGGTGGGGTGAATAATTGTTCCGCAATTGCAGTTAACAGACGTGTCTTGCCTGCACCATCTACGCCAAGAATAAGACAAACTTCACCATTTCTACATTGTATGTTTACACCTTTGACCGCCCACGCTCTCCTCGATGAATGAGATGCCCATAAATCTTTCACAATTATCCCCTCTGTCGTCGATGCTGTCATCATTGTTTGATAATCAGCTTTCGACGATGAAATAGCAGCAAGCTTTGTTAGTTCGGTTACCGTTTCTGCAAGTTTATGAAAGAATTCATTCAACGAATTCTGTCCCAGTCGAATGATATTGGATTTGATTGCATCATTTGTCGCAGTAGTTGTTCGGATGTAAGTAAATACCAACAAAGAAGTCAAATCAAATAGTGACACCCAATTAGTTTTGTCAGCCGTGTTGATTGATACAAAGAAGTACAGGTATATGACATGCGGTACAGAGAGAACCATTAAAGAGAAGAATGAATATGCAAGTCTCGCTAGTAAACGAGACTCTTCCTTTCTGTTGCTTATCTTGTTGTTACTTCTTGATTTCCTCATCGACTGTCTCCTCACAGGGCGAATACCAGCCGCCACGGCACGGTCTGGGCGAAGCTTTGCAAATTGCTCTAATGCACCCTCCACACCTCGTGGAGAGGAGCTTAGCAAGTGTAAACGCGATGCACTGGACGAGCCTATATTTGACCAAAGAGTTGTAATAGTAGAATCCTCGTCAACATTCTCTTCTCCGTAAATGTCATTACCACCCGTTATTGTTCGTTTTGTTGGCAATTGACCACTCTTGCGTCGTGTTTCCAGATATGGCAAGTATGAAACAGCAATGAATGATGCTAATAATGATACAACCATGACAATAAGCAATGGTTGTTGCTGTATAGAATTCATTTCCATATCAAGTAGTACACGAAGACTATGAACAAGAGACTTGCCAATAGTTTGTATTCCAACTGATAAATTCGTCCAATCAATTGGTAAAATATTCCAAACATCTAAGCGTACAACATCAAGTATTGCAGATATCACTGACTCCATTACAGGACGGAATACGGCCACAGTTGATAGCAGTACATATAATGAAACAATCGTAACGAAGGAGCGAAGTCTTGCCGTTGATGCAACTTGCAACGCTTGGGCACGTGTTGCATCCTTTATTAGATCAGACAAAGTAGTAGACTTTGATATTGGTTGGGATGTCAGTAGACGTAGGTAAAGCTGTGTGTATGCCACATTTGATGTATTCTCAAGTGCGGCCTCGGCATATGTTTTCTTTAGTGATGGTTGGACCCATACACTATTCGATATTGATAGTAACAATATCACAACGAGTGCGTATGGCGCCCAACCATTTAGTAATATGGACGACAAGAGTGTGGTTATTATTGCAGTATGAATATCAGTGGAGGATGTTAATGTTTGGATAAAAAGTGGAATAGCTTCATGTAATATGCATACAACCAATGCAAGTTGACAAGCATCTAGGACTGCCTGAGTCCTGCCAATTGAAATGCAAGATTTTGTACCACTAGAAGATAGCAGTATATTGCGTTTGTCTAAGAGTGACTGTACCTGGCGCGGTACTACTACTGATGATGATGATGATGATGATGATGATGATGATTGGACAATAGTGCGTCTTGAAGATCCAACACGAGACAAAGTGGAGCTTTCCTTCGCTTCATCATCTGACCATGATCCATCATCATAATATGAAGTCGAATGTCGACGAAATAAATTAGCAGACAATCGTGGGATACGCCCAGTCAGTATTGACATTAGTTTTTGTCTCGAACTGGTAGTAGTGTAATCATCGTCTTCTTCGTCATTATTGTACTGATATACCCTCCGTCCTTCTGTCATACTCCGGCTATCAGTAATGAGGGAAGGATGTGTGGGGCTGCTATGCCGATCTGATAAATGAGCATTATTCATCGAATCTCCACGTGTAGATTGCATTGGAATTGATTGCCATTGTTGCATAGTAATTTCGGTATATTTTTCTTCGTCTTCATCATCATCTGAATCATTCTCCATAGACTGTGGGTTTGTGTTATAATAATCATTGTTATCAATACTATAACCACCATCATCGTCATCATTCTCTAACTCGTCTTTGTCGAATGAAAATAATTCAGACATGGGTGGTGCATACATATCATTGTTAACTGGACGTGATTGTTGTTGTTGCTGCTGCTGCTGCTGTTGTCGTGGACCAGGCGTAGCACCATTACGCTGTTGTGGCGGATGTTCAATTCTAACATTGCCACCATTGTCATTGTTGTTACTTGCACTGCTACTACCTAACATGGTAGTTCCGATACGTGAAGATATTGAAGATACAGTAGATGATACCATATTCGTTGCACCGATTGTTTCAGACACTATCCCATTTTGTAGCTTCTTTACCGTTCGTGACAATAGGTTGGATGCTGCATGAAACTTGGCACGTGCAGTCGGTGATAGGAAATTGGAAGAAGAAGGAGAATAATACTTGTTGTTTCTTCGGTTATGTAAAACTAGTTGTCCTGGAGGTTGTGGGTGTGATCGTCTTTGCCATTGATTATTCATATTCATATTTTGTGGATACGGCTGTTGTTGTTGTTGTTGTTGTTGTTGTTGTTGTTGTTGTTGTTGTTGTTGTTGTTGTTTCTGTCCAAATTCATGTTGCTGCTGATAATAGTTATGTTGTTGCTGCTGATGTCGTTGCCATTGATCATGATAATTGTGTTGAGATAATGTTTGCTCATTGCCCCATTCGGGGTAGTACTGCTGTTGCTGCTGCTGCTGCTGCTGCTGACTCTTACTGCCACTGCCATCATCCCAAATAAGATTATTGTCCGGGTCAACATTATCCTTCAACGATGCAGTTGATGAAGCAATATTGGAATCTATCTCATTGCCACTTTCAACTGCAATTTCTGTGGGAAGCGTCCAGTCATGATCACCATCGAGTTCTTCCACTATTGGATATTCTAACGCTTTATTTGAATCGAAAGATATGCAATTATCCGACTTTACATTCTCAACTTCATTCAAACTTGCGAACAAAGATGGCAAGGTAGTAGTAGTAGTAGTAGTAGTAGTACTCCTAGAGGTAGAGGTTTCATGAGGGGGAGGTGGAGGAGGAGGTGGCCGAATAATCCCGCCCTGATGATGCTGCGGCGAGGCGCTCACCCCGGATGATAAGCAGGAG
>Ga0247832_1001532_pt1 | contig 39948 bp, 58 predicted proteins | sample LaCruzMarch2015__10_FD_192407 | JGI IMG/M metagenome (GOLD analysis project Ga0247832, IMG submission 192407) | Freshwater microbial communities from meromictic Lake La Cruz, Castile-La Mancha, Spain - LaCruzMarch2015_4m | ecosystem: Environmental > Aquatic > Freshwater > Lake | place: Spain... | reverse complement strand
CCGCGCCGCTGGCCCGCGAGGTGGGCACCTACGCTGACCTGCCGCTGGATTCCTCGGCGCCGGTTGGCTCGGCTTGGCGTGTTCTGGCTGGTTCCGGCATCCCGCTCTACAACCGGCATTCGCCCGGAGTCTACGTCCGGTCGGCTGCTGGCAACGTCAACCGCGACAGCGACTACACCTTCGCCGGGAAGGCCGCGCAGATCATCGTGATCAAGGAGGCCGCGCAATGAAAACCGTGACCGTCTCCAGCATCGTGACCAACGCCGCCAGCCGCGCTGGCTTGGATGGCAGCAGCATCGACAATCTGCCCACGACCACCAAGACGATCATGGTGGATAACCTTGCCAGCCACCTTCGGGATGCGTGGGAGTTTTACGATTGGCCCGACCTCACGCGCACCGAAGAGCGGACCACCCAGACCGGAGTGGACGAGGACATTTATATCGACCTCGCGCAAGCCAGCGAGACTGAGATCGGCGACGTGTTTAGCGTGTTTCAAGACAATCCGCATACACACGCAGCCCCGAGAGAAATCGCGTTCAGTCTCGACCTCGATAAGATCCGGTTGCCCAGCGACTGCCCCGACACCATTTACGTCAAATTCCGGCTGCCGCCCACGGTCATATCGACCGTGCTCGCCACGGCCCTCGCGCAGACGGTCCCGCAGATTTTGGCCGACTACCTCAAATTCTCCCTCACCGGCGACCTTTTGACCGAGGACGGTCAGCTCGACAAAGCGCAGGTCATGTATGGCCGGGCCGAACTGAGCATCGTCAAGGAGACCGAGAAATTCACCTACCAGCAAAAGCAAACCCGCCGATGGACCGCGCAGGTCTCGCAATACTAACCAACTACTAAAACCTATGGGCTTCCCTAACGTAAAAACTAAACCATCCACCGGCAATGTCATTGACTACAGCAGCAGCACGGCCGTCACCACGGCAGCCGCTGGCACGCAATCAGTTATGCCCGCTAACGCAAGCCGGACTTACTTAGTGTTCCAGAACATTTCCGACACGCTGATGCGCATCGACTTTGGACAAACCGCCTCGGACGACGAAGGCATTCAGGTGCAACCCGGTGGCTCCGTGACGTTCAATGCTGCTTGGGTGCCATCGCAGGAGCTTTTTGTCCGTTGCAGCAGCACATCCAAAAAGTTCGTCGCCAAAGAAGGAATCTAAAGATGAACCGCCTGCTCACCATCCTACTGCTGGCCGCCGGCACCGCCTACGGCCAGATCGACAACCCGCCGACCTCGGTCAATATCACGGACGCCACGGCGACCGGGCGTGCGGTGCTCACGGCGACCAATGCTGCGGCGGCTGCTACGGCGATCGGCCTTGGGGAGTGGAATCACGTTCAGTTTGTCCAAGTGGATGCTGGCACGGTTTTTGTGGATGAGGGAAGTATTCTGTTTTCTGGCAATGCCGCCGCCACCACCCGCACCAACCTCGGCCTCGGCACAACCAACGCCGTCACATTCGGCAACATCACGGCCACCGGAACCCTCGGAGTCAGTAACGCCGCCACCTTCGCCACCAACGTCACCATAAACGGCAACGCCACCCTAAACGGCGTGGGCAACATCGCACCGCATCAGACGGCGATCAGTGCGGACAGTTTGATGACGCGGGATTTAACCGACACGCGCATGGTTGACTACATTATGCACGCGCCGAATCGGTTTAGAGATTTGGCATACGCTATGGCCTCGCATATAAGCGGCCCCGGAACCGCTGTCCACGCTGGCCCCATTACCGAAGGTCGAATCAATGTGAGGATTGTAAATGGAAGCACCAACAGCTTTGCCTCGGTCAGAGTCAACAGGCAAGGGCCGTGGAACGGAACGGAGGGAACCTTTGGTATAGATTGGTCTCGCCCAATGAGTTTAGCTGTTATGGGCGCCAAGAACCAAGTAACCAACAACGTTGCGCGCGCTTTTTTGGTTTTTGGCGCTGGCGCAGGCGACAACGATCTGCCCACCAATGGCCATTGGGTTGCTCTTAACTGGGTTGATGCCACCAACGCTGAAGTTCTAGTTTCCAAGGCAAATGTAGTCACAACCAACGCCGCCACAATTACCACTTCGGCATCGCCATTAGGCTTCGGTTTGTGGATTGACCACAAAACCAACGGGACGGGCGACATTTATTATGCCGAAAGAAATTCCGCAACTAGCGCGGCCTTACAGAAACCAACAAACGCCACTGTCACATATAGCAACGGCCCTATGGTTGCTTCGACAAACCAAACCTGCTTTACGTTTGGACTAGTCGGCCTCTCCACCAACACTGGCGGAAGTTTTGAAATTGTCGGACTAAATAATGCCGTGTTTTTTGCCCCATGAAACTCCTACTCTCCAACAACCAGCTAACCCGCTACAGCAAAAGCGGCGACTACGCCACCACCACCGCCATCCCGCTTGACGGCGAACTGGCCCTCACCGCGCAGACCCTTCTGTCATGGCTGCAATCGCAACTCACCGAAGGCGAGTCAGTCGGCCAAGTGTTTTTGGAACCAGACGGCACGCACTCGGATTACGAGACGCAGGTGGACGCCGACGGCAACGAATCACAATCTGTGACTTCAAGCCGCCCCAAACTCTCCGCCGCCGTGACCGCGCACGCCGCCGCCGGGTCGCGCTCCGTGGTTTATTCCAGCGAGAGCCTGCCCACCGAACTGCGGGACGGCCTCTTGGCGGCATGGACCGCAATAGACGCAATGCCATGAACTACTGGCACCAACATTTAACGACCGTCGAGCGCGGCGCCCTCGGCACGTTTGCCAGCCTCGGCTCGGCGGCGGTTTCTATGGTCGCCCATGTCGAACTATACTTACGCGTTGCCGGGCTATGCGTCGGCCTCGCTGTCGGCGTGATCACATTACTTTCGGTCTACCATGACCTGCGGAAAAAACAGAAGGAGAACAAATAACATTATGAACAACTGGAAAACTACTACACTCGGCGTCCTCACGGGGCTCATCGCATTGGCCACCGGCGCCAAAGAATTTCTCTCCACCGGCTCGCTGCCCGACATCGGCCTGATCGCCGCCTCGCTCGCCGCCGCCTGGGGCTTGGTCATGGCCAAGGACAACAATGCTCGCGGCTAAGTTCATCGCCGCCGCTTTGGTCTTCGCGGCCTACCTGCTGCTCCCCGGCTGCGTGACGGTCGGCTACGACTTCCTCAAGCAGCAGGCCACGGTAACGGTTGACCCGAACAAAGGTTACAAAAAGTAAGCAATGTGGACGTGGATCAAGAGACTATTTGGCAGCAAGTCCGGCGTTACCCCAGCGCCGGCCTCGCCGAACTCTGCATCCGCATCCACAACGAGCTTCACCGTCGCGCCGCCGCTGACGAGCTTCGACGAGCGGAAAGTCTTCACGCCGAACAAGGGCAACCAGGCGATCAAGCCGGAGGCAGTAGTCCTGCACCACAGCGACGGCAGCTACCGGGGAGGCTGCGAGTGGATCGCCAGCCCGGCATCTAAGGTGTCCTACCACGTCCTCATCGCCCGCGACGGCCGCCGCACGGTGTTCTGCCAAGACGCCGACCGCGCCTGGCACGCCGGAAAGAGCAACTGGTTCGGCCGGCAAGACCTTAACTCATGGAGCCTCGGGCTCGCTTGGGAGGGCAACACTTATGACTACCCGCTCGGCGATGACGCCATGGCCAGCGCCATCGAATGGCTGGCTCCGCGCATGCGCAAGTGGGGCATCCCGATGAACATGGTTGTGACCCACCAGCAGGTCAGCCCGACCCGGAAGACCGACATCTCGCCGGGGGATGCGGAACTATTTCGCAGCAAACTTAAAGCAGCACTGAACTAATTATATGGCCAAGACAATCGCACAGATCACCGCCGAACTCGCCGCCACACCGGAGGCAGCCGACCTTCTGGTCATTTCCGATGGCGGTGTGACCAAGAAAATCTCGGTCAGCAACTTGGCATCGGCCGCGCTCAATCTCTCGGGCAACAAGACCGTGTTCGACGGTGTCAACCTAGTGCTTGGAACAACGACCGGAACAAAGGTCGGCACGGCGACGACACAAAAGCTCGGCTTCTACAACGCCACGCCGGTCGTCCAGCCCGCCGCCGTGGCCGACGCCACGGACGCCGCCAGCACGCAGGCCCGGCTGAATGACCTGCTCGGGCGCCTGCGCACCCTCGGCCTCATCGCCACTTAATGGCATTAGAAAGTCCAGTTCAGCGCGACGGCGACATGGGATTCATCGGCTACTCCAGCCGGATGAACCCTGTCACCTTGCCCGCCGGCATGCTCCAGCTCTCGGAGAACATGCGGCTGGACCGTGGCGTAGCCGTGACGCGGCGTGGCCTCAAGCGGCTGGCCGACGACATTTCCCCAGGCCAGGTGCCGCTGACTGTCCCCTTTGTTCTGACTGATCCCGGCCCCATCGTGCGCACCAGCTACGACGGCGGCATTTTCGCGGCGGCCGTGATGCGCTCGCCGGACGAGGCCAACAGCATGGAGGTCACGCTACTAGCGGCATCCGACCGTGCTTTCGTTTACCTGACGGACGGCAGCCTGCAGTTTTCCGCGGCCTGGGCCAGCGGCGTCTTGGCCATCGATGCCACAGACAACCTTGACCTCGGCGGCGGCGAAGAGCTGGTCATCGCCCGGCTGCCGTCCTCGCTCATTTACCCCGCCGGTGAAAGCGTCCACCCCTCGGACAACGTGTCGATGGTGCAGGCGTTCGACCGTATGTACCTCTTTCGGGAGGCCGACACCTCGCAGACCGGCTACGAGCAGAAGTACACCGCGGCGAGCGGCGTCTCGGTTTTCGGCACGGTCGCCACAGTCTTTGTGACCGGCCACAACTACCCCGCCGGCGCCCGCGTCCGCATCGAGGGCAGCAGCAGCGCGGCCTTCGATGGGCATGAGTTTCAAGTGGAGGCCGCCAGCCTAAACGCCGACGACTTCACCATCACCGTGCCGACCGGCACACCCTCAGACGTCTCGGCCAACATCAAGGTCCGCCGGGTCAAGGCACCGCTTTACTGGACCGGCGACCCCGCGACCGGCTTTGTCCGCGCAGAGGGCGGCGTCCCAGACGTTGGCGTGACCTTCCGGCGCCTGCGCTCGGCGCCCTGGGGCAGCTATATCAACAACCGCCTCGTCATCCCCGATGGCAAACAGAACGTCATGCTGAGCGACGTGCTTGATCCCGATGTTTACGATTTGTTCTGGCAGTCCTTCCGCGTGGGTGTAGGCGGCAACGACCGGATCGTGGCGGTGCATCCTTGGGTGGACAACAACGTCCTGGTCTTCTGCCGCAAGAGCATCTGGATCGCCGCCATCTCGCAGAACCCCGCGGTGGACGGCAGCGACTTTTCCATAGACACCGCCGTGACCCGCCTTGAGCTGTTGACCGATGAGATCGGCTGCGCGGCCCGCCGGACGATTTGCACGGCCGGGCAGTTCATCTATTTCCTGTCCGACGCCGGCGTCTACCGGCTGGACGCCAAGCTAGACCTCAAACTCCGCGGCGAGACCAAGCCTTTGAGCGATCCCATTGCTGACCAGTTGCAGGGGCTGCGGGCCGACTTGCTTGAGTACGCCACGGCACTTTACTTCGACAACCGCTACTTCCTCGCGGCCCCGCTGGCCACCAGCACAGGCAGCAACAACGGCGTCTTCATCTACAACCAGCTCAATGAGGCGTGGGAGACCCGCGACATCTACGGAGTCGGCGTCAACGACTTCTTGGTCGCAGACATCAACAACCGCCGGCGCGTGATGATCAGCTCCCAGGCGGGCAAGCTGATGCTTTTGGACGAGGTCGAGGAGGGTGACGAGTCGCCGGATGCAACGGTTGACTTCACCGAGCCGGTCCCGGGCAAGATCGTCACTCGTCGCTACGGCATGGGAACGATGTCTAGCAAGCGCTTCACCCGTGCCCTCGCCGACGCCGTGCTGCCCAGCACCGGGTCGATCACCGTGACGGCCAACCTGCGCAACCCTGATAAGACCGAACCTTTAGTGCCCGGGCTGGAAAACACCACGGGCTCCGGCAACGACTACAGCCTAAAGTTGCCCCTCCGGCGCAAGGCGCATTACTGCGAGCTGGAAATTTTAACGAACGCTAACCGACCCGAGATCCGCAACATCTCGGTCGAGGCCGCCATCCCCAGCCTCCCGCAAACCGAAACACGTCACGCAGCTTAAAACATTATGGCCACCATTACCGTCACAAAAGGACACAACGCACCGAACGGATTTGTCACCGGCGAGACCGTCACACCTGCCACGCTTAACGCCGCACAAACCCCAGTTGTCGCACTCACCGCGGAAAGTATCGTCAACGACGATATATCGTCCGGCGCCGCAATCGCCTTCTCCAAGCTGGCAACCGGCGCCCTGCCCGCGGCGATCACGGTGACCACGGCTAACATGGTCGATGCGTCTGTCACTCCTGCCAAGTTGAGCGGTGCACAGACCGGCACGGCGCCGATCTACGGGGTCAGGGCGTGGGTGAACATCAATGGTGCATCGGAAAACAATCTGAATTTCGACTACACGACAAATTCCAGCGGCACAATAGTCCTTGTGACCACGGCATCGGCGCACAGTCTTAGAGTTGGCCATGTGGTCTACCTTGAGTTTACAACCGGCGGGCCGCAGCGCCCAACAAGCAGGGCTTACACGGTGACCGCGGTGGGGCCGGAAAGCACAAGGCTTAATGCCGTTGGTGATGTTAAAATTTCAGATACAACCGGCCAGGGAGAGGTGCGCAGAAGGACTGTGCGCGCCTCTGGCAACGTCGCCTGCGTGTCTCCACTCTACGACACAGAGGCGAGCGCGGAATTTGCAGTCAACTTTGCAGTAGCGCTCCCGGACGCTGACTATGCTGTTTCTGGCCTTGCGGCCCGCTCAGCCGCCCAAGACAGCATCGTCACGGCCAGGTCCACCGATGTGAAGACGGCAGACGCTTGCGTGATCAGAGCTGCTACCGGCGGCGGATCACAGCTCACGTCATGCCCGCTAGTCACGGCAATGTTTATCCGATGACGCCATGGGAAAAAGCACACCAATGGTATGACCAGTATTTCCCTGGACAAAACTTCGGGCTCGCCCTGGCAGCCAACATTGCGCGGCCAGACGGCTTTGTCGTCTCGTTCAACGATGTCTTCGTCATGGGCCAGGAGGTCCACTGGGACGCGGCAGCGCGGAGCATTACACCGGGCGAGCCGAATGCCTGGTACGTCCAGCTGGCAGCGGCCGGCGACGGGACCAACGCGCACGAAAGGTTTCTTAGCTCGGCAGCCAAGCCGCACGAATACGTGTTGTGGCAACGCCGCAACGACGGCCGCATACGCGCCCGCCGGTGCGTGGACATTTTGAAACGAACACAGCGACAAAAGGAGTAACTATGGGATCATCACCAACAGCACCAACGCTCGATTTAGAACAGTCCTCAAGCCTGCTGCGGCAGCAGCTTGCCATCCAGCGTGAGGAACTGCCAGCCATGGCGCGCGCCGCCGGCAACGCCTCAAGGCAGGAAAGCCGCCGCAACATCAACTTTGGCCTCCGTCTGCTCGGCGACCAGCGGCTCCGCAGCAGCTACGAGGCAGCGCTGCCCGACGAGATGCGCCGCCGCACCAGCCTGCTCGGTCAGCTCGACGCCGCCCAATCAGCCGCTCCGGAATACACTAGGCTGCAGGAGCAGCTCCAAGGTGCAGTCGGCGAGCGGGCCGGCATGCTCTCCGCGCAGGACGCCCGGGACGCCACGCAGCAGGCCCGCGCCGGAATGGCAGCACGCGGCATGGCGACCGGCAGTGCTGGCCTCGGCGCCGAGCTACTCAACCGCGACCGTTTTGTCCAGCAGCGCCGGGCGCAAGACCTCGGCATCCTCGGCCAGTCGGCCCAGCTCGCCGAGCAGGAGCGCATGCGGCGGATGGGCGTTGGGCAGGACGCTTACAACTTCGGCATGTCCACCAACCCTGCCATCATGGCGATGGGCATGGGTTCGCCGTATGCCAACCTTACGCAGAACTCCATGTCTATGGTGGGCGGGGCGCAGGGCATGAACCCAATGTACTCTGGTGGCAGCCCCGGGACGGCAGGGCAGAACATGATGCTCGGCGGAACAATCGGAGGAGCCGGGCTTGCAGCAGCCGGGACGATTGGCGGGGCCATGATTATCGCCTAATGAAAAACCTTGTCTTAAAGACGGCAGAAAAGATGCGCGCTTGGCATGCACGGTGGCCAAACTCTGCCGTTTTGTGGAGTGGCGGAAAAGATTCAACAGCGCTTCTGCACGTTCTCAAATTTAAGGCAGGTATTGATTTGCCGGTCATACAATACCGCGAGCCAAAATTCCGCGAGCGCTACGCATACAGCGACGAGCTTATCAAGCAGTGGGGCTTGGAGGTTTATGACTACGCGCCCTCCAGGGTTGCCATAGCGGACGGCCCGGATGTTGAAACGGGAGAAGTCCGCTTTGACATGCTGAAATACTACCAGTGTGGAAGCGCCGCCACGGTCCTCACCTTGGGCACCGAGCGCCCCACTGAGTCTGAGCTAGAAAGCGGGAAATACCTTTGTGCCGTCAAGGACTTTCTCAGCCGGCCAACCGGCACGTTTGACTTTCCATGGTCTGCAATGTTTGTCGGAACCAAGGGCGGCGACACCGATCTCATCAAGGGCGAGATCCCGCTGGCAATGGATATTCGCTGCGTGGACGGAATGCCGGCCAGCCTTTACCCAATCAGAGACTGGTCTGATGAGGACGTGTTTGAATATTTGGAGACCGAAGGAGTGGCGGCTGATCCGACGCGGTATGTAAAACGCGAAGGCAGCTGGGGCAACAATCCCGACAAATCGCTCAACGCTGACTTTTACCCCATCTGCTTCAACTGCGTGGACCGGCACCAAGGGCGGCACGTTCATTGTCCAAAGTTGGCGGCTACCGTCAGCAACGTAAGTCATCACGCGCCCTATGAAGACATGGTCTTCCCCGACCTGGGCTTCAAACCAATATGGAATACGACTGCCAACGATGCGGCGCCTGCTGCTCTCACAAGTGGTCCTGGCCTGTCCTGCGACGAGACCGATCTGACGCTGCTGGCATCCCGCAATGGATGCTGCGAGATGACTACCCACTGATGAAGACAACCAACAGCAGATGCGTGGCACTGACCGGCGGGGTCGGCTGCGATGTGGGCTGCTCAATTTACAACAACCGACCGAATGCCTGCCGCGCGTTTGTGCCGGGATCAGCGCTGTGCCTTGAGGCGCGACAAGCGGCAGGAATCACACAACAGAAAGAAATAACATTATGAGCCAAGACCCAATGGGATGGTATGGTCGCATGATCGAAAGCGACCGCAACATGCAACAGCAGGGCGCTGAAAACCTAATGGCAGGCGTGACGAGCGCGATGGGAAGCATCGCCGGCTCCTACATGGAGGCAGAAGAACGGAAAGCCAAGGGCCGCGCCTTCAAGAATACGTTCAATGTCCTGGCGCCGGCACTGAACATGACGACAGACAAGCTGGCCCAAGTTGTCGGCACGGAATCGCTTAAAAATGACAATGACTGGTTCCGCGCCAGTGAGGCGTTCATGCCGATTCTGCCGTCGCTGATCAACTTGCAGCTAGGTCAGGACAGGTTGGGCTTGCAGCAGAGTGGGCAGCAGATCCAAGCAGGAGTGCCAGCGCAGCGCGCGCAGATCAACGCCGCAGCCCAAGTCGCGGCCGGCGGCGGCACCTATAGGGGATTTCCTCCCGGAGTAAACGCCAGCGTAATTGACGATAATTGACGAATAATATGCCCCCTCGCAAAAAAGTTTTAGGCTACGACCAGCAGACTGGTCAGGCCATCTACGAAGAGACGCTACCGTCTCCTATGCAAGACGACCCAATGACGCCACTTCCAGCTGTTGACACAGTTCCACTGGACGCCATGGACGCGATGAACGGCGTGTCGGCCGATCCTTATGCTGGCGCTCCTATTCCGAAGGACGTTGCCAACGATGTTGCGGCCATGGAAATTCCGTCCACTGGCATGGCGTTTGATTTCAATTCCCTAAACGTGCAGACCAAAGAAGATTTTAAGGCTCTGCCTGTTGAGCAGAAAGAGTTGCTCAAGGCAATGAAGCGCGGCGTGCAGTTCACCCCGCAGTCAGCGGCCGAGTTTATCTTGGGTCAGACCAATGCGCGTCTGCAGACTGAGCAGAAAATCAAGCTGCGGCAGTCTGATCCCGCAGTCGCTGCATCGGTCCAGCGCGACACGGCGGCAACTGACGCGCAGAGGAAAGCCTTAGCACAAAAGCAGCAGTCCGCGCTCGACACCATCGGCAGCATGCGCGGCACGATCAATGACCTGACGAGCCATCCAGGCTTCTCCGGTTCGGTTGGGGCAAAGAATGCATCTTATTTGTTTGGGCTGAAGAGCAACCCTGTGGCTGGCACCAAGGAAGCGGACTTCAAGGCGATGCTCGAGCAGGTGCAGGGCGCTGCGTTCTTGCAGGCGTTTGAAAGTCTCAAGGGCGGCGGGCAGATCACCCAGGTTGAGGGCGAGAAAGCCACGCAGGCCATCGTCCGCGCCCAGCAGTCGCAGAGTGAGGAGGGCTTCAAGAAATCGATGAATGACTTTATGTCGGTCCTTGATAAGGCCGAGAAGCGCGCTACGAGCGGCGAGATTGTCCAACAACCGTCCGCGCCGGCCAAGCCTCGGCGCGTTTCTGGCGGGATCACCTACGAAAAGGGTGAAGACGGACTCTGGAACCCTGTTCAATAACTAATGGCAAAAGGCTTAACAGACGCCCAGCTCGACGCAATGGACGAGATGGAGGCGCGGCAGAATCTTTACGGAACTGCCGCTAGAGTGCTTGAGTCGCCGGCCGCTGTGCCGATGACAGACGCGCAGATGGATCAACGCGCCACGTCAGACAGTCTCATGCAGGCCACGCCTTTCGGCCAGAAGACTATGCCACAGTCGGCGCCGCAGCCTCCGCAGGCAGACTTCCGAGAGCCGCCCAAGCCGCTGACAGATGCGGAGCTGAATGCGCAGGATGACAACCTTTATTACGATCCATCCTACGAGATGCCTTTCGAGGAGTTTGCTCCAGTGCATGCGCGCAGGCAGCAGGAGAAGAATACGGTGGGCAGCTTTGTGGATGGGGCGGTGGCGGCTGGCCAAGGGCTGGTGTCTTTGACTGCAGAGATGGGCCAAGAGCTGAAGGACAACGCCACTTCAAACTTCTATCGGCCAGACCGCTTTGCTACGCAGAACTTCGTCACACTCAAAGAGGCGGGCCGCAAGGCGGGCCTTGAGTTCGCCAAACTCGTTGACTGGATCGGCAACACGGCGCGCGATCACGCCACAGACGTTCGCCGTCAGGAGCAGGTGCGCAGCGTCATCGCCCAAAAGCTGCAGGCCGAGGGAAAGCTGTCGGGCGACCTGCGCGGAGACATCGAGATCATCAATCGCGAGTTTGCCGCAGCTAAAGAACGCGGCGAGACGGCGCCGACTCCGCTGGAGGAGAACGCCGATGTCAAACAGGCGTTTGAAGACTACCGCCGCGGCAAGAACTTTGACCGTGAAATTGCGGGCGTAGGAAATTTTAGCATCGGCCAGACGCCGGTGACGCAGGAGAGCAGTGAGGCGCGGGCGACTAATCCGATCACCGGCGAGGTGATGGAGCCGCAGCGCGCTTTGGCGACCGGAGGGTCGATGGCTTTGGCTCCTGACAACTTGCTGCCGGTCGGTGCGGGCGCACTATCCAAGGTGCGTATCTTGCGCCGCCTGTCGTCGATCACGGGCGTGCCGCTCAAGATGACTGGGGAGGTGGCCAATGCGGGCGCCGACGCATTACAGCGTAGCGCGATGCGGATCACGGACAGGGTGCAGGATTTGACGGGAATGAACGCGATGCAGCAGACGGCGGCCGCGACTGCCCTGACGGGTGGCGTGGGCTATTTGAGCACTCAGGGCCAAGGCGCGCCGGCGGCATTGGGCGGCGTGGCCACGGGCGTGCTTTCGATCCTGCCCATCATGAAATTTGGCGGGGCGATCTTGAGGCGCACTGGCGCAACGGCAGGCGGTGGCTACGCCATCGTGCGCGAGATGGGCGCCGGTGGTGCGGGTGCTGCGGGCGCTGAAACCGCGCAAGCGATGGCCGGCAGTGGTGCCTTCCCCCAGCGTTACGCCCGCCATATGCGGCCCGGCGGAGCGTCTGCTGACAGCACCCTGCGGCGCGTAGCGCAAGACCCCGAGAATCCGCAGATGCTGCGCCGGCTGTCGCGCACGGCAAACAACTTGGGCGCAACGCAGGCGTTTCGGCTAGCGGATGACGCTGTCAGTTCCGCTGTGGTCTCCGGGCTTACGGCGGCTCCATTTGCCTTGGTGGCTCCCGATGCCGAGCAGGGCGGTCAGATTGTGGGCGGCGCCGTGATGCTGGGCACGCTGGCGGGGACGGCGACAAGGGCTTTTGGTAGGCGGCCGGCTGAAGTGGACGCCGACATCGCCAGAATGCTGGTCGATGTGACTGAAAGCAATGGCGACGCGGCGTCCCTCATGTCCCTTTCGCACGACAGCCTCTCGCGGTTGGCGGCCATGCAGGGCGTGCTGCGCAACAAGGTCAAATTTATCCCGCTCCGCGGCCAGGACTACCGGGCCAACACCGACCTTCGCGCGGAGGGCGGCGAGACGGCGGCGGGCCTTTACATCGAAAAGGACGCAAACGGATCGGCGAGGATCTTTGTCAACATGGGGCACACGGCTCCGGTGGACGGCAAGGTGTCTGTAAGGCCGGACGCGGACAAGGGCGGCAACGTAATCGACATCACCGCGGCGGACGGCACGGTGGACTCAACGCATGTGCCACAGGGCATCCGGCTGCTGGTCAAGGCGGGAGACACGGTGTCGGCAAACCAACGACTGGCGCAGGACTTGTCGCCCACGCGCATTGTCCCGCACGAAATCGGCCACGCCATCCTAACTAGCGACATCCTCGGTGGTCAGCCGCGCAATGACCTGCGAAACCTAGTCAACCAGCAGTATGCAACGGACGGTGTGGCGGCGCGCGGCAGGGAATATGCAACGCGGTTGGTGGACAATGACATCCTGGTCGGCGCCATCGAGGACGCCCCGGTCAACTTGACTGAGGCGCAGATCAATGACGTATCCAGCGGCAAGACAACGCTGGCGGACGTGCTGAAGGGTCAGCCGGTTTCTGAGCAGGCGCGGCAGCGTCTTATTGACCAGCGTGTCGAAGAGCTTTCCCAGCGCAGCATCGAAAAGGGCGAGGACGCGCTGGACTGGGCACGCGACGAGATCATCGCCGAGACGTTCGCCTCCGAGGCTCCGGCCATCGACTTCCGCGCCGTCCGCCGTGACGCACTGTTCCCCCGCCTCGCCGAGTCCATGCTGTCGGCCGGCGGGCGCGTTCTGGAGGTCATGGGCGCTCGCCTTGACCCGGGCACCGGCAAGCTAATGGACAGCCCCTCGGTGCTTTTCCGCGACAATCCTCTTTTCCAAGACCGCATCATGCAGAAGCGGGTGCGTGAGTACGTGCGTAGTTACGACCAGTACCTCGCCGGCCTCGAGGAAGCCGGGGCTAAGGAGCTGCGCGGCGTGGAGCTGGCCCGCAGCAGCAAGCCGGAGGACTTGGCCCGCAGCACGCATGTGAAGCTGCGCGATGAGGGCAACGGAGTCCTGGAGAACGACTTCATGGTTCAACGCCCAGACGGCACCTACACCATGAAGGCGCAGGAGACGGTCAACCTCACCGAGAACGCCCGCAGCGCGCAGATCAAGACGCTCTACGATGCGCGCAAGTTTGTCCCGGTCAACTCGCAGGAGTTCGGCAAACGCAAGGTCAACGGCCGCGAGGTGGTCGGAGGGCCGGTGCTGCCGCCGCAGTTCGACTTCTTCACCAACTTCCCCAAGCACGTCCGCGAGTTTGCCCGCTCCATGGAGCAAAGCCGCGCCGAGGGCGGCAGCTGGGACATCGACTACAACGCCATCGGCACCGGAGCCTCGGGACGCTACCGCGTAACCAACCTGGGCAACGTGCGCGCCATCCAGCGCGAGACCGTGCCGTTTGGCTGGCAGGTGACCAAGGCCAACCACCTGCTCGCCGCCTCGCTTGACCTCAACGCCTTCCGCGCGTCCGCCATGAAGGCGATCAACAAGGGCGACCTCGGGCTCTTCAACAACGACATGCGGCAGGTGGAGGCCGACCTCAAGACCTACCTCGCCAACCACCGCAACGGCAGGCCCGGCGAGATGACCATCGGACAGCAGAAGCGGGACATGCTCAACGGCCTCATCGGCACCGGCACCGCAGTGCAGCGCACAGCCAACCCGCTGTACTCGGACCTCAACCCGCGCGGCAGCATCCGTGCTTGGCGCGTGGACCGGCTCAACGATGCCAAGCCGACCGGCCGCACCGGCTACTTCTTCGACTACGACAAAATCAACAACAACCGCATGCCCAGCGCCCTCCCGCAGGCTGGCATGGCGATGCCGGAGGTGCGTGGACAGGCTATGCCGGACATCACCATCACGCCAGACGAAGCGCGCCGCAGAGGGCTGGTCGGCCCGGTCTACCACGGCTCGCCCGACTTCAAGGGACGCAAGTTCGACCCCAAGTATCGCGCCCGCAGCTCGGGCATTTCCCGCGGCGGCTTTTCTTTCAGTGACGATGTCGCCTCCGCAGACGGCTATGCTGCCGCGCCCATCGACTCGGCGCAGGCTGCCGTGGACAGCGCCAATGACGTGATGCGCGACCTTGGCGCCCGCATGGAGGCTGGCCTAAAGCTGCGCGAGTTTGCTGATGTCAGCGAACTGCCAGAGTTCAACGTGCGCTATGTGGACGACATGGACGAACTGGCCAGCTACTTCAATGACCTCGCCAAGCGCACCCCCAAGGATCTCGCCGCTCGCCTGCGTGACGCCGCCAAGCAGGTCAACGAGCCAGCCAACCCGGTGGTCGTCGAGGCGTATCTGCGCAACCCGAAGACGATGGACATTGACGGCAAGAAGCTGTGGCTGGTGGACAATCCTGACGACATCTTTGTGTCGGCGGCGAGACCTCCGCAAGGTGCAGCAACAGGCCGCACCCGCGGGCAGGCGATGCCGGAGGTGGCCCCCGTGCGCACCCTCGACACCGACCGCCTGCTCCGCGAGTACGAGGAGAACCAAGGCTACCTCGGCGGCGTGGACGATTTAGCAAAACCTGACCCAAGAGTGTCGAAAGATCCGAAGTCTTTGTGGAAAGAAAACAAATCAAAAAATTATGGCGGCCGAGATTCTTCGGACTACATGGATATTTTTGAAACTAAAAATGGCGGTTTTGCTTTGCAAAACGCCGAAACTTATCCGTTTATTCAATGGAGCCAATCTTTTAAAAAAGGAAGCGGAAGAACTGCATATTTGGAACTTTTGTATGCATCAAAGGCAATGGGCAAAAAAGGTGTAACAACGCAATCTTTTGCACAAATAGAAGCGGTTGGAGTTTGGAAATCCCTTGAGAGGCGTGGCTTGGCGACAATTAAGCAGGTGTCTTCCGAAGACAGGGGCGAAGATGGAGTTTTTCGCATATTCCAAGCGCAAATTACAAAAAAAGGAGAAAACCTTATCCTGCAAAAACAATTTTCTCAGCAGCAAACAGCTTCCGAGTTCTCTGCCCGCGCCCGCAAAAAGACGCGCAAGGTGACGCGAGGGCAAGCTCATGGACAAGGTGGCGTGCTTTGACACGGCATTGGACCGGGAGCTGGAAGCAGAGACAGCTTAACGCTCCCCCGCCAAGCGCGGTGCAGGAGACTCGGAGCCCGCTACGGCGGGCTTCGTCATTACCACTAAGTGTTCTCGCGGGACATTTGCGCAGAATGACGTGCGGCGTTGCATGATCGGAATACAGAGGAGTGCCTTGCCACACCGCCAGCCACGCCCCTCGAAGACCCGCATGAATGCTGGGCACAGCAGCTTATTACAAATCAGGTGCTCTACCAGCTGAGCTATACCGGCGTCTGGAAAGTTACTCTGTAAAGGCTGTTCTGTAGGCGCTTGTAAGGGTCCGTGTGACCGACCGGGAGAAACTCCGCGCGCTTCCCCTCACCCGCCTCAACCGGAAGCTGGTCTCGGACTTCCTGCGCAAGACACAGCTGGCGCCGGCCTCGCAGAAGACCAACCTCGCCATGGGCCGCGCGGCATTTATGAAACGTCAATGGCTATACACAATAACCGACGTTTACGGCACCCTTTTTGATAGCTCGGTCCTGCGCACCGTCTCAAGGTTCCTCGGGCACACGACCAGCTCAACGACTGAGCGGCACTACGCGACCATGGATCAGCGGGTCGAACTACCGGATTAACGGTACAATCCTACAGAGAGGGCACCTCGGAACCGCCGCAATTCCTCTCTGTAGCCAAATCAGAGAATTTTCCGGCAATACCCCCACAGCGGACGCTACGGCGCGACCACCAGATCCGCCTTCTTCGCCGGCTGCTGCGGCGCCCAGGGCAGCGTGAAGACCACCCTCGAAGGGATCCTCTGGCCCGGCCACCACATCTTAGTGGACTGCAGGCCGCCGGTGACTGGCACGGCTTCGATGACGGTGAGCAGCGGTCCCTTGAATCCGCCCTCGCCGTCGTCAGGGAGCATGATGACGCACGGCGTGATGCCGACCCACTCGTTGTCTACCGCGACCATCATGCCGGTAGGCACGCTGTGGACGGCCATGGCGCGAGCTTTCGGCGCGGTAGGCGGCTCGGGCTTGGGCTCCGGCGTTGTGGCGCAGGCGGCGAGCGCGAGACTAGCAAGGAACGTGATCGTCTTCATAGCACCGGTCGGCGATGGCTTTGAGGTTGTCATCATAGGGCAGCGTGTCGAGGGCCAAGCATGCATTCCGCAGGCGGTGCTCGCCGTAGGCGCGGCGCAGGGCGAGCACGGCACTGCCGGTGAAGCTGCGGCCGGCGAGTTGGCGCGGTTCAAAAAGTATTTGGCCGAGCGGCTAACCTAGCCTTGGCCCAGCGCGCATTGACCGCCGCGCGGGCCTGCTCGCTGGTGCGGGCTTTGAGCGGCGACCTGACTTTGCCGCCCTTGCTCCCGGTGGCGCGGGTGTCCACGATGTGCGCGCGGAGGGTTTTATTGCAGTGGGGGCATTTCATCATACCGCATCCTCGCACTGGCGTGAGCGCCGCCGTTTGTGCAGCTCGCGGGCGGCTTTGATCTCTGATTCTGTTTTCATTGTGTGTGTCCTTTGTCTGTGTTCGAGGAACTGGCGTCTTTCTTGGGCCAGCGTTTTGCGCGGGCGGCAGCAAGCCGTTTCTTTCGGCGGGCCAGCTCAGCCGCAGAAAAGTTTTTAGGCTTTCCAGCGGCGAGTTTTCCGAGAGCTTGGGCGGCTTTATTCATTTTCCGTTTCCGTGAAATAACAGTTCGCGGCCCAAATAGGGTGCTGTCCCCACATCGCCGCGGCGAACCGGTTAACGGCGACCCGCGCCGCATTGCGCTTGGCCGCCGGCTCTCCATCCGCCATAAGTTCTCCGTGCGGAGTCCGCGTCCGCGATCCTTTTTCGGGCTTGCTGGCATACGCCACCTGAACCTCGTTTTCGTCGTATATGCTCACGCCCCATACCGGGACGGCCTTATAGCGGTAGGTTGGGTAACCGTCGCTCCCGTCGTCGTGAAATGAGTGTGTCCAGCCATTCGGAAGACGGCGGAGCGCACGCTCCATTTTAGTTTCTTTTATCGCAGCGACGGCAACGCTGAGTTCCTCGCCCGTCATGTGGTGTTGGTAGTAGGCGGTTTTCATTGTGTGTATTTTTGTGTGTTCGTGTGTGTTTGTTTGTTAGTAGGCGACAATCTCCATGACGCTGGAGACTTGATCGTCGGACAGACCGAACGACTTGAGTCGATCGGCAATTCTTTCGCGGCGTTTCTCGGAGTTGATGAGACCAGCAGCAATTCTATCGGCTCGCCGCATTGCCTCGCGTTGCTCCGGTGTGGTTGGCGGATTCATGCGACCTCCTTCGCCATGAGTTCGGCAATGACAACCGGCCATTCATGGGACGGCGGGCAATCGCCGTCTGCGGACGCGGGGCGTTGACGAACCTCGGCGACCTGCGGCTCGTCGGTGCGCTCGTCCATGTTCCCCTTTTTTGCTTCCGCATCGATCCATCGCTGCAACTCGGCCACTTCCTCGGAGAGCATGGCTCTCAAGTCATCGTTCGTGGGCTGCCCGCTGACGCCGATATATCCGGCCGTTCCGGTGTCCGCCCATGCGGAAACCTCAATTACGTAGTCAAACTGAGTTTCGTCGGGCATTTTTCCGGCGTTGGTGTAGCGGGTGGTGATTTGCGCGGCGGAATTCCCCGCGCCCGTTGTGGTGTGTGTTTTCATTACTCCCCTACTATACGCCAGACGCTGGGGAATGCAAGAAAAAAGATCAATTTTCTGAAAGTTTTTTTCCTACAGAGTAAAATGGCCTGTTTTACCGCAAAAACGCCGAGCAACGTGTTTAAGTTTTTGCGTTTTTTAGACAGGTTTCTAGGGCGTCGTTTGTTGGTTTTCATAAAATGCACTTAGGGACACTTCGGGACATTTGTCAAATAGGGTCTTGGCCCCACGGGTGGTGAAAAATATGTCTTGCGCTGTCCGCGCATGTCTGCAATTATCCACCCAGGTGCGCGCCCATCTCGCCCTCACAACTATGACACCCACACCACTGGACGTCCTTAGCTACCTCACCGATGCGACCTTCATGTCGCTCGTCGGGTTACTCGTCGTCGGCTCCATCGCCCTCAACGCAATCAACAAGATTGGAGGCCGGCGATGATCGACCCCGACTACGACGACCGGTGCGACGATGAACAGCGTGAGGCCGACATCAGCCGGGCGCATTCGGCTGACTGCATGGCGGCCTATGGCGTGCCCTACGATCCCTATGATGATGGCGACGAGGAGGACGCATGAGCCATGTGGGTTCTGCCTCGCCAGTTACACACGTCTCCCTTTGTGCCGGATACGGAGGCATTGATCTCGGACTCCACCGAGCAATCCGAAATCTGCGCACAATCGCTGTTAGCGAGATCGAAGCCTTCGCCTGCGCGAACCTGGTCGCAAAGATGGAAGCGGGACTCTTGGACTGCGCGCCTATCTGGACGGACCTTAAAACCTTCCCATGGTCAGACTTTCGTGACCGCGTGGACATCCTCTCTGGAGGTTATCCCTGCCAGCCCTTCAGCACAGCAGGAAAGCGGCTTGGCAAAGAAGATCCCAGACACCTCTGGCCTCACATATCAGCCGGAATTGCTCTCATGCGACCGGGTGTCTGTTTCTTTGAAAACGTCGAAGGACATATCTCGCTGGGGCTGCCCGACGTTTTGCAAGACCTGGTCGGACTGGGTTACCGACCGACGTGGTGCGTGGCGTCAGCGCGTGAATGCGGCGCGCCTCACCAGAGGAAGCGGGTCTTTATCTTGGCCTACCGCGAATGCAAGGGACTGGAAGGATTCTATAACCGGAACACACCCACCGAGCCGACCGAATATGTCGGAGCAGACGCTTGGGCAAGCAGTGAGTGTGATGTTTGGCCAAGCCGCCCAGGCGAGCAGCAGCACGGATGGGAGCCGCCGAGAACAGTGGGGAACCCCGCGAGCATCCGAAGCGAAATGCGGAACCCCAACAGCCCGCGACCACATTACCGGGGATCAAGTGTTTGCGGAGGAGATAAAGAAGCAGTGGCCGACACCAACAATGCAGGATGGGAAACAAAGCGGTATAACTCCGTTCCAAGCGAAGGGAGGGAATCACACAAACCTTCTGCACGTGAAAGCAATGTTGGAGAATCAGAAGCAGTGGGCAACGCCGACGCCGTGGCAGCAAGACGAGTCAGCAGAATCTTGGGAAGCCCGCAAGGCGAAGAACATGGTGGAGAGACGGCAGAGCGGCAGGCTGAACCCCCGCTGGGTCGAGACGTTGATGGGTCTCCCTGTGGGCTGGACTATGCCCAGCTGTGTGAATCCTGTGACAACCGCACCGACGAGTTGCGACTCCTCGGGAATGGCGTTGTGCCAGCCGTCGCAGAGCGAGCGTTTAGGCTTCTTGTTAGTGAGCTGATGGAGCACCAGCCATGACCGTCCCAAGCCAACTCCACGCCCGCAACTACCACGGCACACGCCCATGCATCCCTGTGGATGCGCTGATGGCCATGTGCCAGCGGATCTTTAGCAAACTAACCAAGACCAAACCATGAGCACCAACACCAAGAACCAGACCAACCGCATCCTGCGCTATCTGCGCACCGGCCGCGGGATCACGCCGCTGTCAGCCTCCACCCGCTTCAAGTGCATGCGGCTGGCGGCACGCATCGAGGAGATGCGCGAAGCCGGCATCCGTGTGCAGAGCCGGATGATGCGACGCAACGGCAAGCGGTTCGCTTGCTACTCGCTGGCTTAACTCATTCGGACGTGGCCACCGTGCAGCAGCGCAAACCTAAGCCCGCGCCGGGTTCCAATCCCGGCACGTCCACTTTATGCGCATGGCAAGTCGGCGACTACTGGCATGTCCAGAGCCGTGACCCGTGGCTTAGTGGCGTGCTGCTGGACATGGGCATGAAGAAGATTGCGAGGGCGGTCAGGGGGCCGCACCTAAACATTTTCGAGACGGACCAGGGGGTTGAAGCGGTGAGGCCGCTCTTGAGGCGGCACAAGGGGAGGATTTTGAGGTAACCTTATGGCGAGACCTAAAACACGATCAAAGCCCAAGGCCGGCGGACACCGCGTCAAGATCATCAAGGATGACGAGGGCAAAGAACTGGTCAGTGTCCAGGGCCACACCGGCCAAGATGTGCCCCCGGGCAAGGTCGCTGAGATCCTCGCGGCGCACGTTTCAGGGATGCCAGCCACGCGCATTGCCCGAGCCTACAACACGTCCTACCACACCATCATTGCGCTCATCCGCAACCGTCCCGAGGCACTAGACAAGGCCCGCCAGACGGCTGCCAACAATTGGAAAACCCTCGCGGCTGTCGGCACGGCAGAACTTCTTGACCGCGTGCCGGATATGAAGGACCACGGCCTAGTCATCATGTCGGCTGTGGCAAGCGAGAAGGCAGAGCTGCTGTCCGGCGGTGCAACACAGCGGGTTGAACACGTGCTGGCCCCAGCGGCTGACGAGTGGATCACATTCGTGGCTGGCCTGCGGAAGGGCTCTGAGGTCGTGGATGTGGCGTTTATACCGGTCGAGGGTCAGGAGCGGCCGCCACAAACAGAGACGCCGAGCCTACCTCCAGCACCGATAGTGACCAATCGTGACATTATCACCCTTGATTAGCAACGACTTACACTATAACTAAAGACAAGATCCATCATGTATAATGACTCAGAATTAAACATCACAACGCATGTTCCTCTGTCGGATGGGGGGGGAGGGGGTTGCGTGTTCTCAATTTCTTCAAACACCCCCACCGATTCGGCTCCGACACTGTCCAAAGAAAAACGATTCCGAAGAGGCGATGTAAACCCTTCTGATGGAACGATTTTCTGGTGCTACGAACGCGACAGGAGGGTTGATGGCAGTGTTCATGTCAGAGAGCGCTGGATGCCGTTACAGAGATACGCCGCACAGCGCGAATGGAAAAAGCTGGTTGCCGCCCGATATATGAACGGAGAGGCGTTTAAGGCACGGGCCGTGGACCGGGCGCAAGCCACGAAGAGGTGGGCGCAGTCTGAGCGGGGAAGGGAGCGCGCCAAGATCGGCCGGCAGAAGCCAGAGAACAAAGAGCGGCGGCGCGCTTACTCCAAGAAATACAGGCAGCGCCCAGGAGTTGCAGAAAAGAAAAGGGCAGCGGAAATAAATAGATATCAGCGCTTAAAGCATGACCCCGCATGGGTGGCCAAGATTCGCGAAAGGACGCGCAGATGGCAGCAAAACAACCAAGAAAGATGTAAGGAACTGCAGCGCCAGTGGGCTGCGCGCAATCCCGGCCGGCGGAATAAACTTGCCAAGGCATACGTCAAGCGCCGCTACGCCCAAGACCCACAGTTTGCATTGGCCTACAAGGTCCGCGCTCGCGTTTACCAAGCCATCCAAAAGGGCGGCGCCTCCAAGACCGGCCGCACCGAGGAACTAATCGGCTGTTCCTTTGACTTCCTGCGCCAGCACATTGAGCGGCAGTTTAAGGGCAAGATGTCGTGGGATAACCCTGGCAGTTTTCACATCGATCACATTGTTCCCCTCGCCGCCTTGGATCTTGCCAATCCAGAGCAACTCAAAGTCGCCTGCAACTGGCAGAACATGCGCCCTTTGGCGCCACGCAAAAACATGAGCAAGGGCGCCAAACTCACTGAGCCCCAACTCCACCTGCCCCTAACCATCCACAGCACAACCACCTGCCCCTTATGATCAACGAACTAATCAAAAAAGCCACCGACACCCTCAGGGGGCAACCTAGCCCGCAACCCGAAGCCGCCCCAGAGCCCCCACCCGCAGCAGCCCAAGATGCCACGCCCAAGCCTCCCGGCGCCCCCTACGCCGTGGGCGAGGAAGTCACCGCGGCCGTCTCGGCGAAGTCCTGCCCCCACCCCAAGATGCTCTTCATCCTGCCCCCCAGCTTCGACGGCCCCGCGGTCACCTATGTCCAAGAGAAGAAGGACTGGCGAACCAACGACCGCATGAAGGTTCGATTTGCGCGGGTGCGCCCGGACGGCGTCCTCGAGTTCGATGGCCCCAAGGGCGCCCACCGGAACAAATTTGGGAGGCGCAGCTAGTGGAACCAAAGCGCCAAAAACCGGAGCGCGAATACGCCTACGCGCAGAAGCTGCCAACCCGCGACAAGTTTGTCTTGGTCGCCCTGGCAGACCTAGCCAAGGACCGCGGCGTCTTTGCCAGCCGCAACAAGCTCCACGAAATGACCGGCATCAGCACCCGGCGCATCACTGACATTCTCAACCGGCTGATCGCCGGCGGCTACATCAGCAGGGTCAATACGGCACGCATCAAGAACGGTATGCGCATGGCTGCCGTCTATCAGTTTACCGGTATGGGTGACGCAGCGTCACCGGTGACAGAGCGTCATCTAGGACACAGCGTCCCTTGTACAGGTGACACAGCGTCCTCTGTACAGGTGACGCTGCGTCACCCCAACTATAAGACAACATTAAGAAAGAGTAATGACGCTGACGCGCCCGCTCCGGCCGCTTCGCAGCCTTCGCTCCCTTCTTCTTCCCCTGTAGCAGTTCCGCGTCCAAAGCCGCCCAAGTTCGACCCCGCCACCATTTCCCTGCCCCACGGCGCCGGCCTCGCCAATGCCTGGGCCGAGTTTGCCCAACACCGCCGAGAGATCAAGGCTCCCCTAACCCCAACCGCCGCCCAGCGCATTGTCGCCGATCTGGCCGCCGTCAACGAGGCCAACGCCGTCGAAGCCCTCCGCAAGTCCGTCAAGCACGGCTGGCGCGGCGTCTTCCTCGACAGCCTCAAGGACGCCCCCAAAGTCCTCCACATCCCCCGCACCGGACCCGTGCAGCCCTCCGAGGCCGAACGCCGCATGCTCGCCCTGGAAGCCCTGCAAGCTGACCGCATGAAGGGAGCCGCATGACCCAGGCAATCTTCGCCATCTGCGAGGGCTTCAACGCCCCGGTGCCCGAAGCTGCCGCCCGCAGCCTATCAAACTGCCGCCGCGGCGACCTCACCGAAGCCCTCTTCATCGCCGGCTGCATCGTCTACGACTGGGAGACGTTCAAGGCGTTTGGCCACGACCACACCGCCGACTGGGTGCTCGTCCGGGGAGCCTTTAGGCTGACCGTACAGGTCAAGACGGCTAGGCTGACCGACCGCGGCGACTACCTCATCGGCACCAAGCGCGGCGGCGGCGAAACCACCCGGCCTTACGCTGCCGGCGACTTCGATGTCCTCGCTGCCTACCTGCCGGACCGCAACCAGTTCGTTTTCTGGTCGTTTGAACATGTTCGCAACCGGCAGTCCGTCCGCTACAGCCCTGACCGCCACCGCCAGCCCGGCAACTGGAACCTCCTTGACGAGGTCGCAGAAGCCCTAACCGCAAATCAAAACCCCTTGTAGCCTAAGACAGCCAATGTCCCACCCCCTACTGTACATTTGACCACCTATATGAAAACCAAAGCAACCACCAAGAAAAAGCTCCCCGCGGTCACCCGCGAGAACGGCCGTCCCACGATCAACGCGGAGGCCATCGACGACCTCTTTGAGCAAACCATCGCCAACCTCATGGCCCTCCAAGATGTCTGGGAAAAGATCAGCCTCAAGGAGGAACTACAATGATGACCAAAAACGGCAAGACGGAGGTCATCGAAGACGGCACCCCGGGCTGCCCCTACATACGCCACCTCGAAGTCCACGCAGCCTGCGACCGCTTCTTGGCCTCCCGCGGCATCATCACCGAGCCGACCTTCCGCAAGTCCGCCTGGCTCTACGGCCACGGAGCGACGGAGAAGCGCAGGAGGGCCGCGTAATGCTCGGCCAAATCAACTTCGGCCCCGCCCAGGCGGAGTCCAGCATTCAGTCCATCAAGATCCGCGATTTGGAATCCAAGATCGCCGACCTCAAGAGCCATCGCCGGCTGCTCCGGCAAGCCCTCCAAGGCTGCGCCGCGCTGACCCCCGCGGCCGCCCAAGAGAAGCACGAAGCCCTGCTCGTGACCGACCCGGAAAATCTTGATCTGCCCGCAGAAAAACTCTTGCCATGACGTGGACGGTTTGGGACACTCATGGACACACCGCGGCACACCACACGCAGTCCCTTTAGTGCCATGGAAAAATTCGCCGACCTACCACAACCGGAAACCGCACCACACCTATGGCTCGACCCATTCACCGAAGAAAGCATCCCCATAGTGGACGCCGCGTGCGAGCGCTGGTTGAAGCGCCGCGCAGAGCTGCGGAGGAAACGCGATGAACGCACTGCTGACAACCTACCTGCTGCTGATTGTGCTGGCCATGATTGTCATAGCGATCTTGGAAAATAACGACGGAGGCGCAGCCTAACATGAAAAAGCAAGTCACACCAAACTCCCCCGAGGTCGAATCCGCCGTCCTGGGCGCTTTGATGAGCGAGCCCAACATGATCGACGAGATCGCCGGTCTGAACGCCGACCTTTTCTTCACCCCCGCCAACGCGCAGGTCTTCGGCGTCATCCGCGACATCCGCGCGGCTGGCGGCGTGCCGAACATTGTGGCCGTCACGCAGGTGCTCGCCAGCCACGACCGCCTTGAGTTTGTCGGCGGTGCCGGCGCCGTCACCGACATGGTCTCGCACACCGCCGGCGGTCCCGCCGCAGTGGAGTACCATGTGCAGACCCTCCGCGACCTCCGCGCCCGCCGCGCGATCCTTACTGCCGCCGGCCGCCTGCAGTCTGCCGCCAGTGACCTTTCCCAACCCGCCGACGACGTGCTGCAGGACGCCGGAGAGTCCGTCTTGTCGCTCTCCCTCGGGCAATCCACGGACAGCATGCGCCCCGCCAGCGCCATCGTGCCTGGCTTGCTTGACGAGTTGGAAAAACTCATGACCCCGGGGCAGAAGCTCGGCGTTGAAACCGGGTTCAAAGCCTTCGATTTCATGACCGGCGGTCTGCGCCCAGGCCAGCTCACCATCATCGCCGGCCGTCCCGCGATGGGCAAATCCGCGTTCATGCTCAACATGTGCGAAAACATGGCCCGCCGCGGCGTACCTGCCCTCTATTTCAGCCTTGAGATGCCCGCCAACGAACTGGGCTGCCGCGTCGTCCTCGGGCGCGCGGAGACCAACATTGAAGTCATTCGCAACGGCTTCCTCGACCACGCATCGAAGCTCCGCATCACCGAGGCCGCCGACCAGTTCGCCAGCGAGCCCTTATACGTGGATGACCGCGGAGGCTTAACCATGCTCGACATCCGCGGCCGTGCCCGCTTGGCCGTCCGCCGCTGGGGCGTCAAAGCCATCTTCGTTGACTACCTGCAGCTCGTCTCGCATGTCGGCGCCCAAAGCCGCGAGAACGAGGTCGGCTTCGTCTCCCGCGGCCTCAAAGCCATGGCCATGGAGTTGGGCGTCCCGGTCATCGCCGCCGCGCAAGTCAACCGCAAGAGCGAAGACCGCAGCGATAATCGCCCCAAGATGTCCGACCTCCGGGAGTCCGGCAGCATCGAGCAGGACGCCGACCTGGTGCTTCTCCTCCACCGCCCCGCGTATTACGCCGCGGACCAAGAAACTGAGCCCGATCCCCAAGACGCCGAGTTGCACATTGCGAAACATCGGGCCGGCGCCACCGGCAAGGTCAATCTGATCTGGCGTCCGCGCCTCACGCGCTTTCAAGACGCCGCCCTCGGGGGCCGCACCACAGACGGCGGCGACTCCGTCTACGCACCATCGCGCCAAGTGCAGGAGGTCTTCTACAAATGAACTCCCGCGCAAAAGGAGCCCGCGGAGAACGCATGTGGCGCGACCAACTACGCGAAGCATTCGGCGACTCCGGCATCCGCCGCGGCCAGCAGTTCTCGGGCCTCGGCGATTCCCCCGATGTCGTCTGCCCCTGCCTGCCGGACATCCACTGGGAGGTCAAGTTTTGCCAAGTCACCAAGGTCAAAGACTGGATCGCCCAGGCCATCCGCGACGCCAAGGACAAGTTGTTCCCGGTCGTTGCCCACAAGCGCACCGGCGAGGACTGGCTCATCACCCTCCGCGCGGCCGACTTCCTCACCATTCTTCGACGCTCCGATTTCTTAGTACCAACAACAACACAACCACAAACCAAATAACATCATGGCAACAAAAACCATCACGACACCCGTGGGCATCGCCCGCTATCCCAGCCTCAATCGCGCCGACACCAAGTTTGACGAGATTGGCGTCTACAAAGTGAACCTCGAAATGTCCTCCGAGGACGCCGAGCCGTTCATCAAACAAATCGAAGCCCTCTTCGCCGAGTTCCTCGACGACAAGAAGCGCGAACTGAAGAAGGACAAGCTCAAGCTCCATGCTGCGCCGTGGGAAGACAACGACGGCATGACCCAGCTCAAGCTCAAGGTCAAGGCCATGGGCAAGAACAAGGAGGGCGAAACCTTCAGCCGCCAGCCGAAGCTCTTCGGATCAGACGGCCAGCCCATCACCGACAACATCGGCGGCGGGTCCAAAATCAAAGTCGCCGTAGTTCCCTACTGCTGGTACACCGCGTCCCTCGGCGCTGGCATCACCCTGCAGCCGAAGGCGGTCCAAGTCCTCGACCTCGTCACCTGGGGCGACGGCGGCAGCGCGCAAGCCTACGGCTTTGACGTGAGCGAGGCTAAAGCCCCCGCGACCAAGACCGGCACCGACGACCAAGAGATCAGCTGGTAACCGCTATGCCTGCCAAAACACCACGCAAGGCAGCTCCGCGCAAGGCCAAGGCGGTTAAACCCGCCGAGCCCGACCGCTTCACCGAGGACGGACGCAAAATCGTCCGCCTTGAGAAGACCCGCGCTCACCAGAAGTATCCGTTGAAAGACGGCACCGACGTTCCTGGTGCCTCAACCATCGCCAAGATTGGCGAGGACACCAGCGGGCTGATCCATTGGGCATGGAAGCTCGGCATGGAAGGCCAAGACTACCGGAAGGTCCGCGACAAGGCGGCCGACATCGGCACGGCCGCCCACTTCATGATCGAGTGCTTCCTGCACAATCACGAACCCGACCTCGCCGAGTTCTCCGCGGCGGACATTGAGAAGGCCAACATCGCCTTCGGCAACTTCCGCAAGTGGTGGGACGCGGAGGGCTTCACGGTCATTGAGCCCGAGGTCCAGCTGGTCTCCGAGGATTACCTCTTCGGCGGCACCATTGACGCCCCGAGCCGCGACCGCGACGGCAAGATCGTCCTTCTTGACTGGAAGACGAGCAAAGCCATCGTGGGCGCCCACAAGGTGCAGCTCGCCGGCTACGAGCAACTGTGGAACGAGAACCGGCCCGACATGAAGATCCAGCGGCGCGGCATCGTCCGCATCGGCAAGGAGAGCCCAGATGACTTTGAGATCGCCTGGATGTTCAGCGCCGAGCCGTACTGGGAAGTCTTCAAGGCGCGGTTGTTCCTGCACTACGCAAACTCGCGCCTCAAGAAAGCCGCCTAGCATGAAACGCCTCGCCCGCCGCTTCACCGTGCGCGAACAGACTTTCGGCCTAGCCGTTGAGTTCTTTTGCGGCACCCCTCAGAGCACGGCGTTGCGGCGGTGCGTGGCGCTTCTTCAGCTTGACCCCAACGATCCGGAGAACGCCCCGGACGAAGGCGACGCCGCCTGGGCCATGTGCTTCAACTCGCACGCCGTTGTCTGGATCGAGGACGCCACAGACATCGGCTCGCTTGTGCATGAACTCTACCACGTCACGGCCCACGTCCTCCGTCACATCGAGAGCAACGACGAAGAGACCGGCGCTTATATCCAGCAATACCTTTTCCGCGAAGCGTGGCTTCGCCTCAACAAGAAACCGAAAAACCAACCATGAGCACCCCGCTTGAACAAGCCCGAGCCATCGCGCAAGCCCGACACTTCCTGTCGGAGCTGTGCGTGCCCGGTAAGATCAAGCGGGTGCCCAGCGAGGTCCGCCGCGAAGCCCGCAACCGTCTCAAGCACATGCCTATGTCTTGGGATCTTAAAAGCATCGTTGCCGAGCCCGGTGCCTTGGAGAACGTGGCGAAAATCGAGGAGCACTACCGGCAGGTATTCTGGGAGGACGTAAAGAAATGAGCGGCAAAGGCGATACCCCGCGTGCGGTGAATGGCACCCTCTTTCGCCGCAACTGGGACGGAATTTTTATGATGAAACCCAAACAGTATCCCGACTGGATATGCAATCGGTGCGGCCGTCTGCACGGCAAGCGCCCCGAGGGCAGGTCCGTGGCCACCTACCATATCGGGCGGTGCGGCGTGTGCGGCACCGGCGGCATCGAGGTTACGGAGCCGCGAGACTTTGGGCACCTGCGGGAAGGATGGGACCAATGACCTTCACGCCCCTCCTCATCACGACCGTCTGTTACCTGGTGACGGCCGCCGGCTTCTACCGCGAGGGCAACGTCGGTCTTTCCGTCGCCTTCCTTGGCTACAGCTTCGCGAATTTCGGATTCCTTTATATTTGCGTCGCCGGCCAACCCTGACTTTATGGAAAAATATAAAACGATGACACCCGAGATTGAGGCCATCGACAACGAGATCATGCGTCTCAAGGGTCTGCGCGCCACGATGGTCGCCAAGTCGGCCAAGAAAAAGGCCGACGCTCTGTGTGCCGAAATGGCAGCGAAGAAAGCGCGCCGATGAATTTATCTGACGGCATCAAACGCTCTGCAGCGGCCTGCGATGTGGTGTGGCGGCCGAGAGCATGTGGTGTGAGCGAGCGGAGGCGCCTGCAGCGAACCTCCGCGCCGTCACATTTTTAATGATCCACGAATTCCAGCGCATTGTCCCAGTGGAGACACCGGTCGGCTACGGCAGCCTGCTCTACGTTGAGTCTGGCGGCCCGCTGTCGAATGACATTTTCGCCGTTGTCCTCGAGGACGGCGGCAAGATCCGGCACTTCCGGTCGGATCAAGTGACAGTTTTAGAAAACCCGACGATGGACATCGTTGGGAAGCAACCTTGGGACGCCGAGACGGCTCAACAACAGCTTGGGGAAGCTGGCCCGGCGCAGGGCACCGGCTCGGCGTCCTAATTACTTTGGAAAACGCCCACCAATCCCGCTTTACGCCAGCTCCGCATCCCGTGATGCAGGTTGACTATGACTATCTCGCTTCATTAGGAGCCGAGGAGGGCTGGGCGTACCTCAAAAAGCGCGAGGAATTAATCGCCCGCGAGTCCAATGACCCATTCCGTCACGGTTTCATCCCTCCCGTGTGGCGCCGCGCGTCCGAACTACTGGAAAAACACCGCGAGTTGCTTGTCATGGGCGGAAATCGCAGCGGCAAAACCGAATGGGCGGCGAAAGAAGTCATCAAGACCATGTATTCCAAGCCCGGATCGGTCGTCTGGTGCTTCCAAACCACGGCGCCAAACTCCATCGAGTTGCAGCAGCCCCGAATCTGGAAGTACATGCCGCCGGAGTGGCGTAATGCGCGCAAGGGACAGGTCACCAACATCACCTACAGCGTTAAGGGCGGTTTTACCGAGGCCAAGTTTGTCGCGCCCAACCAGGCGGTCTGCATCTTCCGCAATTACGCCCAAGATCCGTCCACCATTGAAGGCGGCGAGATTGATGCGTGCTGGTGCGATGAGTTGGTGCCGCTTGATGTTTTGGAAACCCTCCGGTTCCGCCTCGTTGACCGCAACGGCAAGCTCGCCGTGACCTTCACCCCGGTGCAGGGCTGGTCGCCCACGGTCGCCGACTACCTCAACGGCGCCAAGAACGTGGAGGAGATCGACGCCGAGCTTCTCCCGCGGAAAGACGCAGACGGCAAGGTCATTGGCCACGAGCAGGTGCCCATCGAGCAGATCAACCCCAAGGGCCGCCCAGTTCTCTACTTTCACACGCAGTCAAACCCTTGGGCCGGATGGTCCCGCATGAAGCGCGAGCTGCAGTCTGAGACCCGGGAGAAAATCCTCACCCGCGCCTACGGTGTGCCCACCAAAGCCATCGCCGGCCGCTTTCCGCTGTTCAATCCCAAGGTGCACGTCATTCGCCATTCAGAAATACCGAACGGCACCCGCTATCACTGGGTCGATCCGGCGTCCGGCAAGAACTGGTTCATGCTCTGGACCGTCTTTGACCCCGCGGGCCGCACCATCGTCTACCGCGAGTGGCCCAGCCAGACCGAATACATTGAAGGCATTGGCTACGCCGGCGAGTGGGCGCTGCCCGATGGCAAACGCATGGACGGCCGCCCCGGTCCCGCCATGCAGGACTTCGGCTTCGGCCTTGAGCGCTACAAAGACGAGATCCTGCGCGTTGAGGCCGGCGAGCCCATCTTCGAGCGGTGGATGGACAGCCGCTATGGCCATTCGAAGACGCTCGGCAAGGAGGCGCCGACCACGCTCATCGATGAGATGGCGTCCTTGGACATGTTCTTCACGGCCACGCCGGGCGACTCCATCGACGAGGGTGTTGGGATGATTAACGACATGCTGTCATACAATCCGGACCAGCCGGTGGACGCGCGCAACCAGCCACGGCTCTACATCTCGGAGAACTGCAAGAACACGATCTATGCGCTGCAGACCTATACCGGAGCGGACGGCAAGAAGGCGCCGACCAAAGATCCCATCGACGTGCTGCGCTACATTTGCCTTTCCGACGCGATGTTCATCGACGGCGGCAGCATGAAGTCCCGCGGAGGCGGCAGCTACTAAATTATGAAAACCGACAAAGCCAAGATGGCGGACAAGGTGAAGTGGTAGCGTGAGCGACAAGGAATACTTTTGGAGCGAGCTAACGCGCAAAAACCCGCGCCTGCTGGAAGATCCCCACTTTACACCCAAGAGCATGCGCAAGTTTTTCGATGCGGTCTACGACAAGGCGTGGAACCACGGATACAACGTAGCGCGGTCAATGCCGACATCCGGAGGTGCTGATTTCTTCTCGCAAATCTTTGGGAAGCGATGACAACCCTCGACCGCAGACAACCACCGCCACCACCGCCGGACGACCGGAAGGTCGCCCCGGGCGGCCACCCGCTGTGCCAGGTCTGTGAGCAGCCCCTTACGCCCAAGTGGCTCCGCGATCCGCAGCTGGGGCCGTGCTGCATTGACTGCGCGCCGTTTGTCATCAACGCCGACAAGCTGCTCCGCAGCATACGAATTTCACGATAGTTCAAGCCACACTTTAACTACTAACCCAAAACTATGCAGATCAACATATGTACACGCCGTAAACATGTCGTCATGGACATGTATAAAAACCCCGAGGATTTCGACACGTCCGCCGCGCTGGCCTTCCCGCGGGAGCAGGCGCCGGCTGCGTGGCTGGCCGTCATGCTCGCCCTCCAAGACCGCATCGCCGATGCCGTTTTGCTGGTCAGCGCCATGGCGACAGCGAAGGAGCCGGGCTTTGTCGCCCACGCCGCTGGCCAGCTGAATGCCTTGCAGGAGCTGTGGGACGACCTTGAGCAGCGCAGGGCCGAGGCGGCGAAGCTGTAGGTTCCAGCTCGGGTATAAAAAGCCGCCGCCCGACCGCTTTATACCATGTCGGGTATAGCCGACATCCCGCTCGGGAACGCAACGCTACACCGGTCTGGTGTAGTCTTCGCGCTACACCAGCAATCCGCTGTTTGATTTACAACCCCCAGATGAACTCTCAGTCGATCTCCGGCCGCCAGCACAAACAGCATACCCTTTAAGCCATTCTCGCCAAATGTCCTCGGAAGCCATTTGCAAGCAATGCGCATCATTCCCCCCAAAGATCCCAAAAGCATCTTTCGCGCAACACTTGCGCACAAGTAGTGCCTTTTCTATCCAGCGAAATAAGTGCTGGACAAATGTTCAGCTATGCCGCATAATCAGGTTATCGATTAAGGAGTGCCCCGCTGTGTCGGGGCTGTGGTTTGTTTTAGTCGGTCGGTCTTGGTGACGTTCACCCTGGCACCATCTTGGGAGGTTTAGACCATGGAGGAAGTTACGGTTGCCGATCAATCGGCAGGAGAAGTTGATGTTTTGTCGTCCGCACTAGGCGACTTGGGTTTTTCACCCGAGCCGGCAAAGGCAGACAACAGCGAAGCATCAGAAAGCGATAGCGATCTTTCACAAGACGAAGAAGACAAGCCGGAGACTGAAGATCCGGCTGAAGATGTTTCCGAGGCCGAAGAAGCCGAGGAAGAACAGGACGAGGAAGCCGAAGATGTCCCGCGGGAGAAAGTCCAGCGACGCATCGACAAGCTGACCGCCGCCCGGAAGTCCGCCGAGGAGAAAGCCACCGCCCTAGCCGCTGAAGCGGAAGAGGCCAAGGCCAAGGTCGCCGAATACGAAGCGCAGCTCAATGAAGCCGCTCGCCCGGTGCTCTCCCCCACGGCCGACAACCCGCTGGCCGACGTGGACACGCAGGAGGCGCTTGATGCTAAAATCAAGTCCGCCCAAGAGGTCCGCCGATGGGCTCTGCGCAATACGGACGGCGCCACAGTCAAACGCCCAGACGGCACAGAGGTCTACCTCGATGCCGACCAGGTCAAAGACTACCTCATAAAAAGCGACGATGTGCTTACGCTGTACGTGCCGGCCCGCCAGCAATGGCTTGCCCAACGCCAGCCGGCGCTTGAATCCGCCAAGTCCCTGTTCCCAGACATCTTCAAAAAAGGCACCCAGATGCACCAGGCGTTCACCGCCACGGTTAGGCAGGCGCCGGAGCTGCTGAAGCTCCCGCAGGCTGAATACTGGGTCGGTCTTGCTCTTCTCGGAGAGCAGACACTCATGGCCAAGCAAGGTGCTCAAGCCGCGAAGGCCAAGGCCGCACAGAAAGTCTCTTCGTCGAAGGAAATCGCCAAAACGCCCACTCCCGCCAAGCCGGTCAGCGCAACGAAATCTTCCACCAGTAGCAAAAGCGCCAAAGGCGCGATGAGAGCACTGACGGGAGATTCGATGGAAGACATTGAGTCATTTGTTTCCGCGGCGCTCTTGTAAGGAAACCCTAACAAGAAAGACCAACCAATCATGTCACAAGGCACAGTATTCCCGAATTTCTCGGGACTTCGCGAAGACCTCGCGGACGTTATCAGCATTGTTGATAACAAAAACACCCCAGTCACCTCGACCGCCCGCAAAGGCGCCGACATCACTAATCCCGGAGTTTTCTCCTGGCAGGCCGATGAGTACAAAGACCCGTCCTTTGACGGCGTGCTCACCAACGCCGACGTTGCCACGTTTGACGACGCCTCTTCCACCCGCGCATTGCTTTCGGGCCGCGCGATGAAGTTCCGCCGCTCAATCAAGGTTGATGACTTCACGCAGATCTCCGACATCGCCGGCATCGGCAAGAACAAAGCGTTTGCGCACAGCGTTTCCAAGAGCCTCGTCGAACTGAAGCGCGACATTGAGTCCGCCGTCTGTTCCGACCGCGACAGCCAAGAGCAGGCCAGCACCAACCCATACCGCACACGCGGTCTCGGCAGTTGGATCAGCAACAGTGCGCAAACTGACCTCCCGGTCCCTGCCGCGTTCCGCACGCCGGCCGCCAGCATCAACACGACCGCCACCGCCTCCCTCATCGAGACCGAAGTGCAGGCCGTGCTGCAGAGCATGTACCAAGTCACCGGCACCATGAGCAGCATGATGCTCGTCTGCGGTCCCGAACTGAAGCGCGCCTTCACTAACTTCACTCGCTTCGCGGGTGGAACTGACCACAAGGCCGGTCTCTCGATCCGCACCTTCAGCCAGTCCGCCGAGTCGAAGAAGATTGTGGCGTCCATCGACAGCTTCCACGGCGACTTCGGTGTGCTCGACATCGTGCCCTCGCTGTTCTTGGCCAAGGACCAAGCCGAAGCCTCGCAGCTTCGCCGCGGCTATGTCCTCAGCGCCGACATGATCGAACTCCGTTACGGCCGTCGCCCCCGCTTCCAAGAGTTGGAAGACATGGGCGGTGGTAAACGTGCGCTCGTCGATGCAATCGCCGCGCTCGTCTGCATGAACCCCAAAGGCTTGGCCAAGTTCGCCGCGACTTCCTAGTCGTAAACCAGAGAATATAATTCAATGAAAACATACGAACTCCCCGCTGAAACCAAAGCCGCCACCGGCTTTACCCACAAGGTTATCGTCACGCACGACGACCTCACCGACACCGACGCTGCGCAGACCATCAACCTCATCCCGGTTGTCGCCGGCACGGTTGTCAAGTCCGCCGCAACCAAGGTTGTTACCGACTTCGACAGCTCTGACGCTGCGACCATCTCGACCACCGTTGAGGTTGGCCACAACGACACGGTAGCTGACGCTGACGAGTTCATCACCTCGCAAGAGCTGAACCCGGGCGGCACCGTGGTCGATTACAAAGTTGAAGCCACGGTCCCCTATGTGTTCGCCGCAGGCACTTCCGCCTCGCCGAAATACATCCAAGCCGCCTTCGCCTGCACGGCGGGCGACAGCTTGGCCGATCACACTCAGGGCGAGCTGCATGTCTATCTGCAGATCGTTTCCCTGTCCGCGATCTAAGACTGTTCTAACACTCTGCGGCTCCTCCGGGGGCCGCAGCAGTTAGGATGGCTGAAACACTTTGGAGCGATCTTGTCGCCGATTTGGGCGATGAGATGCAGCACCTCGTCAAGGAGGAATTGCTGCGCGGCTGGCATGCGGACGCTGTCCTAGCGGCCACGCGCCAGCAACGCATTGCCCAGGCCAACGCCCGTCTAGAGAACTGCGCCATTGAAGGCATCGGCGTCCGCGAGATGAGCATCGACGCCGACGCTTACTGGGCTTGGCACGGCACCAACCCCGGCTGCTGGCAGGACAAGGGATTCCGCGATTGGTTCAAGAAGAAGAACCCCGAGACGGTCGTTAAATACACACCCCGCAACACCACCATCCTCGTCCCTTGAAACCCATCGACCGCGACAAGATCGTAGAAATCCTCGGCGAGGTTGAGCAGGCTGACAGCGACGCCAGCACCTACATCCAGCGCAAGCTGCGCAATTGGAACACCCGCTACTGCATCTGGCCCGGGCAAAACGAAGACGGCCGCAAGCGCAAGGGCAGCCTCGGCGCCCAGCCATTCCCTTGGGACGGCTCAAGCGACTGTAAGATCTTCCTCAGCGACAACATCGTCCGCGACCACGTCGCCATGCTGACCTCCGCGTTCTTCAAGTCCCGCGTGCAGGTCCAGCCGGTCGAAAGCATGGACATCGACAAGCGCAACGCCGCGGAGGCTGTGCTCAAATGGCTCCTCTTTCAGCATTGCCTCTCTGACCTCCAGCGCGAGGTCCGCCTAGCCGCTGAGTTTCGGGAAACCTACGGCCTCGCCGTCATGGCCATCGACTGGCAGACCACCACCCGCACCGAGGTCAAGACCTTCACGCTGGACGACGCCATGGGTATGCTTGAGGCCGCGGCGCAGCAAGACCCCGAGCAGGCGGCCAACATCCAAGCCCTCATCGAGGTTGTCCTTGATCCTCTGCAGGAAGAACTCGCCGCCCAGCTGCTCGGTGAGATCGTGCCGGAACTCGGCAAGCCGGCCAAGGTGCGCGAGCTGCGCGAGAAGGGTGTCGTCGAGTGGGACAGCCCTTATATTTTTGAGAACAAGCCGGTGTGGACCGCCCTGGAAGCCTTCGAGGACATCATCTTCCCAATCCAGACCTTCAGCCTGCAGCGCGCTGCCTTCGTGGCCCGCCGGGAACTGCTCACCGAGGTTGAACTGCGCGAGCGCGGCATGATCGAAGGCTGGGACGAGGACTGGGTTGAGCGCACCAGCAAGCACAAGGGCGAGATGCGCCGGATCACGGCAAACCTGCACCGCACCGACCAATACCTCTACGAGCAGCTGCGCGACATGGTAGAAGTTTGGCACGTTTACAGAAAAGAGATCGACGAGAAGACCGGCGCCGTCCGCGTGACGCGCAGCATCATGTCCTTCCACGTCCCTGACACGGTCGCCAGCCATGAGATCCTGCCCTACGCCCACGGCCTTTATCCTTTTGTCGAGCTAGCCCGCGAGCGCACCACCCGCCCGCTCCTCGAGTCCCGCGGCGTGCCGGAGATCTGCCAGACGGCTCAGAACGAGATCAAGACCCAGCGCGACTTCCGCGTAGACGCCGCCAGCCTCAGCGTGCTCCCCCCAGTGCGCGTGCCGGCCAACCGCGGCAAGTTCGACCTCGTCCTCGGCCCCGGCGTCCAGATCCCCGAGCGGAGGCAAGGTGAGGTCAGCTTCATGGAGCCCCCGCGGGTCAGCCAGGGCAGCATCGAAGTTGAAGCCGCCACCCGGCTGGACGTGGACAATTACTTCGGCCGCATGTCCCAAGGCGTCCCGCCCCAGCTCGCCATGCTGCACACCCAAGAGCTAATCGACACCTGGCTCCTCGACATGAAGCTCTGCGTTGTCCAGACGATGGCCCTTGCGCAGCAGTATATGTCGCCGGAGGAAGTCGCCCGGGTGACCGGCAACCAGCTCCCCTTTAACGCCAGCCCGCAGGACATCCGCGGCAGGTTTGACATAACCGCCGAATTCGACGCCCGCATGCTCGATGCCGAAGCCCTCGGCGCCAAGTTGAACTACCTCGCCAAGATCCTCGTCCCGATGGATTCATTCGGCGTCATCGACCGCGTTGGCCTCATCAAATACATGTTCCAAGCCGTCGATCCCAACATGGCGAGCATGCTGGTCCAAGACATCGGCGCCGCGACCCAGCAGGAGATCGAAGACGAGCAGGGCGCCTTTGCCAAGATCGCCGCCGGCACCGAGCCCCCAATGAAAGAGGGCGGCCAAAACGCCCAAGTCCGCTTGCAGACTCTCCAGCAAATCATCCAAAGCAACCCCGCCGTCAGCCAACGCTACCAGCAGGACGAAATCTTCCGCCGCATGTTGGACGCCCGCATGCAGGCATTCACCTTCCAGCTCCAGCAGTCGCAAAACGCCGTCATCGGCCGGGTCGGCGCGCAGCCCGCGCTCCAGCAGATGGCGCAGGAGCAACAACTCGGAGGTCCGCAGGCAGCGGCTTAACCTATGGCCTTTTCCCCCAACGTCGCCGTCCGAAATGTCGCCGGATTAAACATCCCGCAGCACGACTACATCGCCTTTACCTACCACGGCGCGACCAACAACGCCCAGACCGTGACCTACCGTGAAGGCGGCAGCACCGGCACCATCGTTGCCTATGTGACTTTCACTTATGTGACCCAACCGCCGACCGTGGATAACACGCCGCTGGCCACCGTGACCCGCTTGGCCTCGCCATAGTATGACCTACAACGCTCTAACCGGCGGCTTTGCTCCCAGCGCACCATCGGCCACCGCGCCGCTGGCCCGCGAGGTGGGCACCTACGCTGACCTGCCGCTGGATTCCTCGGCGCCGGTTGGCTCGGCTTGGCGTGTTCTGGCTGGTTCCGGCATCCCGCTCTACAACCGGCATTCGCCCGGCGTCTACGTCCGGTCGGCTGCTGGCAACGTCAACCGCGACAGCGACTACACCTTCGCCGGGAAGGCCGCGCAGATCATCGTGATCAAGGAGGCCGCGTAATGAAAACCGTGACCGTCTCCAGCATCGTGACCAACGCCGCCAGCCGCGCTGGCTTGGATGGCAGCAGCATCGACAATCTGCCCACGACCACCAAGACGATCATGGTGGACAACCTTTCTTCGCACCTTCGGGATGCGTGGGAATTTTACGATTGGCCCGACCTCACGCGCACCGAAGAGCGGACCACCCAGACCGGCGTGGACGAGGACATCTATCTTGATCTGGCGCAGGTCGACAAACCCGAGATCGGCGATGTGTTCTCGGTCTACCAAGACAACCCGCACACCCACGCCGCCCCCCGCGAGATCCACTTCTCCCTCGACTTAGACAAGATCCGCCTGCCGAGCGACTGCCCCGACACCATCTACGTTCGCTTCCGGCTGCCCGCCACGGTCATATCGACCGTGCTCGCCACGGCCCTCGCGCAGACGGTCCCGCAGATTTTGGCCGACTACCTCAAATTCTCCCTCACCGGCGACCTTTTGACCGAGGACGGACAAATCGACAAAGCGCAGGTCATGTATGGCCGGGCCGAACTGAGCATCGTCAAGGAGACCGAGAAATTCACCTTCCAGCAAAAGCAAACCCGCCGGTGGTCCGCGCAGGTCTCGCAATACTAACCAACTACTAAAACCTATGGCATTCCCTAACGTAAAAACTAAACCATCCACCGGCAATGTGCTGGATCACAGCACCGAAACCGCCGTTACCACTGCCGCCCTCGGAGTGCAGTCGGTCATGCCGGCCAACGAGTCGCGCACCTATCTGGTGTTCCAGAACATCAGCGACACGCTCATGCGCATCAACTTCGGAGAAGCAGCCACGGAACTCAACGGCATCCAAGTGCAGCCCGGCGGCAGCGTGACGTTTAATTCAGCCTGGGTGCCATCGCAACGAGTGTTTTTGCGTTGCAGCAGCACTGCCAAGGACTTCGTCGCCAAAGAAGGAATCTAAAAATGAACCGCCTGCTCACCATTTTACTGCTGGCCGCCGGCACCGCCTACGGCCAGATCGACAACCCGCCGACCTCGGTCAATATCACGGACGCCACGGCGACCGGACGTGCGGTGCTCACGGCAACAAATGCTGCTGCGGCGGCTACGGCCATCGGCCTTGGGACGACTAACCATGTGGAGTTTCGCACAGTTAAAATCAATCTATCAAGTGGCGGAGGCGATGGTTTAATTGTGACAAACAGCGCGAGTTCGGCCACAAGTATTTTTGATGATATCACGGTAAATGAATTAGACGCCGAAACGGCAGCTTTTGGTACCACTGTAATTGTATCGTCTAGCGGCATTAGCTTTAACACCAACACCGCCGCCGCAGCGACCCGCACGAACCTCGGCCTCGGCACAACTAACGCCGTCACATTCGGCAACATCACGGCCACCGGAACCCTCGGAGTCAGTAACGCCGCCACTTTTGAGACAAACGTCACCATCAACGGCACGTTAACCGCAGCGAATATCGCCTTTACAAACAACTATTTTACAAACCCCACAACCTTCTCCACCAACGTCACCATCGACGGCAACGCCACCCTAAACGGCGTGGGCAACATTGCGCCTTCGCAGACGGCGAATAGTGCGGCGAGTTTGATGACTCGGGATTTGGTCGGCCGAGAGTTGGCGAACCCGCGCACGAAGATGCAGACGACTTACTGGTTTGGCATGGAGGGGCTAGGTTTGTGGCAGTTGGTAAACAGCGGAACCTCCGTTGCCGCAAATCGCGGCCCAAAATTTGGGCCGTCTTTAGCGTTTTACACAGGAACACGTTCTTCGGCTAACGCTGCTGGACTTGGTCTTCGTTTAGGGGCAACAGCAATAAGTGGCGGGTCTATGTGGAGGCCGTTAGACGGTGGCGCATT